>Ga0265314_10005467_pt1 | contig 11456 bp, 10 predicted proteins | sample 4126metaG_FD_203106 | JGI IMG/M metagenome (GOLD analysis project Ga0265314, IMG submission 203106) | Rhizosphere microbial communities from Carex aquatilis grown in University of Washington, Seatle, WA, United States - 4-1-26 metaG | ecosystem: Host-associated > Plants > Roots > Rhizosphere >... | reverse complement strand
CCACCACGCAAACGACCGTGCAGAATGTGTACGACGCCGACGGATTGACTTTTATAACCGTGTCGGTCCCTATCATGAAAGGCCGGATGTACAGCGTATTCGGCGGCTGCGGGATTTCGGCTTTGTCGGTCTTGATCAGTTTGCAGATGTCGGCGAGGACCTGCTTTTCATCGACGTGTGCCATGCACAGTCGCGTCGCCGAATTGTTCAAGCGCTTCAAATTGCGATCGGGCCGGAAAAGCGTAACCGAACCATCGGGCTGGCGATAGGCCTTGAAGCCCTCGAAAATTTCCTGGCCGTAGTGAAAAATAACCGTCGAGGGCGAGAGACTGAACGGCGCGAAGGGAACAATCTCCGCCGCGCCCCACGCGTCTTTTTCAAAGCGCTGCACCAGCATGTGCTTGGTGAACGCGCTGCCAAAACCCGGGCCCTTCTTGTCGTCAGCCATGAGCGAAAAACTCCAGAAATGGTCCTATCCTTTATACACCATGGCGTCCGCAAACACAAAAGCGCGGCGATGAAACCAGTCGCGTCATTCGCATAAATGCAGCAGCTTAATTGTGTTTGAGTTTTGAAAAACGTCGTGAGTTCACATTACTTTGCCACCATCGCCATCATTTCCTTGATCGCCTTCTCCGTGCCTTCGTGAACGTGTTCGGTCTGTATGGCGTCGAAGCGGCGGAACGGAAGTTCGTCGTGCGCGACGGCCCAATTGTAGGCCACGCGCAGAAGGCTCTGCAGGTTCACGGCGTCGGCAAGGTTGTACCGCGCGAGCGGCTCCAGCGCGTCTTTACGTCCGCGCTTGTACGCGCCCCACAATTTTACCGCGTCATAGCCGGTGTATTTGCGAATCGACGCGGGACGTTCGATGCCGATCTGCGTCTCAATCTTTTTCAGTCCGCCCTTTAACCCGACCGCCGTCGTGATCGGCCGAAGATCCAGGTGCGCGCCCGCAAAAAAATCTTTTCCAAAGCGGCCTTCGAGATACGGAATGTCGAACGCCTTACCGTTGAACGTGCAGAGCACTTTATATTGCGCGAGATATTGCGGAATCAGGTGCAGGTCGCGATCGCGCAGAAACACGCGCGCGTCAATGCCATCCCACACCGCGCACACCGTCGTGCCGCCCGGTGCGTCGTCGCTCGCCGCGACGTGGTTAGCGGTGCTGCCGTCGGTTTCGATGTCCAGGTACGCGATGCGCCCGTCGTCGAAATCCGCGCCCAGCCGCCACGCTTCCTCCGGGCCCAGTCGCTCCTCAAACCAGCGCGCATTGCCCTGGCTCAGTTTCTGCCTCGAAAGTGTGATTTCCTGTTCAACGTGCGGCGGCGGTCCCTGATCGAAAAGATCGCGGTCGCCGAGCATATCGTCCCACGACAAGATCCCGTCGCTCCAGATGTGCTTCTCGCGTTTGGGACCGATGCCGGCGATGTGGAGGAATGTACGGGTCAACATGTCGTTAAGATTACCAATGCGGCCTCGCGACTACAGCTATTTATTATACCATAAATAGACGATGGTTCCGCAATCCTCCCGAAAGGACAGTTAAGCGTTCATTAACACTCGCGCCACGGCGCGGCTGCGTCAACTTACCGCGGCGAGCGCTTTATCAATCCGCCGTAAACTTTCGGCCTGGCCGAGCACATGCAGCGTGTCGTGAATCGGCGGGCTGATCGTGGTGCCGCTCAGTGCGACTCGGATCGGTTGCGCGACATTGCCGAGCTTCTGTTGCTTCTGCTCGGTGAATGTTTTTAGCGCCCCATCAATCGCTTCGCCCGACCAGACTTCGAGCTTGGAAAGTATGTCTCGCATCTCTCGCAGCAGCGCGATGCCGTCGTTCTTTTTCAGAACTTTTTCAACCGCCTTCGGATCGAGCGACTCCGGCGCATTGAAGAACAGCTTCACATTCTGCGCGAGCTGCTTCAAGGTCTTCGATCGTTCCTGTTCCAGCGTCAGCACCGAGTGAAGCCAGCCGGGCGAATGCAGCGATAAATCGTAGCCGCACTTTTTCAAAAACGGCGCCACCCGCGTCGTCAGGTCGTCGATGCTCAGCTTGCGCATGTATTCGCCGTTGAGCCACTCCAGTTTCGAGCCTACCAGGCACTCCGAAAGCCATTCGACAATTTGCGCTTCGACTTCGGGATCGGTCGTCGCGCCATCGGCGGCGACCGGTGGCGGCCGTTTGCGCGTCAGAGTGAATTGCGCCGCGGACGTTTTGATGCGATCGAACGCAAATTCGCGCACGACCTCCGGCAGCGGCATCATTTCGCGCCCGTCGCCCGGCGACCAACCGAGCAGCGCTTCGAAATTGACGAACGCTTCGGGCAGCAAACCGCACTGCTGATAGAGTGTGATCGCGACGGGATCGCGGCGTTTACTGATTTTCTTGCCTTCTTCGTTGAAGATCATCGGCAAATGCGCGAAGACCGGCGGCTTCTGGTTCATCGCCTCGTAGATGAACATCTGGCGGAACGTATTTTCGACATGATCGTCGCCGCGAATGACGTGGCTGATCTTCATGTCCGTGTCGTCGACGACACAGGCAAAATTGTAGACTGGCATCCCGTTGCTGCGCAGAATCACAAAATCTTTCGCGGTCTTGCCGTCTTCTTCAAGGTACGTCTCGGCCGGCTTGGCGATGCGCCCTTTCACCGCGTCGTCGAACGCGACTTCGGTGCGGCCCTTCAGATCGACTTTCAGATACAGCGCCGGATTCGGATCGTTTGCGGCCTGCGCTTTTTCCTCGTCCCATTTGCCCTGCTTCTTAAGCTTCTCAATTTTCCAGTCCGGCAGCGCGCCACCCGCTTCCTTTTTTGCCCAATAAGCATGGCCGGCCTTCACGAGCTCCTCGCCGACCGCTTTGTAGCGATCCATCCGCTGACTCTGGTAATACGGCGCGCACGGTCCACCCACGTCCGGACCCTCGTCCCAATCGAGTCCGCACCATTTCAGTCCATCAATGATGATCTGTGTCGCTTCTTCTTTGTTGCGCTGAACGTCGGTGTCCTCCACGCGCAAAATAAATTTCCCGCCCGTCTTGCGCGCATACAGCCAGTTGAAAAGCGCCGTGCGCACGCCGCCCACGTGCAGATAGCCAGTGGGACTTGGAGCGAAACGGACACGGATGGATGAATTGGACATCATGTTCTCCGGGTGAATGGCTTGCTACGCGATGACGAATGGATTTTTAATTCTAAGTTTGCCGCGGATGATCTGATTGTGCTGTAAATCCTCTGTCAACAGTGTGGTGGTACCGGCGCTCAGCGCAGACGCCACGACCAAACTGTCCCAGAATGATATGCTGAGTTCAAGTCGCAGTGCGGAAGCATCCAACAAAACATCTTTGGACTCGGCCATTCCATTTCTTAAAAGCTGCCGGCAAACTTCGTTTTCGGTCTGCACGCTCACGCACAATTTGGGCTGGCGCAAAACGTCCGCTGCGATTCTTGTCTTTTCTAGAGTTTTCGGGTTCTTGACGAAGGCGTAGATCCAAATATTGGAATCTACAAAACTCTCGCTCTTACGGCTTGGAGCGATCATAGATTTCCTCGCGTGTCATTGGCTTGAAGTCGTTGATTTCAATGGGATGATCCAGGAGTTCTTGAATAGCGTCGGCTCCTTGCACTTCAGATTCTACTTGTAGATGCACGTGGACCTTTGCATGGTCGGCAATATGCCCCTTTATGTTCGCAGGCAGAGTGATCGTTCCGTCCTTTACTTCCGCGTCGAAAATGAGTTCCATAGGAGTTCTCCGACATCCATTCCAGCATTATTATACCACGTGGATAAACATTTTAGCTACTTCTCCTTCACCCAACCCGCCCAGTGCAGCTTGTCGCGGATGATTTCGTAGCGGCCTTTGCGGCCGACCGTGATCAGGTTGAACTCGAAGGGCGCGCGCGAGACTTGCACCACCGTGCCGCTCGTCAGCGACAGACTCGTCTGGCCGTCCATCACCAGTTCGACCGGCGATCCCGAGCGCGTCTCGGCGCAGATTTCGATTTTCTCTTCGCCCGACAGAACGATCGGCCGGTTGGCCAGCGTGTGCGGACAGACCGGCGTAATAATCATCGCCTTCAAGCGTTCGCTCAGAATCGGCCCGCCGGCGGAAAGGCTGTATCCCGTCGAACCCGTCGCGGTCGAGATGATCAGTCCGTCCCCCTTATAGTGCGCGACTTCCTCGCCCGAGACGCGCACGTCCACGGCCATCATCGACGCCTTCGGCAGGCGCAGAAGCACCGCGTCGTTCAGTGCGAGGTACGGTTCGGCCACAGCGCGTTTGCGTGTCGGCTTTTTGGTATGGCCCGGATCCGTGCGCCGTCCATCGAGCACCTTCACTTGCAGCATCATGCGCGGAGAGAGCACATAGTCGCCGCGCAAAACCCACGGCAATGTTTTCTGCAATTCCTGCGGTGAGGTTTCGGCGAGAAATCCGAGCTGTCCCATGTTTACGCCAAAAACAGGAATCGCATTTCCCTTCAATCGCCGGGCCACGGCGAGGATGCTCCCATCGCCGCCGAAAACGAGCACCAAGTCCGCTTTGATGTGGCTGAGGTCGCTGTCGCCGTCGCGATCGATCTTGACGACCGTCGCGATTTCGCGCAGCCACGGCAGCAGCTCGTTTAGAACTGCAATGCACCCCGGCTTGCGCTTGGGATTAGCAATAATGTAAATGCGCCGCATGTCTGGTTGTCAGTACCACAAATCGGAACGGATTTCTAAGTCAGAACGGAGTATGTAGGAGCGGAAACCAACGGGAGCCCCGCATGCTTCGCATTTCGATCTGCCTTATCCTTTTTGTGTCCGCCGCGGTCGGCGCCGCTGAACCCGAACTGAAATGGTACAAAGGCAACACACACACGCACACGATTCTCTGCGGCCACGCCGATTCGCCGCCCGAAGTCGTCGCCGCCTGGTATCTCGATCACGGCTACAATTTCCTCTGTCTCAGCGAGCACAATAAATTCATCGATCCGGCCACCGTCGAACTTCCCAAAGACCGTCGCAGCGATTTCATTCTCATTCCAGGGCAGGAAGTGACGGGCTCGGTGCACACGACCGCGCTGAACGTTCAGCGTCTCGTGCCGTTCAAATTCACCAGCAAAGTGCAGTTCGAGGTGATCCAGAATCACGTCGACGGCGTGCTCGACGCCAAAGGTCTTCCGATTCTGAACCACCCCAATTTCAAATGGGCCGTCGCCGCGACGGACATTCTTCCGGTCAAGCGCCTGCACCTGTTCGAGCTCTACAATGGACACCCGGTGGTTTATTGCGAAGGCGACGCCACGCATCCGTCGACCGAAGTGTTGTGGGACAAGTTATTGAGCGACGGACTGGCCGTGTGGGGCGTTTCGTCCGACGACATGCATGATCTGAAAAAGTGGGGCCGAAAAATCTCGAATCCCGGCCGCGGCTGGGTCATGGTCCACGCCGCGCAGCTCACGCCCGACGCCATCACGCAGGCGATGCTGAAAGGCGATTTCTACGCGAGTAGCGGCGTGATCCTGAAAACGGTGTCCGCCGCCGACGGAAAACTCAGCCTCGAAACCGACCTCGCCGCAACGCTGAAAGAACTCGATTCGCCCGTCCTGCTGACGAATCAACGTGAGAGCGCCGCCGAAGGTTTCCACATCGACCTGATCGGTAAAGACGGCAAAGTTCTGCAAAGCGTCGCGGGAGCCAAAGCCGATTTCGCAATTCCTTCCGACCAGCCGTACGTGCGCTGCAAAATCAGCTTCGCGCGTAAAGCCACTCAAGGCTTCGACGAAGTCTACGCCTGGACACAGCCGGTCTATACCGATGGCCGTTTGAAACGAATTGACGAGGCGGAAAAAGCCGCGCATTAAATCGTCGAGCTCGCAATGGATGTCCATTTTTTTGCCGTCCTCGTCATGTCGATTCGTTTTAGGTTGAGCGGTCAAAATTGTGGCCGAAGTGTTATCTTTATGCCTTGCGAGAGAATGAAACGGGTGTATAGAAAACAGTATGAATTCGTGCAAGGCAGATTGCGCGGAGGGAGGTAAGAGCGTTCATGGGGGGACGCTTTTTCTGCCCCGCCTCGCAAAAAAGCGAGATCCAATCGGGTCTCGCTTTTTTGTTCTGCGCGAGCGTTTGCTGGTGAAACAGGTGGAGGTCGGCAGTTCTTTTTGATCGCTACAAGGAGAACGTCCCATGGCTAAAATCGCATCGGAAAATATACGCAACATCGCGCTGGTTGGCCATAATGGCACCGGAAAAACGACGCTGACCGAAGCGCTGCTCCTCGACGGCGGCGCCATCAGAAAGAAAGGCAGCGTCGGTGACAAAAATACCGTCAGCGATTTTGACGCCGACGAAAAAGAGCGCGGCCACTCCATTGAAACCGGCATCACCTACTTCGATTTCGCCGAAAAACACATCAACCTGCTCGATTGCCCCGGACTGCCTGATTTCGCCGCCGGCGCGGAAGAAGGCATGGCCGCGTGCGAAACAGCGCTCATCGCTGTCAGCGCGGTCGCCGGCGTCGAAGTGATGACGCGAAAACTGTGGGGCATGGCGACGGCGCTCGAAAAACCGAAGATGTTTGTGATCACGAAAATGGATCACGAGCGCGCGAAGTTCGACGAAGTCGTCGATCAACTGCGCGAAGTTTTCGGAAAAGCTGTCGCGCCGCTATTTCTGCCCGTTGGCGTGGGCAAGGATTTCAAAAGCGTCATCAATCTGCTCGACGATATCCACAATTGCCCGCCGGAGCTTGAAAGCCGCGCGAGAGAACTGCACGCCGGCCTCGTCGAGAGCGCCGTTGCGGCCGACGACGCTGTGATGGAGCGTTATCTCGCCGACGAAAAAATTTCGCACGAGGAACTCGCGCGCTGCTTCACCAAGGGGCTGCTTGCGGGAACCGTGGTGCCGGTCATGTGCGTTTCTTCAGACAAAGATGTCGGCTTGAAAGAGATGATGAACGTCATCGTCGAAGAAGCGCCTTCGCCGCTGCTGGAGAATTTCCATCTGCGCAAAAAAGCGTCCGACAAGCCCGGCGGCTTTGAAGAAAAAGTCATGACGCCTTCCAAAGACGGTCCGCTTTACGCGCAGGTTTTCAAAAGCAAGCGCGATCCGTTTGTCGGCAAGCTCTCGTTCCTGCGCGTCTTTTCGGGATCACTGCCTTCAGGCGGCATGGCCAGGAGTTCGTCCGCAGTAAAGCCCGACAAGTTCGCGCATTTCCTGCGCGTACAGGGCAAGGAAACGAAGGAGCAGGACGGCGTGGTCTGCGGCGACATTGTCGCGGTGGCGAAGAATGAAAATCTGAACTTCAACGACACACTGTCCACCGACGAAAGCGGCTGGGCCTTCCCGCCGATCCCTGTGCCCATGCCGATGCAAGCGCTGGCGATCGAAGCGAAGAATCGCAACGACGAAGCCAAGGTCGCACAGCGCCTGAAGGCGCTGGCCGAGGGCGATCCCACGTTCATCGTTGAAGTCGATCCGCAGACGCACGAACTTGTCGTTCGCGGCATGGGCCAGACGCATTTGGAATTGATGCTGCACCGCCTGAAAGTTCAGCACATTGAAGTCAACACGAAGCCGCCGAAAATTCCGTACCGCTCGACGATCGGCGGCATCGCCGAGGCCAGCTACACGCACAAGAAACAATCCGGCGGGGCGGGGCAGTACGGAAAATGCTCCATCAAAATCGAACCGAACCTGGGCAACGGTTTTGAATTCGTCGATGAAATCGTCGGCGGCGTTATTCCGCGCCAGTACATTCCGTCGTGCGAAAAGGGTGTCATTCACAAGATGGCCGAAGGCGTCTGGCCCGGAATTCCCGTCGTTGATGTGCGCGTGCGGCTCATCGATGGAAAACATCACGAAGTCGATTCCAAAGACATCGCGTTCCAGATCGCCGCGCGCGAATGTTTCAAGGAGGCTTTCGAAAAGGCACGCCCGCAACTGATCGAGCCGGTCGTCAATCTCGAAGTCGTTGTGCCCAGCAAATTCATGGGCGACATCACCGGACATTTAAGCAGCCACCGCGGCCGCATTTCGGGAATGGATCAATTGGGCGACATGCAGGTCGTCAAGGCTCAGGTTCCGGCGAGCGAAGTGCAGAATTATTCTGCAGAATTGAAAGCCATCACCGCCGGGGAAGGTTTCTACACGCTCGAATTCTCGCACTACGATATCGTGCCGGGAAACATAGCCAACCCAGTCATCGCCGCCGCCAAGAGCCGCCAAGTGAAGGAGGCCGAAGGCTGAGCGGCGCTTCCTTTATCACGCTATTTTTCCCCGAGCGAAGCGCGCCGCAGTTCCCCGCTCCCCTTGTGGGAGAGGGCCGATGTGAGCGAAGCGAACGCGGGGTGAGGGGTAGAGCCCCGCTTTACTCTCCCGCATCGATGAACACATCCACCTGCTGTCCCGCAAATATGTCGTTCATCGGCTTCGTCATGCGGTAAACCACCTGCAAGACGCGCGTGTCGACCAGCTCGCGCTGGCTGTTTGAGAGAGCGCGCTTGGGCACCACGAACGGCTCGACGCGCACGAATTCCAGCGGAATTGCGCTCTCCTTGTTTCCTTTCAGATACGCCGTGGCCGCGCGCATATTCTTCAATCGCGGCGCGTCGAATTCATCAATATCCACGCGCACATGCTTGCTCGACATGTCGCCGAGCACCACGCCCGCGATCTCGGGGTTCACGCTCGCCGCGGCCGCGTATTCGCCGGGTCGCAGACTGAGCCGGATCACCTTCGCATCCAACGGCGCGCGCACCGTCCTTCGCTCGATCTCCAGGCTTAACTTCGCCGCTTTCGAGCGCGCCTCGGCTAGCGCGGCACGTGCTTTTTTCACGTCCGGTTCCCACGCGCCCGCTACTATCTTGTCGAATTCCGCCTGCGCCTGCTGCGCTCGCGCTTTGGCCATCGCGGTGCGCGCTTGCGCGATTTCGACCGCGGATTTAGCCGCGTTCAACTGCGCCTCGCAGATTTTCACCGCGAAATGCAGCCGGTCGAGCTGCTCTTCCGGCAGCGCGTTCTTCTTCACCGCCGTTTCCATTTTCTCGACATGCTGCTGATTGTCTTTCAGCGTCCAGTCGCGCTCGGCCACCGTCGCGCGGCTCTGCGCTTCGGTCTGTTCCGCCTCCACAATGCCCGATACCGCTTCGTTCCATTTCGCGCGGGCTGATGCTTCGTCTTCTTTGCGGTTGGGCGCAGCCGCGCGTTCGAGTTCCGCTTCGGCGCTCAGCACCGCGGCGCTTGCGGTGAGCAATTCCGCTTCCTGGCTGCGCGCATCGAGCTGAAACAGCGGATCGCCGGTCTTTACGCTCTGCCCCTGCTTCACGAAAACTTTTACGACCAGCCCCGGCTCGCTGACGCCGACGGTCACGGTCTCGCTCGCCGGCTCAACGATGCCCGATGCCGCGATGCCATTGGCGTACGGAATTACTGCGGGTGGCCGATTCATGATCGGCACCGGGCGCGATGCGAGGCCCTCGTGCGCAAGCAGGATCGCCGACAGTGCGCCCATTCCGGCCAGCGCGGACAGAATCCATTTGAGCATTTTCATGTTCCTCTGCCGCTAGGCGGCCGCTTCGGCGTGCGTCACCGCGCGCTGATGTTTCACGTTGTCGATGCGTCCGTCGGACATGTGCGCGATCCGATCGCCATAGGGAAAAACGCGGCTGTCGTGGGTGACGACAATCACACAGCGGCTGGTGCGGTGCGCGGCGTTGCGCAAGAGCGCCATTATTTTTGCGCCGGTCTCGCCGTCGAGCGACGCCGTCGGTTCGTCGCAAATGACCAGTTTAGGCTCGGCAATGAGAGCGCGCGCGATCGCGACGCGCTGCTGCTCGCCGCCGGAAAGCGCGGCGGGCAGAGCTTTGCGGCGATGCGAAAGCCCTACTTCGTCCAACATCTCTTCGGCGCGGCGGTGCGCCAGTTTGCGCGGTATGCCGTTGATCAGCAGCGGAATCGCCGCGTTCTCAGTCGCGCTGAGCACCGAAATTAAATTGAACTGCTGAAAAACAAAGCCGATATTCTCGCGGCGGAAATCCGAGATGCGTTCCCCGGTCAAATGCCCCAGAGACTTGCCAAGGACATTAATGCCGCCCGCGTCGGGAATCAGAAGGCCGGCGATCAGGCAGAGCAGCGTCGTTTTTCCGCAGCCCGACGGCCCGGCCAGAAGCAGCATTTCGCCCAGCTGTGCGTTGAGATGCACGCCGTTAAGCGCCGTGACGCGCGACGCTCCCGCTCCAAATGTTTTGCAGACCGCCTGAAGTTGAACGGCGCATCCGCGCGTTTCGTCTGTCGTCATTTTTCTGAGATTCCGCAAACCGCCGCGATTATTTAAAAACCATCGCGGGCTCCACGTGGAGCACGCGTCGAATACTGAGCGCCGCCGCGCCGAGCACGGTCGCCAGCGTCGTCACGCCGGAAATGAGCAACAAATGTGGTGTGAGCAGAAACGCGAGCACCGAATCGGGGCTCATGTTCGCGCCAAACACGGCCGCAATGCCGCAACCCAGCCCCCAGCCAATCAGTCCGACCACCAGCGCCTGCAGCAGGACCATTCTCACCAGCGATTGGCGCCCGATTCCCATCGCTTTCAGCGAGGCGAAGTGCTTGATGTTTTCGTTCGTGAATGTGTAGAACGTCTGGCCGGCGACCGCGATGCCGACGATCAGCCCGAGCGAAATGGTGACCGCAAAATTAAGCGCGATGCCGGTGTTGCGCATGAAAAAGAAAACTGTCGACCAGAAAAAGTCACTCGCCGTCTTTGCACCAAGTCCGGTAGCGGCTTCGATCGAGCGCGCGACGTCGCGATGGTTATAGCCGGGCCGCACATGCGCCAGCACATATGTCAGCCGCTTGCGCTCGCCGGGCGCAAACTCCAACGCGCGCTCGTACGTGGTATAGACCGCGGGCATGCCGGTAAAGCTGCGCGCGCCCTGCACCACGCCGCCGATGCGTGCGCGAAGGTCGTTGATCTGCAGAACATCGCCGGTCTGGATGTGCTGGTAGGCGGCCATGCTCATGCCATCCCACAGCACGGCATCTTGAGTTTCAATCTGCGCGGCCTGCGCGGGATCGGTTTTTTCGGGAAGGCCGAGTTTTGAATCGCGTTCGACGCCGATGATCTGCACGGGAGTAAAGGAGCCGTCCGGAAGCTGCGCCGAGCCCGCGCCGACGAACAGGCGCTGCGCCCACTCGACGCCTTCGACACCCTGCACACGCTGCAGCGCCGTGTCCTCGATCGGCCGCCGCGCGTCGTAGTGCGTGCTGGCCGGATGCATGACCCAGATGTCCGCTTGCGGGATAGATTCGATGGCCACGCCCGCTCGCCGCAAGATGCCCGTGAAAATGGAGCCCTGCTGTATGACTAGCGTGGTGGAAAAGGTGAGCCCGAAGACCAGCGCGAGAAACTTGGTGGTATCACCAAGGAGCATTCGAAGGGCAATGGAATTCATGGTTCAGTCCGCCAGTACGTGTCC
>Ga0265314_10005466_pt1 | contig 11457 bp, 8 predicted proteins | sample 4126metaG_FD_203106 | JGI IMG/M metagenome (GOLD analysis project Ga0265314, IMG submission 203106) | Rhizosphere microbial communities from Carex aquatilis grown in University of Washington, Seatle, WA, United States - 4-1-26 metaG | ecosystem: Host-associated > Plants > Roots > Rhizosphere >... | reverse complement strand
TGGAAAGTCTGGCCGAGAATTTCGGCGACGGGGTGGTGGCGCCGGTCTTCTGGTACGCGCTGCTCGGCCTGCCCGGCCTGCTGCTCTACAAGACCATCAACACCGCCGATTCCATGATCGGTCACCGCAACGACAAGTACCGGGCCTTCGGCATGGCCTCGGCCCGGCTGGACGATGCGCTGAACCTGATCCCGGCCCGCCTCGCCGGGCTGCTGCTGATTCTGGCCGCGCCGTTCGTGCCCAGGGGCCGGCCGTGGAGCGCCCTGGTCACCATGCTGCGCGACGCGGGCCACCACCGCTCGCCCAATTCCGGCTGGCCCGAGGCCGCCGCCGCCGGTGCCCTGGATCTGGCGCTGGGTGGCCCGCGCAAGTATCCCGGGCTGGTGGTGGACGAGAAATGGATCGGCACGGGCCGGGCACGGGCCGAGACCTCCGACATCCAGCGGGCGCTGCATCTCTACACCGTGGCCTGCCTGCTCCAGGTGGGCGGAGTGATCCTCCTGCTGTGGCTACAGGCCTGACAGCCGCCGCAGCCGGTCCATGTCCAGGTGCTTTTCCAGATGGTCGGCAAGGCGGTCCAGCACGCCGTCGACCATGGGCTCGTAGGCGAGGCCGGAATCCCGCCCCAGCAACGCGGCGCGGAAGGCATCCGAGCCGAACAGGCCGTGCAGGTAGCAGCCCATGACCCGCCCGTCCGCCGACACCGCGCCGTCGGGTCGCCCCTCCAGGGTAAGGAAGGGCCGCGCCGTGTCGGGACCATGGGTGCGGCCCATATGCATCTCGTAACCGGCCACCGGATGGCCGGCGCCATCGGTGCCCGACGCCCGGCGCAGCACCTTGTCGCCCTCCATGACGGTGTCGATATCCAGCAGGCCGAGACCGGCGGCCACGCCGCCCTTCGGGCCTTCGACGCCCAGGGGATCGGCGACGCTTTTGCCCAGCATCTGATAGCCGGCGCAGATGCCCAGCACGCGGCCGCCCCGGCGTGCGTGGGCCAGGATGTCGATATCCCAGCCCTGGGCGCGCAGGAAGCCCAGGTCGGCGATGGTGGATTTCGAGCCGGGCAGAATGATCAGATCGGCATCGAGCGGCAGCGGGCGGCCCGGCTCCACCATGTCGAGGCTGACCCCGGGCTCGGCGGCCAGGGGATCGAAATCATCGAAATTGGCGATGCGCGACAGGCGCGGCACGGCGATCTTCAAACCATCGCCTCCGGCCCGTCCCTTGCCCAGCGAGGCGGAATCCTCGGCCGGCAACAGGGCGGCATCGGCGAACCACGGCACGATGCCGAGACAGGCAAGGCCGGTCTTGTCCCGGATGATGTCGAGCGCCGGGGTGAACAGCGCCGGATCACCGCGAAAGCGGTTGATGATATAGCCCCCAAGCCTCGCCCGCTCCGCCTCGGGCAGGATGGCCCAGGTGCCGACGATGCTGGCGATCACGCCCCCCCGGTCGATATCTGCCACCAGCACCACCGGCAGGTCGGCGGCCTCGGCGAAGCCCATGTTGGCGATATCGGCGGCGCGCAGGTTGACCTCGGCGGCGCTGCCGGCCCCTTCCACCACCATCAGGTCGGCGTCCGCCGCAAGGCGGCCGTAGCTTTCCAGCACGCGGGGCAGCAGAGTGGGCTTCAAGGCGTGGTAGTCGCGCGCCGTGGCGCTGGCGATCACGCGTCCCTGCACCACCACCTGGGCGCCGGTCTCGCTTTGCGGCTTCAGCAGCACCGGGTTCATGTCCGAGCGGGGCTCGACCCCGGCGGCTCGGGCCTGCAGCGCCTGGGCGCGGCCGATCTCGCCGCCATCCGTGGTGACGGCGGCATTGTTGGACATATTCTGCGGCTTGAACGGGCGGACGGCCAGCCCCTGGCGGGCGAACAGCCGGCACAGCCCGGCCGCCACGAGCGACTTGCCCACGTCCGAGCCGGTGCCTTGCAGCATGAGGGCGGGTGTTCTCTTCATGGAGCGGACTGTCGCAGACGGCACGCATGGGAGCAAGACGCATGCCGAGGGTTGTCTCTTTCGCCCCGATCACGATATGACGGGGCGATGGGTACCGCGTTTCTCCTCCACATCAATGGCCGCAGCCTGCCGGTCGCCGTCAAGCGGTCGGGCCGGGCGCGCAACATGAGCCTGCGCCTCGACCCCACCGGCGGATCGCTGGTGGTGGTGCTGCCCGACGGTGTGCCGGAGCGTGAAGCCGAGCGCTTCGCCCACCGTCAGACCGCCTGGATCGAGAGTCGCCTCGCGGTGATGCCCGGTCCCATTCCCTTCGCCGATGGCGGCGAGGTCCCGCTGCTCGGCCTGTCCCACCTGATCCGCCACGAGCCCCAGGCCCGGCGCGGCGTGTGGGCGGAAGAAGGGGTGATCCACGTCTCGGGCCGCCCCGAGCACGTGGCCCGCCGGGTCGGGGAATTCCTCAGGGGCGAGGCCCGCGTGGTGATGGCTCACCATTCCCGCCAGTTGGCCGCCGAGCTGGGCCGCAAGCCGGGCCGCGTCACGGTGCGCGACACCACGTCGCGCTGGGGCAGCTGCTCGGCGCGGGGCGACCTGTCGTACTCGTGGCGGTTGGTGCTGGCGCCCGATTTCGTCGGCCGCTATGTCGCCGCCCACGAGGTCGCCCATCTGGCCGAGATGAATCACGGCCCCGATTTCTGGGCGCTGGTCGACGGACTGGTCGGCGACAGTGCGGCGCCGCGCGCCTGGCTGAAGCGCCATGGGCCACAATTGCACCGTTACGGGGGACATGTTGAGTAATGTAACGCCGTCGCGGCGCATCGCGGTGCTGCTGACCCTTCTGGTGGCCTTCGGCCCGGTCTGCACCGATCTCTATCTCGCCTCGCTGCCCGACATGGCACGCGACCTCGCCACCACCACCACCATGGTGCAGATGACGCTGTCGGCCTTCGTCGGCGGCTTCGCGGTGATGCAACTGGTCTACGGCCCGTTGTCCGACCGCTTCGGCCGGCGGCCGCTGATCCTGGGCGGCATCCTCATCTATGTGGCGGCCAGCCTCTATTGCGTCGTCGCCCCCACCGTCGAGGCGCTGATCGTCGGGCGGTTCTTTCAGGCGGTGGGCGCCTGCTGCGGCCCGGTGCTGGGCCGCGCCGTGGTCCGCGACCTGTTCAGCCGCGAGCAGGCCGCCCGGGTGATGAGCTACATGGCCTCGGCCATGGCGCTGGCCCCGCTGGTGGCGCCCACCATCGGCGGCTGGTTCCACACCTGGTTCGGCTGGCGCTCCAATTTCGTGCTGCTGGCCCTGTTCGGCGTCGCCCTGCTGGTCCTGGTCTGGCGCCTGCTGGCCGAGACCAACCATCACAAGGATTCCCAGGCGCTCAATCTGGGGCGCATGCTCGAGAATTACCGCGAGTTGCTGACCCACCGCCTGTTCCTCGGCTACGTGCTGACCATGACGGCGGCGTTCGGCGGGCTGTTCAGCTTCATCTCCGCCTCGAGCTTCGTGCTGATCGACGTCATGGGCATGGAGCCGCGCTTCTTCGGTCTGGCCTTCTCCCTGGCCTCGGCGGGCTATGTGATGGGCGGCTTCGCCGGGGCCAAGCTCACCCACCGCTTCGGCATCGAGCGCATGGTGGGGGTCGGCACCCTCGGCTGCGCCCTGGCCGGTATCGCCCTGGCCGCCCTGGTGTGGTCGGGACTGGCCAAGCCGGGCGGTGTGGCCGGCATCGTCATGATCATGGGCCTGGTGATGGCCTTCTTCGCCGCCTGCGCCCTGGTCCTGCCCAACGCCACGGCGGGCGCCATCGCCCCCTTCCCGCGCGCGGCGGGCACCGCCTCGTCGGCCATGGGGTTCATCCAGATGAGCGGCGGCGCCGTCGCCGGCTGGCTGGTGGGGCGGTTCTACGACGGCTCGGCCCGGCCGCTGGCCGCCATGATGGCGGTGATGGGGCTGGCGGCGCTGCTGATCTATCTCAGGGCGGTGCGGCCGGCAGCCAGACGGTGAAGGTCGAGCCCTCGCCCACCCGGCTGTCGATGGCGAGATGGCCGCGATGGCGGTTGACGATGTGCTTGACGATGGCCAGCCCCAATCCGGTGCCGCCCATCTTGCGCGAGCGCGCCGTGTCCACCCGGTAGAAGCGCTCGGTCAGGCGGGGCAGATGCTCGGACGGGATGCCTTCGCCGTGATCCCTGACCGCCACCCTGACCACCGGACCGGCCCTGAGCGCCGTGCCCGCTCCGGGGGGCAGGGACTCGGCCAGGGCAACGCTCACCTCCACCGAGGTTCCGTCGTTGCCGTACTTCACGGCGTTGTCCATCAGGTTCTGAAACAACTGGGCCAGTTGGTCGGGCTGGCCCGTCACCTGGGGCAGGTCGGCGGCGATGGAGAGCACCAACTCCATGCCGCGCGGACCGACCAGGGGCTTCAGCGCCTCGGCGGTGCCGGTCACCAGACGGGCCAGATCCACCCGCTCGCTGGGCGGCGTATGCTCGTCCAGTTCGATGCGCGACAGGGACAGCAGGTCGGCGACCAGCCGGCTCATGCGGCCCGATTGCTCGGCCATGATGCCGAGGAATTTCTCGCGCGCCTCCTCGTCGTCCCGGGCCGGACCCTGCAGCGTCTCGATGAAGCCCGACAGCGCCGCCAGCGGGGTGCGCAGCTCGTGGCTGGCATTGGCGACGAAATCGGCGCGCATGCGCTCCATGGCCCGGATGGCGGTCAGCTCGTGCAGGGTCAGCAGGGCGATGGCCGCCTCGAAGGCCGGCTGGCCGTCCAGGCGGTCGATACGGGCGGCGAAGGTGCGCTCCACCGGAATGGCCTGGGTGAACTCGCATTCACGGAACGGCGCGGCCCCCGACAGCACCGCCTGCACCGCCTCGGTGACGCCCGGATCGCGCAGCACGGCGGCCAGATCGCTACCCGCCGGGTCGCGGCCGAACAGCCGGGTGGCGGCGCGGTTGGTCCGCACCACGCGGCGGGCGGAATCCAGCAACAGCAGCGGGTCGGGCAGATTTTCCAGCAGGCTGGCGTTCCAGCGGGCGGTCTCGGCCAGTTCGGCCGAGCGCTGCTGCCACAGCCGGCGCAACGCCGCCACCGAAGCGGCGATCTCGGCCAGCACCATGCCGTCCTTGCCGGGCGCGGTGGCGATGTCGCCGCCATGGGCCAGGGTGCGGACCCAGTTGGCCAGCCCCGACAGCTCGCCCAGATGCGAGCGCACCAGGGGCAGCAGCAGCGAGGTCACCATCACCCAGGTTCCCACGGCGGGCCACGCGTCCAGCCGTCCGGCCCCGGCCAGCACCACCAGCATGATGGCGGTGGGACTGGACAGGAACAGCGCGAACAGCAGAACACGGCCGGAAGTGACCGTTCCCCGGCTCACGCCCGCCACCGGTCAGCGCAGGGCGTCATGACAGGCCAGCACCGCCATGTTGACGATGTCGTTGGCGGTGGCGTCCATGGAGGTGATCTGCACCGGCTTGGCGAGGCCCACCAGGATGGGGCCGATGACGCTGACCCCGCCCAGCTTCTGCAGCAGCTTGGACGCGATGGTGGCGGAATAGAGGCCGGGCATCACCAGCACGTTGGCCGGCTCCTTCAGGCGGCAGAACGGGAAGTGGCTGAGCAGTTCCGGGTCCAGCGCCACGTCGGCGGCCATCTCGCCGTCATAGTCGAAATCCACCTTGCGGGCATCCAGCAGGCTGACCGCCGCGCGCATCCGGTCCGAACGCTCGCTGCTGGGATTGCCGAAATTGGAATAGCTGATCATGGCGACGCGCGGCTCGTGGCCCATCTGGCGGGCCTTTTGCGCCGTCTGCACCGCGATGTCGGCCAGTTGCTCGGGCGTGGGCGTCTCCATCACCGTCGTGTCTGCGACGAAGACCAGCTTGCCCTTGACCACGAACACCGTCATGCCGAACAGCAATTCGCCGGGCGTCGGATCGATGACCCTCTTGATCTCCTCGAAGGCCTGCCAGTAGTTGCGGGTCAGACCGGTGACCATGGCGTCGGCGTCGCCCGCCTGCACCATCAGGGAGCCGAAAATGTTGCGCTCCTGGTTGACCTGGCGCTGGACATCGCGGTACAGCGCGCCCCGGCGCTGCAGCCGCCGGTACAGCATGTCGGTGTAGGCCCTGGTGCGGGGCGAGATGCGCGAATTGATGATTTCCAGCGATTCGGCGGCCGGCAGGCCGATGTTCTTCATGGTCTCGCGGATGCGCTCCTCGCGCCCCAGCAGGATGGGGTGGCCGAGGCCGGCATTGGAGAACGCCACGGCGGCGCGAATCTGCTTTTCCTCCTCGCCCTCGGCGAACACCACCCGCTTGGGGTTGGCCTTGACCGCCTCGGTGATGGCCTGCATGCCGGCGCTGGCCGGATCGAGGCGGGCCGACAGTTCGCGCTTATAGGCGCTCATGTCGATGATCGGCTTCCTCGCCACGCCGGAATCCATGGCCGCCTTGGCGACGGCGGGCGGGATCGAGGAAATCAGGCGTGGATCGAACGGCACCGGGATGATGTAGTCGGGGCCGTAGCGCAGGCGGCGGCCGGAATAGGCGGCGTCCACCTCGTCGGGCACGTCCTCGCGGGCCAGGGCGGCGATGGCCTTGGCGGCGGCGATCTTCATGGCCTCGTTGATGGTGCTGGCCCGCACGTCGAGCGCGCCGCGGAAGATGTAGGGAAAGCCCAGGACATTGTTGATCTGGTTGGGATAGTCGGACCGGCCGGTGGCGACGATGGCGTCGGAGCGCACCGCCTTGACCTCTTCCGGGGTGATCTCCGGATCGGGGTTGGCCATGGCGAAGATGATCGGCCGGGGCGCCATGGACGCCACCATCTCGGGCGTGACCGCGCCCTTGGCCGACAGGCCGTAGAACACGTCGGCGCCTTCCAGCGCCTCGGCCAGGGTGCGGGCCGCCGTCGGCACGGCGTGGGCCGACTTCCACTGGTTCATGCCCTCGGTACGTCCCTGATAGATGACGCCCTTGGTGTCGCACAGGATGACGTTCTCGTGGCGCACGCCCATGGCCTTGGCCAGCTCGATGCAGGCGATGCCCGCCGCCCCGGCACCGTTGACCACCACCTTGACCGTGGACATGTCGCGCCCGGTGAGGTCGAGGGAATTGATCAGGCCGGCCGCCGAGATGATCGCCGTGCCGTGCTGGTCGTCATGGAACACCGGAATGGGCATCAGCTCGCGCAGGCGCTGCTCGATGATGAAGCATTCCGGCGCCTTGATGTCCTCGAGATTGATGCCGCCGAAGCTGGGGCCGAGATAGCGGACAGCGGCGATGAACTCGTCCACGTCGCGGGTATCGACCTCGAGGTCGATGGAATCCACGTCGGCGAAGCGCTTGAACAGCACCGCCTTGCCTTCCATCACCGGCTTGCTGGCCAGGGCGCCGAGATCGCCCAGCCCCAGCACGGCGGTACCGTTGGAGATCACCGCCACCAGATTGCCCTTGGCGGTGTAGTCATAGGCCAGGGCCGGATCGCGGGCGATGTGCAGACAGGGAAAGGCCACGCCCGGCGAATAGGCCAGCGACAGGTCGCGCTGGGTGGCCAGCGGCTTGGTGGGAACCACCTCGATCTTGCCCGGACGACCCGAGGCATGCATCAGAAGGGTGTCGCGCTCCAGGGCGTCGGTGCCCTTGGCATCGGCATCGCGCGACGTCTCGGAGTGGAAATTGCTGGCCATGTGAGTCTGGTATCCCTGCTTTTATCTTAGTGACGAGTGCCCTTGGCGCGCTCGAAGATGTGGATGTTGGCGCCGCCGGCATCGGCCAGCAAGGCGCGGACCTTGGCTTCCTCGTCGTTGGAATCGGTGCTGACCCACAAGATCACGCTGCCGGCCGCCAGGGCGCGGGCGAAGCCGTCGGAATCGGGAATGGCCGCCACCTCGTCCAGCACTTCCTTGAGCGCCACGCCGCCGACACCGGCCGCCACCAGGCCGGCGATCACCGCGCCCACCGGACCGGCGGCCAGGGCGATCAGACCGGCCGCCACCAGGGGGCCTTCGTATTTCAGTTCGCCCACCAGGGCCACCAGGCCATCACGCCACTTGCGCGACTTGGCCCCGGCCGCCCCCTCGGCGGCGTCCAGGGAATCGTGGGAGGTCAGGACCGACAGCTTGTCGCGGCCGAAGCCCTCGGCCAGCAGAGCGGACACGGCGGCCTCGAAATGGGTACGGTCGGCGAAGGTGCCCACCACTTCGCGAAGGGCACCGGGGCGGGGTTTCAGGGCGGCGGTCATGGGATTCTCCTCGTCTCGACCTTGGATATCCATTGTGCTCCAAGACCGGGACTCTGCATAGGGGGGCGGGGCGCGGAAGAGCTTGAAAATTGCGGTCGCTTCGGCATACCTGTGGCAACGACCGCCCCTGGGCCGCGAAGGAATCCCGATGCCCGTCATTTCCATGTTCTACGGCATCATCGTCCGGATGTTCTATTTCGATACGGACCAGCACAAGCTGCCCCATATCCATGTGGAATACGGAGAACACAAAGCGGTACTGTCCCTTGCCGAGGGTGAGGTTCTGGCCGGAGACTTCCCCGCCGCCAAACTTCGCCTCGCCCAGGCCTGGATCGAGATTCACCGCGAGGAATTGCGGGCCGATTGGGACCTGGCGGTCCAGGGAGAAACCGTGTTTCGCATCGATCCGCTGCGCTGAGGCCGATGACCATGCATCCCGACGTCATCTCCGTGGAGGCTCTCGAGGGTTATGCCCTGCTGCTGACCTTCGCCAACGGCGAGAAGCGGATCTTCTCGGTGGAGCCCTATCTCGAGCACGGCATCTTCCGTGAATTGCGCGACTCCGCCTATTTCCGCTCGGTCAGGGCCGTTTCCGGGTTTATTTCCTGGCCCCATGAGCAGGATTTCAGCCCAGACACCCTGTACCTCAAGAGCATTCCAGCCCCCTCCGCCAAGGCCCGCCCGTGACCGTCGACACGCCCGCCATTCCCCCGGCCCCGGACCTGGGTGACGCCACCCCCATGATGGCCCAGTACCTGACCATCAAGCGGGCTCATCCCGATTGCCTGCTGTTCTACCGCATGGGCGATTTCTACGAGCTGTTCTTCGACGACGCGGTCAAGGCGTCGGCGGCGCTCGACATCGCGCTGACCAAGCGGGGCAAGCACGCCGGCGAGGACATCGCCATGTGCGGCGTGCCGGTCCGCGCCTACGAGGCCTATCTCGCCAAGCTGGTGCGCTCCGGCTTCAAGGTGGCCATCGGTGAGCAGATGGAAGACCCGGCCGAGGCCAAGAAGCGCGGTTCCAAATCGGTGGTGGCCCGGGACGTGGTGCGCGTCATCACGGCGGGCACGCTGACCGAGGACACCCTGCTGGATGCGCGGTCCCACAATTACCTGGCGGCGGTGGCCGAGGCGCAGGGGTCGCTGGGCCTGGCCTGGGTGGATGTCTCCACCGGCGACTTCGCCATGCAGGCCATTCACCCCAAGACCCTGTCGGCCGCCCTGGCCCGCCTGTCGCCCGGCGAGTTGCTGGTTTCCGACCGCCTGTTGGGCAATGCCGAATTCCACGACGTGTGGGGCGAATGGAAGAACGTGCTGTCGCCCCTGCCCACCGCCCGTTTCGATTCCGAGAATTCGAGGCGGCGCCTCGAGGCCCTTTACGGCGTCGGCGCCCTGGACGGCTTCGGCGCCTTCACGCGGCCCGAGCTGGCGGCGGGCGGCGCCCTGGTGGATTACGTCGAGCTGACCCAGAAGGGCAAGCTGCCCCGCCTGTCACCCCCCAGGCGCCTTGCCGAGGGCGCGGTGATGGAAATCGACGCGGCCACCCGGCGCAACCTGGAACTGGCCGAGACCCTGTCGGGAGAGCGCCGGGGCTCGCTGCTCGCCACCATCGACCGCACGGTGACCGGGGCGGGGGCACGGCTGCTGGCCGCCCATCTGGCGGCGCCGCTGACCGATCCCCACGCCATCGAATGGCGGCTCGACATGGTGGGGTTCTTCGTCGAGCACGAGAGCGTGCGGGCGTCCTTGCGCGAGACCCTGCGCCGCTGCCCCGACGTGGAGCGCGCCCTGTCGCGCCTTTCCCTGGGTCGCGGCGGCCCCCGCGACCTCGCCAATGTCAGGGACGCCCTGGCCGAGGTGCCCAACCTGCGCATCCTGGTCACCCAGTCCCATCTGGATACTCCGCCCGGCATCGCCCAATGCGCCCGCGAGTTGGGCGAGCATTCGACCCTGGTGGACCGCCTGGCCCGCGCACTCGCCCCCGATTTGCCGCTCAACGCGCGGGACGGCGGCTTCATCGCCGCCGGCTACCACGACGGCCTGGACGAGTTGAAGAGCCTGCGCACCGAAAGCCACGGCCTGCTGATGCGCCTGGAAAAGCGCTATCAGGACGAAACCGGCGTCGCCTCGCTCAAGATCCGCCACAACAACATCATCGGCCACCACATCGAGGTACCGGCCAAGCAGGCCGACCGGCTGGGCGAGGGTTATATCCACCGTCAGACCATGGCCAACGCGGCACGCTACACCACCACCGAGCTGATCGAGCTGGCCGGCAAGATCACCGGGGCCGCCGATCGCGCCCTGGCGCTGGAGATGGAATTGCTGGCCGATCTGATCGGCGAGGTGACGGGCCGCGCCACCGGGATCGCCCTGGCCGCTTCGGCCCTGGCGGGCCTCGACTGCGCCGCCGCCCTGGGCGAGATGGCGTCGGCCGGGCGCTGGTCGCGCCCCAGGATCGACGACAGCACCGCCTTCGACATCAAGGGTGCCCGCCACCCGGTGGTGGAAGCCGCGCTGGAGGCCAGCCAATCGGGTCCCTTCGTCGCCAACGACTGCGATCTGGCCGACACCCAGCGCCTGTGGCTGGTCACCGGCCCCAACATGGCGGGTAAGAGCACCTTCCTGCGCCAGAACGCGGTGATCGCCATCCTGGCCCAGATGGGGTCCTTCGTACCGGCCGAAGCGGCGCATATGGGCGTGGTCGACCGCCTGTTCTCCCGCGTCGGCGCCGCCGACGATCTGGCGCGGGGCCGCTCCACCTTCATGGTCGAGATGGTCGAGACCGCCGCCATCCTCAATCAGGCGGGACCGCGCGCTTTGGTGATCCTGGACGAGATCGGGCGCGGCACCGCCACCTTCGACGGCCTGTCCATCGCCTGGGCGGTGGTCGAGCACCTGCACGAGGTCAACCGCTGCCGCGCCCTGTTCGCCACCCACTACCACGAACTGACGCGGCTCACCTCGCGGCTGGCGGCGCTGTCCTGCCATATGATGCGGGTGAAGGAGTGGCAGGGCGACGTGGTGTTCCTGCACGAAGTGGGCGCCGGAGCCGCCGACCGCTCCTACGGCATCCACGTGGCGCGTCTCGCCGGCCTGCCGGGCGCCGTGCTGACCCGCGCCGAGGAGGTGCTGGGCATCCTGGAGAAGTCGGATCAGGCGTCGGGCATGGCGCGTCTGGCCGACGATCTGCCACTGTTCGCGGCGCTGGCCCGGCCCAAGCAGGCCCCCGCCGCCGCCGTGCCGCAGGTCTCGC
>Ga0265314_10005464_pt1 | contig 11465 bp, 12 predicted proteins | sample 4126metaG_FD_203106 | JGI IMG/M metagenome (GOLD analysis project Ga0265314, IMG submission 203106) | Rhizosphere microbial communities from Carex aquatilis grown in University of Washington, Seatle, WA, United States - 4-1-26 metaG | ecosystem: Host-associated > Plants > Roots > Rhizosphere >... | reverse complement strand
TGGCCAGCCACGCACCTGCCAAAAATGTTTCATGCCCAGAAAAGGAACCCATAATGGAACGGTCACAAGTCCACGCGGCCAAGATCTTCGGAATCACCTACCTTCTAAGCACTGCGATCATCACGGTAGTGTTTTCGCGCTTCTATGCTCCTTATTTGGTCTGGGGGAACGGAGAGGAAACAGCCCGCCGCTTCATCGCACACGAACAGTCCCTCCGCCTGTACTTGGCCGGCGCCTTCCTCCATGGGCTATTGATGTTCGTGTTGTTGACAGCGCTGTACGTGATCCTTCGGCCAGTCAACCGGGGGATGGCACTCTTCGCAGCCTTCTCCAAACTAACCTACGCCGTGTTTTGGTTTATCGTGTTACTGGATCTTTTCGGCGCGCTGCGCTTGCTGGGAGGTGCAGGCTCGTTGCGGACATTCGGGCCTGATGGCTTGGCAGCCCTGGCGGGCCTGCAGTTTGACTCAAGCCGGGACGCCTATTACATCGGCTTGGCGTTCAACGGGCTGGGATCGGCTCTGTTCGCCTGGGCGTTTTTCCAATCGCGCTACGTACCCCTGACCCTCGCTCTCTGGGGTGTCCTGGGCTCTCTGTACGAAGGGCTCTGCGGTTTCGCCTATCTCGTCTACCCGCGTTTCGGAGCGATTCTGTCGGCGAACTGGTATGAGTTGCCTGCGATGACGTTCGAGTTGCTTCTTTGCCTCTGGCTTTTGTTTCGAGGACTGAGAGGAAGCTATGCCGACTCCGTTACCCCGCGGTAACTTCCCCGCCTAAGACCCGCTCGAAAAACTCCAGGTAGCGCGGCGCCAATGCCTTTCGCCGATAGATTCCACCGGCTTGTAGGGCGCGCCGCGAGGCTTGTTGGTAGAATTCGTCGTCGTCCGCCAGTCGCAGAATCAAGTCTACCCACGGCTGGACTACTTCCGCGTCCACCGGCACCTTCGTCTCCGGCGTCACGTCGGGCGGTATCGGCTGGCCGGTGAACTATGCCTATTCCAAAACAACAGGTCGGCCGCGGACGGCCTACAATTCGAAAGTTGACCCAGCAGGAATCCCGGAAATGTCAGGATTGATACGTTACTGAGTCCCCAATTGCTCTCCTGAGGTTAGAGGTCAGTTTGCAGAGGCACAAGGGTGGCGGCTGGGATATACTAGCGAAACCTGGGGTCGCGTTGGAGACGTGGGTGGAATATCAAATTCAGGGATGAGGTCATGATCGACGAAATGGATCGACGGCTCAAGGCTTGGGTGACGGCGATCCTCGGCGACATTCCCGTATCGCTCGCCCCTCCCGGGCGAGCCCAAGGAAAAAGCGTCGGCCTGTATCTGATGGAATTGTGCGATAAGCCACCCCTCCGCGGCGCAGCCCGCTCGCCCTTGCAGTTTGCCCTGCGTTACCTGGTTACAACTTGGGCGGAGGATCCTGAGGAAGCGCACCGCACGCTGGGACAGCTCCTGTTTGCAGCCATGGATAACGCCGATTTTGAGATCGAGAAAACGCCAGTGTCCATGGAGGTGTGGCTAGCCTTCGGTGTGCCTCCGCGGCCGTCCTTCCAGCTGCTCTTACCCATGCGGAAGGAACGGCCGGAACGCAAAGCTCCGCTGGTGCGCCAACCCCTGGTAGTAAACGCGTCGCCCGTGAGCAGTTTGCGCGGCGTCCTGCTGGGTCCTGGGGATACGCCGCTTGCCGATGCCAGCGTGAAAATTCCGGCGCTCCGGCTCTCCAGCCGCACCGATTCCAAAGGTCGATTCTACTTTCACACCGTGCCGGCCGAATTGAGCGTCCAATCGCTCGAGGTGAACGTCAAAGGCCGCGCTCGATCTGTACCGGCGGATCAGGTTCGAGTTGCAGCCGGGGAACCCTGGGTAATTCATTTCAAGTCCCTGGAGGAATAAATGCCGTTATCGGAGTATCAGGCGCCTGGTATCTACATGGAAGAGGTATCCACGGGCGCACGCCCCATACAGGCCGTGGGCACCAGCACGGCCGGGTTCGTAGGCGAAGCCCCCAACCCGGATGCCTACAAGAACGAAGCGCGTGCTATCAACAACTGGACCCAGTTCGTGAAGGAATTCGTCAAAGACGGCAGCGCCAGCACACCGCTCTCCCACGCCGTCTACGGTTACTTCATCAACGGGGGACGCCGCTGTTACGTCGTGAACACCGGCAAGGGTCAGGCCGTCAGCGGAGGCGCCGCTCCCACCGGCCTGGATGTGCTGAAGCCCATCGACGAAGTCGCGATCGTCGCCATTCCCGGATACACCGATGCCGCATCGTACGACGCCGCCCTGAGCCATTGCGAGGAACTGAAAGATCGCGTCGCCGTGTTGGACGCACCCCCGAAAATCATCGATGTCGACCTGTTGACCAAGGCCGCTCAGGCGCCCGACCCCGACCTCGACCCGAAGGCCAAACCCGCTCCGGCCGGAGTCAAGCCACGCGGCTCCGACCACGGTTACGGCGCGTTCTACTTTCCCTGGATCGTGGTGCGCGACCCGCTCTCCCCCCTGCAAACCGCCACCATTCCGCCCTCTGGCCACATCGCCGGAATCTGGGCGCGTACAGACGCCACGCGCGGAGTGCATAAGGCGCCCGCGAATGAAGCCGTCCGCGGCGCGCTGCGGCTCAGCTATCCGGTGAGCGCGCAGGAGCAGGCCAAGCTGAATCCTCTGGGCGTGAACTGCATTCGGAACTTCCCCGAGGGAATTCTGGTTTGGGGCGCCCGTACCTTGGCCGATGGCGCCAGCGAGTGGCGCTACCTGAACGTCCGCCGGCTTTTCAACATGATTGAAGAGTCCATCGTCCAGAGCACTCGATGGGTGGTTTTCGAGCCTAACGATTTATCGCTGTGGAAGTCCATCCGGCGCGACGTGAGCGCGTTCCTGCGATTGCTGTGGCGCGATGGAGCGCTCATGGGCGCCACTCCGGAGCAGGCCTTCTTCGTCAAATGCGATGAAGAAACCAATCCACCAGAAGTTGTGGACGCCGGCCAGGTGGTAATCCTGGTTGGCGTCGCGCCCGTCAAACCGGCCGAATTCGTGATCTTCCGCATCGGCCAGAGCGCCGGCGGCGCGCAGACCGAAACCTTGTAACGGAGGAGATGAGATATGCCTGAAGCTTCCGAAAAAGCGCCCGATCAGCCGGCGTCCGGCGCCGCACCAGGTGTCTTTAACGACCCCTACCGTGCCTACAACTTTAAACTTGAGATTCAGGGCGTAACGGAAGGACACTTCACCAGTTGCAGCAATATGGCAATCAAGGTGGACGCCATCGAGTACCGCGAAGGGGGCACGGGACAGGTGGTACACCGCCTTCCCGGCCGGGTGCACTACGACCCCATCACGTTGCGCTATGGCTTGACAGCTTCGTCCGACCTCTGGGACTGGATGATGACCGCCGTCAAGGGCACCGTGGAGCGCAAGAACGTTTCCATCGTGATTCTGGACGCCGATGGGGCCACCGAAGTGGCGCGTTGGGATCTGGTGAACGCTTGGCCCAGCGTATGGCGCGGCGCCATGCTGGACGCCCTCAGTCACGAAGCCGCCATCGAAGAGCTCACCCTGGTGTTCGAGACCCTGGATCGAGGTTAACGGTTGCTGTCCCACCTGCTGGAGTTTTTGAGACGCCGATTGCTGTACCCGATTGCCCGGCAACTGCGCAATTGGGCGCTTAACATCCTTCCGCCCGGCGAGACCGGCAGTCCTGCGTTGGACCCGGAAATTCCGGGACCGCCCGCGGATTGGATCGCGCGCGTGCGCAGGAGTGCGCCGGAGCTATTGCGGCGTCCGGAGCGTGGTGGCGTCGCGGTGCGATACGCCGCTACCCAAGGTCCGGCAGCGAGACGGCCCATCGTTCGCCCCGACGTTCGCCCGGCGGTTCTTCGACCGGTGGCTGCCGCTCGGATCCCGGGTCCAACCGCCTCGCGCCCTGTGCGCAGTCCGGTTGCCCAGGTCGGAAACGCGAGCGGGCGAACGCTCCGGCCGCCCATGGTCAGGTTGACGGCCGCCCCGTTCCCTCCGATCGCCAGGACGGCCAAAGCGCCTCTTCCCTCGCCCCCCCAAAAGCCTCGCCGCGTGCTCCCGCCCGCAAAATACCAAGAAAACGAACCCAAGCCGGCGCCGCAACTCACGGAAAACACAGAGAAACCAAGACCGCACGCCAGTCTCCCGCGCGCCAACGAACCCAACCAACCCAACCGGGAACCATCGCCCGCGCCGCGACCCGAGTACTCTGCGCTCCCCGCACTCTGGCCGCCCTTGCCGGAGCCGGCATCGCTCCCTCACGGTCACGGCCTGGAAAATTACCGGGACCCCACGAACCCCCTTCCGAGCCGCGCGCGTCAGCAAGCGGTCCCACCCGAATTGCCGCGTCCGTCGATCGCGACGCCTGCCGCCGCGCCCGCCCCGCCAACGTCACTTGTACCGCCGGCGCGCAGCCCGTTCCCCGCCGGCGATCCGACGGAACCGCAGTGGCCCGACCTGCCGCCCGAGCTCCCGGATGATCCCGAGTGGGCCGCTTCCGCTCGCTCCGCGCAAAGGGTGCAGCGCCTGCAACTGGAGCAGCGTGGAGGGACCGCATGGAGCGCGTAGCCTTCCTGATCGACAAGACCGGCGATCGCCTGGGCTGCATGCTGAATCCCGAGACCCTGATCCTGCGCCGCCATGCCGGGGTTCGCGCCCGCCAATCTGCCAGCGGCCCGTTGACCGGCGCCGCACTGAAAAACGACCCGCTGCTCTACACCGGTGGCGGCATGACCGAGCTGATTCTCGACCTGCTCTTCGACCTGAACCTCTCGGGATCGTCGGTCGAAGCCGAAGATGTGCGCAGCCTGACCCGCCCGCTCTTTGAACTGGCGGAAGGCGCCGCCGCCGTGGATGGCTACAACGAGCCGCCGCTGGTGCGCTTCGTGTGGGGCAAGTACTGGAATGTTCTGGGTGTGGTCGCCGCCGTCGCGGAGCGCCTCGAACAATTCACGGCGAGCGGTGCGGCGCGGCGCTCGTGGCTTCGCATGCGTCTGCTCAGCGTCACCGAAAAATCGGCCGGCGAGCAGGATTTCACGCCTTCGGCGCCCATTCCGGAACTGCCGGATGACCTCGACATTCCGCCCGAAGACGTGCAGGTGCACGAAGTGCTCGGCGGAAGCGTGTCCGATACTACCGACGAAGATATCGAGCCGGAGAGCCCGGAAGACGAGCCCGCCGGGTCCTCCGAGCGGCTGGACGAAATCGCTCATCGCATGTACGGCGACTGCCGCTACTGGAGAATCATCGCCGGCTTCAACGATATCGAGAGTCCTCTGGAATTGAGCGCCGGCCTTCTGCTGCGCGTTCCACCGCGAGGCGCGATTGAGGGGGCGTCGGCGTGAGCGCGATTGCGGGACTGCCGGCCCTTACGGTCCAGCTTGCCGATTCCGCGCTCGCGCCCGGCGATGCCGGCGCCCTGGAAGAAGTGCACGTCCGCCAACACCTCTCGCTGCCGGCACAGTGCGAACTCACTTTTCTGAATCCGCAAGGGCGCCTGGCCGACGCGCTTATCATGCCGGCAGCCGAGCCGCTGAAGGTCATGGTGCAAGGGTGCCTGGAGCCGCTCTTCGTGGGCGAAGTGACCGCCGTGGAGCATGCCTTCACGGCCTCCAGAGGCCACGAAGTCTACGTGCGCGGCTACGACGTGCTGCATCGTCTGCGCAAGCAGCAGCCGCTCAAGGCTCACGTGGATCTCTCCCTGCCCCAATTGGCGCGGGAACTCGTGAGTGCGCTTGGCCTCTCCGTGGAGGGCGCGGGCGGAAACTTGTCTCTGCCGCGCATCATTCAGCACCGGCAGTCGGACTTGGAATTACTGCATCAGGTGGTGGAGCGCTGCGGCTTATACTTCACGCTGCGCGGTACCGTTCTGCAACTGACCGCTCTGCAAGGCATCGGCGATGCGGTCCCGCTGGCCTTGGGGGACACCCTGCTGGAATTGCGCATCGAAGCCAATAGCGACGGCGCCAGCCGCTCGGTGAAGGCTTCCACCTGGGATCCCTGGAAAGTCGAAGCGCACAGCGGCAGCGCCTCAGTCCCACGCGTGGGCCGCGACGTTACTGCCGAGTTTCCCCCGAGCAGCTTCGGCCTAAGCGCGGAACGCACCCTCACAGCCGAAGTAACTCAGGACGACAACCAGGCCGAAGCCCTGGCGCAAGGCGAGCTGGACCGCCGGGTGGCCGGCGAGGTCACCCTCTGGGGCGTTGCCGAAGGAAATCCGCTCCTGCGGCCTGCGTGCCCGGTCGACGTCTCCGGAATCTCCAGTGCGCTCTCCGGCCGTTATGTGCTGACTTCCGTAAATCACAAGGTGGATCGGCGCGCCGGGTTCACTTCGGAAATCTCCAGTGCACCTCCGGCGCCGTCTGCCCGCTCGCACCAGTCCGGAGCCACGTTGGGAATCGTGGTGAGCGTGGACGATCCCGAAAGCCGGGGACGGGTACGCGCTTCTCTGCCCGCTCTCGGCAACCTGGAGACCGACTGGATGAGCGTGGTTTGTGCCGGCGCGGGCGAAAGCAAAGGTCTGCTGATCTTGCCTGACGTCGGCGACCGGGTTCTGGTGCTCTTCCTGAACGGCGACTCTGCCCAGGGGATGGTAGTCGGCGGACTTTTTGGCGGCAGCAAGTTGCCCGATGCCTGCGTGGAGGGCGGTAGCGTGCGGCGCTACACGCTGGCCACCGCCAAAGGCCAGAAGATCCAGTTCGACGACACCGGCCAGCGAATCCGCCTGGAAAACAGCCAGGGGAGCTGCCTGGAAATCTCGCCCGATCTGGTGCTGATCCACGCCCGGACGAAACTCCGAATCGAAGCCGTGGAGGAAGCCGTCGTGATCCGGGGAAAAAGCATCGATTTTGAGAGGGGTTGAATGTTGATTCTGACCGAAGACGCCAAACTGGTGTGCAAACACGACGGCAAGGTGAAAATCCAGCCGAGCCAGACGCTGGTCCGCGTAGAGGGCCGGCTGGTGCTGGTGGAGCCCGATCCCGAAGGCCGTGGGATCTCACTCTGTCCGAACTATGGTCTGACCATCAAGCCCTGTGTCACCACCCTGAAGGTGAAGGCGGGATATTCCACGCTGGTTCGCATCGGCGGAAAACCGGTTTGTCTCGACACGGTGGAAGGGCTGACCGACGGCACTCCTCCCGGACTGGTGAAGTATGTGGTCCGCAACGCCGGTCAGGATTTGGTGGCGGAACAGGCATGACTGCACCCCGCTACAGCGCCTGGCGCTTCGTTCACCCCGACATCGACACCGCCGATGGCGGGCCCGGTCTGCGCCTGGCGCCCACGCAATTCATTGCCATGGTCCAGGACGGGGCAGCCGTCCGCCAGGCGATTCTGCTGCTCCTTTCCACCCGCCCAGGCGAGCGGGTGATGCGGCCGGAGTATGGCTGCAATCTGCATCGCCTGATTTTCTCACCGAACGACGACACCACCGCGGGCCTCGCCATCCACTACGTGCGCGACGCCCTGCGGCGATGGGAGCCGCGCATCGATATTTCCGGCCTCGATGCCGGACGGAACCCCGACGTGGCCGGGCGGCTCGATATCGTGCTGAACTACCGGCTGCGCTCCAGTCTGCGGGCCGAAACCCTCACTTTCTCTCTCGAGTTAGGTGAGCCGGTCTGATGCCCCTACCTTCTCCCAATCTGGACGACCGCGACTTCCAGCAGTTGATGAAGGAATCGCTCGAAACCATCGGCCGCTCCTGCCCCGACTGGAAGTTCTCCGTGGGGGATCCGGGGTTCGTGCTGCTGGAGGCGTTCGCCCACCTGACGGAGACCATGATCTACCGGCTGAACCGGATTCCCGAGAAGGCGTACATCGAATTCCTTCGCCTGATCGACGTTCGCCTACAGCCACCCGCCGCCGCCAGTGTCAGCCTGAAGTTTAAACTCGCCGAGCCGGCCGCCAACGAGACACCGATTCGCCGCGGCACCCGCGTTACCATGGCGCGCGGCGCGTCGGGCACCGAGCCGGTTGTCTTCACTACCGCCGTCTACGCGGAAATCCCCGCCGGCGCCCTGGAAGTGGATGTGCTTGCGCATCACTGCGACCTCGTTGAGGGAGAACTGGCGGGTACGGGCACGGGCGCCGCGGGACTGTCCGTCAAAGCCATCCGTCCGCCGATCATTGCGCCCACCGGCCAGGAGCTTGACCTGGTGGTCGGCGTCGAAGCACTGCCGGGCGAGCTCGACCTGCGCATCGCGGCAATCGAGTTCGGGGGCAAGGCATTCCGCATCTGGCGCGAGGTGGATAACTTCGCCGACCTGGAAGGCGACCGTTTCATCTATGTCGTCGACCGTATGACCGGGCAGATCACCTTCGCGCCCTCGGCCCAGGTGATGGAGGGACAGCAGCTCAAGGCCGCGGCTCAACCGCTGGCCGAGGTGCCTGCCGCGGGCCGCGAGATTCGCCTTTGGTATCGACGCGGCGGCGGCGCCGGCGGGAATGTCTCCGCCCGTGCGCTGGAAACACTAAAGAACCCCCTTAAAGGCGTAACCGTCACTAACCCGGCGCCCGCCACTGGAGGCCGAGATGCGGAGACGCTCCCGAACGCCCTGGTTCGCGGTCCGCAGGAACTCCATTCGCTTCGCCGGGCCGTCACCGCCAACGATTTTGAAGTTCTGGCGCGGCGGACGTCCGGAGCGATGGCGCGGGCCCATGCCTTCACGCGATCCATGATCTGGGTCCACGCGGCGCCGGGCACGGTGGAAGTCCTCCTCGTGCCGGCTATTCCTCCCGAGGAGCGGCCGGGCGAAAAGGTCAGCCTGCCCCAACTCCAGGCGCGGCAAACCGCCGAGGCCCTCGGCCCGGTGCAGGAAATCCTGGACGAGCGGCGTCCCTTAGGGACCACTTGCATCGTGCGGTGGGCTCAATATAAGCCGGTGCGGGTGCAGGCCCGCATCGTCACACGCGAGCAGGAAGACCCGGAGACCGTACAGAAGGCCGTTCTGAAGCGCCTCTATTCCCTGATCAGCCCTCTGCCCACCGAACTGCAGCCGAGCGGCTGGCGCTTCGGACAGGCGCTGCGGGTCTCCAATATTTACGACGCCGCGCTTTCGCATCCCGGAGTCAGCTACATCGACCGGGTGAAGCTGATCGTCGACGAGGTGCCCGAGAGCGATGTTCGAACGCTGCGGGCCGATTGTTTCCAGCCGAGGCAGCTTCCGGCAACGTCTGAAGCGCAACGTCCGCGGCCGTCCACCTGGTACGCCGGAAGCGGCGGCAGCCTATTTCGATCCATGGACGACGGAGATGGATGGGAAGTGGTGGGCCGCTTCGATGGCATCATCCGCTGCGTGGCGGTGCATTCTGCCAGAGCCGGCATCCTGGCAGTGGCGACGCTTCTACAGGGCGACAACGGCGGTTCGGCGCTCTATATTTCCCGCAACTGCGGCGAATCCTGGGAGGACCGGCGCACGATCGCCGCCACCATTGAAAGCGCCGCCTGGATCATGCGGGGCGAAGTGCCGGTCCTGCTGTTCGCCGCCGACGCCGGTCTCTTCGAGCTGCCACTGCAGCCGGACGCCACCCCACTCCAAGTGGAGGTACGGGCCGACGGGCCCGAGCAAGGGTATTACGCAGTGGCCACGGCCGCCGATTCCAGTTCGGGCGGCTGGAACGTGGCGGTGGCGTCGCAATCGACTGGTGGCGTCTATCTTTCGAGCGACGGCGGCAAGAGCAAGAGTTTTCGCCCCATCGGACTGAAGGGCCAGGACGTGCGCGTCCTGGAGATTCAGCGGCAAGGTCTGCGCAGCTTCCTGTGGGCCGGATTGGCAGCGCCCTCCGCGGGTGATCCCGGCACCGGGTGTCAGAGCTGGGAACTGCTCGGCGCTGACAGCCCTCCCGAGAAATGGCAGACGTTCGGTAAGAATTGGACGGGCGGGAGTTGCAAGTCCATCGCGTTTCGCGGTGCAGCCGTGGTGGCCGGATCGCATCATGCCGGCGCCTTGGTGCTTCCCGGCCGCACCGAGGATGCCGCGTGGCAGGTACCCGACGTCGGCTGCGGACTGCCTTTGCGCGAGGCCGATCAGCTCTTTCACCCTGTCGAGGCGGTAGCATCCGATCCCGAAGGCAAGTTCGTAATGGCCGGCGGCCCCAAGGGCATTTACCGGAATTCGCCCGCCGCCGCGGCACCGGCCAGCTACGAGAACTGTTCGAGTACGATCTTCCTGGACCGTGTTACTCTGCCTTCCACCTGGCTATTTTGTTCGAGCGATCATTATCTCGACGTGGTGCCTGAAGATGAAGCGTAAAGCCATCGAGCATCTGCTGCCAGAGGTTCTGCGCCGCACGGTGGAGCCGGGGAATCCCATGTTTGCCGTGCTGGAGGTGATGGAGCACCTGCACGACACCCCGGAGAATCGACTGCTCAATCTGCCTGCCTTCTTCGACCCGCGCCGCGCTCCCCCCGAGTTCGTTCCTCTGCTGGCGGCCTGGGTGGATTTGAGCTGGTTGTTCGAATCCCAGCCCGGCCACCGCAAGCCGGGCGAGGCTCAGGTGATGTTCAGTCCTGGAATGGATCATCTGCGCGAACTGGTGGCAGCCGCCACGCGTCTGGCCCATTTTCGTGGAACCGCCAGAGGCCTGCTCGACTTCCTGCGGACTGCGACCGGCATCCGAGGCTTCGAGATTGACGAACATGTCGCCGGAGCGGATGGCATTCCAAAGGCGTACCATATCCGCATCCGGGCGCCGCGGGAAGCGGTCCCGCACAAGGCATTGCTGGAGCGGATTATCGAATTCGAGAAGCCGGCCTACGTCAGCTACGAACTGGAGTTTGGCTCTGACCGGCCGTCAGGCGATGATGCGGCGCTGCCGCAAGCATAGGTCAGTGAGAGGAGAACATATGGCTCGAGTCTTCGATGTTACGGCGCCCACTACAGTCCACCTGGACGCGCAGGGCCGGGGAGAGGTGACCTTCGTCGCCACCAATGTCACCCAGCGCCCGCTGCGAGGGCGCGCCAGGCTGGTCCCCGAGGATGCCGCCAACCTGCCCTGGCTGACCCTAACTGGAGAGCAGGAGCGTCCGATAGCCGCCAGCCAGTCGGATCGATTCGTAGTCAAGGTGGCCGTTCCTCCCGGGACCAAGGCCGGCCAGTACAATTTCCGTCTCGATCTGATCTCGGTCGCCAATCCGGATGAGGACAAGACCCAGGGTCCCAATGTAGGCATCGCTGTCACATTGGCGCCGCCGCCACCACCCAAACCGAAATGGTGGCTTTGGTTGCTGATTGCGCTGGCGGTAATTGCAGTGGGCGCTCTGATCGTCCACTTCCTGCCGGGCGGCTCGACTCCGGCCGCCGGTGTCGCTAGTCTCACCTGCTCGCCTGCCAGCATCGGCCCGAACGCCAACAGCATCTGCACCGTGAAACTCAACCAGAAGGCCGCCACCGGCGGATCGACCGTGACGCTCGCCAGCAACAATGCATCGATCGAGG
>Ga0265314_10005463_pt1 | contig 11468 bp, 11 predicted proteins | sample 4126metaG_FD_203106 | JGI IMG/M metagenome (GOLD analysis project Ga0265314, IMG submission 203106) | Rhizosphere microbial communities from Carex aquatilis grown in University of Washington, Seatle, WA, United States - 4-1-26 metaG | ecosystem: Host-associated > Plants > Roots > Rhizosphere >... | reverse complement strand
TCGCTGCCGGGCTGAACGCCTACGAGGCCATTCTCGAAGCGCTCATTGCGCGCGGCCGCACCGGCCAGGGCGCCGAGATTTCCATCTCGATGTTCGACGGTATGGCCGACTGGATGACGGTGCCGTTGTTGCAACACGAAGGCGGCAAGCCGCCCAGGCGCATGGGCCTCGCGCATACCTCGATCTCGCCCTATGGCGTGTTCAAGACCCGCGACGATATCGACATCCTGATCTCGATCCAAAACGACCGCGAATGGCGGATCCTGGCGGCTGACGTCATGCGGGACGCCGCGCTCGCGGCAGATCCCGACTTCGCGACCAATGTCGAGCGGGTCAAGCGCCGCGCCGCGACCGACGGCCGGGTGGCGCAAGCCTTCGGCACACTCAGCGCCGATGAGTTGATGGCACGGCTGACCGCGGCCGACATCGCCTTCGCCCGCGTCAACGGGCCTGCCGAACTGGCCAGCCATCCCCATCTTCGCCGCATCGTGGTCGACACGCCCGGTGGACCGGTCAGCCTGCCGGCGCCGGCGCCGCTGTGGGCCGGCGAAACGCGCGATTATGGGCCGGTCCCCGCCTTGGGTGAGCATTCCGACAAGATTCGCAGAGAGTTTGCGAAGTAAGGATCAATCCATGGCGTGGATGATTTCTTCTTCCTTGGGCGCGCCCGGCGCCACCTTCTTGGCCGTGCCGATCAGCATCACCAGCGGCACCATGGCAAGCGTCAGCACCATCAGCAGCTTGAAGTCGTTGAGATAGGCGATCAACGCTGCCTGCTGGGTGATCATGCCGTCGAGCACCGCCTTGCCGGTGTCGGTGCCGAGGTTGAGATTGCTCGCCACGTCCTGCATCTGCAAATTGCCGTTGAACGGCGTGATGCCTTCGGCCAGCCGCGCATGCATGATCGTGGTGTTGCTGGTCAATTGCGCGATCATCATCGAGATGCCGATCGACGAACCGATATTGCGCATCAGCGTGGTAATCGAAGTCGCGCCGTTGCGCATTTGCCCCGGCAGCGTCAGGAACGCCACCGACGTTACTGGCACGAACAAGAGACCGAGGCCCACGCCTTGCGCGATGCTGACGACGACGATCCGGTTTTGCGTGATGTCGAGCGACCAGCCGGACATTTCGTAGAGCGTGGCGGCGGTGATCAACAAGCCACCCAGGATCAGATAGCGCGGCTCGATCGCTTTCATCAGCCGCGGCGCCGCCATCATGGTCAGCAGCGTGCCTACGCCGCGCGAGCCCAGCAGGAAACCGGCGGTCTGAATCGGATAGCCGAGCAAATTCTGCATGAACGGCGTGACCAGCGCCATGGTGCCGAACAGCACGACGCCGATCACCAGCATGAACACCACGCCGCTCACAAAATTGCGGTCCTTGAACATTTCGAAGCGCACGAAAGGTTCGTCGGTGGTCAGCGAGTGGGCGAAGAAATAGTAGAACCCGGTCGCCGAGACGATCGCCTCGATCCATATCTCGGTGGCGCCGAACCAGCTCACCTGCTCGCCGCGGTCGAGCAGCAATTGCAGCGAGCCGATCCCGACGGCCAGCGCGATAAAGCCGAACCAGTCGAAGCGCAGATGCTCCTGCCGCTTGGTCTCGGTCATGAACAGCGTCATGCCGGCCACCGTGGCGATGCCGATCGGCAGGTTGATCAGGAACACCCAGTGCCAGGAATAATTATCGGTCAGCCATGCGCCGATGGTCGGGCCCATGATCGGCCCCAGCATGACGCCGACGCCCCACATCGCCATCGCCGAGCCGCGTTCCTCGAGCGAATAGGCATCGAGCAGCACCGATTGCGACAGCGGCACCAGCGCCGCGCCGGCCATGCCTTGCAGGAGGCGGAACAGCACCATTTCCTCGATGTTCTGCGCCAATGCGCATAGCAGCGAGGCGATGGTGAAGCCGGCGACGCAGGCGATGAATACGTTCTTGCGGCCGAAACGGTCGGCAAGCCATCCGACAGGTGCGGTCATGATCGCGGCGGCGACGATATAGGAGGTCAGCACCCAGTTGATCTGGTCGAGCGAGGCCGACAGCGAGCCTTGCATGTAAGGCAGCGCCACGTTGGCGATGGTGGTGTCCAGCGCCTGCATGATGGTCGCCGTCATGGCGAACACCGTCACCAGGAGACGCCGCGTATGCGGCGTCATCCCCGCTGGTGCGGGAGCGCTCATCGATTGTCGGACAGCTTGGCTGACATTCCCGGAATACGGCTATGGCCGGTGTCGACTTCGACATTCACGCTCATCCCGGAGCGGAGCAAATGCACGTCCTCGCCCTTGTCGAAGGCGATGCGCATCGGAACGCGCTGCACCACCTTGACCCAGTTACCGGTGGCATTCTGGGCCGGCAATATCGAGAACTGAGCGCCGGTGCCGGGGCTGACCGCAACCACGGTGCCTTTGAAGGTATGGTCGGGAAAGCTGTCGACGTCGAGAGTCGCCTTCTGACCGACGCGCAGGTAAGTGATGTCGGTTTCCTTCGGATTAGCGTCGACCCACGGCGCTTCGTCGTCGACCACGCTCAAAATCGGTCCGCCGGCCGGCACGAAGCGGCCGAGTTGAATGTTGTCGACCTGGGTTGCGGTGCCCGCGATCGGTGCGCGCAAGGTGGTGTGGTCGAGATCGCGCTGCGCCTGATCGAGCGCGGCCTTGGCCTGGGCATATTCGGGAAACTGCTCCAGCGGCAGGTTGGGATTACCGAGCAATTGCGTGAGCGTGCTGTCGCGTTGTTGTTCGGTGAATTGCTCGATCTGCTGTGCTGTGACCAGCGCGCCGATCGCCGTATCGAGGTCGGTCTGCGAGCCGGCCTGGGTGCTGACCAGCTTGGTCTTGCGGTCGACGTCGCGCTGTTTCAAATCGATGTTTTTCTTGCCCAAATCGGCCATCGACGTGAGGGCGGTCAGGTTGGTCTTCAATTTTTGGAGATCGATGGTTGCTGCGGCGACCTTGGCTTTCGCCTGCTCGAAGGCGAGTTGATAAGGCTGCGGATCGAGCGTCATCAGCACGTCACCGGGATTGACGTGCTGGCCTTCGCGCACGGCAACGTGGATCACCTTGCCGGAAATGTCAGGCGTGATCAGCACTTTCTGCGCACCGATATAGGCGTTGTCGGTCGAGATGTAGCGCCCGCCCATCAAGTAGAGGCCGCCGCCGACGATCACCGCCAATAGTGGTAAGCCTATCAGCAAAATCCGGCGCAGCGGCTTGCCGCTGAACCGCGCCTTCAGGCCGGATTTCGCCGGCGCCTCGGAGGCGGTGTCCGGAGACGTCTTTGATTCCGGCGCGGGGACGACTTTTAAAACTTTCTCGCTCATGACGTTTAACCGTTAGCCGCCTGTTGTTGTGATGCATTGCGGCCGATGGCGGCGCGCAGATTGTCTTTGACCAGCCTGAGATCGCGCAGCATGCGTTCCAGGGACTCAGGCTCAATCCCTTCAAGCACGGTTGCCATCAAGGACTCGCTAAGAACCGCCAGTTGCTCGAGCAGCGGCCGCGCGGCGGGCTTGAGATATAACCGGTTGACCCGGCGATCGTTCGGGTCGGCGCGGCGTTCGATCAGACCATTTTCGTCTAGTTTATCGAGCAGACGGGTCAGCGAGATCGGCTGCAAATCGAGGATTTCCGCGAGTTCCGATTGCTTGAGGCCCTCGGTACGCTCCAGGCGCACGAGTACGGTCCACTGCGCCCGGGAGATGCCAAAGACGCGGCCTTGCTGGTCCGCATAGGTCCCCAGCATCCGGGATACATCCTTGATCATAAAGGCAATTTCACGTTTTATTGGCATTTCCGGCACGGCAGCCCTCGCTGAAAGTAGGCTTATTATAAGCTAGCTTATAATAAATTCAAGTCCCCGGGACACTGGGTGACGCCATCGTTTCCGTGAGGCAAAGTCGCCGCACAAAAAATCTCACAGGGACGGACACGACATGGAAATCGGATTTATCGGGGTTGGCATGATGGGCCAGCCGATGGCGAAGCGCCTGATCGCCGCCGGGCACACGCTGGTCATCTACGACACCCGCAATGACGCCGTCGCGCCTTTGGTCGCGCTCGGCGCCAAACTGGCATCGTCGCCGCAAGATGTTGCCGACCGCGCCGAGACCGTGATGGCGAGCCTGCCGGAACCGCACATCGTCAGGAAGGTTGCGACCGGCGAGGGCGGCGTCAGCAGCGGCAAGCGGATCAAGCGCTTCATCGACCTGTCGACCACCGGTCCTGGGGTCGCTGCGGAGATCGCCGGCGAACTCGCCAAGAAAAACATCGCGCAAGTGGACTCGCCGGTCAGCGGTGGCGTTGCGGGCGCCATCAAGGGCACGCTCGCGGTCATGGTGTCGGGCCCGCAAGCCGACATCGACGTCGTCAAGGACGCGCTGTCGGTGTTCGGCACGGTCTTCGTCGTTGGCCCCCAGGCCGGCATGGCGCAGACCGTCAAGCTCGCCAATAATTTCTTGTCGGCCTCGTCGATGGCGGCGACCTCGGAAGCCATGGTCATGGGCGTGAAGGCGGGGATCGATCCCAAACTCATGCTCGACGTCATCAACGCCGGCTCCGGCCGCACCACGGCGTCGTCCGGCAAATTTCCCAATAACATCCTGCCGCGCACCTTCGACGCCGGCTTCGCCACCGCGCTGATGCTGAAGGACGTGCGGTTATGTCTTCAGGAAGCAAAGGCTCTGGGCGTGCCGACCGACATGATGGGCATGGTCGCGTCGTTGTGGGAGCGCACGGCGAGCGAGATGGGCGCCGACAAGGATTTCACCACCATCGTGCAAACCGTGGAAAAAAGGGCGGGCGTCACCGTGGGCGGCAACAAGTGAGCGACGATATCCACGAGGTCTTCGCCGTCGCTTACGCCAGCCACGCGCGCAAGCGCTCGGAGAATTACATCTTCGGCGACCCCCATGACGAGATGACATCGATCACCTATTACGTCTGGGCGATCAAGGGCGCGCACGGCACCTTCATCGTCGATACCGGTTTCGACGAAGCCGCCGCTAAGGAGCGCGGCCGCACCATCGTCCATCCGGTCGGCGACAGCCTCAAGGCGCTCGGCATCGAGCCAAGCGAAGTCAAGAACGTCGTGGCGACGCATATGCATTGGGACCATGCCGGCAATCACGATCTGTTCCCGAACGCGCGCTATCACATCCAGGACGAGGAGATGGCCTACGCCACCGGCCGCTGCATGTGTCACAAGATGTTGCGCGTGCCGTTCGGCGAAGCCGACGTGCATGCGATGGTGCGGAAGGTCTTCGCCTATCGTTGCGAGTTCCATAACGGCAGCGAAGAACTCGCACCCGGAATCAGCGTGCACAAAATCGGCGGCCACTCGAAAGGGCTGCAATGCGTGCGGGTTAAGACCCAACGCGGCCCGGTCGTGGTGGCGTCGGACTGTTGCCACCTCTACTCGCACATGGACGAGGGCCGTGTGTTTCCGATCACTTATTCGGTCGGCGATACGCTGGAGGGCTACAAGACGTTGCAGAAGCTTGCCGGTGGCTCGCGCCAACACGTCGTGCCGGGTCACGACCCCGAAGTTGTCAAGCGCTATCCGGCGGCCAAACCCGGTCTGGAAAATTGGATCGTCAGGTTGGATGTCGAGCCGACCGGTTAAACCAGCCCCATTTCGACGAACGCATCCTTGTGATGCTCGGCGCTCTCGGGGGAAAAGCAGCAGAAGATGACGCGTTCGATGCCGCGCGCCTGTGCGGCCAGTTCCGACGCCAGGGTGCCGACCGCAATCCGTGCCGCAAGGTCGGCTGGAAAGCGATAGATGCCCGTCGATATCGCGGGATAGGCGATCGAACTCAGCTTGTGAGCCGCCGCGAGGTCGAGCGCGGTCCGATAGCAGCCGGCCAGCAAATCTTCCTCGCCCCGGCCGCCGCCCTGCCAGACCGGGCCGACCGCGTGGATCACGGCGCGCGCCTTTAGCCGGTAACCGCCGGTGATCTTGGCGCTGCCGGTATCGCAGCCGCCGAGGCTCGCGCATTCCGCCAGCAATTCCGGGCCGGACGCGCGATGGATCGCCCCATCGACGCCGCCGCCGCCGAGCAGCGAACGGTTCGCCGCGTTGACGATGGCGTCGACATCGAGCGTGGTGATGTCGGCGACGTGGATTTCCAGCAGCGTCTTGCCGATGTCGGCGGTGAGGTGAAGCATAGGCGATTCTATCACCCTCGCTCCGAATACACTTCCGTTTTCAGATCGACGCTGCTCCGCAGCCCGATATCGTCATAATGCGCGTCGAGAAAGCGCCGCGCGGCGCGCTGGCCGACTTTGCGCAGCAATTCCAGCGATTGAAAATCGTTGCGAAGCTTGGACGACGACGACAGCCGTTCGCCCAAGCCTTCGAGCACGATGCGGTGCACGTTGATGCGGCGATATTCGTTCGGCCCGGTGCCGTGCGGAAGGCGACCCTGCTCGATCAGCCGGTTGACGAATTCGATGGCGCGCAATTCTCCCATCAGCGCCGCGTTGAACGTGATCTCGCTGACCCGGCCCATGATGTCGCGTGTCGTGTGCGGCACCTTCTTGCGCTCTAGCGGATTGATCTGAACGATCACCACGTCCTCGGTGTCCGTCGAACGGAAAAACGGATAGATCACCGGATTGCCTAGATAACCGCCATCCCAATAGGGCACGCCATCGATCTCGACCGCGCGGAACACCGCGGGCAGACAGGCCGAGGCCATGATCGCCTCGGCCGAAATCTTGTCATGCGGGAAAATATGCAGCCGCCCGGTCTGTACATTGGTCGCGGCGATGAAAATCTGCCGTGGATCGGCGCGCAACCCTTCGAAATCGACAAAGCGCTCGATCAGATCTTTGAGAGGATTGATGTTGAGCGGATTGAGATCGTAGGGCGAGAGATATTGCGACCAGGCCGACAGCCAGTTGAACGTCGGCGAGCCCTCGCCGGGCAGGAGCGAAAAAAGGCGGTCGGTGACCGCGCGCTGCACGGCCGGCAGATCGCCGCCGAGGCTCGCCGCGCGCCAGAAATCGGACAACCGCTTGCGCGCCTCTTCCGGCCCGCCGCGGCGCAGGCCATCGGCCAGCATCACGGCATTGACCGCGCCCGCCGAGGTGCCGGAAATCCCTTCGACCGTAAGCCTTCCGTCTTCGAGCAGGTGATCGAGCACGCCCCAGGTGAAGGCGCCGTGCGCGCCGCCACCCTGTAGCGCCAGATTAATCCGCTTGGCGCCCTTCGGCCTTTCAGGAGGACCGGATTTGTCGCCGCCGAAGGCGCGGGCGAGAAAATCGATCATCGGCTACTGCGCCACCCAGCCGCCGTCGATCGAATAGGCCGAGCCGGTGATGCTCGCCGCCGCGTCGCTGGACAGAAACACGGCCAGAGCGCCGATGCTTTCCGGCTTGGTGAACTGATGCATCGGCTGTTTTTCCGACAGCAACGCAATTTCCTCCTCGCGCGCCGATTTTCCCGAGGCCTTGGCACGGTCGTCGATCTGCTTCTGCACAAGCGGCGTCAGCACCCAGCCCGGGCAGATGGCGTTGCAGGTGATGCCGTCATTGGCGGCTTCGATGCCGACCACCTTGGTCAAGCCGACGATGCCGTGCTTGGCCGCGACGTAGGCCACCTTCTGCCCGCTCGCCACCAGGCCATGCGCCGAGGCGATATTGATGATGCGGCCCCATTTGCGCTTCTTCATGCCGGGCATGGCGGCATGAATCGAATGAAACGCCGACGACAGATTGATGGCGATGATGGCGTCCCACTTCTCCGGCGGGAAGTCTTCGATGTTGGCGACGAACTGGATGCCGGCATTGTTGACCAGCACGTCGAGCGAACCGAACGTCTTCTCCGCGGTTGCCACCATCTCGGCGATCTCGGCGGGCTTGCTCATGTCGGCTGGCGAATAGATCGCCTTGATGCCGAAATCCTTTTCCAGCCCGGCCCGCTCCGTTTCGATGGCGTTTTTTTCGCCGAAGCCGTTGATGACGATGTTGGCGCCGTCTTGCGCCAAAGCGCGCGCAGTGGCGAGGCCGATGCCTGATGTCGAGCCGGTGACCAACGCTGTTTTGCCTTTGAGCATGGCTGTCCTCATTGCGGGGCGGCCGCAAGGCGACCGGGAAAAGGGGGAAAGCGCTGGAACCTGCCCCTATTTTTGTTGCAGCGCAATATCTATGTATCGCATCAGGCGTTACAAGCGCGCATAACCCCCGAAACAGTGGTACCGGCTTTCGAATAGCGTCATGCGCAAAGACAAACGCTTTGAGGTAGACTTGCACCTAAAGGTGAATCGAACTTTGGCCCGAAAAGCGCACGCGCAGCCGATCTTCCCGACGCCCGGTCACGACCATGGCCGCTGCGCTAGCGACGCTATTGCCCACGCCGAGGCAATCTGCGCCGCTCGCAAGGAGCGCCTGACACCGATCCGCCGTCACGTGTTGGAAGCGCTGCTCGCCAGTCACGCGCCGCTCGGCGCCTATGAGTTGATCGACCGGCTGGCGCATGACGGCGCGCGGCCGGCGCCGATCACGATCTACCGCGCGCTCGACTTCCTGCGCGAGCAGGGCCTCGTGCACCGGATCGAAAGCCGCAACGCCTTCATCGCCTGCGTGCACAATCACGACAGCAGCGATCCGGTGGTGTTTTTGATCTGCGAGAAATGCGGAGCGGTGGGCGAGGCGGCGTCCGCGGCCGTGGCCGACACCATCAAGACCGCGTCGCGCGCCGCGGGCTTCACGCCGAAAACGCCGGTGATCGAAATTTCCGGCATCTGCGCGCATTGCAAGGCGGCGTGATCATTCGACGGGTGGCGTCTGGCTTCGCTGCGCGCTAAGACACGCGCGCCGCCGGAACCTTCCCATGTCCGCTTCTTCACCGTCCCACCACACCACGCGTCGGCTTGACGCCGTTGCCGCCGCGATCGTCGTCGTGCTGTGCCTGTCCTGGGGTTTCAACCAGGTCGCCACCAAGCTGGCGATGCACGACATCCCGCCCCTCATTCAGGCGACGATCCGTTCGGTTGTCGCGGCGCTGATCGTGGCCGGCTGGTGCAAGCTGCGCGGCATCGCACTGTTTGCGCGCGACGGCACGCTCGTTGCCGGCCTCGCCGCGGGTTTTTTCTTCGGCCTCGAATTCATTTTCATTTTCCAGGGCCTGTCTTACACGACAGCCTTGCGCGCCACGTTGTTCATCTATCTCGCGCCGTTCTTCGTCGTGCTCGGCGGCCGCATCTTCCTGCCGGCCGACAAATTCCGCGCCGCGCAATGGCTCGGCCTGCTGCTGTCCTTTGCCGGCATGGTGGTGGCGTTCGGCCTGCCGACACCCGCGCTCGACCCGCGCCAGGCCATCGGCGATTTGATGATGGTGGCGGCTGCGATATTCTGGGCGACCACGACGCTGATCATCAAGACCAGTTCGCTCAACCGCGCGCCGGCCGAAAAGGTGATGCTGTATCAACTCGTGGTCTCGGCGCCGCTCCTGGGTTTGGCCGCGCTGGTCGCCGGCGAACGCATCGTGGCGATGCCGTCGGCCTTGGCGCTCGGCGCCTTGGCCTACCAGACCGTCTGGGTGGTGAGCGTCACCTTCGTCATCTGGTTCGCGCTTATCGCGCGTTATTCGGCCAACCGCCTTTCGGTCTTCACATTCCTGACGCCATTATTCGGCGTCGCTGCCGGGCATTTCGTGCTCGGTGAGCCGCTAACCCCGGCTTTTGGCGCCGCCGTGGCCCTGGTCGCGGCCGGGCTGGTGCTGGTAAATAAGGCGAAATAACAAGGCTTTCGACCGCGTTGACCGTGCCATATTTGTCTGGCACTCCGTTAACTTATGAGCACAGGCGCCCAGGAACGTCACAAATCGGTGGCCGTCGATGTCGGCGGCGTCATCGTCGGCGGCGGTGCGCCCATCGTCGTGCAGTCGATGACCAACACCGACACCGCCGACGTCGAGGGCACGGCGCGCCAGATCGCGGCGCTGGCCCGCGCCGGCTCGGAACTGGTGCGCATCACCGTCGACCGCGACGAGGCTGCGGCCGCCGTGCCCAAGATCAAGGAGCGCGTTGCCCAGCTTGGCGTGCGCGTGCCGATCGTCGGCGACTTTCACTACAACGGCCACACGCTGCTCACCGATTATCCCGGCTGCGCCGAGGCGCTCGATAAGTACCGCATCAACCCCGGCAATGTCGGCTTCAAGAACAAACGCGATCCGCAATTCACCCAGATCGTCGAGATGGCGATTCTGTACAACAAGCCGGTGCGCATCGGCGTCAACTGGGGCTCGCTCGACCAGGAACTGCTCACCAAATTGATGGACGAGAACTCGGCGTCGCCGACGCCGCGCGGCGCGCGCGAGGTGACGCACGAGGCCATGGTGCAGTCGGCGCTGCTGTCGGCGGCGCGCGCCGAGGAAATCGGACTGCCGAAGAACCGCATCATTCTCTCGGCCAAAGTCTCCGCGGTGCAGGATTTGATCGCGGTCTACGTCGAACTGGCGAAGCGCTCCGACTACGCGTTGCATCTCGGCCTCACCGAAGCCGGCATGGGCTCCAAAGGCATCGTCGCCTCGTCCGCCGCCATGGGCGTGCTGTTGCAACAGGGGATCGGCGACACCGTTCGCGTTTCGCTCACGCCGGAGCCGAACGGCGACCGCACGCTGGAAGTTCAGGTGGCGCAGGAGTTGTTGCAGACCATGGGCCTGCGCACCTTCGTGCCCTTGGTCGCCGCCTGCCCCGGCTGCGGCCGTACGACCTCGACGACGTTCCAGGAATTGGCGTCCGACATCCAGGGCTTCATCCGCACGTCGATGCCGGAGTGGAAGACACGCTATCCAGGCGTCGAAACCCTCAACGTCGCGGTGATGGGCTGCATCGTCAACGGTCCGGGCGAGAGCAAACACGCCGACATTGGCATCTCGCTGCCGGGCACCGGCGAGACGCCGACGGCGCCGGTCTTCGTCGACGGCAAGAAGGTCGCGACCTTGCGCGGCCCGACGCTGACCGCCGACTTCAAGACGATGGTGACCGATTATATTGAGCGCCGCTTCGGCGCCGGGGCCAAGGCTGCTGAGAAAATGGCGGCGGAGTGAAGGCGAAGCCCTTCATCATCGGCTTCTTCGCCGTCCTTGTGCTGCTAGGCGCGGCGTCGGTTTATCTTAGCCTCACGGTTACGCCGGCCGAGAAGTCGTTCGTGTCGTTGCCCGCGCCGGACAACAAATACAAAGCGGTCAAGATCACGCTGACGCGGCCCGGCAATCCGCCGTTCTGCATCGACAGCGTCGCGGTCATTCTTGGCGTCTATCCCGACGACTTTGCCGAGCGCGACAAGGCCTACGAAAACTACGCGGCGCCCTGCGGTAAGTTTGCCGACGGCACGCCGTCGCCGAAGATCGAGTGGCTGTCGAACGCCGAGCTGCGCATTACGTATGCCGCCGCCCGCGGTGCCACGCCGCCGCGGGAGAAAACCTACGACGTCACCAAGGCGGTGCAGGTGACG
>Ga0265314_10005462_pt1 | contig 11469 bp, 8 predicted proteins | sample 4126metaG_FD_203106 | JGI IMG/M metagenome (GOLD analysis project Ga0265314, IMG submission 203106) | Rhizosphere microbial communities from Carex aquatilis grown in University of Washington, Seatle, WA, United States - 4-1-26 metaG | ecosystem: Host-associated > Plants > Roots > Rhizosphere >... | reverse complement strand
CTGACGTGCTGACGTGAAAGCACAAGAGGACGCAGCACTAAGCGGGGTCGTCCGCACCTCCGCACCTCCGTACCTCCGCACGCTTTGATCCTCGCACGTCCGCACGTCAGCACGTTCACACGTCAGCACGCCTTGCATTTCAGTCCGCCCGCAGCACCATCGCGCTGGTCGCGACGCCGGAGGCGCCGGTGACCAGAGTCGCGCGGGCGTTCGGCACTTGATTGTACGAGGTGCCGCGCAGCTGGCGCACCGCTTCGAGAATCAAATTGAAGCCGTGCACGTACGCTTCGGAGAGACCGCCGCCGGAGGTGAGCACGGGCAGCTCGCCGCCGATCTCGATGCGTCCGCCTTCGGTGAACGGACCGCCTTCGCCGCGCTTGCAGAAGCCGTAGTCCTCGAGGCCCATGATCACCAGCGGCGTGAACGCATCGTAGATCTCGGCGCAGTCCATGTCCTGCGGCGTGAGCTCGCTGCGCTGCCAGAGGAGCTCGGCGCACGGCACCGACGTCGTGCGCATGTCGGGCGTATTGTAGTTGGCGAGATGCACCGGGTTGGGGCCCGAGGCCTGCGCGACGCTGTGAATGATCGCCGGCTTCTGCCGCAGGTCGCGCGCGCGCTCGACCGTCGTCACCACGCAGGCGAGGGCGCCGTCGGTCTCGAGGCAGCAATCGAACAGCGTCAGCGGATAGCCGATGACGCGGCCGGCCAAATATCCCGCCATGTCGAGCGGCCGATCGCGCATCATCGCGTATGGATTGTTCTGCGCGTGCTTGCGCGCCGCGATGGCGACGTTGCCGAGCTGCTCGCGCGTCGTGCCGAACTCGTGCATGTGGCGATGCGCCCACATGCCGATGACGTCGACCGGACGGATCAGTCCCCACGGCACGTGCAGGCCCTTGTCGTCGATCATGCGGCCTTTTTCCTGCGACCACGGCCGCGAGGTCTTGGCGCCGCGGTTGCGCGCGCGATGGCAGACCACGACCTCGGCCAGCCCCGACGCGATCGCCGCGCAGGCGTGCATGACGGTGCCGGCCGAGGCGCCGCCACCGTAGGAGATCTTGTCCCACCAGCGCAGGTTCTTCACGCCGAGGCGGCGCGCGATGGACACTTCGTGCGTGTGCTCCATCTCGAACATCGACATGCCGTCGACGTCTTCGGCCTCGAGCCCGGCGTCTTCCAGCGCCAGCTGAATCGCCTCGACCGCCGTGTCGCCGATCGGCCGGCCGATGTCCTTGGCGAACGGCAGATGCCCGATGCCGACGATCGCCATGCGATCGCGAATGCGGGAGAAGAGATCGCCCTCCAAGATGTCCACCCGACGGATCTAGTGGGCGAAGCGCGTGGGTTCAACCAGTCAAGAAGCGTAAGCGGTAACCGGTGACCTGTGGCCGGTCCGAAATCCAAGGCGAACCAGCACGACCAAGTACCGGTCATCGGTCACTGGTCACCGGTCACCGGTCGCCGGTCGCCGGTCACTGGTCACGTTTGTTTTTCGACGACGCGGTTCAACGCGTCGAGCAGCTCGAGGCCGGAATGGCGCAAGTGCTTGAGCACGCCGGCGTGGTCGGGCGTGACGGCGCCGAATTGGCCGTCGAGCAGCAGCTCCGCATAGCCGATGATGACGTCGAGCGGAATGCGGAAGCGGTGTGACATGCCGGCGATGAGCTCCGTCTTGAGACGCTCGGTCTGCGAAAGCTCTTCGGCCAGGCGCGCGTTCTCCAGCGCCAGCGCGGCGAGGTCGGCGATACCTTGCGCGACGTGCGTCTGCTCGGCGCCAAACGCGCGCGCACCGCTCTGCACGCCGGCGACCAGCAAGCCGAGCTCGGCGCCGCCGCGCGCCAGCGGCACCAGGAGGCAGCGGCTGAGCCCATGCTTGTAATCGGCCGGCGCGCTGAACAACTCGCGCGCTTCGACCGACACTCCCGGATGGCCGTTGCGCCGTGCCAGCAGATGCACCACGCGGGTGCGCGGCAGGCGCGCTTCGCGCGGCGGCGCGGCGTGCTGGCGCAGGGCGCCGTGCGAGGCGACCGGCACATACACGTCCGTCGCCGGCTGCCACACCCAGGCTTGGCCGACATCGCAGCCGAGCACTTCGACGATCAGCTGACAGCAGCCGCGCACCAGATCGGGCAATTGGCCCTGGCGCAGCTCCAGCGGCGCGCGTGACGCATCGAGGGCACGCAGATCGATCACGCTGTTGATCACGCCAAGCAGCTCGCGCGCGCCCTGATCGATGCGCCGCAGCGTGTCGAGCTGGTCGCGGTTGAGATAGCCGAAGGCGCCTTCGAGCAGCAGGTCGGTGTAGCCCATGATGACGTGCAGCGGCGTGCGCAGCTCGTACGACATGCCGGCGACCAAATCGGAGCGCCCGCGCTGTACATCGTCGAGCGCCGCCAGCAAGCGCTCGTTCTCGCGCGCGATCGCCGGCAGCTTCATGACGAACCAGGCGCCGCGATCGCGCGACGTGTCGACCTCGATGTGGCCGCCGTGCGCGGCGATGATGGCGTTGGCGCTGGCCAGGTCGGCGTCGCTGCCGCGCTCGGTGAGCGACACGTCGCCGCGCGTCAGCAGCGCCGTCGCTTCGTCGGCGCGCAGCCGCGGTCCGTCGTCGCCGATCGTCAGGCTGATCCAATCGCCCTCGATGCCGGTGCGGCAGAGGATCAAGCCGCCGCGCCGCGAGTGCTTGACGGCGTGGCGCAGCAAGCGGCCGACGCCAAACTCCAGCTGCGCGCGGTCGGCCCAGCTGAGCGGCAGGCCCGGATCCAGGTCGATGCCGGTGCCGAGGCGCTTCACCGCCAAAGCCGGCTGATACTGGTCGAGCAGGTCGAGCACGACCTTGTTCAGCGATGCCCACTGCGGCAGCAGGTGCAGCGTTTCCCGTCCTTCCATCACCCGTCCGCCGCTCCCTGCATGTCCGCCCTGTTCAGGTCGGCCGTTGGCACTACAAGTGACATGCCAGCTTCTGCACGATGCGAACGCGCAGGTTGCGCGTCGAATGAACAGCACCCGCGCGTCGAAGCCATGCCGGACGTCGGGGAGACGCGGGCGGCCGCGGCACAGCTGAAGCGGCTATGCACACCCGCGCCGCCACGCCCACGCCACGCCCCCGTGAGCGAGAGGCGCGGAGCCTCGTGCTTGCCCAGGTAGCGGCCGACCCCGTGTCGGCCTGGCGGCGCGCAGTGCCGCCGCGCGACGCATCGCAGTCGATCATTCTGAAATATGCACGCCGATCCCGCGCGGTTGTGAGCAGCGACTGGCGCCTAGTCAGCGTATCCCGTCGGCAGCCGCCGGCTCCTCCCGCGGTCGCGCTGCGCGCGCCCAGGCCGACACAGGGTCGGCCGCTACCTGGATCCGTCCATATCGGTCGAGCGCGTTGTATCGGCACCGTCGTCGGGTGCCTTTGCAAAGCCTTGCGTTGCCCTTCTCTTTCCCGCCGCACAGCCGATGAATGCCGCAGGCTTGCACGCGGCGTCTCCAGCCGGCAAAGCGGCGGACTATGGCCGATCCGATCAATCGCACAGCTCTCGTCACCGGCGGCGCCTCCGGCATCGGCCGTGCCGTCTGTCTGCGTCTGGCGCACGACGGCGCGGCTGTCGCCGTGCTCGATCTGACGCACGAAGGCGCCGAGCAGACGGCCGGCGAGATTGGCGCCGGCGGCGGCCGCGCGGTCGCGCTGGTGGCCGACGTGGCCGATGCAGCGGCGGTCGATGCAGCGCTCGCACAGGCGCGCGCGATGCTCGGGCCACTGACGATCCTGGTCAATGTCGCCGGCATCGGCGACTTCACGCTGCTGTCCGACATGACGCCCGAGCGCTGGCAGCGCATGCTCGGCGTACATCTCAACGGCACTTTCCACTGCACGCGCGCCGTATTGCCCGACATGCTCGCCGCCGGCTGGGGCCGCATCGTCAACACCAGCTCGGTCGCCGGCCTGAGCGGCGGCGGCCCCGGCCTATCGCATTACGCTGCGGCCAAGGGCGGCATCATCGCCTTCACCAAGGCGATCGCACAGGAGCTCGGACCGTCCGGCATCACCGCCAACGCCGTCGCACCGGGATTGATCGATACACCAATGGTGAAGGACGCCATGGTCTCGGAGGAGATTCGCCGCCGCGCCATCGACGGCGCGCCGGTGCGGCGCATCGGCCAACCCGACGACATCGCCGCCGCCGTCGCCTATCTGGTCTCTGCCGAGGCCAGCTTCGTCACCGGACAAGTGCTGAGCCCGAATGGCGGACGGTACATGTAGGACGGTTGTTGGTTGTGACGTTGTAGTCGGAATCGGGACTGGACGAGCCGTCAAATCCCGGTGAGCTCAGACCTGACAACGTAACAACCCGGCAACCAACAAACGGCTTCACCCGTACCGTCCGCCCGACACATGAATCGTTTCGCCGGTGATGTACTCGGCATCGTCGCTGGCCAGGAAGGCGGCAACGCCGGCGACGTCTTCGGGCTTGCCGAGGCGCGGGATGGGCAGCGTCGGGGCGACGCGCTGCACGAGGTTGTCGTAGTGCGGCAGCGAGGTCACTCCAGGCGTCGCAATGATGCCGGGCGCGATGCAGTTGGCGGTGACGCCGAACTTGCCGAGCTCCAGCGACAGCGAACGGGTCAGGCCGATCACGCCGGCTTTCGATGCGGCGTAGTTCACCTGGCCCTTGTTCCCGTAGTGGGCGCGCGAGCTCATGTTGATGACGCGCCCCCAGCCCTTCGACACCATCAGCGGCGTCGCCAGCTTGCAGCACATGAAGGTCGCGCGCAGGTTCAGGTTCACCACCGCGTCGAAGTCGTCCGCGCTCATGTCCTTGAGCAGCTTGTCGCGCGTGATGCCGGCATTGTTGACCAAGATGTCGAGCGAGCCGAAGCGCGTCACCGCCTGCTGCATGAGGTCGCGCACCACGGCCTCATCCATGACGCTGCCGATCAGCGCCGCGGCACGGCCGCCGGCTTTCTCGATCGTCGCCACGGTGCGCGCCGCAGTGTCGGGATCCATGTCGTTCAGCATTACCGCCGCGCCCTCGGCGGCGAAGCGCAGTGCGATTGCTTCGCCGAGCCCGCGGCCGGCGCCGGTAACCACGGCGGTGCGTCCTGTCAGTCGCATGGGTCTTCTCTCCGTCCTACGAGTGGGTGAGCCAGCGCCGCGCTGTGCGGTGGAGCGCCGGCTCGGGCATGACAACGGCGCACCGTACCGAACCAGTCGCGCGCGCGAAAGAGCGCGCCGCCCGGGCCGCTAGCTAGGCGCCGCAGTCGCGCGTCGCGGCGGCGACGAAGGCCGCCGCGCCATCGACCAAGCTCGCCACGTCGTCATACGAGAGCGAATCCGCGTCGTCCGCCAATCGACGGCGCAAGGCGATCGCCGTGTCCAACAGCTCGGCGGGCGCGGCGTCGAGCGCCGGCAGCGCGGCATACGCGGCCGCAACGCGCGCATGCGTGTGCCAGCGTTGGCCGCGATCATTGAGGCGCGCCTTGGCGGCATTCAGCAGGGCGTAGAAGGCGCGGCCCGCGGCGACATCGGTCGCGCCGGCCTCGAGTGCGGCATGCGCGGCGGCCGCGGCGCGAGCCGCTTTGGCGCACAGCTTGTCGGTTCCGGGCCGCATGGCGTCAGCTGCGCAGCCGCCGGAGCGGTGCGAACCAGGCGGCGCAGCGGCGGCGCGACCTCACAGCTCGACGACGCGCGCTGCGTGCCCCTCGGCGAGCAGCAAGTCACGCATCGCCGGATGACACGTAAAAAACAGCACCTGATGGCGGCGCGCGAAGTCGCCGAGCAACGCCGCCATAGCGCGCGCGCGCTCGGGATCGAAGTTGACCAGCACATCGTCCATCACCAGCGGCAGCGCCGTCCCGCGCGCGGCGAGCTCATCGGCCAAGCCGAGCCGCACCGCCAGGTACAGCTGCTCGGTCGTGCCGCGGCTCAAGGCATCGCCGGCGGGTTTCACCTGGCCGTCGCGCTCGACCACCAGCAGACCCTGCCCCGTGTCGTCCTGCATGACGCGCTGATAGCGGCCGCCGGTCACCGCGCCGAGCGCCTGCGAGGCGGCGCGCAGCACGACCGGTTGGCGCGTGCGCTCGAGCTCCTGGCGCGCCAGCTCGATCAAGCACTGGGCGGCCGCCAGCTGCCGCCAATCGCGCACGGCGTCGTCGAGCTCGCTGGTCAATCCGGCCCACTCGGCTTCGAGCGTCGGTACCTCGTCCGATTCCTCCAGGGCGCGACAGGCCTGCGCCGCATGCTCGGCGCTCGCCTGCGCCTCGACGCGCCGCGCCTCCAACCCCGCCAACGCGGCCTCGTCAATCTCCGCTTCGGCATGCCACGTCTCGAGGGCACCGCTCGCCAACACCGTCTCGCCGCCATCCCAGTCCAACCGCTCGCGCAGCAATTGCGTGCGCTCATCGATCAGACGCGCCAGCTCGGCACGGCGCGACACGGCGGCGCGCCGCGCTGTCAACGCCTCTTCGTCGCGCAGCCCGACGCGCGCCAGCAGGGCGGCGAGCGCCGCCTCGCTGTGCGCGCGCTGCGCCTCGGCCGCCGCCAGGCGCGCCGCGCGCTCATCGAGCTCGACGGCCAACGCCGCGCGGCGCTGCAGACGCGGCGCGGCGTCCTTCACGCGCGCGCGCAAGGCGGCGATGCGCTCGACCAGCGCCTCGCCGGCGAGGCCGACAGCGTCGGCATCCCCGCCACGCGCCAGCGCGGCGCGAGCGCGCGCTTCCCAGGCGGCGACCATCGGCGCCAGCTGGCGCAGCTCGCGCGTCGCGGCGTCGCGCGCTTGGAGCGCCTCGTGTGCCGCCTGCAGCGCGGCGACGCGATCGAGCACCTGCTGCGGCTCGCGCAGCGCCCCGACCCCGGCGCGTTGCACCCACGCGTCCCACTCGGCGTCGGCCTCGTCGCGCGCCGCTTCCGCCGCGGCGCGCTCGGCATTGCGCGAAGCCGCCGCCGCTTCGGCGGCGCGCCACGTCGGCTCCAGCTCGGCCAGCTCGGTGCGCGCCGTCGCCGTCGTCCGCCGCGCCGCGTCGTCGGCCTCGAGCCCGCGCAGCGCCGCGTCGAGATCGGCCGACGTGGGGCTGCGCGGCAAGCCGAGCGCTTCGCCGTCGCGCGCCAGCTGCTCGGCGAGCTCGGCGGCGGCATGCCACGCCTGGTCGCGCCCGCGGCGCGCCGCTTCCAGCTCGCTACGCACGATGCGCCGCTGGGCCTCGCGCTGCGCGGACCGCACCAGCGCGGCGCGCCGCATGCGCAGCACCTGCGCGGCGCCGGCGCCGGCGCCGAGCGCCACCAACAGCGCGACGGTGGCGGCGGGCATGCTGACCGCCATGCTCCAGGCAGCCAGCGCGGCGGCCGCGGCGCCACCGGTGCCGAGCACCGGCGCCAGCCACATCGCCGGCCCGCTCGGCTCGTCGGCATCGACGCTGCGCAAGACGCGTTCGCGCTCGCGCAGCGTCTGCGCCATCGCCTCACCGCGCGTGCGCTTGTCGAGCATCGCCTCGACCGTCTCGCGCAGCGCGCCGATGCGGTGCCGCTGGGCCTCGAGCTCGGCCGCGGGGAGCGGCTCGCGCGCGGCGATGCGGGCGCGAATCGCGTCGCTCTGCCGCTCGATGGCTGTCACTTGATGCAGCGCCGCTTCGGCGCGCAGCTGCGCTTGTCGCGTGCGCTGCTCGGCGGCGAGCAGACGAGCCTGCCAGTCGCGCACGTGCTCGCGGTCGATGCCGAGACGCCCCCAGTCGCGTACCATCGGCTCGGCGGCGGCCTGTGCCGCCGCCGAGCCGGCGATCTGTGGCGACGGCGGCGACCCGGCGAGGCGCTGCGCCCGCGCCTGCCAGGTCGCCTCCGCTTCGTCGCAGCGGGCGCGCGCCGCCGGCACCGTCGCCAGCTGAAAACGGTGCAGGGTGAGGTCGGCGCTAAGCGCGTCCAGCTCGGCGCCGATCGCGCCGGCGAGGTCGGTAGCCGGAATGGCGGCCAGCTGCGCGCCGGCGGCGGCCTGCTCGGCGGCGAGCGCCTCGACGGCGCCGCGTGCCGCCAGCGCGTGCGCGCGGGCTTGCGCCAGCTCGCGATCGAAATCGGCCGGCAGCGGCGCCGCGTCGGCGAGATCGGCGAGCGCCTCGCGCGCCGCTTGTCGCGCCTGCCACAGCGGCCAGGCGCGCAGCAGCGACTGGGCGCGCAACTGCGCCTGGCGTTGCGCCGCCAGCTGGTGCGCCAACGAGGCGGCCTCGGCAGCGGCCGCCGTCTGCGCGGCGCGCAACTCCGGATAGGCCAGCGCGGCGCGCCGCGCCGCCGCCAAGCGTGGGCGCAGTGCGTTGAGCGCCGCGATGCGATCGGTGACCGGCGCCGGCCCGCTGCCGTTGAGCTGCGCTGCCGGCTGATCGCGCAGCAGTTGCAGCGCGCGGCGCGCGCTGCGGCCGGCGCCGGCAAGGCTCGCCGAGAACAACGCCTCGCGCACGGCCGCGCCGTCCAGGCCGGCAAGCGACTGCAGATCATCCAACGTGAACGCAAAGGCGGCGCGGAACAGGCGCTCGTCGGCGCCGCCGAGCAGGCGGCTCAAATCCGCCGCGCCGCCGACCCGACCGTCGGGCCGGCGTACCGCCGGCGCGGCGTCGCGATCGAGATCGCGGGCCACGACGTAATCTCCGTCGTCGGCGCCGACCAGCAATCGCCCACCGTGCGCGCCGCCGTACAACGGCGCATACGACGCAGCCGCCGGCGGCACGCCGAACAGGACGCGGCGCACGAACTCCAGCAGCGTGCTCTTGCCGGCTTCGTTGGCGCCGTGCACGACGGTCAGCCCATCCGGCAGCGCGCCGACGAAGACATCGCGCAAGGCGCCGAAGCCGTCGATCTCCCAGCCGCGGATTTTCACCGCCGCGACTCCGCGTCGGCCAGGGCTGCCGCGGCGAGCGCCGCCGCGTCGTCGAGCAGGGCCTCGGCGTCGCGCGGCTCGAGCGCGGCGCTCCAGGCGCCGCTGAGCGGCGCGAAGTGCTGATGACAGAAGCGCGCCAGCTGCTCCGGCTCGGAGCCGATCGCCTGGCGCTGGCGCGCCACTTCACCGCGCAGATCGTCGGCCGTGAGATCGAGCGGCGCCGGCGGCGCCAGCCGCACGCCGGCCCACCATACCAGCGGCGTCGACACGCTCGCGTCGCGGCGCAGCCGCGCCAGCAGCGCGGCGCGCAGCGCCGGCGCGCGCCAGGCATCGACATCGCCGCTGAGCGCCGCCTCGACCACCAGCGGGCGCTCGCGATGCGACTCGCGCGCCCGCAGCAGCGCGGCGGCGCACGGTTCCGCGGCGTCGGCGCCGCGCCCGACCGCGACCGGCAACTCCAGACAGCGGACGCGATCGAGCGGCTCCAGCACGACGCGCGCGACGGCACCGTCTTCGATCTCGATCAGCGACGCGCCGCGCGGGCCGTGCTCCGCGACGCTGCGGCCCTGGGGGGTGCTGGCGTGCACGATCCACGGCGCGGCGGAACGCACCAGCGCCGGCGCGCGCGTGCCGCCGAGCGCCCAGAGGTCCAGCTGCGCCGCCAACAGGGTATCGAGCGTACAGCGCAGCGCCGCATCCGCAGCCGCGCCGGCGAGCCCAGCGGGCAGCAAGCCGATGTGCAGGCCGGGGGCCTCACCGCGGCGCAGCCGGCGAACGGCGTCGTCGGCAGTGGTCTCCGGCGGACAGCTGACACCGTGAATCGTCAGCGGCGGCGCGCCGGCCGGGGCCAGCGTCAGCGTCGCGCCCGTCGGCGGGAACACCGTGACGCCGTCCGGCCACGGACCGACCGCAAGCGTGTGCGGGTCGCGCGGGCCGAGCGCGACGGCGACGGCGATGCCGCGCGCAGTCAGGCGCGCCAGCCCGTCGCGCAGGCGCGCCTGCGCCCGCACACCGCGCTCCAAGCCGTCACACAGCCCGCCGGCGAGCAGCAGCGCGGTGACGTGGCGCGACAGCGCACACTCGACCAGCGCCTCCCACGCAGCGAGCGACGCATCGCGCAGCAGCGTCGCCAGCGGCTCCGGCGGTTGGCCGACGCCGTGAAACGGGGCGTCGAGCCGCAGCTCCGCGGCGTGCAACAAGGTGAGGTGCGGCATGGTCAAGGCCGGATTGAAAACACAGCGAGGCGCATGTTTCGAGTGCTTTCGCATTGCCCGGCGCAGTTGCGCCGCGACTTGCCGCCTGCGACGCGCCAGGTGGCGTGCGACGTGACCGGGGCTAGGTCCGTCAGCGATCAGCCTGCAGCTGCCAGCGCGATCCTCGCATCCGTTCGGTCCGCCGAAGCCGAGGCTGACGGGATCAAGGCGATTTGTCCGGCACGCCGCGTGACCGCACAGAGCAGGCGAGCGCTTGCCGCCGCGTCGATCGGCCGGCTACACAGCGACGCACATGACGACGCGCTCGACACGCGGAGAAGCGAACCGCCGCCGCGCCTGGGTGACCGGCGCATCGGCCGGTATCGGCGCCGCCTTCGCGCGGCGGCTGGCGCATGACGGTTGGGATCTGGCGCTGGTGGCGCGCGACCGCGCGCGCCTGAAGAGCCTTGCCGCGGAGTTGCAACACGCGCACGCGATTCGCGCCGAAGTCTTCGCCGCCGATCTGACCGACGTGGCGGCGCGCGCCGGCATCGAAGCGGCACTGGCCGACGATGCGCGCCTCGAGCTGCTGGTCAACAACGCCGGCTTCGGCACGATGGGAGCTTTCGCCACGCTGCCGATCGCGCAGGAAGAGGCCGAGATCGCGCTGAACATCGTCGCGCTGTCGCGCCTGACGCGCGCCGCCCTGCCCGGCCTGATGGCGCGCCGCCGCGGCGCGATCCTCAACGTCTCGTCACTCGCCGCCTTTCAGCCCGGCCCGCAGAACGCGACCTACGCCGCCACCAAAGCCTTCGTGAACAGCTTCAGCGAGTCGCTGCACGAGGAGCTGCGCGGCAGCGGCGTGCGCGTCATGGCGCTGTGCCCCGGCTTTACGCGCACCGAATTCCAGGAACGCGCCGGCATCGACGTCAGCGGCATCCCGAGCTTCGCGTGGATGAGCGCGGAGGCGGTGGTCGACGCCGCGCTCGCCGGGTTGCGCCGCGGCGACGTCGTCTGCGTGCCCGGCGCCAGCAACTGGCTGCTCAGCAACGTCGTCAGCGCATTGCCGCGGGCCGCAGTGCGGCGCGTCCTCGGCGCCGCCAGCAAGCGCGTGCTCAATCGCTGAAAGCGGATTGTTAGCCTTGATGAGACAAAAGAATTCACCACAGAGGCACGGAGTACACAGAGAGCAGAGGGACCGCCGGCAATTCGGACGTGTTTCTAAATCTCTTCAGCAATGCGGTTGGAAAACCATCAAGGCATGTCCACAAATGCAGGCCTTCTCTGTGCACTCTGTGCCTCTGTGGTGAAAAGTTTTGTCCGATCAAGGTTGGGTTGTTGGTCGTTAGGTGGTTTGGGCGACGCGGCACACGCCACCCTCGATGCCGGAAACGTAACAACCGACAATCTGACCTGAACCCGCTGTGGTGGGG
>Ga0265314_10005461_pt1 | contig 11471 bp, 10 predicted proteins | sample 4126metaG_FD_203106 | JGI IMG/M metagenome (GOLD analysis project Ga0265314, IMG submission 203106) | Rhizosphere microbial communities from Carex aquatilis grown in University of Washington, Seatle, WA, United States - 4-1-26 metaG | ecosystem: Host-associated > Plants > Roots > Rhizosphere >... | reverse complement strand
CTGGCAGGAGTACCAAATGATCGTCGGCGTTCCCAAAGAAATCAAGGATCACGAGGCGCGGGTTGGCATTACTCCCGCAGGCGTTAAAGCGCTAACTGATGCAGGGCACAAGGTGCTGGTGGAGACACAGGCGGGCGCGCAGTCCGGCTTTGACGACACGGAGTACCAGGACGCCGGCGCGGAGATTGTGGGCGATGCGGGCTTCGTCTGGGGCAAGTCCGACATGGTGGTCAAGGTCAAGGAGCCCATCGAGAAGGAGTATCCCTACTTTCGCGAGGGCCTGATCCTGTTCACCTATCTGCACCTGGCGCCCATCCGCGGGCTGACCAATGAACTGCTCGGTTCGAAGGTGATCGGCATTGCGTATGAGACGGTGCGCGACCGCCAGGGCACGCTGCCGCTGCTGACGCCGATGAGCGAGGTGGCGGGCCGCATGAGCGTGCAGGTGGGGGCCAGTTATCTGGAAAAGGAAAAAGGCGGACGCGGCATTCTGCTGGGCGGCGTTCCCGGCGTTCCGCCCGCGCACGTCACGGTAATCGGCGGCGGAGTGGTGGGTACCAACGCGGCGCGCATCGCCCTGGGCATGGGCGCCAAGGTCACGCTGATTGACCTGAACCTGAACCGGCTGCGCGAGATTGACGACATCTTCAACGGCCGCGTGTTCACGCTGGCTTCAAATAGTTACAACGTGGCCCACGCCACGCGCGAGGCTGACCTGGTCATCGGCGGCGTGCTGGTTCCCGGCGCCACCGCCCCCAGGATTGTGACCCGGCAGATGGTAAGCCGCATGAAGAAGGGCGCGGTCATCGTGGATGTGGCCATCGACCAGGGCGGCTGCGTGGAGACGGCTCGGCCCACCTCGCACTCTGACCCCAGTTACACCGTGGATGGAGTGGTGCATTACTGCGTCACCAACATGCCGGGCGCTGTGCCGCATACCTCCACGCTGGCGCTCACCAATGCCACGTTCCTTTACGTGCTGCGCATTGCGAACCTGGGCGTGAAGGAAGCGCTCCGCCAAGACCCCGGCTTTGCCGAGGGGCTCAACACGTGGCTGGGGACGCTGACGCACAAGGGCGTGGCGGAGAGCCAGCAACGCGAGTGGACCGCGCCGGCGACCGTGCTGGCGTAGAGCGCACTGACAACTGAAAACTGACCACTGACAACTCGCCCTTCTATAATCGCCGCATGCCCTGGAAGGTCAATCCGCGCCTGCGCTGGATCGCGCTTCTCGCCGCCGGCGTGGTGGCCGTGTTTGTATTCCTGGGCGCTCTCCAGGCCTTTAATACCTCGGGTATCGGCTTCCTAAATCCTGACACCTCCGGTGAGACGGTGGCCTTCACCGGCCTCACCGTCTTCCTGTTCCTGCTGCTCATTGCGCTGCTTCTGCTGCTGCTCAGGAACCTGCTCAAGCTCTACGCTGACCAGGGGTCAAGCGCGCTGGGGGCGCGGCTGCGCACGCGCATGGTGGCGGGCGCTGCGCTCATCGCGCTCACACCCGCGGTGTTCATGTTCCTCTTCAGCTCCATTCTGATGAACCGGACCATCGACCGCTGGTTCTCACCGAATATCTCGGAACTCAGAGACGATTCAACGCGGGTGGTGCTGGAGTTGGCGCAGTACGTTGCCAGCAACGCGCGCGGCGAAGCAGCCTCAATTGCCGCCACCGGTGCGCCTGACCAGGATCAAGCCGCGCTTCAAAGCGTGCTCAGCTCGCATCGCATCACGCTCGACGGCGGATTCGTGGTGATCTACGGCAAGGACCGCAATACCGTAGCCACGTTCGATGCGCCGCCGGAAAATACTGAAGCAAGCATCACGTCATGGCTGCCGGAGAGCAATGAGAAGGGCGAACCGAAGCCGCCCGAGCCGCTGGACGGGACGCTCTATGCCAATCTGCTGGCCGCGGCAAAGCGCACGGATCAGCCGATCCTGCGCATCAAGGACCAGGAGTACGCGCTGGGCACGGGCATGACCGCCTCCGGCAAGGTGGTGCTGGCCGCGCTGCCCATGCCGCAGGGCCTCAGCCAGTCCATTGCGCGCATCCGCAGAGGTTCAGAAGAGTATTGGCAACTATTCCGCCAGCGTCGGCGCGTGCGCGAGAGCTTCTTCCTGCTGCTGCTGCTGGTCACCACGGTGGTGTTCTTCTCCAGCGTCTGGCTCGCCATGTTCCTGTCAAAGCAGATCACGCGCCCGCTGGCCGCGCTGGCTGATGCCATGGATGAGATCGCCGCGGGCAAGTACCAGGAACGCGTTGGGCTCATCACCACGGGAGAGATGTCCGAGCTGGTGCGCAGCTTCAATCACATGGCGGCCGATCTGGAGACCAGCCGGAAGCTTGCGGAGAGCTCTTCCGCACAGTTGACCGCGGCCAACCAGGCGCTGGAAGAGCGGCGGCGCTGGCTGGAGACCATTGTGGAGACGATTCCCAGCGGGCTGGTCACGCTGAATGCCGCTGGGGTGGTGGTGCAGGCCAACCGCGCCTTTGGCGCGCTTTTGGGGCAGCATGCAGATGCGGATCTGCGCGGCGCGCACGTTGAGTCGCTGCTGCCGCCTGAGTGCGCTGACGAGCTTGCCTCCGTGATCCGCCGCGGAAACCGCATGGGCGCCGCATCCGCTGAGATTGAAATGCACGCGCGCGGCCGCACCGTGCACCTGGCCGTAACCAGCGCGCGCCTTGACCAGGCCCAGGCCCGCCCCGGCTCTGTGCTGGTGGTGGAAGACACCACGGAGCTGCTGCGCGCGCAGCGCCAGCTTGCCTGGAAGGAAGTGGCGCAGAGGGTGGCGCACGAAATCAAGAACCCGCTCACGCCCATTGCGCTTTCCGCGGAGCGGATCGGCCGGCACCTCGATCGCGGCCAGCCCGACTCCGCCGCGGTCATCCGCAAATGCAGTGCGGTCATCCTGGCCAGCGTGGGAACGCTGCGCACGCTGGTTGACCAGTTCAGCGCGCTCGCGCAGTTCCCCGCGCCGCAGCCGCGCGCCTGCGATCTGAACCGCGTGATTGAAGAAGCGCTGGCGCTCTTCGCCGGGCGGCTTGAGGACATCTCCGTCAAGCTGGATCTGGCGCCCGATCTTCCCCCCGTTCTCGCCGATCCTGAAGCCATTCGCCGCGCGCTGGCCAACCTGATTGATAACGCGGCGGAAGCAATGCAGGGCAGCTTGCTGCGCGTGCTGGAAATCTGTACCGCGATAAGCGAAGACGGCGCTGCCGCGGACGTCACGGTCTCTGACACCGGCCACGGCCTTACCGATGAGATTCGCGAGCGGCTGTTTTTGCCCTTCTATTCCACCAAGCATCGCGGTACCGGCCTGGGGCTTTCCATTGCGGCCAAGATTGTCCAGGAGCACGGCGGCAGCATGCGCGCTGAGAGCAACACCCCCAAGGGCGCGCGCTTCCTGGTCCGCATCCCGCTGATGGGGCTCGCGGCCGCACACGCCTCTGAAACCGAGCAGGGCGAAAAAGAAAACCACACTGAACATGCCAGGGAGCTTGGCTCATGAACCATGTGCTGGTGGTTGACGACGAAGCGGATATCCGGTCATCTCTCGAAGAGATTCTGCGCGAGGAGGGTTACGGCGTGGCCGGCGCGGAATCCGCCGCCGAAGCTAAAACCCTGCTTGAAGACGCCGCTTACGACGTGGTTCTGCTCGACATCTGGCTGCCCGACCGCGATGGGCTGGACATGCTTAAGGAGATCCACGAGTCGCCGGAGCAGTCGCGGCCTGAGGTCGTAATCATCAGCGGGCACGGCACCATTGAGACGGCAGTGAAGGCCACCAAGCTGGGCGCCTACGACTTCCTGGAGAAGCCGCTCTCGATTGAGCGCACGCTGATCGTGGTCAAGAACGCCGTGGAGGCCAGGCGGCTGAGGACGGAGAACCTCGAATTCAAGCGCCAGTTCAGCGCCAACTCCGTGCTGACCGGCGACAGCGTGCCGGTGAAGGCGCTGCGCCAGCAGATTCGTCTCATGGCGCCCACTAACGGGCGCGTGCTCATCTACGGTGAATCGGGAACCGGCAAGGAACTGATCGCCCGCTCCATCCACGCTGAAAGCCTGCGCCGCGATCGCGTCTTTGTCGAGTTGAATTGCGCCGCCATCCCTGAGGCCCACATTGAGGCCGAGCTCTTCGGCACGCGCCACGGCGCCTCCGGCCCGGGCTCGCAGGGAGGCCGCGCCGACCAGCGAGGCACCCTGGAGCGAGCCGACGGCGGGACGCTGTTCCTGGATGAAGTGGGCGACATGAGCCTCAAGACGCAGGCCAAGGTGCTGAGCGCGCTCGATGACCAGATGTTCACCCCGGTGGGCGGCACCCAGCCCCTGCGCGTGGACGTGCGGCTGATCGCCTCCACCAACAAGAACCTGGAAGAGGAGATCGCCCACGGCAACTTCCGCGAGGACCTCTTCTACCGGCTCAACGTTGTCCCGTTCTTTGTGCCGCCCCTGCGCGAGCGCAAGGAGGACATTCCTCCGCTGGTGCGCGGGTTCCTGGCCGAGTTCGGCCGGCAGTATGGCCGCCCACGCATTGAGGTGGGCGAAGATGCGCTGGAGGCATTGAGCCGCTACCACTGGCCGGGCAACGTGCGCGAACTCAAAAACGTCATCGAGCGCGTGCTCATCCTCAACCCGCGCGTGCTCCGCATCGAGCGCAAGCACCTGCCCCCGCTCACCCACAAATCGCCGGCGCGCAGCGGGGAAGGCTTCTCCTCTCTGCAACAGGCGCGCGACGCCTACGAGCGCGACTACATCCAGAAGAAGATTGAGGAAGCGCGCAACAACATCAGCCGCGCCGCGGAATTGCTGGGCCTGGAACGCAGCCACCTCTACCGCAAGATGAAGGCGCTGGGAATCAGCGTGCGGGAGTAAGCGCCAGACTCGTCGCTATGCCGCTTGGCTCTGCGGGAGCGGCTTTACCTTCGCGCGTCTCTTCCTTGAAGCAACCCAAAGGTCCCTCTGTGCCTGGAGCCGCAGCCAGAGTTCCGGATCGGTATTGAATGCTTCCGAGATGCGCAGCGCCATATCCGCGGACACGGACGCTTTTCCATTCAGAACTCGCGACAGCGCCGGCCGGGTGACCCCTAAATGTCTGGCAACCTCGGTGACCGAGCGCCCTTCGAGATAGTAAGCAAGGATTCTTCCGGGATGTGAAGGATTGAACATCTGCATCGCGCGAACTCCTGTCCCCGCCCTCAGTGGTAATCCTGATAGTCGACGAGGATTGCATCTTCTCCATCGAACCGAAATGTAAGCCGCCAATTTCCATTGACCCTTACAGCCCAATGTCCTGCGAGGTCGCCGGCTAACGCATGGAGCCTCCATCCAGGAACATTCATGTGATCTGGCCTTGTGGCCGCATTCAGAAGTGAAAGCTGATCAAGAAGCTTCATCGCATGATTCGGCTGGATTCCGGCCTTCGATCCGGTCAAGAAGAACTTCTCGATCCCTTTATGCCGGAAGCTGCGAATCATGCTGGGAAAATTGTACTGCGTAACGCTACGCTATACAACGGGCGGATGCGATTTGCTCAAGCGCCGGAAGTTCATTCGAAATCCAGCCAGATTCTCCGGCGGCAGAGCGAATGCGCGCTTCCACCCCGTCATACCGTCATCCCACGATGTGCGATTGCGGACATCTGTTGCGAAACTGAACAAAAGGGGCAAGAAGCCAGAAAAACACTACTTTCATATAACTATAATATACTCAACAACTTACAACCAAAACGCAAGCAGCGCCCATTCGGCTCCCCAATTGCTTCTCCCTCTCCCGTATTGTTCCTTTTGGGGAGGGAACCATGTCCTACTTCGAACGCATGCGTGACGCTATCTCCGAGCCCTTCAGCCCTGAAATCATCCAGCAGCGTAAGGCCGCCGGCTGGCAGATGGTCTCCATTGAGTGGCGCCGGGAGCTGCCCGACTCTGAGGCCCCGCCGGAAAACGCCTTCGCCGAGGAGATCCCCTACGGCCTGCGCATCTCAGAGGACTGCAAGCGCCTGGACGTTCACCCCGTGGAAAACCAGGTCCTGCTGCTCATGATGGACCTGCTGGCCCAGGACTTCGCTTACTCCTCCATCGTCAGCGACCTGAACGAGAAGGGCTTCCGCCAGCGCAACGGCAAGCCCTGGAGCCGGATTGCGGTGTTCAACATGATGCCGCGGCTCATTGAGGTGGGCCCGCGCCTGTTCTCGTCCGATGAATGGGAACAGCGCCGCCTGCGCATGCTGCGGGCGCGCGAGCACGAGCAGGCCTGAGCCGCCGCGCAGTTTCAGTAAGCTGCCGCTACCCGGCGTCCTGCCCGCTCTTCACCAGCAGCTCAATGGTGCGCTTGCGCAGCGACGTGGTGGCCGCGGCAATGCGCTCCCGGGCATCATTCTCGTGTTTGTCAATGGAGAAGGCGTCGGTCCAGGCGCTGTAGATCCGCCGTGCCTCTTCGCGCAGGCCGGGATCCATCTCGCTCGAGTTGTCCTGCGCCAACTTCTGGCACTTTTGCGCCAACTCTTCAAATGAAAGCTGCCATAACTGACTGCTTGAGTTCATTGGCTCCCGCCTCCGGGAATAAGGATAAACCGCAGCCAGACCATCATAGCCCCTCTCCGCCGCGCGGAAAAACAGTCCGTTAGCGCCGGGACTGGCGCCGGCGCCTGCCTATTTCGATCCGCTCTCCACAATCGGCGTGATGCCGCCCTCGTTGTCGCCCATGGTCGGGTTCACCCGGAAGTCCCACACCGTCTCGCTGATGTCCTGCGGCGAGAGAATCTCCACCAGCGCGTAGTCGCCGATCTCCAGCTTCTGCGCCGCCGTCACCTTCAGCCAGTGCTTGCCCGGCATCACTTCCACATTTGTGGGGATGATGTTCTCGTTCTGCGTGATCTTGCCGTCGCGGCCCAGCTTCAGTGAGCCGATGATGCGCACCTTCTGGCGCTCGTCCACGCGCACAATGGCAAAGCCCGACTGTTGCGAGTGCGCGCCGTGCTTGCCGTTCACCACATCCACTTCGCCTCCGGTCTTCACCGTCAAAGCGTGGCTCAGCACCTGCTCCTTGTTATCGGTCACGTTCAGTGAGAGGTAGATCACTGGCTCGCTCACATGCAGATGGATCTTGGCATGATTGCCCTGCAGCTCAATCGGCGCCCGCTCCGCCACCATCGGATTCAGCACTGAGAGCCCATGATGCGTGCGCGCGTCCACCCCCAGCGTGTTCGGCGCCAGCTCCACCAGCTCCGGCGTTCCCTGGTAAGTGTCCAGCACAAACACTGTGTCCACGTCGGGAAGCTCCAGGCCCTTGGCCACTTCCGGCATGCGGTCCTTTTCCTCCTGCCGCTCGTCTGACTCTTCCTTGTCAATCGCCGCCGCCTCCCGCATCGCCGGTGAAGCGTCGTCCGGCTGGTTCGTGTGGTCCCGCTCCCACTTCTTGGTTGCGGCCCAGTCCACCAGGCTGCTGGGCAGCTCCTCCCAGTCGCCGTCGCGCTCCACGCTGATGTATCGCACGCGGTCGCCCACAATCTCGTACTTGCGCACAATCTGGTAACTGCCGTCCTTCAGGATCAGGCGGTGATTCAGCTGCACTCCGGGAACTCCCGGCGTGATCTGCGCCTTGTGTTGCGGCTCCTGCCCAGACTCCTGCGCCGCCGTGCCGGCCGCAATCGCCATCCATACTCCGCACGCCATCATCCCCATCAGCCCGGTCCGCAGCATCCCGCCCATCGCACTCCCACCCTTCCCCGCGCTCAAAGTTTAGACGGCTTGCCCTGCCGCGGGTTGGCCGGTTTCAGATTGTGCGTTCTTTTCGTATTGCGCCTGGGACGCGCAGACGCGGAGAATCCTGATTTTCCAACAGGTTTATTCACGCCGGGTCCCCCATCCATTTCGCTGCCTTATCCCGAAATGGGTGGGAAACGACACGGCCAGACGTGCCTTTGCAGTTGTCCTTGCTTCTCTTTCTGTCATTCCCGGAGAGAATCTGCTGTTGAAGGCTGCCCCGAGTCTCGATTTTGTGGCCTGCCTCCCAGCGCCGCCTCAATACCCGAAGAACTGCTTCAGCAGCCGGTCAATCTCCGCATCGCTGCGGAAGACGTCCAGCACATTCGACGCTGTCAGCCGGATGTCGAATGCCGGAGAGCACTCCTCCAATGCATCCTTAAGCGCCTCGCGCAATTTGGCCGCGTCTCCCAGCACCGCCAACACTCCCGCACAACTCCACGCTGGAACAAACTCGCCCCGCTCTCTCCGCTCTTCCAGTTCCCTCAGCACCCTCAGCGCGTCTTCCCTGCGTCCGGCCTGTGCGTAGCCCATCGCCAGCAGGCCCACAAAAATGGGCGCGCGCGAAATCCCGGTTACCCTTTCCAGCGTCGTCACAGCTTCTTCAAGGCGCCCCAGCTCGCACTGCAGCAATCCAGTTATCCATAGCCCGAATAGAAAATCCGGTTGCAATTCCAGCGCCTTCTCCGCAAGAGTCAGGCCCGCCGGCGCATCATTCAGCAGTTGGCACGTGCACGCCGCCAGCCCATACGTGAACGGGTTCAGCGGATCCAGGCGGCACGCCGTCTGCGCATGGCTCATGGCTTCGTCCCGCTTCCGGTCCATCGCAAGATAGATGGCGAAGTAACCATGCGCCAGCGGCGATCGCGGATTGAGCTGCACCGCCCGCTCAAAGTGCGCTCCGGATTCCCTCCACTTCCCGAAATAGAAGGTGTAAAGCCCCTGCGAATACTGCACCTCCCACGAGTTTGGCTCCAGCGCCCTCGCCTTCGTCACCGCTGCCAGCGCCGGCCTCTGCCCCTCCTCGTGGCGGATGAATCCATACACGCGCAGGATCGCGTAGCAATCCGCCAACCCCGCATACGCCAGGGCAAACTCCGCGTCCAACTGGATCGCCTGATCGAAACACTGGATTGCCAGCCGCATCGTCGAGGCCAGCCGCTGGTAGAGATAGTGCCGCCCCTTCAGATAAAGCTCGTACGCCTCCAGGTTCTGCGTCGCCTGCTTCACCCCCGTGCCCAGCGTCACCTGCAACTGCGCCGCAATCGCCCGCGCAATCTCATCCTGCACCTCAAAAATGTCGTCCATCTGCCGGTCGTAGCGCTCGCTCCAAAGAGGGATGCACTTGCGCGCATCCACAAGCTGCACCATCACCCGCATGCGGTTTCCCGCCCGCCGCACGCTCCCGTCCAGCACGTGCCCCACGTTCAGCTTCGCGGCAATCTCGCCCGGGTCCGCCTGCTTGCCTTTGAAGCTGAACGACGAGCTCCGCGCCGCCACTCGCAGCCCCTTCACCTGGCTCAGCGCAATCAGGATCTCCTCCGCCAGCCCGTCGCTGAAGTACTCGTTCTCCTTGTCCGCGCTCAGGTTGGCAAACGGCAGCACCGCCAGCGATGGCCCCTCCGGCTCTGTCGCGGCAGCGGCCCGCCCCGGCGCCTTCTTCAGCGCTTCCCTCACCTCCGGCATGCTCTGGAACCGCTCCGCCGGCTTCTTCGCCATGCAGTGCACAACCACGGCCTCCAGCTCCGCCGGCACCTCCGGCGCAATCTCCCTCAGCGGCTTCGGCTCCTTGTGCAAAACCGCCCCCATCGTCGAGATCGGCGTGTTTTCGCTGAACGCCCGCCGCCCGCTCAGCATCTCGTAAAGCAGCACACCAAATGAAAAAATGTCCGACCGCGCGTCCACCGGCCGCCCTGACGCCTGCTCCGGCGACATGTAGGCCGCAGTCCCCAGAATCATTCCCGCCTGCGTCGCGTCCGTGATCGTCGCATCTCCGCTCGGGTCCACAACCTCCTGCATCTTTGCCAGGCCGAAGTCCAGCACCTTTATCCGGTCTGCCGCCTTCACGTTCGCCGGCTTCAGATCGCGGTGGATCACCCCACGCTGGTGCGCATATTCGAGCGCCGCGCAAATCTCCTGCGCAATCCGCAGCGAGTCCTCTACCGGAATCGGCCCGCTCTTGATGCGCTCGCACAGCGTGTCGCCCTCGATCAGCTCCATCACCAGCGCCTCGTCCTCCACGCCAAAGATGGTGGCAATGTTCGGGTGATTCAATGACGCCAGCACCCGCGCCTCGCGCTTGAAGCGCGCCATCCGCTCCGGATCGCGCGCCACTGCCGGCGGCAGCACCTTCACCGCCACCTCGCGCCCCAGCCGCGTGTCCGTAGCGCGATACACCTCGCCCATTCCGCCCTCGCCCAGCTTTGAGGTCAGCGTGTAGTGCCCGATCGTCGTAGGCATCGTCATGATCTGAGATAAACTGCCCGATTCTACCACCCGGAACGGTGAAGGGTTCGGCCACAGCCCAGGACGGAAGTCCGTCTCAGCGAGCATCAAGCTCCCCTGCCAGGCAATGGCCACCTGCGGCAGATGAGGATGAACCAGACGAAGTTCCCCAGCGCAAGGATGACAGAGGCAGTAATGCCGAAACCGTACCATCGGCTACCCATGGGGATGTGGCTCAAGGGCACCCACAGGATGATCCATTCGAGACCGGCAAAGGAGAGGGCGAAGAAAAAGAGCGACCAACTCCAGAGGCCGGCACGCTGTTCCCGTCGGAAGCCGGTCCACAAGTTGAGCGCGAGCAGGACGATCATGAAGATCCACGTCATGGGCAATCCAGGGGGTGCTAGGTTGTCCGTTCTCCGTCGTCGGCAACCTGGGCTTGCTGCTCGCGGAACTGCCGCCGCCAGTGAAAGCCCAGAACAATAATGCCGACAGTTAGAGCGGCCAGTACCACCACCGCGGCGATGAAGATGGCCTCATCCAGGCGGTTGCCCGGATGGTTCACAAACAGCAGCGCGGCCGGCAAGCCTATCGCGTAAACCAGCACGGCATAAAGGCCGCCGGCAACAAATATGCGTGGCTTCAGCTGCCCCTTGCGAGCCTGGTCGCGGAGGACGATGAAATCCCAGAAAAGCTTGAAAAGCTCGAACATCGCAGCTCCGTGGAGCGCACGCTAATAGGGCTGGCCGTTGCCGTGGACCTTGGTGTTTTCCGTCCAGTTGCCGGGCAGCACGCCGTTGGGGTCGGCGTTGGTGTTGTTGGTCTGGTACCAGGTGGTCTGGTTGCCCACCGTGCTTGACCACGTGTGGGAATAAGCGTTGGAGACCTTTACCGTGCCGCCCTCACCGGTTACGGTCTGCTGGTCCAGCGAGTAGTCCACCCAGTCCGAGGCCGCGGTGGACCGGGCATTCATGCTGTTGATGGCGCCGTTCATTGACGAGCGGAACGACGATTCCTGCTGCGCCATAAACTGTTCGTGATTCCGTTGGGCGGTAGCCTGGAAGTCCTCAAATTGCTTGCGCAACATGGCGCTGGAGGCCTGCTCCTGCCTGGTCAGCTCAATCTGATCGTTGCGGGCGCGCTCCGCCAGTGCCTGCTTCACGCGTTGCGCGTATGCATCTTCGTTCGGAGTCCTCACCAGGTCGTGGGCATCCACCAAAGCGCATAATGCGTCCAGCTTGCCCTGCGGCGCGCGCTCCACGTCCACGTG
>Ga0265314_10005460_pt1 | contig 11472 bp, 10 predicted proteins | sample 4126metaG_FD_203106 | JGI IMG/M metagenome (GOLD analysis project Ga0265314, IMG submission 203106) | Rhizosphere microbial communities from Carex aquatilis grown in University of Washington, Seatle, WA, United States - 4-1-26 metaG | ecosystem: Host-associated > Plants > Roots > Rhizosphere >... | reverse complement strand
ATGCGAATCTGGGACTGGTCATTGGCGGGTCCGGCGGGCGCGGCGAGGGCATCGGAGAGGGCATTGGAGTTGGGTTTGTCGTGGCGGGCTTCATCCCAGAACCAGGCCATGTCGGAGAGGCGGCCGGTGCCGGCGACCATGTAGGAGGAGCCGGCGCGGAGGGCGTATTCGTATTCGGATTCGGAGGGGAGGCGGGAATTCAGGCCGAGGCGGTTGAGGAAATTGACGGCGTGGGCGTAGCTGATGTTTTCCATGGGGAGGTTTCGGCGGACATCGGCGGGGGTGGCGGAGGAATTGAAGAGGGCGTGATTGGCCTCGTGGCCCATGACGGCTTCGTAGAGGCCCTGGGTGACGGGGCTGTCGGCCATCCAAAAACCGCGGGCGATGGAGGTGGGTTCGAGGAGGGGTTCATCGGGGAGGCGGCCCCATTCATCGAGACCGGAGCCCATGGCGAAGGAGCCGGCGGGGATGTAGCGCATGCGCTGGGTGACGCCGCCGGTCTGGATATCCATCCAGTAGCCGTAGAGGTCCTGGCCGAAGTTGGAGGCGAAGGCTTCGCCCTTGAGGCCTGGGGGCCAGACGTGAGCGGTGTGGCCTTTGATGCGGTCGAAGGTGGTGAGGGCGGACTGGAGATCGGGGGCGTCGACGTCGGGGCGCTGGAGGAGGCGGCGGAGCATGGTCGCTTCGCGGTCGGCGGCGGCGGGGTCGTTTTTGTCGATGAAGTCATTGAGGAGCTGAATGAGGCGCATGGTGGTGGCGCGGGCGTCGTAGGCGTGCTGGGGGATGGTGGGTTCGACGATGTAATGGCCGATGCGTTCGGGGTCGGTGAGGACTTCGCGGAGGGTCCATCCGGCGGGGGCTTCGATGGCGCGGGCGGTTTTTTTGCGGGCGGCCTGGAGTTCCTTGAGGGCGGGGGTTTCCTGCTGATCGGAGAGGGCGCGGAGTTTTTTGAGCCAGGGGGAGCGCTGGGAAATTTCGGTGGAGGTTCCGGTGATGGATCCGATTTGTTCGTTGATGAGGCGGCGGGCCTGGGCGTAGAGGCCGGCGGAGGCGAGCTGGTCGATGTCGCGGTTGAGGGAGGAGGGATCGGGCGGGGCGGGAGCCTGGGCGTGATCGGGGGAGAGGACATCGGAGAAGAAGGCGAGGACGGTTTTGTTGATGGCAGCTTCATCGACGCTGTGGGCGGCGAGGCCGGCGCTCGTGGATTGTTCGTAGAGGGCGGAGCGGACGCCGGCGCTTTTGAGGGTTTGTGCGAAGATGCGGTGCATGGCGCGCTGCTGGTCTCCGGCGAGGGTGACCATGAGGGCTGGCGGGCTCTGAGGGGTGATGTAATTGACGGCGGAGGCGGCGCGGGCGTCGTCGGGATGTTCCTTGGGGTTTCCGCCGAAGAGCTGGTAGGCGGGGGAGGATGGGGTGTTGACGGTTTCGTCGCCGTAGAGTTCGGCGTTGCGCCAGTCGGTGATTCCTTCGAAGAGGCAGAGTGCGGAGACGGCGGGGGATTCGTTGGGGAAGTCGCCGAGGGTTCCGGCGAGGTCTTTTTGGTTGGGGGTCATGGCGAGGAGTGCGGCGATGGAGGCCCCGTGGCCAGCGCCCCAGGCGGCGATGCGGTTTTTGTCGAGGTGCAGGGTGGAGGCGTTGCCGCGGAGATAGCGGACGGCGGCCTTGGCGGCGAAGAGGTTTTCGGGGAAACGGGAGAAGGCGCGGGAGGAGGTGAGGGTGTCGTCCTCGGGGAGATAGGCGGCGCAGGCGAGGGCGAAGTGGGCGTTGAGGAGGGCGGCGGCGGCGCCGGAGGGGGCTTCGCGGTTTGGGGAGAAGCGGATGATGACGGGGACGGGATCGGAGCCTTGGGGGAGGTAGAGGTCGAGCTTGAGGGGTTTGCCGTTCTGGGAGGCGAAGGTGAGGTCTTTCTGGATGCGCGTGCCATCGGGGAGTGCGGGCGCGGATTGTGCGGCGGCGACGGAAGCAACGGCGCCGAGGAGGAGGACGGCGGCGAGCTTATGGAGACGGTTGTGCATGCGTCACCTCCTGCCAAAAAGGTGATATGGGGACGACAAAAAACGGCGATCGACGATCGCCGGCCAACAGAGAATGATATTCAGGCATCATCGCGAAATGGGGGGCAATTCGCAAAGTGATGGCGGGGGAATTTGGGGGAAATTCGTTGACGCGGAAGCGGGGCGTTGGGAGGAGGCCGGTGGGGAAGGCAGGGAATCAGTTGAGTTCCTGGGACAGGCGGAGTCTCTGCACAAACTGCGGGAGCCGCTGGGCGGCGAGATTGTAGAGGTAGGTTCCGACGTTGACAGGCGGGTGACGGAGCCTGGCGCGCAGGCGTTTGATGGCCTGGCAGACGGCGGCGGGGGCGAGGTCATGCTGGTAGACGAGGAAATCGTCAGGATGCTGGGCTTCGATGCCGTGGGGTTCGAGGATGGATTCGGGAAAATCGGCCAGATTGAAGGTGACGATGACGCCGGCCTGGCAGAGGATCGCGGCGGCGAGGACGTGGCGGTCATCCGGGTCGGGAAGCCGGAGTGCGGGGGCGAGTTTTTAGGAGCCGGTGACGAGGCAGTCTGGGATGGCCTGATTCATCAGGCTGCGGGTGCGCTCGAGCATTTCGGGGCGGAGATCGGGACGGTTCCGGAGGAGGCTGCGGATCCACTCATCGTGAATGCGGTCGGTCCAGCGCGGGCGGAAGATTCCCTGGACGCCGACTTCCAGCAGGACGTCCCGAAGCGGCGCGGGGTAGAGGACGCAGGCGTCGAACACGGCGGTGAACGTATCCGTGGATCAGTACCCCATGTTGAGTTCCTGGGCCTGGCGGGTGAGTTCATTCATGGCATCGTTGTGCATACGAAGTGACGCGTCTTTATAACTCATCAGGTCTTTGAAAAAGATACGGCGATGGGTGCCGACCATGTGAAAAGGGAGGTTGCCCCCCTGAAGTTCCTTGACGAGAAATGGGCGGGAGACGCCGAGGATTTCGGCAGCCTGCTGGGTGGTGAGCTGGGCGTGGATGGGCATGAGGGTGACGGCGTTTCCCTTGCCCATTTCGTTGAGGAGTTGGACAAGGAGCAAGGCGGCTCCGCGCGGGAGTTTGATGGATTCAGGGGCCTGGCCGGCGATATCTGCGGGGAGTTGAATGATGGGATCGGAGGCGGTCGGGAGGGAGGCGAGCTTGCGGCTGGATTCGCGGGCGATTTTTACATCTTCTTCCGAAGGGGCGGCGAGATCAGCGGCTATGGTCATAGGGGCCATCCTATTCTGCGTACTTGGCATCCCAATTCTATCGTCAGACGGGGCAAACGCAATAATCGAAATAGACAAAATAAACGAAATACTTGTAAATGATGGAATTTCCGTTACTTACAGAAGATTAACGTATTAACGGATTTCGAGGATGAGGAGGGTTTGGTCGTCGGTGATGGGGGAGCCTTCGGCGAAGGTGTGGATTTCATCGAGGATGTGGGTGAGGTGGTCTTTGGGGGATTCGCCGCGGTGGGTGAGGGCGGCTTCCTGGAGTCGGAAGAGGGTGTAGGGGTCGCCGGCGGGGTTGAAGGTGTCGGGGATGCCGTCGGTGTAGAAGAGGAGGCGGTCGCCGGGGAAAAGTTGAATGGTGCGGGAATGGAAGGCTTCGGCGAAGGTGACGCCAAGGGGGTAGAAGGTTTCACCTTCGAGATCTTCGACGGAATCTTTGCGGACGAGGATGGGGGGCGGGTGTCCGGCGGAGGCATAGGTGAGGGTGGCGCGTGGCTGGCCCGGGGTGTTGCCGAGGTTGTCGGGGTAGGGTTTGAAGATGGCGTAGAAGGCGGTGACGAAATTGCCGTTGTTGTCGGTGTAGTGCTGGGAGAGTTTTTCGTTGAGGAAGGCGAGGAGTTTTTCCGGGGGCATGGGGTCGGAGGGGTGGGAATGGGCGATGGCGTGGGTGATGGCCATGAGGACGGCGGCGGGGGTTCCGTGGCCGGAGACGTCGGCGAGGAAGATGCCGGTCTGGTTGTTGGGGAGCGGGAAGAAGTCGTAATAATCGCCACCGGCGCGGCGGGAGGATTGGTAATGGACGGCGATTTCAACGTTTTTGAGGTTGGGGAGTTCGCGCGGGAGGAGGGAGCGCTGGATGTCAGCGACGACTTTAAGTTCGCGGTCCATTTCGTCGTGGGCGACCTGGAGGCGCTGCTGGTTGACGAGGTTGAGGGTGGCGCGGCCCCAGAGGTTGGCCATCCAGACCATCATGGGGAGTTGTTCAAAGGGGAAGCCGTCGGCGGAGTGATTGAGGAGGAGGCCGGCGTTGATGGATTCGCCCTGGTCGAAATGGGGGAGTGAGACGAGGAGGTTGTAGTCTTTGAGGAAATCGCGGGCGGGGTCACCGGGTGCGAGGCGGGCGGGGAGATCGGTGATGACGGCAGGTTGATTGGAGTAGAGGATTTCGGCGAGGAGGCCGCCGGTGATCAGGGGGAGGCGCTGGGGTTCTTTCCAGGGGTTGGGCTGCTGGGTCCAATTGGAGTCGCGGGTGATGCGGAGTTGCGGGGAGGGGAGATTGCGGCGTGAAAGGGAGAGGTAGCGGTCGGCTTTGACGATGCGGAAGCGGACGAGGCCCTCGCCGTAGAGTGAGGCGGCTTTTTGGGGGTCGGTCTGGAGGGAGAGTTGCCGCATGAGTTCGACGACGTCGGGGAGTGTGGCATTTGTGAAGGTGGTGGCCATGGCGGGGGCATTATAGCGGGGGTAAGGATGGGGTGGGCAAGCGGGCGGTGGGAAAGAAGTCAGCGGACTGTTTTGCCGGAAATCTCAAAGAGAGTTAGAGTATGGGTTCACTTTCAGGACAGGGAACGAGAAATTCATGAGTCAGGTCGCGCCGCCACCGCCTCCGGGAATACCACAGTTGTCGCAGAAGCGCGGGTTTCCGCGGATGCAGGAGATGGGGCTGGTGGTGGTGGTGCTGCTGCTGGCGGGATTTTTGTGGCTGGCGAGCCCGAACGTGACGCTGACGCTGCTGCCGAAGGAAGTGAGCGGGGTGCTGTTGCCGTTCCGGCAGGTGCATGAGAACGGGTTTTTGCGGACGAAGAACATCGTCGACAGCGTGCTGGTGGTGATGAGCTGGATGGCGGTGATGTCGCTGGGGGAGACGATCGTGATCATTTCGGGGGGGATTGATATATCGGTGGGGAGCATCATGGGGCTCTCGGCGATGGTGACGGCGCTGTTGCTGCTCAATTTTCCGCCGGACGCTTCGCCGTGGGTGGTTATTCCACTGGGGATTGCGATACCGCTGGGGGTGGGGCTGTTGTGCGGGATCATCAACGGGGGGCTGGTGGTGGGATTGAACATGCATCCGTTTATTGTGACGCTGGCGACGTTGAGTATTTTCAGGTGGGTGTCGCTGAAACTGGGGGAGGTTTATGGGGCGAGCCAGCCGTTTGGGGACAAGCCGCTGCCGACGGCGTTCACGGATAATTTTATTGCGTATGAATGGCATCGGGTGGTGTATGGGGGGCAATTGACGGAGATACTGGGGGTCACGCCGATTCTGGTGATGGTGGTGTGCGGGTTTTTTGGATGGATGTATCTGCGGCAGATGACATGGGGACGGGAGACGTATGCGGTGGGCGGGAACGAGGAGGCGGCACGGTTCAGCGGGATCAAGACGGGTTGGGTGAAGATGCGGGTGTATGCGTTGTGCGGGTTGTGCGCGGGGATTGCGGGGATGCTGAATTGCGGATTTTACAAATCGGCGTCGACGGATACGGGGAAGGGGTATGAGCTGAATGTGATCGCGGCGGCGGTGGTGGGCGGGGCGAGTTTGACGGGTGGGCGCGGGACGGCATTGGGGGCGCTTTTGGGGATGCTGGTGCTACAGTTGATTGAAGATGGTATTTTTGTGTTGCAGAAGGTGAACCTGGGGTTCGCGACGGTGGAAGTGAAGAAGGCGGACGAGCAATTGATTTACGGGGTGGCGATTGTGCTGGCGGTGGCGGTGGATCAATTCAGCATGCGATTGCAGAGCCGGCGGTCGGCGCGACTGCGGGCTGCACATTAAGTTTGTCGACCAACTTTTGGAGGAAAAAGTATGCGTTTGGGCACATTTTTAACAGCGGCGGCGGTCTGCCTGTCGATGGTGACGGCGGGCTTTGCGCAGGACAAGCCGAAGCTGGTCTTCGGGATGGTGGCCAAGAGCCAGAGCAACCCGGTGTTCCAGGCGGCACACCAGGGGGCGAAGGATGCGGCGAAGGAACTGGGGGACAAGTATGGCGTGACGATTGAGATCAACATTCAGACGCCGCCGGAAGAGGATGCGCAGAAGCAGGCGCAGGCGGTGGAACAGCTGGCGGGCTCGGGGGTGGCGGGGATTCTGGTGAGCTGCTCGAACGCCAACACGCTGCAGCCGGCGATCGACAAGGCGGTGGCGGGCGGGGTGCCGGTGCTGTGTTTTGATTCGGATTCGCCGAAGAGCAAGCGGTTTGCGTACTACGGCACGGATGACATTGCCTGCGGAACCAAGGTTGCCGTGGAACTCGCCAAGGTGTTGGGCGACAAGGGGAACGTGGTGATCCTGGCGGGGAACCAGGCGGCGCCGAACCTGCAGAACCGTGTGAAGGGCGCGAAGGATGAATTCGCGAAGCACCCGGGGATCAAGGTGATCGACACGGTGTATCACGAAGAGACGCCGGAGAAGGCGGCGGCCGCGGTGCAGAGCGAGCAGACGTCGCATCCGGAGATCAACGGATGGGCGATGATCGGCGGATGGCCGCTGTTCACGCGGGACGCGCTCAAGTTTGAACCGGGCACTGTGAAGGTGGTGAGCGTGGATGCGTTGCCGCCGGAATTGGAATATCTGAAGGACGGGCATGTGCAGCTTTTGCTGGCGCAGGACTGCTACGGGTGGGGTTATAAGTCGGTGCAGATCATGCTGGACAAGGTGGTGAAGGGGAAGGATCCGGCGGAGGTGAAGGTGATTGATCCCTTGGCGCCGGTGACCAAGGAGACGGCGGCTGACTTCGGCAAGAAGTGGGACAAGTGGCTGGGCAAGTGAGGTTTTGATGGGGCCCGCGGGGTTTTTCCTCTCGGGCCCTTTTTTTTGGCGCGGGAACGCGGCTCAGCGAACCGCGGCTAAACGGGGAGCCCGGCCCAAGGGCCGGGGCTAAACTCGCGGATTGGAATGGTTCATGGCGGGCGATGCGTTTATTGAGTTTCGGAACATCGTCAAGACGTTTGGCGGTGTGATTGCGCTGAACGATGTGTCGTTGACGGTGGGGCGCGGGGAGTGCCATGCGCTGATGGGGGAAAATGGGGCGGGGAAATCGACGCTGGGCAAATCGCTGGCGGGGATTCATCGGGCGGATTCGGGGGAGATCCGGGTGGAGGGGAAGGCGGTGCGGATTCATGGGCCGGCGGATGCGGCGGCGCTGGGGATCGGGATGGTGCACCAGGAGCTGGCGTTCTGCCCGGATCTGTCGGTGGCGGAGAATCTGTCGCTGGGGCATTACCCGGGGTGGGGCGGATTTTTTTCGCGGGGGAAGGCGATTGCGCGGGCGGAGCAGTTGCTTGGGCAGATCGGGATGAAGCTGGATGTGACGCAGAACATGCGGACGCTCTCGACGGCCGAGGAGCAGATGGTGCAGATCGCGGCGGCGATCGGGACCGGGGCGCGGGTGCTGGTGTTTGATGAGCCGACGAGTTCGCTGTCGGAGCGGGAGGCGCAGCAGCTGTTTGCGTTGATTGAGAATTTGAAGCAGCGCGGGGTGACGATGATTTATGTGTCGCACCGGATGCCGGAGGTGTTCCGGTTGTGTGATGCGATCAGCGTTTTGCGGGATGGGAAGTATGTGGGGACGCTGCGGAAGGAGGCGGGGCAGGGCACATGGCCGGCGGGTACGCAGGACCAGGTGGTGCAGATGATGATCGGGCGGCCGGTGGCGGATTATCTGCCGCAGTACACGGCCAAGCCGGACGACCGGGTGGTGCTGGAGGTTAGGAGCCTTTCGAGCCCTGGGAAGTTTCAGGATGTGAAGTTCAGCGTGCGGGCGGGGGAGATTGTGGGGTTTGCGGGGCTGGTGGGCGCGGGGCGGAGTCAGATTGGCGAGGCGCTTTTCGGTTTGGACAAGCAGGCGCGCGGGGACGTGGTGTTGGAGGACAAGCCGCTGCGGTTGGGGAGTATTAAGGAGTCGATGCGGCGGGGGATCGGGCTTGTGCCGGAGGATCGGAAGCGGCAGGGGCTGGTGCTGATGATGGGCGGGCGGCAGAATTTTTCGCTGCCGCTGCTGGATCGGATGTCGGTGCTGGGGTTTTTGAAGCATGGGGAGGAGAGGCGCGGGGCGGCGGATTATTTTGGGCGGTTGCGGGTGAAGACTTCTTCGCTGGCGGCGCCGGTGTCTTCGATGAGTGGGGGGAACCAGCAGAAGGTGGTGATTGCGAAATGGCTGGCGCGGGGTGCGCGGCTTTTGATTGTGGATGAGCCGACGCGCGGGGTGGATGTGGGGGCGAAGGCGGCGATACATCATTTGCTGGATGAACTGGCGAGCCAGGGGGTGGCGATCATGTTGATATCGTCGGAGTTGCCGGAGGTGCTGGGGATATCGAGCCGGGTGCTGGTGATGCGGGAGGGGCGGCTGGTGGGGGAAGTGAGCCGGGCGGAGGCGACGCAGGAGAAGGTGTTACGGATGATGGCGGGGGTGTGAGGGGTTCTCTAGCCTTGTGTGGAAGCGCATGGCTTTGAGTGCATCGATGCGTGATTGGCCTTGCGTTTCCACGCAAGGCTAGACAGTGCGATAGTGAATAGCGCGAGGGAGGCGGGTTCGGGGGCGGGGGTGACGGTGAAGTCGAGTTGGTAGTTGGTGAGGGCGCCGGATTGTTGGATGAGGAAGGTGTAGCTTCCGGCGGCGAGGGGCGGGGTGAAGCCGGTGGAGCCGGCGGCGAGGGCGGGGTTGGCCATGAGGGGGAGGAGGTCCTGGCCGGTGAGGTCGGTGGGCGGGAGGATGCCGTTGGTGGCGGCGGTGCCCCAGTGGGTGTAGCCGGTGTATGGGGCGGCGGTTCCGGCGTTGCCGACGAAGCTGGTGCCGGACTGGAAGCCCATGAAGCCCTGGGTGTCGGTGGAGTTGAAGCTGTTGAGGATGAGGGAGGAGAGGACGTCGCCCTGGGGGACCGTGATGGTGAGCCAGTCCTGTTTGTTTGGGGTTGCGGCGATTGCGCCGACGGAGCCGATGATGGAATTGGTGCCGGGGGAGAGGACGAGCTGGGTGGGCGCGGATTGGTCGGCGGAGAAGTTGCCGTTGGTGGATTCATTCCAGATGATGGCGGCGCTGGCGCACGCGGGAAGGAGTGCGAGGAGGGAAGCCGTGAGCAAGGGGAAGAGGAAGGATTTCATGGGGGATCTCCGGATGAATTTGCAGAATGGCCAGCATGCGAACGGCGCGTGAACGACCGCGCCGGTGAGGGACGAAACTGCCGATCGTGATTTGGCGGGATGTTTTGCGCGCAGGGCGCGCGGTCTTCATGCGGTGGCCTTGCGTTTCCACGCAAGGCTAGTCGGACTTCAATTTATGTTGCGCGGCGTTTGCGGGTGAGGAGGGCGACGGCGCCGACGGCGAGGATGCCGAGGGAAGCGGGTTCGGGTGTGGGAGCCACGGCGAGGCTCGGTTGGGGGAGGACAAAAGATGAGCCGGAATCGGATTGAGGGAAGCCAGCGTAGATGAAGGAGGTCTGGGTGGGAATGGCGGAATAGTAAAGGTTGTAATAGGTTTGTTCCATCTGATTGAGGGTGTCGGGGCTGTCGGTGGAGGAGAATTTAAAGGTGGCGGAGCCGCCGGGGGCGATGTTGCTGCTGCTGCCGTTGATGTTGTACCACTCGATGGAATAGCCGTCGTGCGGGGGGCCTGAGCCAACGATGACATCGACCCAGCCGCTGGGGGAGGAGACGGAAGTGGGCTTATCGGGGAGGAAATCGTATTCGGGGGAATCGACCCAGGCATACCAGAAGGTTCCGATGCTGGTGTCACCGGTGTTGGTGAGGTTGACGGTGTAGTTGTAGGTTGGGCCACTGAGGGAATCGACGGTGATGGTGGCGGAGGCGGATTCATCGGCGCGGGCGGCACCGGCACTAAGAGACAGGACGGCCAGGATGGAAAATACGGGCAAAACGGAACGAGAAATGATCCCACGCATTGATTAACTCCTCTCCAGTTGAGTGTCCGGAGTAGTTGTGCCGGGAGGAGAGGAGATTATTCGAGGCGAACGGGAAAATGCTGGAAATGCGGGTGCCGGCAAGTGGCGAGTGTTGGCAGAGGTTACGGCCGAAGCTCGCGCATGAGTTCGGGGCGCTTTTGCAGCAGCCTGAGGAATCGGAGGGCGGGCCCGGATGGTCGGCCGCGTCCCTGCTCCCATGCATGGATGGTCTGGACGGAGGCATTGATCATTTTGGCAAAGACAGCCTGACTGACATGCGCTTTATTGGCGCGCAAGGCGGCGATTTCGCGAGGGGTCATGGGTTTGGGAGGGTCTGGGATTTCGACTTCACGAATGGTCACGGGGACCTTATTTCCCCTGGTCAATGCCAGGGCATCTTCCAGACCGCTTTTTATCGTGTCATAGAACTCATTCTGATTTTTCTTTTTCATATTCATCTCCAAGGATGTTATGAGCTAATTGTCGAAAATGGCGCGATCCATCGCGGCCTTGATGTCCCTCAGCGTCTTGCGTTCGAGAGCGTTCAAGTTCTCCTTAACGCTTTTGGCGAAGGCCGCGACCAGGTAGCAGCGCCCGGCGGCGGGGTAATCGGCGAAAACGACGCGGATTCCGCCGCTTTTGCCACGGCCGGGAAGGGCACATCGAATTTTTCGCAAACCACCGGTGCCAATAATCACCTCGCCTTTGCCCTCCATGATCTCGCGTTCAAGCAACCGGATGTGTTCGTCAGGGAGGCGCAGATGACGAACGACACTGGAAAATGCTTCAAGTGCAAGAAACGTCCTTCGCATGCCCGGGGATTCTATACTATTTTCTGGTATAATCAAGCGGGTTTTTCAGGGGGGTGTCCCAGCACTAGAATAGAGCGATGGCAGGGAATTCACATCGTTTACCGCCGGGGCCGCGGTCGTGGTGGCCGGTGAAGGTGTGGGGGGAGTTGCGGCGGGATCCGCTGGATTTTTTGACGAAGCTGACGCAGGAGTACGGGGATGTGGCGAGCTTTAAGGCGGTGGGGCAGCGGTATGTGGTGGTGAGCGATCCGGAGTTGGCGCGGGAGATTTTGCTGACGCGGGCGGAGGAATTTTTGAAAGGGCCGGCGCTGCAGAATTCCAAGGGGATACTGGGGGAGGGGCTGCTGACGGCGGAGGGGGAGACGCACAAGCGGGCGCGGCGGATGATGCAGCCGGCGTTTCATGCGAAGGTGGTGGAGCGGTATGCGGGGGAGATCGCGCGGAGCACGGGGGAACTGATGGAGCGGTGGCGCGGGGAGGCGGGCGCGGCGATGGATGTGCGGGGGGAGATGAT
>Ga0265314_10005459_pt1 | contig 11474 bp, 10 predicted proteins | sample 4126metaG_FD_203106 | JGI IMG/M metagenome (GOLD analysis project Ga0265314, IMG submission 203106) | Rhizosphere microbial communities from Carex aquatilis grown in University of Washington, Seatle, WA, United States - 4-1-26 metaG | ecosystem: Host-associated > Plants > Roots > Rhizosphere >... | reverse complement strand
ATCGCATGACCGACGGCGAAATCGTTTGGGACTTCGACACCAATCGCGAATTCCCCACCGTCAACAAGATGCCCGCGCGCGGCGGATCGTTCAGCGGCACCGGTCCGACGGTTGCCGATGGCGTGCTCTACGTGAACTCGGGCTACGCCAACACCGGAGGACTCCCCGGCAATGTTCTGTTGGCATTCGAGGTAAAGTAAGGGCATGCCGCTAAACAGAGCGTCATTACTCTCTGCGTGCGCGTCGGCGCCAGAGCGTTACAGAGCCGCGACCGTCAGGAAGCGGACACGCAGCTATCTATGACGTCGTGTTTAGCCCCAGCCGGCGTGGCGGCGTGCTGCCTGTTGACGGTCGGCCTTCTCGTCGCACAGCAACCCGCTCCCCTGTTTCGCGTCGGCAGCAAACTCGTGGAAGTTGAAGTCACGGTACTCGACAAGAAGGGCAACCCAGTGACCGGCCTCACGCAGGCGGACTTCACGGTGTCCGATGAAGGCAAGCCGCAGCCTGTCGCTTTTTTCCACTTCGATGGCGCACCCGAACCGCCGCCGGCCGCCAACGCTCCCGCTGCGGTCGAGCGCAAGTCCGGATCCATGATCTTTAGCAATCGAGTCGACTCGGAGAACGAATCTCCCAACGTCACCGCGCTGGTGCTCGACGGCCTCAACACCCCGCCGCAGCAGAGCGTGGTGGTGCGAGCCCAGGTGCTCCGCTACCTCAGGGCTCTCGCCCCGCAGACGCGCGTGGCCATCTTCTATATGGGCCCGCAAAACGTCCAGGTCATCCACGATTTCACAGCCGATGCGGCCGCTCTCCGCGCCCGGCTGGAAAAGGCCGTCGTCGGCATACCGGCGCAATCCGTGACCGACTACGAACAGTCGATCCATGAGGCGGAGGCCTTCGTCAACATGTTCGCCGGCACTCCCACGGAGGCCATCGTCAGAGCCAGCATGGTGCGCCAACTCGCCACCGAATCGGCCGCCAATTCCGCGGCGCGCCAAGCCCGCGTGGAGCACACCCTCGAAGCTCTCGAAATCCTCGGCCGCCACCTCGCCGCCCTCCCCGGACGCAAGAATCTGGTCTGGATCGGTGCGGGGTTTTCGTTGGTCTCGATTGACACCACTGGACGAGCGCCCTACACCGTAGGAAACAATTTCGAGGCGAGAGTGCGCGACGCAGCTCGCCGTCTGGCCCAGTATGGTGTGGTCCTCTATATAGTGGATTCCTCAGGTGTGCCGGGCGGTCCCTTCAACGGGACATCGCCAACCACCCAACTGCGGCCACCCCAGGGGCCCTTTGAGGACTTGAGAAATGCCGAGGATCGGAACAACGATCCGCATATGGCGATGACCACGCTCGCGTCCATCACCGGTGGCCGTTACCTTTTCAACACCAACGACCTGACGTCCGGATTTAAGCAGGCTGCGTCTGACATCCAAGGCAGCTATCGGCTGGGCTTCTACGCCCCCGAAGAACAACAGGAGCAGTGGCATCGTCTGAAGGTACAGGTGAAGCGCTCCGGAGTCACCGTACGACATCGCGAAGGATATCGCACCGATGCCCCCGCTCCTCAACCAGTCCCGTGGACGGAGAAGGGCATGAACGCCGTACTGGGGAACCCGCTCGGCTCTTCCGTGATCCCACTCACCGCGCGATACGGCGCAGCCTCAGCCGGCGAGCGCGTGTTGGACCTCGCCATCGGCGTCGAGGGGATCCATTTTCATCGCGACGGCGACGACCTGAAGGCCGAACTGCAAGTCGCGGTCAGCGAATTGACCACCGCCGGCGAGCCCCTTCCTGCGTTCACCACCACACTCCACGTAAGCGTGCCCGCTGCCAAATGGGACGAAGCGTCCAAGGCCGGCATTCCGTTTCACCGCCAGTGGACCCCCTCGGCAGCCGCGGCCCGTACCCGTGTTGTAGTGTTGGACGCCGCCACCGGTCAGTTCGGATCGGTGGACATTCAAGCGCGCTAGTGGACTGCAGCCTGCTTCGGCCGCATTACACTACCGCATAAACTCGACGAAGCCCTCGCGATTGGAAACGTATACCCCTGCGAAAACACTGGCGGGGAGCAGGCCGGAGCCGAGACCGTGCGCGTCGATGCGAAACGCCTCCATCAGGCGTTCCCTTGCGCCGCCCAGGGACAAGTGGACCTTACATCCTTGCCCACGTGCCGTGCCGCCGTCGGTGTCAAAGGCCGAAAGGGCAGCGCCCGAGGCAGGCTTCTCGAACAGTATGAGGGACGAAGCGCCAGAGTCCACCACCAGATCGGCCGCCCGGCCATCGATGGCGACCGAAACAGCCGGGCGTCCGTCCGTCGATCGCAGAGGAACGCGAATGCCCGTACCCGCCGCGGGACCATCGAGAACCATGCGGCGATTGCGGTAATCCAGCAGATAGTCGTGCCGCACCAGCCAGCTATCGCCCAGGACGCCGTCGACGCCCGCCTGAGGAACATTGCCGATCATGACTTCCACCGCTCGGTCGTAGACTGCCCCAGCCCTGACCTCGTCTAGTATTGCTGCCGCCAACCGCCGCACGCCGCCGCCGGATGCCATCTCCACGGAATAGGCCGGCTTGAGGCTCAGGCGGCGAGCGATTTCGGGGCGCACCATGCTGGACGCGTTGCCGGTATCCACCAGCATCCGGAACGGTCCCGCACCGTTGAGATAGACTTCCTTGAGCACGATAGCTTGCCCGTCGAGCGACGTCTTGAGTAGAACTCCGGCTCGGACAGCCGTGCTTTGAGCGGCGGACGAAGCGGCGAGAGTGACAAGGAAGCAAGCAAGGCGCATTCGCCGAGCTTGTGGCTTCCGGCCAGTGATGGTCTGGACGGCGGCGTGATTTGTTTCCGCTTGGTCGAGGCGGCCTGTGAGGAATTGCTGATAGGCGTGATGAAATTACCGCATGCCTCTATTTTGCGTAGAGATACGGTAACGCCATAGAGAACTGGACCAGTGCACGATGAGGGCGGCGATGTTGCCATCCGGGGACCAGCCCGCGCTGAGGACCGGCGCGCGCGGCGGCACCGGAATGAGTTTCATGGCGCCGCGTGCTGGATCGAATACCGCGGCCTGGTAAAAGAACACGTCCGGAACGTTAATCGGAATTATGATCCGCCCATCGCGGTCGACGGCATTCGGCGAGAGCGATAACGGGGTCATGTTAAACCCGGCGGGCAGAGGCAGGCGAGTCGCCTCGCCGCCGGAGGCAGGCATGCGAAAGAGCTGGTATCCATCAGAGCCGGTCCGCATGAAGTAGAGAGACTTGCCGGAAGGATCGACCGCCAGATCGTAACCCTCCCCAATTTTTCGAGGGTCGCCGCCTTCGACCGGCTGGGCCCACAGGATCCCGTTCGATGCGTAAAAGATCGTCTGGCCATCGGCTGGCGCGGTGATGGCGGTGACCAGCCGGGCATCGGCTGAAAAACGGCGGATCACCCGGCCGTCGTGCAGGGAAGCGATGGCGATGTGCATCTGATCTTCACTGCCGATGATGAAGGCGAGATTGTCGCTGCCGAGGTACGCTCCTGGGAGGCGGCCGGATTCCGGAGTGTTGAGGAGGAGTTGGGGCTCCGCGCGATCGCGTCCCAGGAACAAATCCGACCGCCCGTGGCGCCACACGCTGAAAACGAACGGCCCGCCAGGCAGCGCGACCACGGTACGCACCCCGCCGCCCTCGGCAAATTGCGGAAGAGGAATCTCGGCCCCGACGATTCCGGATTGACTGAGGTTAAGAATCGACCGCTCAAAGCCGGAATGGTCCATATAGATAGACCCGTCCGGCGCAACATCTTGGGAAATCGGACCGGCGATGCCGGGCAGCGAAATCAACGTTTTCGGCGGCCCCGAGCCGGAACGCGGCACCGCCACGGTATCCACGGTATCGTCGCGGCGGCGCTGGACGTAGACGGAGCGCCCATCCTCCGATACGGCCAGCGGTTCGCGGAACGTGTGGGCGGGCGCGCCGCTATCGAGACGGCGAATCTCCAGAGTCCGCAGATTCAACGCGAATAGCTGGGGCGGGCCGGCGACATTCAGCGGAAGTCCCAGGACGGCGATCTCCTGTCCGTCGGGAAATGCCCGGACGTCAGGCGAATCGGTGTGTCCGACCGTGGCGGGCAGAACCTGAATGCGGCCCGAATCGGGCCAAAAGTGGAGCAACTGCTCGCGTCCTTCCGATGAAGGGCGCTGCACGATGAGAGAACCGTCGGGCAGCGGTTCGGGCATCCAGGCGTTCTCCAGAACCAGGCGCGGTTCGCCGCCCAGCGCGCCAATAGAGTAAATGCGGCCTGGCCCCCATTCGCGGTCGAAATAGATCTTGCTGCCGTCGCGGGCCCAGGCGACCCGCGCGACCGCCCCATTGGCGCGGTCGTTCGTCAGGGCAGTCCAACTGGAGGAGTCGGGCTTCATGACGGCCACTTGAGACAGGCCGTCGACGATCGCGCGGAAGGCGAGCAGTTGGCCATCCGGCGAGATTCGGGGATGCGATGCAATGATGGAGCCGCCGAGGACAGTTCCCGACCAGGTTGCCTGCGGAACAGAACTCGTCTTGAACAAGACGACGGCGGTGAGAATGGCGAGCAGCGCGAACGCCAGCCCACCAGCCAGCGGCCAGCGTGAATGACGAGGCGCGCGATCCGGTGCGGCCGCCGGTGTTTCTGGCGCGGTGGCAGGGCTCGGCGCACGCTCACTCAGTTCCACGACGTCCGCTACGAATTTGTACCCGATGGTCGGTACAGTCTCGATATAACGGGCAACTTTGGCGTCGTCGCCCAGCGCCTTGCGAAGTTGCGCCACCACCCGGGTCAGGGCGTTGTCGCTGACCGCGACGTCTTCCCAAACGTTGCGCAGGAGTTCCTCTTTACCGATGGCGCGCGAGCGGTTTTGGATGAGGTAAAGAAGCAGGCGGATCGACTTGGGTTCGAGGGCGAGGGTGTGCCCGGCTTTCTCGACGGAGAAGGCCTCAGGCTTGAGAATGACATCGTCAAACTGGTAGGAAACCCCGGGGCGATGCACTCCCACGAATTGTAGCAGAGGCTGTGGCTTACACCACTCGGCCGTAGAGTCCCGCGTGGAAGAGGCGGGCGTCCACACGTCCCAGGTGGCGCACCATTCGGAGCGGCATCACCGCTGTGTGACGAATGGTGCAGAGGTATTCCGGCACCTTCCACACGTCTTCCTCGGCCGTCATCCAGTCGATGCGGTCGAAGCGTGTCAGATTCACCGGGCGCGAATAACCGCGCAGGGTCTTCTCCCTCCGCAGATTGTAGTAATGCTCGAAGTACGACATCACCAGTTCACGTACCGTGCGGTAGACCGGTTCGCGATAGCGCAGCCCCGCGTAATTCGATTTCGCCACCGCGCCCCAGCAGTCGCGCGCGCGGAAGATCGCCAGCACGTGATCGTCGTCATGCTCCGCTTCGAGATCGAGCAGCAGCGGCGGATGGCCGAGCATGCGCAACGCGGCCGCGCCGAAGAGCGCCCCTTCCATGCAGTGTCCCGTACGGTCGCGCAGCACGCGCCGCGGCGAGCGGCAGGTGGCGCCGCCCGGCTCTTTGTTGTAGGCCAGATCGTCGAGAAACCGCTGGATTTTGTCGGGTGAGCGTAGCCGCTGGAAGACCGCCAGTTCGGCGGGCGTGAACGAGTCGCGGAGCATTGCGTATCAGGGTAACATCAGCGCGGTTGCTGCTGCGTCATGCAGTGGAGCGCGCCCAGACCCCAGATCAGCTCGGTGCAATTGATGCCCGTCACTTCGTGTTCCGGAAACACTCGCGCCAGCGTGGCCAGCGCCACACGATCGTTCGGATCGTTGAATGTCGGCGCCAGCACCAGCCCGTTGGCGATATAGAAATTGGCGTAGCTCGCCGGCAGGCGTTGTCCCGCGAACACCAGCGGCCGCGGCATCGGCAGCTCCACTACCTTGAGCCCCGTCGCGCGCAGCAGCGCGTAGTTCTCTCGCAGCGGCTCGTAGTTCGCGTCCGATCGCTCGCTTTCCGACACCACCACCACGGTATCCGCCGAGACGAAGCGCGCCAGGTCGTCCACATGCCCGTGCGTGTCGTCGCCGGCGATGCCGTTGTGCAGCCAGATGGTCCGCTTGATGCCGAGATAATCGCGAAAGTGCCGCTCGATATCGCGGCGCGTCATCCCCGGATTGCGCTGCTGAACATCGCTCAGCAGGCACTCTTCGGTGGTCATCAGCAGGCCCTCGCCGTTGACGTCGATGCTGCCGCCTTCCAGCACCATCTCCGGCTGGAACAACGGCAGGCCGAAATGCTTCGCCACCGCGCCGGGCACCAGGACGTCCTTCTTCCAGTCGTCGTACTTGGCCCACGCGTTAAATCGCCAACCGGTGAGCGCCACGTCTCCGCGACGATGCCGCACGAAAATCGGTCCGAAGTCACGCGTCCACACGCGATTGGTGGGACAGTGCAGAAACTCCACCGCTTCCATCACCGCGCCGGCCTTGCGCAGCACCGTGCGGGCACGCGCTTCCTCGGCTTGGCTCTCCACCAGGATGCGGACCTTCTCCACGCGGCTCAGCTTGCGCACGATCTCGGCGTACACCCACGGGATGGGGGCGAAGCGGCCCGGCCAGTCGTTCGGATTGTGCGGCCACGCAATCCACGTGGCCTCATGCGGCTCCCATTCCGCCGGCATGCGGAAGCCGCGCTGGTGCGGAGTCTCTGTCTTCAATCGATCACCCGGTTCAGAATCGGACCGTAAGCGTCGATGCGGCGGTCGCGCAGGAAAGGCCAGTTGCGGCGCGTGTCGTCAATGGTGCGCGGGTCGCACTCCACGATCAAAGTCTCTTCGCTATCGTGCGACGCCTCGGCCAACACCTGCCCGTGGGTATCGCACACGAACGATCCGCCCCAGAACTCGATGCCCTTTTCCGGCGGACCCTCGAAGCCCACGCGATTCACCGACGCGACGAAGACTCCGTTGGCGATGGCATGCGACCGCTGGATGGTCCGCCACGAATCATGCTGCGCCTTGCCAAACTCCGCCTTCTCGCTGGGATGCCAGCCGATCGCCGTCGGGTAGAACAGAATCTGCGCGCCGTTGAGCGCCGCCAGCCGCGCCGCCTCGGGATACCACTGATCCCAGCAAATTAGCGGAGCGATACGCGCGTGAGCGGTGTCGAAGCAGCGGAACCCCAGGTCACCCGGCGTGAAGTAATATTTCTCGAAGTACAGAGGGTCGTCGGGGATGTGCATCTTGCGATAGATACCCAAAAGCGAGCCATCGTCGTCGATGACAAGAGCGGTGTTATGGTACACGCCGGCGGTGCGGTATTCGAAAACTGAGCCCACGATCACTACTTCCAGTTCTCGCGCCAGGCGCGTAAAGCTGTCGGTCGTGGGACCCGGAATGGGCTCCGCGAGGTCGAACAGGTCGGCGCGTTCTTCGCGGCAGAAATACTGCGAGCGGAACAGTTCCTGCACGCAAATAATTTGGGCGCCTTTGCCGGCGGCTTCGCGAATCCGCCACTCGGCTTTGGCCAGATTCTCGTTGGGGTCCAGCCCACAGGCCATCTGGATCAGGCCTACGCGGAATTTCGACGTGTGCACAATCCCATTGTACCGGCGTATCATTTCTATTGAGCTACAAAGCGCTGGTCCTCTTCGATATCGACGGCACCCTCACCAGGCGTGCCGGCCCCCACCACCGCGACGCGCTGGTCGTTGGCATCCGCCGCGTCACCGGTCTTGAAACCACCACCGAGGGAATCCCCGTGCAGGGCATGCTCGATCCGGTCATCCTGGCGGCCATGCTGCGCCGCGTCGGCGTCAAAGCGGCAGACGCGCGCGCCGCCATGCCCGCGATTATGCGTGCCGCCGAGCGCTACTACTTGCGCGTCTGTCCCGAGTTGCACGATAAGCACTGCCCCGGCGTGGCGCCCGTCCTGGAACGCCTGGCGCGCCGGAATATTCTGCTGGCCCTGGTCACCGGCAACCTGACGCGCATCGGCTGGCGAAAGCTGGAGCGCGCTGGACTCAAGGACTATTTCCGCTTCGGCGCATTCGGCGAGATGGCTCCGACGCGCGCCGGTCTGGCGAAGCTGGCCATCCGCCAGGCGCGCCGCGGGAAACTGATCGCCCGCGACGCGCCGATTTCCCTGATCGGCGATGCCACGTCGGACATCATCGCCGCGCACGCCAACGGAATTCGGTCGATCTCCGTGCAGACGGGAATCACGCCAGTGGAGGAGTTGCGACCCTTGCGCCCCGATGTCTTGTTGAAGGATCTCCGGCATCTCCGACTGCGAATGGTGGAGTAATCGCGTGGCTCCTGGTGTTTGGCTCTTGTGGGACATGCTTTAGCTTGTCCAGGCGGGCTGGAAGCCTGCCTCTGGAACTGATTTTGGTACGTTGCTGAATCCTCTCGTGCCATTGCGACGTTTGGCACGAAGCGCCAGCGTTCGGGGGCGTTTCAGCACCGAGTTTCCGCCAGCCTGAGCGATACACTGGGACCGTAATCCCAAATCAGGAGCCCTCAAATGGCGAGTCAGGTAAAGCCTATTCCGAAGGGGTACCATTCGGTTACTCCGTATCTCTCAGTGAACGATACCGCGCGTGCACTTGACTTCTATAAACGTGCCTTTGGTGCGCAGGAAGTGATGCGCATGGATGGTCCGGACGGCAAGATTGGCCACGCGGAAATCAAAATTGGCGATTCCATAATCATGCTGGGCGACGAGACACCCCAGAGCGGCACGCGATCTCCGCAATCGTTGGGCGGTACCACCGCCAGTATCATGCTTTACGTGGAAAACGCGGACAACGCCTTCAACCAGGCCGTTTCGGCGGGAGCCCAGGTAGATTCCCCGTTGGCCAATATGTTTTGGGGCGACCGCTTTGGCAGGCTGAAGGACCCGTTCGGCCACTCCTGGGCGGTAGCCACACGTATCGAAGATGTCGCTCCCGCGGACATGTCGAAACGTATGAAGGAGTTCACGGCAAAGATGGCGCAGCAGCAGGCTAAATCGGCCCATTAGACTGCTCGACCGATAGTTCTGAACACGTTCAAAAAAACTCTTGACTAGGTGCCTCCCGGGCGGCATACTGAAGGTGTAGTTGAACACGTTCAAATATGTCGCCGGCCCAACGATTGATGGTGGCCTCTCTGGGAGGCATCCTGCTGCTGAAGGTTGTGGCGTTAGTGAGCCGCGGTGGTCCGAGAGGAATCGGATTGCCGGTCTTTCTATTCGCTTGGCCAGGTGTCATCCCCGACCACTTCCGGGAGAGGCGCCCGGCGCAAATCATCGATCCCGGCTGCTTTCTTGCGGCTTGGGCGCGAATGGCACTCGGCGTGGCGTCCGTCATCCTCCTCGCGGTGTTTGCGCCGAAGATGCCAGATGCCCTCCTGGGGCTGGCTGGACTTGTCGCGCTCCTGCTGGCGATCCACCTCGGGCTCGGCGATTTGCTCCCGTGGCTGTTGCGCTGGGCAGGCTTCAGAGTCCCGCTGCTGTTCGATCGTCCGTGGGCCGCCCGCTCGCTCAGCGAATTTTGGGGCCGCCGCTGGAACCTGGTGTTCGTCGAAATGAATCGCCGGCTGTTCTTGCGGTCCCTGCACCGGCATCTCGGCATGGGTGGCTCGCGCTTTGCTCTCTTCGTACTCTCGGGTCTGCTTCACGAGTGGGCGATCAGCTTTCCGGCCGGCGGTGGATGGGGCTTGCCGTTCGGATACTTCGCGCTGCAAGGTGTGCTGGTCGCCGTCGAAGAGCGGTTCCGCATCGTCAGCCGCGCGTGGACGTGGTTCTGGCTCGTTGCTCCCGTTCCCTTCTTGCTGTTTGACGAACCATTCCGGCGCGTTCTGATTGTTCCGTTCTACCGTTGGCTGCACCTGTTGATCGCGCAAAACTCGTTCACGTGGTATCTATCCCACGCGCTCTACGCCGCGGCGATCGGCCACTTGCTGATCTTGATCGCCAGCTTCCAGGTGCCGTCGCGTCTCGGATGGAAAGCGGACATCGCCAAGCTCACGCGATTCAATCGGAAGATCTTCTGGGTGTATGGACTCTACATCTTGCTGTGCATCGTCGGTTTCGCCGCGGCGACGTGGCGACTGCACGACGAATTTCTGGCGGGCGAACCGGCCGCCCGCTGCGTCGCCGGCTTCATCGCCGTATTCTGGACGATCCGCGTGATGGTCGATATCTTCTGGTACGACATCCACGATTGGCCGCAGGGTAACGCGCTAGTAACCGGCCACGCCTTGCTGACAACCTTATTCTGCTCGCTGGCAACGGTCTATTGGTTCGCAACACTCGTAACAAATCCGGCCACTCTGAGCCAATTCCGCTGATTGGCATTTCTGGGCGGAAGTCGCCGCCGAACAGATTGTGGACTAACAAGAGACCTGCCGCAAGGCGCACCCAACGTGTCTATCTTTGCGATTTCTTGGCGGCCTCTGCGCCTTTGCAAGCCATCGCTTTATTCCGGCGGCCAGACCGTTTCTTGACCTTGCCATCGGCCTATTTCCCTATTCGGCGCGCCACCCGTGCGGCCGCGGTCTCCGCGTCGATCTCTTCCATGGAGAGACCGTCAAGTCCGGCAGCGTTGGCGGTGTCCCAGGATTGTTGCAACCAGTAAGGGACAAGATCCTGCGCGTGCTTGGGGTGCCAGGAATCGGCGTCCGGCATCGACTACCCCTCGACGGTCAGTTCCACCCAACCCGGGAGCGTCGCTGGACGATTGCCCATGAACACGATGCGGCGCGTTTTGGGGAAGGGGAGATTGGTGGCGAGTGCCCGATTGTAGATCTGGTATTGTTCCAGGATCTGGCGATAGTCGGCGTTCGTGGTGTCGAGCCAGGCGCTCTTCGTGGTGAGGCCGCCAGCCCAGCCGAGCGGGAAAATGCACGCGCCCTTTTGGCGCGCTTCGGCGAGCTTCTGTTCGAGCTCTTCGAGATTCTTGTCGAGCAGTCCCATACCGGCCCACGAAGCGTACTGGCGCTGCAAGGCGAGGAGTCCCTGGGCGTACACGTTGACCGATTCGAAGATGCGCGCGCGCGTCACTTCCGGCCAGCGGATGGATCGCCGCACTTCCGGTTGTTGAAAGAACGATTTCTCGTCCCACACGCCGCTGAACGAAGTTCCGGGGACGGCCATCTCGGCGAAGGTCGGAGTGCTGTCGTCGGGTCGGGCGCCGTCGACTGTGCCGCGTGGACTCTGCTTCCAGCCGAGCGTGAAATTGCCGGCTTTGGGCTGCAGCGTGGAGGTCCGCAGCAGGTAAACTTTGAAGCCCGTGTTGGCGACCGGCGCGGAATCGCCCGCTCCCACGAAGCGCATGCGATTCGTTCCGGCGGGCCCTAGGGCATGCTCTTCGGCTGCTTCCGCTGGCCTTCGCGGCGGACGTTCGGTCTTCACACGATTGGCAATGTCCTGCAGCATGCCGTCGCGCCAGTTGGCGAAGACCATGCCGGTACGCAGCGCACCCTTGAGCGCGGTGCCGGGTAGATAAGGGC
>Ga0265314_10005458_pt1 | contig 11475 bp, 10 predicted proteins | sample 4126metaG_FD_203106 | JGI IMG/M metagenome (GOLD analysis project Ga0265314, IMG submission 203106) | Rhizosphere microbial communities from Carex aquatilis grown in University of Washington, Seatle, WA, United States - 4-1-26 metaG | ecosystem: Host-associated > Plants > Roots > Rhizosphere >... | reverse complement strand
ATAAGCCATTGATTATCAGGGCTGACGCAAATACCTTCTGGCTCAACGCCCACTTTGATTTGTTTAATGACTTTCTTTTTCGCCAAATCTATGACTGTAACCAAACTATCGTCTTCATTAGAAACGTACATTTTGTCGCCAGTTGAACTAATGGCAAACGTTTCGGGATCTTCGCCAGAAGGCAAATGCCCCGTTTCTTTCAATGTTTGTGCGTCAAAAATTTTAATCGTGTTGTCATCGCTAGTAGCGATGTAAAGCCATTTATTATCCGGACTGAGTGCAATGCCGCGCGGACGTTTACCAACGGGAACGGTTTTAAGTAACGTACCATCAACCGGATTCATAATAGCTAGCGCGTTGTCTTTTTCTAAGGTTACAAACACGGTTTCAGCGTGAGTTGCGCCGATTGAAGTAAGTAAGGCGAGAATTAGAATTTTTTTGTTCATTGTAATCACAAAATAAAATCTGCTTGAGTAAGGCTCGTTACGCCATTAAGTTGGATTGAAAACTCAGGGGTACTGTCGGCATTAGTGCTGGCATAAAGAATATGATTGGTGCTATCAAAACGCAGTTGTGCGCTGGCATCGCTGCTACTGAACGGTTTATTATTACCGATAAACGTAAAGGCTTGGTCGCCTGCGAGCTTCGTATTTGCGTCAATTGCGGACAAGTCAATTTTATCGCCTTGACTGTGTGAGAAATCGGTAATTACATCGCGCGTTTTTGTCGTAATGCCTGAATCAGCAGCACTATTGAATTTAAAAACATCCGCGCCTGAACTACCTGTTAATGTATCTGCCCCTAAACCGCCAATTAACGTGTCGTTACCACCCAAACCGTTTATGTGGTCGTTTCCATTGCTTCCTATAAGGAGGTCGTTTCCATTGGTAGGTTCGGTGCTGATGACAGGGGATGTTGATGCACTCGTGACGCTTTCAGCGAATTTTTGTAAATCGATATAGTTGGCTTGAACGCTGATTGTTTTATCTACATCCGCAGCGGTTAACGTGTAAGTTGATTTAGTTGCACCGCTAATGATTGCTCCATTCTCTAACCATTGATAACTTATTACCCCCAATCCATTTGCATCTGCAAGGGTATTACTCGCGGTGAGAGTTTGGTTTTGTTGAGGCGTTCCGCTAATGATTACATTGCCGGTAGGTGTAATATTAGGAATAACTGTTGAATTTAGCAAAACAGAAACGTTGCTACCCGCCCAATTTGACGCGACTAGATCAATTTTACCATCATTATTGAAATCTCCACTGCTAACAGCATAAGATGTCGCACCAACGGCATAGACACTTTGCGTACCAAAATTACCCTGTCCGTCGCCCAGTAATACCGAAACATTGTTCGTATTCCAGTTTGCAGTAATTAAATCGGCATTCCCATCACCATTAAAATCTGCGACGTTAACAGAAGCAGGTTGATCACCTAGAGAGCCTATAGTATTAGGATCGACGGCAAAGGTAGTTTGCGGTGCAAAACCGCCTAATCCATTACCTAACAATATCGAAACGTTGTTGCTATCCACATTTGCAGTGACTAAATCCGTTTTGCCATCGCCATTAAAATCGCCAATACTGATAGAGGCTGGTTTAGTACCGACTGCAAAGGTGGTTTGCGTTGCAAAACTGCCTTTACCATCACCCAATAATATTGAAACATTGTTGCTACCTGCATTCGCGGTGGCTATATCCATTTTGCCATCGCCATTGAAATCGCCAACAACGATAGAATGCGGCTGTGTACCAACAGGGAATAACGTTTGCGAGCTAAAGCCGCCTTTGCCATCGCCCAATAATACAGAGACATTATTACCTGTCCAGTTGGCGATAGCTAAATCCGGATTGCCATCACCGTTGAAATCGCCAATGCAAGTAGCGATAGGTAATGCACCTACGAGAAACGCGGTTTCTGCACCAAAACTGCCTTTGCCATCTCCTAATAATACCGATATGGTGTTATTGCCCATATTTGCAACGACTAAATCGGCGTTGCCATCGTGGTTAAAATCACCAATGCTAACAGCGTGAGGTAATGCACCGACAGGAAATGCAGTTTGTGCAGCAAAACCACCTTTTCCATCACCCAATAACACCGAAATGTTATTGTAACCTATGTTGACAGCAACTAAATCGGCATTGCCATCGTTGTTAAAATCCCCAACACTTATCGAATAAGGCTGAATCCCTAAAGGAAAAACCGTTTGCGTTTGAAAAGTTGTCGGCGTGATAGTTTGGGTTGTAGAAGTTGCCATATTATTTTGTTTTCCTGAATATTAAGGTTACGTTGGAAAGATTTGCATTGTTGAAGTTTAACTTAAATCTCACATTTCAGCGCGTGGACGTTTTACGTTTTCTATTTACCAATGACAACCCGATTCGTTTTGATCATAACCTAACGTATCTAATTCTGTTTTTGGGTGCAGAAATCCTTCAATGGGCGCGACAGTCACTAACGCACGGGGAGCTGCCAGTAAAAGAGGTTGACGCAATTGACCATCCCATGCGCGAAATGACAACGGATTGCCTTTATAGCCTTGCAGCGTAAATTGTGGGCTGAGTAAATAAGCCTGAATGGTTTTAAGTTCGTTGGATTTTGTGCGTGTCGCCGCTTCGCCAATGGTTCGAACGGCTAAATACGCGCCATAATCTTGCTCTTCCATATTACGTTTTGCTAAATCTTGAAAGCGGTGTTGAATTTGTGTTGCACCCCACAAATCATGAGTGGAATGCCACGCTGTCGCAATTAAGCCTTGTGTACCCACAACAGGTCGTGGCAACCAAGTTCGATAATCTAAATATTCACCAAACAAACCTTGTTCATCAGCCACCACTAATACGTCGTAGTCATCACCTTGTGTGAAAACAGCCACATCAGATTGTGCGCTCTTACGCGCATCGAAAGTGTGTTCCCATGTTTTTTCGGTGACGATTTTCATACCAAAACGCTTAGCGGAACGTTTCAACGCATTCACAAATAAAATATCTTCAGGGGTATTGCCACTGACTAAGAACCATTTTGTCCAACGCTTTTTCATCAAATATTGTGCTAACGCATCGGCTTTCATGGCGCGACTGGGCAATAAATGCAGCGTATTTTTGCGACATTGTGCGTTGCGTAACGCATCATCGGTCGTGCCAGCATCCAATAAAATTGTGTCCAAATTTGCGGCTAAATCTGAAATTGCCAACGTGTTCGTTGCATTCAAATTAGTAATGACATAATGAAATTTCGAGGCGATATTTTGTTTAAAAACGTCGCTGGCATTGCCATCTGATGGCACAATAAATGTGTGCAGAATAAAATTTTGATGAGTGAATTGTCCGGTTGTGTTGTTGTCACTGATGGCAAGTTCTGCACCTTCACTGCCTTTATTGGCAATAAAAGGATCAAGATTTGACAACATTTCCGTTGGCGGCACTTTATCTTGGCTAAGATAAGCAATATCAATGGTTTGAACGGCAGGGGCAGGTGGTAATTTTGGTTTGTCTTTTGTTGCAGCAAATAGCGGCAAACTTATCAACGTAATAAAACAGGTAAGAAGATAACGAGAAGAATTATTCATGGGATTTGTGAGGTTTTGTAAGAGCAGATTTTAAAACCCGCTCTTACAGAATTAAAGGATTAAATGCGATGTTATTTTAATTTCAAAGCCAAAAATACTGGATTGCCTTGACGTTGAATTAACACCGCAATTGAAACACCAGTCGGTAATTTTTTGACAATGCGATCAAAATCATTCAAGTCACGCACAATATTATTTTGAATGCGTAAAATCACATCACCACGTTGAATACCCGCTTCACGCGCTGCACCTTTGCTTACGTCTTGAACTAACACGCCATTATGCGGAATTTGTAACAATTGCCGTTGGTCTTGCGTGAGTTCAGATACCGTAATACCTAGCTGATTTTCAGGGGATTTATTTTGACTGTTTTTCGCAGCGGCTAATTTGTCTTCTTCGTCAGGCAATAAACCAACATTGAAATGCAACGTGCGCGATTCACCTTGGCGAATAATTTTTAACGTCGCAGAATTGTTAATAGGCGTAATACCTACCATTGGCGGCAAATCTGCCGAATGGTCGATTAGCTGACCATTAAATTCGGTAATAATGTCACCAATTTGCACGCCCGCTTGTTCAGCGGGGCCACCAGCAATTACTTTTGCAACTAACGCACCTTGTGGTTTTTTCATACCAAACGATTCGGCTAATTCACGGGTAACATCTTGAATTTGTACGCCTAACCAGCCGTGAGAGGCTTTACCTTTCGCTTTAATTTGTTCGACGATGTTCATGACTACATCCATCGGAATCGCAAATGATAAACCCATAAATCCACCCGTGCGGCTGTAAATTTGAGAGTTAATACCGACCACTTTGCCATCCATACTAAATAACGGACCACCAGAATTTCCTGGGTTAATGGCGACATCCGTTTGAATAAATGGCACATAATTTCCACCTGGCAAACTACGTCCTTTTGCACTCACAATCCCTGCGGTCACAGATTGGTCAAAACCAAAAGGTGAACCAATGGCAAGCACCCATTCGCCGACTTGTAATTTTTCCGGTGAACCGATTGTCACAACAGGTAAATCACGGGCTTCAATTTTTAAAACAGCGACATCGGTTCGTGCATCTGAACCAATCAATTTAGCCACTAATTCACGTCGGTCAGAAAGTTTTACCACAATCTCAGATGCGTCTTTGACAACGTGGTGATTGGTCAATACATAACCGTCGGCTGAGATAATAAAGCCGGAGCCTAACGAGCGTGTTTCTTTGGGCGCGTAACCACCACCGCCCCCTTGCTCATTAAAGCGACGAAATAATTCTTCTAATTCGGGCGGCAATGTACCTTCTGGAAATTGTGGTATTTCCGCACCATTTTCTGCTCCGACAGGTGTTTTTTGCATGGTACTGATGTTGACCACCGCGCCGCCATTTGCTTTTACCATTTCGGTAAAGTCAGGCAATTGCGCCCATGTCACTGAACTAAATAAACTTAATAAAAATAGACTAAAAAACCACACATGGACTTTGCGACGCATAACATCTCCATTTTTCTAAGGCGTTGAAAAACGCTATTATCGGTTTGCATTCCACAAATCTCAAGGTAAGTCATAAGTGAAAGTTTCAAGGTTTATGGTTCAAGATGAAATCTCGGCAGCATTAGCCCCTTTTTCAGAACGTAATCGTATTTATATCGGTTATAGCGGTGGTGTGGATTCACACGTTTTATTGCACGCTTGCGCGGCGATTCCTGAATTTAAAAAGAAAATAACAGCGGTTTATATTCATCACGGTTTACAAAAAGAAGCCGACGATTGGGCAATTCATTGTCAGCAGATTTCAGAAATATTAGGCGTTGATTTTTTAATAAAACACGTTGATGCCGTTGCAACGCAAGGTGAAAGTCCTGAAGAGGCGGCGCGTAATGTACGCTATAACGCCTTTGAACAGTTAATTGCTGCAAATGATGCGTTGCTCATCGCTCAACATCGTGAAGACCAATTGGAAACGGTTTTGCTGCAACTTTTTCGGGGCAGTGGTTTGAAAGGTTTGGCAGGAATGCCAGAGAAAATGCAGTTTGGCAACGGTTGGTTGTTACGTCCGCTACTCAATATCAGTAAAGAAATGATTAACGATTACGCAACCCAAAATCAATTGCAATGGATTGAAGACCCCAGTAATCAAAGTAGCGTTTATGATCGAAATTTTTTGCGGCAAGAAATTATTCCCCATTTAAAACAACGCTGGTCATCGTTGGATAAAACCGTGGCGCGTGCGGCGAAACATTGTGCCGAAGCTCAAATATTGCAACACAAAATCGTGAAAACTGAATTTGAAACGGTTTTTAATACAGACGATGAAACGATAAATATTTCAAAATTATTAACCTATTCACTAATTGAACAACGCTTGATTTTGCGACAATGGTTTGAAAATTTAGATTTAAAAATGCCATCGCAAGATTTTGTGCAACGAATTTTAGATGACGTTATTGCGGCAAGAACAGACAGCTCGCCAATGTTAGCAGGGCAGAGTGTGACTATTCGTCGTTATCGCACTAAATTGTATGCGATGACGCACGCATTAACAGGTTTTGAAACCTGTTATTGGATGCCAGAAAACACGACGTTGACGCTTTCTAATCAGCAAACTTTAACCGTTGTTCTGTCGGATTGTGGCATCTCGCGCGAGTTTTGGCATAACGCAAAAATTACCGTGAGAATGCGTCAAGGGGGCGAAAAAATAGCCTTACCGAATCGAGCAGGGCATCATGATTTAAAAAAATTATTTCAAGAAGTTGGTATTCCGCCGTGGCAACGTGAAATAATACCGTTAATTTATTTAAACGATAAACTTGCTGCGGTTGGCAACTTATGGATGGCAAGTGAATTTTATGTCACACAAAACGGCGTAATCATCGGTAATTCATCACCTAGATGATTTATCATGCCTCACTTTCCTCAATCCTTCACACGACAAACAATTATCGCTTAATGATAAACGCATTTTTTCTTTTTATTCGATTAGCAACAGGAACATTTTCAAAACGCCCCGATTTTGATAAACCTAAAAACCGGTTTAAATTTTTTCTCAGAGGCTTATTAACGTTTCCTTATACTTTAAAGTGGCTTTATTTTTTAGATAACTTGCTAGAATATAAAGAATTTCTTTATGAAACTCCACGTCTTGCAACAAAATTACACCGCCCTTACATCTTTAGTTACAGCTCCTTAAAAGAACGGTTGCAAATACTGACATCTCATTATTTATTTCAGAGAAAAGTATTTTCGCCTGCACTTCAGCAGTTACTTTTAAGTCTAAAATCATTTGAATTAGTCAGTTTTATTGGAAAAAACGACAACGAATACAAAATTATTCTGAGGCAAAATCTAATTCTTGAGAAAGAAGGGGAACTTTATTTGCAATTAAACGTGGGTGAAAATAGTTTATGCACGATTAGTTTTTGTTTTTATGAAACCCCTCACGGTGTCGCTATTTTAATCGGTGGTTTACAAGGCTCTAAACATGAAGACTACAATTTAATCAAAGAGGCGACGAAATCGTGTTACGGTCTATTTCCTAAAAAAATTTTATTTGAAGCATTGATGACGTTTGGTGACGCATTAGGAATTAACGTCATACATGCCGTCAGCAATGAGGCTCATATTTTTAAACATTGGCGTTACAATAAAGAAATATTTGCGGATTACGATAGCTTTTGGCTTGAATTAGGGGCGCGTAAAATTGACAAACGACTTTTTGAATTTACAGAACCTGTTTATCACAAACCTGTAGAAATGATAGAAAGTAAAAAACGTTCTGAACATAAAAAACGGCAATTGTTATTAAGCGAAATAAAAGAACAGATTAAGTGTGTGATTGCTTCGCAAGTTTTGAATAAAAGTACCGGTGACATTGAAAGATGCTAGACTTGATTCGAAGCGTTTTCTGGCGGTATGATGCGAGTGTGCTAATCCGTCGTTAGTGTTGCGTTTCAAAATCGGATTCGCACTTTCAGTAATTATCACTAAGAGAGAATGATTATGAACAAAAATATTTATCGTAGTTTGGCTTTAGTTGCTTTATTAACCGGTGTTTCTGCACCTTTATTGGCGGAGGTTGCACCTGCTCCAGAGCATCCCGCAAATATCTCAGCCCCCGCCACATCTGCTCCTGAACACCAGCAAGCGGCAGAACTGCATAAACAACATGCAGAACATCACAAAGCTATGGCAAAGCACCATAAATCGATTGCAGCAGAATATAAAAAAGCAGGCAATCATAAGTTACATAAGCATCATGAAGCCTTAGCAAGTCATCACGAAGCACTCAGTAAAGAACATGCAAAAACAGCGGCAACGCATGAAAAAGCGGCAACAGCCAAATAATCACGCGATTAAATCAGGACAGTTTAAATAGCTGTCCTGATTTTTCATGCGAAAATCGCATTGATTTTGGCTAGACTGACAACTATCTAAAAAATAAAAAAGAGGTTTAGAATGTTAGGGAAAATGACAATTGCGGCAACAATCACATTACTTTCGGGTTGTGCAACGCTGATGGAAGGTTCGACACAAAATCTTACCGTCTCAACAATGAATGATGCGAAACCAGAAAAAACGTTGTGTAATATTACTAATGAAGAAGGCGAGTGGCAAACGACGGGCGGAAGTACCTCAACGGTTGTTCATCGTGATGGCAATACTATGACGGTGAGTTGTGAAAATGATTCACAGCGTGGTGTAACACACCTCGAGCCAAGTTTTAGCAGTTATTATTTTATCGTGGATACGTTAAGTTGTGGAGTAGGGTTGTTTGTTGATGCCACAACAAATGCGTTTTACACTTATCCGCCGACCGCAATCGTAGGGATGCACAATAAATTTAGTTCACAGATTGAACCACCTAAACCTGTAGTGTTTGACATACCAAAATTATCACCATCTAAATAGAGGATATAGCAATGAACGTATCTGCGGCAATGCCAACAATTTCTCAAATGCTTTTCACAATGAATAATCCTCAACCGACTAATCTTAATATAGGTACAGCAGATCTTGAGGCTAATGCGGCTAGTGCAGTCACTGTTGTAGGTGACGCAATCTCAAGCTCCGCTAATGTAGGGACATCGTGTGGCGAATCAATTGACACAACCGCCTAAAATATCATCGAATGACTTTAATATATTCGCCGCGAGCTTCGCGTGTTGAACCGACAACAAGACGTTGATTACCTTTAGCGTCTTGTTCGAGTTGCCCCGAAATTTCGATTGTTTCGCCAGCAATTGCTTGTCCGGTATAAGTAGCGGTAAAACAAACGACACTTTGAATTGTTGAATGTGAGAGTTTGAATTCGGCTGGGTAACTAAAAGCGAGCGTGTCATCTGTTACCATTGTGCATAATGTTGTCGTACCACATTTTTGATAAATTACGGCATCCGCCTGGCTCGGTACAATCAAACTTAAATCGAGTTTTCGACCGTTAATCAATGCTTTATTTGCTTTGCGCTGTTCGTGCCAAATATAATTTTCCAAATTTAAATCACAATCTCGTCGTTCATAACTTTCAATCCAGTCGTCGTGCTTCAAATTGGACAATTTGTTTTGCTCAATCAAATCACGCAACACAGCACGACATTGATGAAACACAGTTGTGTCGTAGCAAACTAAATCAATGTCAGATGATGCTTTTTGTTGCCCGATAAGTAATGAACCCGTCACGCCAAACTGATTTAAATCAATGCCATTTTGCTTAAATAACAGACATAAATTTACACAATCGTTTTCAATATCATCATTTGGTGAACGTTCTAATATTTGAGTTAATCGACGTTGTGGATGATGATGTTTTATGATTTTTTCAACTGAAACGGCGTGTAAAAACGCATCTAATTCAGGCGAATGAAAACAATAATCAGGATAATATTGTGCGAGTAAAGCATTCGCTTCATCGGTTTGAACTTTACGCCAACGTCCATTTTCACCGCGAACATAACGCAAAAAGCAACGGATTTTCCCCGCTTCCAAACCTGCGACAACCACAGCAAAAAGCAAACCTTCTGCGGTTTCGATAAAATCTTTGGGTAAAAACATCACAGGCGATACAACGGTTGCAATGCGTCGGTTTTTGTTCGCGTTGTTAATTTTGCGCGGGCATTATTTTCACTAAAGGCTTTAAACAATTCTTTACCTTGCCAAGGTTGTGCATCTTTCGCATAAAGCGTTGTGTTGAGTTGTAAAATTTCATCACGCAAACGTGCCTCACAATGTGACGCAATTGCGCCTAAACTGATTTCATTAAATTGTAATTTTCCCCATTTTAGCAACGCCGTTTTTGCATCGTGTACATCGTCTGTCATACAAGCCTTTTTGAGTTGTCTTACGCAGGCTTTTAACGAAATTTCAGCAGGACTTTCTACAGGTTCACTGATTTTTTTGGATGCTGTTTTATGTTTGAAAAACAAAAAACCTAATGTGATAAACCAACCTAACGTTGAAAAAATAGCTATGAATTTCCAAAGTAAATAGGTCTGTTCATTTTCAATAACGGGACTGTCTTGTCTACGTTCTTCTAAAAGGGGAGCAGGAGGGATTTGTTTATTTTCAACGACAGTAGGTGTTGTTTGGACTTGTGGTGTATTTTCAGCAGCTATAACCGTTAAATTCATTTCAGGCAACATTGCCATTTCAATTTTTTGTGTTTGCGTGTTAAACCATGAAATTTGAATCGCAGGAAGTGTATAGTTGCCTGCTTTGGCTGGAATAAAAGCGATTTTTTCTTCATGACTTGCCACAATTCCGGCTGACGTTTTGTCCTCGTGCAAAACAGGTTGGTCGTTATAGGCTTTAAGTTGCGGGTCGATTTTTGAACCATTTAATTCTGGTAATTGTCCAACTGTCGAACCATGAGCCACCAATTTCACTGTGCGTGTCAACGGTTCGCCGACTTTCATTTGCGATGTATCACCCGACCAAGTTTGCGTTAATTCGAGACTTTCTGCCGTAAGCCAATGCGAATCCGTGAATGTTACAGGAATCGGTTGCACATTTAACGTTATCGGATTCGATTTCACGATGCGACGTTGTGTAATTTGAGAGTTAAAAAAGGAATTATTTTGCCGACCACGCGCGACAATGTCGGCGGTCAAAACCAACGGTTTGATTGTTGTCACGCCGCTTTTTTGTGGAAAAATCGCATATTTTCGTTCAATCACCACATACGTTACGCCACTCACTTGCGTGGTGTAATTTGTATCATCTGCCAATTTTTCAATTACTGCATCGGGCAATTCTGGTTCACTCAAATTCGCTTTGGCAAAATCAACGCGCCGATACAGTTTTACCGTATACAAAACTTGCGATTGAATAAACGGTTTTTCCGTATTCGCGCTAACTTCTAAAAATAAATCTTCATCATTTTGCGTCGATTTATTTGCAGAACTCGGCGATACCACAATTTTTAACGCAGGACTGGAATCGCTACCAAACTTAATTACAGGAATAATCAAATTCCCCGAATCATTTGCCATCACGGTCACAATCCATTGAATGATGCGATTTGATTTGCCATTAACCCATTCCATTCGACTGTTTTGGCTTTGACTTTGAATCGTAAAATCTTGTTCAAGCGGGCTGAAATCAGGTTCACCGTCGGGCGATTCCGAAACAGTAAAGAGAATTTGAAACGATTCATCGACGCTGACAGGACTACGGTCTAATGAAACCGTAATGTCGGTGGCAAAAACGTTGGTCGAAAAACCTGCTAACCAAAGCGAGAAAATTAGAATGAGGAGAGGCATTTTCTAAACGAATAATGAAGTGGCGCACAAACCGAGATTTGTACGCCGAATGAAATTAGAGGAAATCGCGGATTAACACTTCGGCAATTTGAATACTGTTTAATGCTGCGCCTTTGCGAATGTTGTCCGAAACTACCCACAAATCAATGCC
>Ga0265314_10005457_pt1 | contig 11480 bp, 8 predicted proteins | sample 4126metaG_FD_203106 | JGI IMG/M metagenome (GOLD analysis project Ga0265314, IMG submission 203106) | Rhizosphere microbial communities from Carex aquatilis grown in University of Washington, Seatle, WA, United States - 4-1-26 metaG | ecosystem: Host-associated > Plants > Roots > Rhizosphere >... | reverse complement strand
GGCCGCGATCTGCTTCGTGGCACGGTCCGTCTCGGGGGCCGCCGCGGGTCGCAGCCCGAGGCCCTTCACGAGGCGGGCCCCGGCGGGCGTCCCGGTGCGCACGACGAACCCGTCGTCGAGCTCCGAGAGGACGATGTCGACGCCGCCCTTGACCTCGGGCCCGGTGCCCATCGAGGTGCAGAAGCAGGTGCTGGTGGAGGTGGCGCACTCGACCGCCACGACCAGGGCCGCCTCGTCGCGGGCGGCATGGTCGGCGTCGCCGAGCGGCCCGGCGCGCATGGCGCGGGTCTGGATGGCGAGGGCCGCGACTTCGCAGGCCCGCACGCCGACGAACGCCAGCCGCGGCGCGTCGGGGATCACCGACTCGACCACGACCTGGCCCTCGTCGCGGCGGCCGCGCGTCAGGGGCACGACGGACGGGTGGGTGAAGCGCTTCCAGCTGGTGACCGGGATGGTGTAGTCAAAGGCCCGCTCGCCGCCCTTGGAGCGGAGGCGGTACTTGCCCGGGGCCGTGTCGGCCTCCCAGCCGACCGGCAGCTGGGCCGGTGAGGTCAGCTCGTCGTAGACGACCGCTCCGTCGACGACCGTCGGTCCGACGACGCGTCGACCGTCGGCCTGGAGAGCGGAGAAGAGGTGTTCAAGTTCGTTGCGCGGCAGGAAACGGCCGCTGTCGAGTGTCATGAGACGTGACCGACGCGATAGAGGTCCAGCAACTGGACCCGCGTCGCGGCCAGCCGCCGCGCGACCACCTTGAGCATGCGCTGGTAGACGGCGCTGGCGAGTTCGCAGTCCTCGTCCATGGCCGCGAGCAGGCGCTCGCGCTCGAACAGGAGGGCCTGCGTGGCGACGAGCGCCGTACCCGTCGACGTGGAGCGTGAGCCGGGCATGACGGCCGACCAGCCGAAGACGTCGCCGTCGTCGACCGTCAGGATCGTCTGCGGGCCGACGCCGGGCACGTTCAGGCGGAGGGCGATCCGTCCGCTGATGACGACGCCGAGGGCGGCGATCGGCTCGCCTTCCCGGATGACCTGGCTGCCGGCCGGCACATCAGCGACGTCGGCGAGCGCCGCCAGGCGCTTGCACACATCGGGCGACATGCCTGCGGCGAACCGCGTCTTGCTGAGCAGGGCACGTGTTGATGAGCTCATGGGCCCATCCTGCGGGACGGGCCGTGGCGCATCGAGGGCCATTGGTCACGCGTCCCAGTGACCCTCGGCGGTCGTTGGGGGGCCGTCCGGCGTCCATCCTCGCGATGGCCGGTGATCCCGGCCCCGCTGGAAGGAGCCTGCGATGCGCGCCCTGCTGGCCCTGGACGGGTCACCCTCATCACGAGCCGCGACCGAATTCGCAGCCTCGCTCGCCTGGCCGAGTGGCTCGATCATCGACGTCGTCGGCGTGGTCGCCACTTCGACCGAGACCGGCCCCGCGCGACAGCAGCTCGAAGAGATGCTCGATGACGCGGCCGAGTCGTTGAGCAGCGAGTCCCGGGTCGTGCGTCGCACCACGCTGGTGGGTCGCGCCGGCACCCTCCTGGTGGAGACGGCGGCCGATCTGCGCGCCGAGCTGGTCATCGTCGGCAGCCGCGGGCGGGGTCCGTTGCGCTCGATGCTGCTCGGGTCGGTGTCGGCGGAGGTCGTGGACCATGCTTCCTGCCCCGTGCTCGTCGTGCGTCGAGCGGCGGCGGACTCGCTCCTCGTGGCCGTGGACGGCTCACCGTCGGGCGATGGAGCGGTCAGCTACCTCATCGCCAACCGGATCCTGGCCGAGCGCCCGATCGAGGTCCTGAGCGTCGCGCCGGGACCCGACCTGCCGGTCATGCTGCCGCTATCGGAAGGGGCCGACCGGCCCCTGGAGCCCGCTGAGGGCCGGCTGGTGGAGGACCGCTGGCGCGCCGAAGCCGTCGCGGCCAGCGTCGCCCGCCGTCTCGAAGAGAGCGGCTATGCCGTCCGCTGGTCCATCGGCACGGGCGATGCCGCCCACGAGATCATCAAGGCCGCCGAGAACTTCGACACGGGCCTCATCGTCGTGGGCAGCCGTGGCCACACCGGCCTGACCCGCCTGCTGTTGGGCAGCGTGGCCCGCAACGTGCTGCTCCACACGGCCGCCTCGGTCCTCGTGGTCCGCGAGCCGCTCAGGGTCGCGGCGCCGGAGGAGGTCAAGGTGCCCGCACGCGTGGAGCGGCCTGAAGCGGTCTCCGTCTGAGGCGCACGGGGGCGGCTCCCGCCCCCGCGCCACTGCCCCTGGCCGGTTCGGTCAGGCGCGCGGGCCGCCGGTGACGGCCAGCGGTTCTCCGGTGCGAGCCTCGGTCGTGGTGGGCTCCGTCCATCGGCCGCCGTGCGCCGCGACGCGCGGCGGGTGGACGACGAGTACGGAGCACGGCGCGTGCGTCACGATGTTGCGCGCCACACTGCCCAGGACGAGCCGGGTCAGGCCGGTCCTGCCCCGCGTGCCGACCACGATCAGGTCGCTGCCCGTCGCCTCGACCGCCTTGATGAGCTGGTCGGCGGCATCGCCGTCGCGGACGCTGCCGGTGGCCCGGTAGCCGGCCCGGACGAGCCGCTCCACGGTCGCCTGGACGAGCTCCACCTCGTCGGCCCGCGTGGCTTCCTCGGAGGCCAGCAGCTGCGGCACCGTCGTCACGCCGCCGGCCTCGGCCATCCCGACCCACCAGGGGTAGAGGGAGGGCGCGACGGCGACCACGTGGATCGGGGTCGATCGGAGGGGGACCCACTGGAGGACCAGATCGACCGCTCGCTCGGCCCCGGTCGAACCGTCGACGCCCAGCACGACGCCACGCAGGCGATCGCTGTGCGCCACCAGCACGGGCCGGTCGGACAGATCGATGACCTCGGCCGAGACGGACCCGAGGACCATCGACGAGAGGGCTCCGTGGCCGCGGCTGCCCATCACGATGACGTCGGCCTCCCACCGCCGGGCCTCGTCGGCGATGACCTGCGCCGGCCGCCCGGCCAGGATCACGGTCTCCACCGCCAGGAACGGCCGGAGCCGCTCCGCGGCGTTCTCGAGCGTCGCTGTGGCGGCCACACGGGCCACCTCGTCGATGTCGAAGGGCGCCACGGGCGCCACGATCGGCCAGGGGTTCCCGGCGCTCATGGCCACTTCGTCGAGGACGGTCACGACCCGCACCACGGAGGGAGCGGGCCAGGGCTCCTGGATGAGGAGCTGCAACGCGCGTTCAGCGGATGCGGAACCGTCGGTCGCCAGCAGCAGTCGCATCGTCATCACCTCGGGACCCCGAGGCGGGCCATCTCCGAGTCCGGCGAGGCGCGCTCGTGGTCGTGTCGCCATCATGGGTCGCCGGGCCGCGCGTGGGCAGGGCCGTCCGGCCCGTTGTGGAAAGGGCGGATGACCCGCGCGCCCGCGGCCGGAGCGGGCCATCCTGTGTACCGCGGTGCCCACGGCTGGCGCCCCGAGCCAAGGAGCGAAGATGCGCGTGGTCAGCGCGGCGGAGGCCGTGGCCGGGATCCGTTCCGGCGACCAGATCTACCTGCAGTGCGCCGCGGCGACCCCCGAAGTGCTCCTGGCCGCCCTCGTCGCTCGCGCGCCGGAGCTGCACGACGTCTCCGTCGTCCACCTGCACATCGAGGGCCCGGCCCCCCACCTGGCGCCCGAGATGGCCGGCCACTTCCGCCACCGGGCGTTGTTCGTCGGGCCCAACGCCCGAGCGGCGGTGAACGAGGGCCGGGCCGACTACGTGCCCGTCTTCCTGTCGGACGTGCCGCGGCTCTTCCGGCGCGGCCTGCTGCCGCTCGATGCGCTCTTCCTCAACGTGACCCCGCCCGACCGTCACGGCTTCTGCTCGCTGGGCACCTCCGTGGAGGCCGTGCCGGCGGCCATGTCGGCCGCGCGCACCGTGATCGTGCAGCTGAACCCAGCGCTGCCGCGCACGCTTGGCGAGAGCTTCATCCACGTCAGCGCCATCGACCTGGCCGTCGAGGTGAACGAACCGCCCCACGTGCTGAAGGTGCCCCAGATCGGCGAGACGGAGCGCCGCATCGGCCAGTTCGTGGCCGAGCTGGTGCCTGACGGGGCCACCCTCCAGCTGGGCATCGGCGCCATCCCCGCGGCGGTCGGCGCCGCACTCGGCGGGAAACACGATCTGGGCATCCACACCGAGATGTTCACCGACCCTGTGGTCGACCTGGTGGAGGCGGGCGTCGTCACGGGGGCCCGCAAGGAGCGCAACCGGGGCAAGATCGTGTGCGCCTTCATGATGGGCAGCCGCCGCCTGTACGAATTCGTCAACGACAACCCCATGGTCGAGATGCGGCCGGTCGACTTCACCAACGACACGGCCGTCATCCGCACCTTCAGCCACATGGTGGCCATCAATTCAGCCATCGAGGTCGACCTGACCGGCCAGGTCGTGGCCGACTCGATCGGCCACCGCATGTACAGCGGCGTGGGCGGCCAGCACGACTTCGTGCGCGGGGCGCTTCTCGCCGAGTCCGGCCGAGCGATCATCGCCCTGCCCTCGACGGCCCACGACCGCTCGCGCATCGTGGCCACCCTCCAGGACGGGGCCGGCGTGGTGACGACCCGGGCCCACGCCCCCACCATCGTCACCGAGTGGGGCGTCGCCGAACTGTTCGGCCGGAGCCTCCACGAGCGGGCGGAGGCCCTCATCGCGGTGGCCCATCCTGATCACCGCGACCAGCTCCGCTACGAGGCCCGCGAGCTGCACCTCGCCTGAAGCCGGCGGGCCGTTCGTCACCGGCGACCGTGACGACGGCCTCTCGCCACGGGCCGACCACGAGCCTAAGGTCAGGGCATGACGCCCCCTGTCCTGTCCTCGCCCGCCCCCGGCCGGTTCGCCGCATCCACACCCCTGTCGGCCGACGCGGCCCTGGCCCTCGTCGGTGAGCGCGGCCTCCGGCTGATCGAGGCAGACCCGGCCGCCGGCCGCACGGCGAACCTGCTGCTGGTGGCCATGCGCCGCGAGCACCACGACCGCCAGTTCGAGCCCGACTGGCTGCTGTACTGGGTGGCCGCGGCGGGCCGTGGCGTCCGCCGGCGCCTGGACCGCAGCAGCCTGGAGATCACCGGCGCGCCCTTCGCCTGGGGCACGATCCGCGTCTTCGACCGCCTCTCCGTCTTCAACACCTACGTCACCTTCGGGGGGACGATCACCCTGGGCCATGCCGCCGACGGCACGCTGGTGGCGCAGTTCGCCTCCCCGGCGCCCATCTTGCGCTGGACGGGGCGGGATCAGCCGCCTGACGTCCGAGCCGCCGAGGCGGAGTGCTTCTTCGCCCGCATCATGGTGCCCATCGACTTCACTTCGGGCGCGGAGGCCCTGGTCTCCGCCACCAGCCCCCTGGCGGTGTACTCGGCCATGTTGGCCGACCTCGAGCCGCGGCTCGCCGCCGAACGGGCCCTCGATGCGCCGGACGCCCGCCTTTCGGTCACCGTGCGCCACGAGGCGACCCGCGTCCGCACCTCGGATCCCGCGGCGTGGCAGGAGGGCCGGGACCTGCTCGTGCGACTGGGTCTGGCCTCCGCCTGACGAGCGCCCGGATCCCCGGCAGCTCGCCCCCGGTCGGGTGACGTTGGTCACCCCGGACCGGGACCTCCGACGCTGGTCGGCGCATTCCGAGCGGACCAACGTGGAGGCGTCCGCGGGGTGGCGTATGCCTCAACGGGACCGGTACGTGAAGGAGGCGTGCGATGACGCTCGAACGGATCCTTGTGGCGTACGACGGCTCCGAACCAGCGTTCCGCGCCCTTGAGCAGGCGGCCGAGGTGGGCCAGGTGGAGGACGCCCAGGTCGACCTGGTCATCGTGGGCACCCCTGAGCTGCACGACCCCGAGGTGATCATCCAGCAGGCGGTCGGCTACCTCTGTGACCGCGGCTTCGATCCCGAGGTCCACATCCGCTTCGGCGACCCGGCCGGCTCGATCCGCCGCGTGGCGGACGAGGAGGGCTACGACGCCGTGTACATGGGCACGCGCGGCCACGCAGGCCACCTGAGCCCCCTGAGTCCGAGCGTCTCGGGCGCCGTCGTGGAGCTGGCCCACGTCACGACGGTGGTCGCCCACTGAGGGTCGTCGCGACCCGCGGTATGCTCGCCGCCTGAGGAGGCATCCAGGCGGCTGAACTCGTTCCCACCGCGAACCCCGGCCTGACCGCCGCGGCCGCGGCCGAGCGGCTCCGCCTTGACGGCCCCAACGCGTTCCCCGAGCGCGGCCAGCGGACGGTCGCCCGCATCCTCCTGGGCCAGTTCGCCAGCCCGCTGGTCCTGCTCCTCCTGGCCGCCAGCGCCATCAGCGTCGTGGTGGGCGACCGGGTCGACGCGGGGATCATCCTGACCATCGTCGTGGTGTCGGCGGGCCTGGGCTTCATCCAGGAGGCCCGCTCGGCGACCGCCGTCCAGGCCCTGCGGGCCCGCCTCGCGCTGCAGGCCACGGCCGTTCGCGACGGGGCGGTCACCGACGTCCCCGTCGCCGACCTCGTCGTGGGCGACGTCGTGCTGCTGGCGGCCGGCGACATCGTGCCGGCGGACGCGCGCCTGCTGGAGACGAACCACCTGTACGTGGACGAGTCGGCCATGACCGGCGAGTCGGCCCCCGTGGCCAAGGCGGTCGAGGGTGCGGATGGGTCTCCTGCGCCCACCGTGGAGGCGGACGGATCAGCGCCGCCAGCGGCCGGTCGGGAACACCTCGTCTTCTTTGGCACGAGCGTCATCAGCGGCACCGGCCGGGCGGTGGTCGTGGCCACCGGGCCGCGCACCGAGTACGGCCTCATCGCCCGGCGCCTGCAGGAACGGCCGCCGCGCAACGACTTCGAGCGCGGTGTACGTCGCTTCGGGCTGCTGATCGCGCGGATCATCCTGCTGCTCGTGATGGGTGTGTTCGCCGCCGACGTCGCCCTGCAGAAGCCGCTCCTGGAGTCGTTCCTCTTCGCCCTCGCCCTCGCCGTGGGCCTGACACCCGAGCTGCTGCCGGCCATCGTGACGGTCAACCTGAGCCGCGGCGCACGGGCCCTGGCCTCCCACGGGGTGCTCGTGCGGCGCCTGCCGGCCATCCAGAACCTGGGCAGCATGACCGTGCTCTGCACCGACAAGACCGGCACCCTGACCGAGGGCCACCTGACGCTCGTGCGTTCGATCGGGGGGGATGGCCAGCCGGCCCCGGGCGCGGTCTCGGCGGCCTGGCTCAACAGCCACTTCGAGACGGGCTTCACCAATCCGCTCGACGCCGCCATCCTGGCCGCGGCGCCGGGCCCGGCTGACGCGGCCGCGTACAAGAAGGTCGCCGAGTTGCCCTTCGACTTCCAGCGCCGCTGCCTCAGCGTCGTCCTGACGCGCCCCGACGGCACGCCCGTGCTGATCTGCAAGGGCGCGCCGGAGGCGGTCCTGGCCCGTTCGACGCAGGTGCGCGGCCCGGCGGCGCCGCAGCCGCTCGATGCGCCACGACGGGCGACCCTGGAGGGCCAGATCGCCGCGGCGGCCGCCTTGGGCCAGCGGGCCATCGCCGTCGCGACGCGATCCGACGCCGTGGGCCCGGACCTGACCGCCGCCGATGAGCGCGACCTCGTGTTCGAGGGCCTGCTCCTGTTCAGCGACCCGCCCAAGGCTGACATCGCGGCGACGCTCGCGGAGCTGCAGGCGCTGCACGTCGACCTGCGGATCGTCACCGGTGACAACGAGCTGGTCGCCCGCGCCGTGGCCGAGGCCGTCGGCCTGCCCGTGCGCGCCGTCCTCACGGGGGACCAGATCCAGGCGCTCAGCCCGACCGCCTTCGTGGCCCAGGCGCAGGGCGCCACGATCTTCGCCCGGGTGGACCCCGACCAGAAGCTGCGCGTCATCCAGGCGCTCCAGGAGCGCGGGGCGGTCGTGGGTTACCTGGGCGACGGCATCAACGATGCGCCGCCGCTGCACGTCGCCGACGTCGGCATCAGCGTCGACAACGCCACCGACGTGGCCCGCGCGGCGGCCGACGTGATCCTCCTGCAGGCCAGCCTCTCGGCCATCGCCCAGGGTGTCCGCGAGGGCCGCCGCACGTTCGGCAACACGCTCAAGTACATCCGCATGGGCACCAGCTCCAACTTCGGCAACATGCTGAGCATGGCCGGGGCGGCCCTGATCCTGCCCTTCCTGCCCATGCTGCCGAGCCAGATCCTGCTCAACAACCTGATCTACGACGCCTCCCAGACGGCCATCCCGGCCGACACCATCGACCCCGAGACCGAGCAGGAGCCGGCCCGCTGGGACATCGGCGGCATCGAGCGCTTCATGGTCGTCTTCGGGCCCATCTCCTCGGTCTTCGACTACCTGACGTTCGGCCTCCTGCTGGCCGGGCTGGGCAGCTCGGAGGCGGCCTTCCACACCGGCTGGTTCATCGAGTCGCTGGCGACCCAGGTCCTCGTCATCTTCGTCATCCGGACCGGCCGGGTGCCCTTCTGGCGGAGTCGCCCCAGTCGCTGGCTGGTGGCCGCGGCCGTCGTCGCCGTGGCCGTGGCCGTGGCGCTGCCGCTCAGCCCGCTCGGCGGGTTCCTGGGCTTCACCGCGCTGCCGCCGGTCTTCTGGCTCGCGCTGCCGGTCCTCGTGGTCAGCTACCTGGCGATGGTGGAGGTGGCCAAGTGGTTCCTCCTCAGGCGCGCTACCCTCGTCGGTGACCGTGCGATCCACGCCTGACACGACCCTGGCGCCCGACGAGGCAGCCCGCCTCGACGCGTACTGGCGGGCCGCCAACTACCTCTCGGTCGGTCAGATCTACCTGCTGGCCAACCCGCTGCTGCACGAGCGGCTGCAGCCCGAGCACATCAAGCCGCGCCTGCTGGGGCACTGGGGTACGACGCCGGGCCTCAACTTCATCTACGTCCACATGAACCGCGTCATCCGCAACTGGGACCTGGACGCCATCTACATCACCGGCCCGGGTCACGGCGGGCCCGGCCTCGTCGCCAACGCCTATCTCGAGGGCACCTACAGCGAGGTCTACCCCGACATCACCCCCGACGGCGAGGGCATGCGCAAGCTGTTCCGCCAGTTCTCCTTCCCCGGCGGCATCCCCAGCCACGTCGCGCCCGAGACGCCCGGCTCCATCCACGAGGGCGGTGAGCTGGGCTATGCGCTGTCGCACGCTTACGGGGCGGCCTTCGACAACCCCGACCTGGTGGTCTGCTGTGTCATCGGCGACGGTGAGGCCGAGACGGGACCCCTGGCCACCAGCTGGCACTCCAACAAGTTCCTGTCGCCGGTCCGCGACGGGGCTGTCCTGCCGATCCTCCACCTCAACGGCTACAAGATCGCCAACCCGACCGTCCTGGCGCGCATCCCCGAGGGCGAGCTGCGGGCCCTGCTGGAGGGCTACGGCTACGACCCGGTCTTCGTGACCGCGGAGGAACCGGCGCAGGCGCATCAGGACATGGCGCGCGTCATGGACCAGGTCATCGCCACGATCCAGCGGATCCAGCGGGCGGCGCGGGAGCAGGGCGCCACGGACCGGCCGCGCTGGCCGATGATCGTGCTGCGCAGTCCCAAGGGCTGGACCGGCCCGGCCGTCGTCGACGGCCTTCCCGTCGAGGTCACATGGCGGGCCCACCAGGTGCCGCTCGGCGAAGTGCGCACCAACCCGGAGCACCTGCGCCTCCTCGAGACCTGGATGCTGAGCTACCGCCCGGACGAGCTGTTCGACGAGCACGGCAGCCTCGTGCCTGAGCTGGCCGACCTGCCGCCCAAGAGCTATCGCCGCATGAGCGCCAACCCGCACGCCAACGGCGGCCTGCTGCTGCGTGACCTGGCCCTACCCGACTTCCGCGACTATGCCGTGCCGGCCGTCTCGCCCGGCGCGACCACGAGCGAGGCGACCAGGGTCCTGGGCGCCTTCATCCGCGATGTGATCAAGGCCAATCCGTCGACCTTCCGCCTCTTCGGGCCGGACGAGACGGCCTCCAACCGGCTGGATGCCGTGTTCGAGACGACCGACCGCCAGTTCGAGGGAAGCCTCCTGCCGACCGACGAGCACCAGGCGCCGCAGGGCCGCGTCATGGAGGTCCTCTCGGAGCACCAGTGCGAGGGCTGGCTGGAGGGCTACCTGCTGACCGGCCGGCACGGCCTGTTCGATTGCTACGAGGCCTTCATCCACATCATCGACTCCATGTTCAACCAGCATGCCAAGTGGCTGAAGGTGACCAACGGCATCCCCTGGCGCCGGCCCATCGCCTCGCTCAACTACCTGCTCTCCTCGCTCGTGTGGCGGCAGGATCACAACGGCTTCTCGCACCAGGACCCGGGCTTCATCGACCACGTCGTCAACAAGAAGGCCGAGGTCGTGCGGGTCTACCTGCCGCCCGACACGAACTGCCTGCTCTCCGTGGCCGACCACTGTCTGCGCAGCCGCCAGTACGTGAACCTGATCGTGGCCGGCAAGCAGCCCGCACCGGACTGGCTGACGATGGACCAGGCCATCCTCCACTGCACGCGCGGCATCGGCCTGTGGGACTGGGCCAGCAACGACCAGGGTGGCGAGCCGGACGTGGTGATGGCCTGCTGCGGCGACACGCCGACGCTCGAGACGCTGGCCGCGGTGGATCTGCTGCGCCAGTACGTCCCGGACGTGAAGGTGCGCGTCGTGAACGTGGTCGACCTGATGCGCCTGCAGCCCGCCAGCGAGCACCCCCACGGTCTCTCGGACACGGAGTTCGATGCGCTCTTCACGGCCGATCGACCGGTCGTCTTCGCCTACCACGGCTATCCCTGGCTGATCCACCGCCTCACCTACCGGCGCACGAACCACGCCAACATCCACGTGCGCGGCTACAAGGAAGAAGGGACCACCACCACGCCCTTCGACATGGTGATGCTCAACGACCTGGACCGCTTCCACCTCGTGATGGACGTCATCGACCGGGTGCCGGGCCTCGCCGCGCGGACCGGCCACCTCCGCCAGCTGATGGTCGACCGGCGTGTCGAGTGCCGGGCCTACACTCGTCGCGTGGGCGACGACCCGCCAGATATCCGCGGCTGGACGTGGGGCAGCACCGCCGGCGGATGAGCGCGCCGCGGCAGATCCTCATCGTCAATGCCGGCTCGAGCAGCCTGAAGCTGCGCCGCCTGGACGCGCACGACCAGCTGGTGGCCAGCCACGACCTGCAGATGACGCGCGGCACCGTCGACCGGCCCGCGCTCGCCCGGGCCCTGGCGGATGCCGAGCCGCCCGACGCCATCGGCCACCGCATCGTGCATGGCGGCCGCCGTTACCTGGGGCCCGTGCGGCTGGATGCCGCGGTCGAGCGGGACCTCCGCCTGCTGGTCGACCTGGCGCCGCTCCACCAGCCCAAGTCGATCGATGCCCTCGAGGCGGTCAAGGCGATCTACCCCGACGTGCCCGCGGTCGCCTCCTTCGACACCGCGTTCCATGCGGCCATGCCCCCGGCGGCCACGACGTACGCCCTGCCGCGCGAGTGGCGGGAACGCTGGGACCTGCGCCGCTACGGCTTCCACGGCCTCTCGCAT
>Ga0265314_10005455_pt1 | contig 11482 bp, 6 predicted proteins | sample 4126metaG_FD_203106 | JGI IMG/M metagenome (GOLD analysis project Ga0265314, IMG submission 203106) | Rhizosphere microbial communities from Carex aquatilis grown in University of Washington, Seatle, WA, United States - 4-1-26 metaG | ecosystem: Host-associated > Plants > Roots > Rhizosphere >... | reverse complement strand
GCCCGTATCCGAGTAGATGCTCGGATTGACGATCACGCTGCCGGTATTCGTCGTGCTGTTGATCACCCAGTCGCTGCCGCCCAGCGAAATGAACCCGTTGGCCACCACGCCGCCAATCGACACGTCCCCCATCCCCTTGATCGTCATGTCGTAGAGCAGGTTCCCGATCGTCGTCGTCGTGTCCACCGTCGCCGATACCCTCACCCGGTACACGCCTGGCCGGTCCGCTGTGAACGTCACCGGGCGGCTGTTGGTCTGCGCCAAACCAAATGTCGAGGAATCCGACGCGATCACCCGGCCGTCTGGATCGATGATCTCGAGGCTGATCGGAGCCTCGGTCCCGCTTCCCGCACTCAGGTCCTCCCGCGGTATCACCGTCACCGTGATCGTCTGCCCGCACAGGACGCCGAAGGCAAAATAATCCTGCCCCTCGTTCACCGGCTCGGTCGGTGTCGTGTTCGCCCGGTCCACATCCCCCAGCAGGTGAATGATGTCCGGCTGGCCAGGTGCCGAACTTTGCAGCGTCCCGAGATACTGCGCCCCGGATGCGTTGCTGTTGTCAAACGGAATAAAGTTCTGGCTCTGCGCGTTGACCAGATACCCCTTGGCAAATGTAAAGTCGGAATCCACGCCGAAATGCTGCACTTCCATCTGCGCAAGACCGCTCTGCCCCGACTCCGACCCCGCATACGTGAAGCCCGAAATCTCCGTCAGCGAGCTCACCGATGCACCCATCGTAAAGCCCACATATGCCGACGGCCCCCCCACGACCGCCTCCAGGTTCACATTGAACGACGTCGTAAACGTCGGATGCGAATTCGTATTGGCATTGAGCAGTATGCTCTCGTCCACCAGCGTCACCACCAGCGCGCTGCCGTTATACGATACCATCACGTCAATCGTGTCGTCGCTGGCGATATTGACTCCCGTCGGTGTGATCGAGGTCGATATCTGCCCGTTGGTCCCGAATCCCACCGTCCCGAATCCGCTCGGATCCAGCGTGAATCCCACCGCCGCGCTCGTGCCGATCCCCGCGTATCCAAGCCCGCTGCCGCTGCCCAGTGCGCGCAGCCCCGCATTTTGCACCACAAACGCAAATCCGCCCGACCCCACAGAATTAAACGTGAAGTTCGCGTTGAACGTGTCGATTGGCTGCGGCGCGCTTGTCCAAACGCTCCCCGCCTGGTTGCTCGACGTGATGAATTCCGCGATGTCATCGAGAACCGAAAGCGATCCGTTGACCGAAAACGCGTAAGGCGTCGTCCCGCCAAAGCCGCTGAACGATGAGGAATCCGTCAGGTTCGAAATCGCCTGATCCTTCGCGTGAACCACCGCATACGAATTCCCGTCCACGCGCACCTGGCCAATCCGCCCTCCCGCGGTGATTTCCTCGGATGGCGTGGTCTCATTGGTGTTCTGCGCGATCCCGATATCCGTCAGAGACAGAACATTCCGAATGTCTCCGGCCGCGTAAAAATTGTTCCGGAAATAATTCTCGTCTTCCACACCGTCCACCGAACCCGTCACACGCGTGCCGACGGTCGTCGTGCGCGATGCCGCCCCGTCCATCGTCGCCGGCACCAGCCACCCCGACGCATTATCCGAAGCCCCGCCGACAATCCACCCCGCATAAAACTCATCCAGCGAGCCCGATACGTACACCTTCCCCGTAAACACCCCGTCCACCAGAACCCGCCCCATATTCAGGGCGGCGGCATTCGTGTCCGTCAGCGACTTGAGCCTCATCAGGATCGCAGAATCCGTCGTCGATGCCGCCTCAAATGACCCGGTTCCCGTCACGTTGTCCACCGCCAGGAACTGCAGCGTCGCCGGATCGTACGCCAGCCCCGATACCGTCGGATTCACCGAACCCGCCGGTGTCGCGACGAACGCACCCGCACGCCCCGTCACTACATTCACGTCCACGATCCGGCCAGAAAGGCCGTCCAGCACCAGCAGCCGCCCCGTCTGATCCAGCGTAAACGTCGCCGATACCGCCTGAACCGGATCGCCGTTCGTGTCCCTCAGATTTCCGATGCCATGACGCTGCGTCAGCAGTCCGCCCGCGCCAAAACTCGGCGGGTTGAGCACCTGTCCCGTCGTCGCCGACACCTGGTACAACGTCTCCGTGTTGTCGTCGTCCAGCGTGTTCGGATCGGCCATCAGATATACCGACTCATGCGTCGTATCCCCCGGCGTCCCGCCGCGCGTGAACGCAATTGCCGTCACCCGCCCATTGGCCCCAACGCTCAGCCCCGCCCCGATCGGTGTAAACACCCCCGTCGTCGTGTTGATCGTCCCCAGCGTCGGACCATTGCCGTTATGCAGATCGTACACCGCATAAAGCTGCTCGGTCCCGGTCAGGTTCGGATCGCCGTAGGCCAGCGCCTCGACATTCCGCAGCGGTGCATTGGATAGGAGATGCACGTTGACCGTGCTCAGAATCGCGGCCGTCACCGGATCGATGAACCCCAGCTGATCGCCGGTCGCCTGATTGAACACATTTGAATTCATCACCGCGATCGTGCCGTCGCTCGCAATCGCCAGCCCCGTTGTGTGCTTGAATCGAGTCGGGGTCGGGGTCGTGTTGCCCAGCAGCGCACTCGTCGTCAGCGTCCCGGAGTTCAGGTACGGCTGCTCAAGAGAATCCCCAACCACCAGCCCCGCGAAAAGCTTGTTCGTCGGCTCCTGCGACCCCGCCGTCAGCGGATCCGTGATATCCAGCACCCTGCCCGGCAGGCTGCCGATCTGATTCGTCAGTTGCCCCGTCAAAAACGCCACATTCGAAACGAAATTCTGCGGATTATTCGTCGCCGGCACCTGGCCCCGGAACCCAATGAATACCGTGCCCGTCGCCGCCGGCGACGTGAGCCCGTTGATCGCGCCCGCGCTCCCCACATACAACGTTCCCCCTCCTTGGAACGTAATCGCCGAATTGATGTCCGCCTGGTTGCTGTAAACCCCATAGACGTCCCCCTGGCTGATGCGCAACTGGTGATTCACAAACAACAGATCACCGGTCGCCGAATCCACCGACACAAAGGCCCCCGATTGCCCCGTGAATGGATCGATCGCCTGAGGATTGTACGTCAGCCCCGCCAGCGCCTGCCCATCGGTCCCTCCATTGCCCGCCAGGTTGGCCGTGTTCCCCCAGTCAGTCCCCTCGCCGCTGGAAAGATCGATCCGCACCAGCCGCTCGGTGCCTCCGGTCGTGGAGCCGACGTCCGCAAAAATAAATCCCGAACCGCCGCCCGCAAAGGATCCCGGAAGCCCCGAAAGCCCCACCACCCCCGACAACCGGGCCCGCGCCGTCCCAAAGCCGTCGATAATCGGAAGCGTGCCCGTCGGGGTCGTCACCGTCACCGCGCCCCCTGCCGGGACGGCGAATTCCGCAAGCTGCGGCACAATCGCCGTCGAATTCGTGGTCTGCGCATTGTTCCCCGACAGGTCCTCCGAAACGTACAACGTCGCCGTCGTTGGCGCAGTCGCGTTGGTGATAAACGTCATCGCCGTCACCTTCAGTCGCGGCACCCCCGTCGCATCATTCTGCAGGGATAATGTTCCTACAGATGTAAACGTATTTGTTCCCGGATTGAAGGAATACACCGTGTCCGTATACGTCGTCCCCGACTGCCCCTGCGGCGGATTCGGATTCTGCGTCTCTGTGTGCACATCTACATACAAGAGCCCGTTCAACGGGTTGAACGCCGCGCCCCCGATCGTCACCGTCGATGCCCCCAGCGGCGCCAGCGCCGTCCCCGCAATCGCCGGATTTGTCACCACGATCGACGCCGCACCCGAAAATCCCGCCGTGCTGTTCGTCATCTGCAGCACCTGCAGTGTCCATACCGTCGAGCCGTTCTGCTGCTGCAGAGCCCCCGTCGTGTCCACGTCAAACAGATTGAACGCATACATGCTCCCCGCCGCGTTCGCCGCAACCCCCTGCACGTTGATCTGGTCCCCCTGTGACGTATACGAAAGCCCGGGAATAATGACCCGCGAGCTGTTGACCGTCCCCGCCGTCGATGGCAACGAGCCGTTCCCGATGATCACCCCGGATCGCGCGCCCGATGTGATCGTTCCCGCGATGTCCCCAAACAGCAGATTCCCCTCGAGCGCAGGATTCCCATTATCCGCTGGAGCGCCGCGCGGCGCGGTCTGCCCCGCCAGACCCCCCGTCTGTATCGCCGCAATCAGCTCCGCCGTGTCGTTCCCCGTCAGCGTCACCGTCACATTGCCGTTCGATCCCGCGTACTGAAACGCCTCCCCTCCATACAACGTCGTCATCAGCAGCCGCGGCTCCATGTACTCCATGTACCGCGACCGCGCACTCCCCCCGCCCATCCGCTTCCGCTTCCCCGCCGGACGTGCATTAAACGCCAGCGCCTCCGTGTACAACAACCGACCCCGGGTCCTCAGGTAACGTCCGACGGAACCGAAAATGCCCACGTCACTCTCCTGCTGATGAGGTGTTCAAATCACTGACACAAGCGTCCAGCGCCCTTGGGTGGTGAGATTTGCCTGATCCCTGCGAGCACGCCACCAGACTATGACCAGGGGGCCTCCACGCGCACAAGCTCATCATCCATAGTGCGCATGACCTGTCAAGTAGCCCTGCCTCGCGTAACCTCTGAATCCACCGGACACTTCCTGATGTTTCTTGCCCCCCGCTTTTCCCTCCGCTTCCTTCCCTGTTCCAGCTCGCAAAAATGCCCCCGCCGCGCTCCTCCGCGCGCTCAATTCGCTCCCTGTTGTATGCCTCGAAGGTAATCGAAAACCACCTTCCGCCTGTTTGCCGCCACCGCGATGTGTCACCCGCCACGCCGTGCCTTGCGTGACCGGCATCCTGTCCGACTTCCCGTCCGACATCCTTCCTATGTGCGCTCAACCGCGCCTCTTGCGACCTGTCGCCAATTTCCCTTCCTCGTTACATTGCCTCCCGCTCAGCCAGGGGGTGCAATCACTTTTCTAACGCCCTGTTTTTCTCCATGTTGCGCCGCTCTTCCGATTCACATTCGCATGCCGCAACACCGCCCCATTCCACCCTCCCCACCGCATCACCCCGTCGAATTTGACCTCCCCTCCCTCCCCCACCACAATGCCCCCTGTACCTCATGCGCTTCAAGGATGCTTCCCATGCCCGCCTCCGTTTCCCAGCAATCCTTCGCAACTCAAGAAAAACGCGAACACGCCGGCAAGAAACTCCGCATCGCCATCGTCGGCTGCGGCGGGATCTCCGATCTCCACATTCGCACCCTCAAAAATATGCCCGATGTCGACGTCGTCGCCGGCGTCGATACCCGCCCCGAACGCCTCGAATGGCTCAAAAACACCCACGGCATTTCCGCCACCTTCTCCGACTGGAACGAAATGCTCAAAACCGTCAAGCCCGACGCCGTCGACGTCTGCACCCCCAACGGCCTCCACGCCCAGGCCGCCATCGACGCCCTCAACGCCGGCTGCCACGTCGAAACCGAAAAACCCATGGCCATGACCCCCAACGAATGCGAAAAAATGATCGCCGCCGCCGAAAAAAACAACCGCAAACTCGCCGTCGGATTCCAGTACCGCTTCCACCCCACCACCCGCTTCCTCCTCAAGGCCCGCGATGAAGGCGACTTCGGCAAAGTCATGTTCGTCAAATGCCAGGCCCTCCGCCGCCGCGGTATCCCCAACTGGGGTGTCTTCGGCCAGAAAGATCTCCAGGGCGGCGGACCCATGATCGACATCGGCGTCCACGTCATCGAAATGGCTCACTACATCATGGGCTCCCCAAAACCCGTCGCCGCCTCCGGTAACACCTGGACCTACCTCGGCAACAAGCCCAGCACCGTCGCCTCCATGTGGCCCAACTGGGATTACAAAACCTACACCGTCGAAGACCTCGCCATCGGCCAGATCCGCTTCGACAACGGCGCCCTCCTCCAGATCGAATCCTCCTTCGTCGCCCACATCGAAAAGGACATCTGGAACTTCACCCTCATGGGCGAAAAGGGCGGCTGCTCCTGGGACCCCGCCGCCGTCTTCACCGATCGCGCCGGCCACATGATCAACTACATCCCCACCCACACCGGCGACGGCTCCTTCGCCGCACTCTTCGACTACAAACTCCGCAACTTCGTCGATGCCTGCCTCTACAACAAACCCCTCGAAGCCCCCGGCCAAGCCGGCCTCGCCATCCAGAAAATCATCGACGGCATCTACCGCAGCGCCGCCGCCGGCAACGAAGTCAAAATCGACTAAAACACTCCCGGACAACGCCTTCACACATAAGCGCCGCCCTCAAGGCGCCGGCTGAAATCCCTGCACCCCTGCCTGCCACAAAAAGAAGCTCTCCTCGTCCGCCAGCTTGCTGAAATACTGATCCTTCGTCGATCCGAATCCATGCCCCGCATCATAGTCCACACGCAGAAGCACCGGTTTACCGCTCCCGGTCGCAGCCTGCAGCCGCGCCGTCATTTTTCCCGCCTCCCATGGATCGACGCGCGGATCGTTTATCCCCGCAGTCAATAGAACCGCCGGATAGCGCACCCCGTCCCCTACATGGCTCACCGCATCCATCTCCAAAAGGCCTTTGAAACCCTCCGGCTCCTTCACCGTCCCAAACTCCGGAATGTTCGGCACCCCATTTGCCCCGAACTCAGACCGCAACGCATTCGATACGCCCACATCAATGCACGCCGCACCAAACAAATCCGGCCGCGTCGTGATCGCCCGTCCAATCAGTATTCCGCCCGCACTCGTTCCGCTGCCCGCGAGCTTCGCGGGCGACGTGTATTTGTTGTCAACCAGGTATTGCGCACATGCAATAAAATCATTCCACGTGTTCGGCTTCGTCAGCTTTTTACCCGCAAGGTGCCAGTCCTGTCCGTATTCCCCGCCGCCGCGCACATGCGCGTACGCCAGGATCCCGCCTTTCTCCAGCCACGCCATATGGGTGGCTGAAAAACCCGGGTCGGTTGATGCCCCATAAGCCCCGTATCCATCAATCCACGTCGGATTCGAACCATCTTTTTTCAACCCCTTCATGTAAACTATCGTCAGCGGTATCAGCGTCCCATCCGCCGATTTGGTCTTCGCCTCCTCAGAAACCAGATTCCCTGGAGCATCGTACGGCCCTTGCGGCTGCAAATCGGTAGGCATGACCGTGCCGCGAGCAGAATCCACCGCATAAATCGCGTACGCCCGCGTCCACCCGGTTAGCGCCACCAGCGCCCCTTCCGCCAGCGGATCGCATCTCAAGGAAACGCTTCCCTGCACAGGAAGCGACACCTCCCGCTGCTCATTCCCCCCGTACGAAATGCGGCGGAGTTTCTCAATCCCCCCATCACGCAGCGTGATGTATACCCCCTCTTTGGCCGCCCATAAGTCCGTGATCACCGCCTCGCTCTCCGGCACGACCACGCTCGCGGACGCAAAATCCGGCTTGGCCGCACTTGTCTTCACCAGTTTGAAACGCGATGCGTTCAGGTGCGTCAGGAGAAACACCTCATCCCCATGAACGTCAAAGTTTGTCACCCCGTCGGGAACATCGCACACCTTGACCCACGGTATGGCCCCCGCGTTCGGAGCGCTCATCACCGCCGCAAGCGGCGCGATAAAAAGCGTCACCTCGTTGAGCACCCCATGCGAAACCACCCCCAGGATGTAATTCGTTCCCGGCACTTGCTGGCACGATGGAACATCCTCCGCCGCGACCGCCGCCCGCGACGAAAGCCCGCTTCCAAAAATCACACGGTCCTTCTCTGGATCCTCGCCCAGCGTGTGCAGAAAAACGCGGCTGTTCTGGTATTTCTCAGTCACCGGCGCGCCCGGCGACAATTTCTGGAGACGCGTGTAAAAGAACGAATTGCCATCCGCCAGCCACGAGACACCGCCAAACTCGGCCCGATCGATGCTATCGCTCGTCTCCTTACCATCGGACGTGCGCACGACGTGGATCACGCTGGCCTCTGACCCTCCCGCCGAAATCCCATACGCCACTTTTGAGCCATCCTGCGATGGAAAGACATAGTCGATGGCGTTGTGCGTCCCGGCCGGATGCTCCTTCGCGTCCGGATCGACCAGCAGCCTCTCCGCGCCCGCCAGCCCCTGCCGCACGAACACTTTCGAGATCGCATCCCCCAAGCCGCGCTTCTTATAGAAGTACGCCCCCCCGCGGATGTCCGGAAGGCCCACATGAACCGTCCGGCTCGCGTCCAGCGCCATGATGCGATCCCGAAGCGACGCCCGCCCCGGAATGCGGTCCAGCATCGCCCGGCAGTAGTCGTTCTGCTTGCTGAACCACGTCTTGACGTACGGATCGTTCAGATTCTCAAAGTAGCGATAGTCGTCCGTGACCGTCGTTCCAAAGTACACATCGCTTATCGGCTCAACCTTGGCCGCCGGCGGACTCACCCGGCCGGCATTGCAACCGCCCACAAGCGCCACGCAGGCGGCCGCCGAAAGAACGAGTGACATCAGTCGAGCAGCGTGCAACATCGTAAAAATCCTCATCTCACGCATGACCACCATGCGGCCGCTCAATCTATCCCGGGCTCATCCATATATCTCCTATATTTTTCAAGAAATATCAGCTTTTCGGTTGTCTCGCCCCCCGCGCGCGTCCTACAACTATTCATAACCGATGCACGCGATCCTCGGACATCCGCATGAGAGGTGAACTCATGACTACGCTCTACCACGTCCAGAAAATTGACGAATCCGGAATCCCCTTCGCCCTCATCCCCTCCGGCGACATCTGGGGCCTCATGGAGTACCTCTCCTTCCAGCGCGTCCGCGTCCACTACCAGCCCCACGCAACCTTCTTCAAGGTCAGCTTCCCCCATATCGATCCCGAAGCCGCCCAGCAGTTCATGGATGACTGGCGCGCCTCCAAAAACCGCCCGCAGAGTGACCCCGTCCTCGAAATCGAACCCGCGTCCGCCCCCTGAATTTCCATCCCCAAAACCTGGCCCCGCCTTTGCGGTAACCTCCGCCCGCCGTCGCGTATCTAATCGGAAGTCCGAGCGACGCCTCCCGCCTTCCCGGAAAAATGATCTCCGCCGGAAGACAGCAGCTGCCCCCCGGACTTTTCCTTTTGTGTACGTGGGACTTTGAGCCATGAAACCCTCTCGCTTCGGAATCATCGTTCTGGTCGTCATGGGCCTCGCCCTGCTTGCCCGTTTCAGCGGCGCCAATCCCAGCCACGTCGCTTCCGCCGCCGCCCCCACCCCGGCATACTCCCGCTGAACCACCTTCCCATTCGCAATCCCCCCCTTGAGCCGCTATTATTTTCCTTCGCTGCCGAATCCCTTTCGCACCTTCACCCTTTGGAGACTTACGCGTGGCCGATACCTCCGACATCCTCAAAGCTGCCGCCAGCCTCGGCGCCATCGTCGCCACCCATCCCGCCGTCGCCGCCTACCGTGAAATCGTCCGCCAGCTCGACCTCGACGTCGGCGCAAAAACCCTTCTCCAGCAATACGAACAGCTCATCGAGACACTCTCCATCAAAGAGTCCCAGATGCAGCCCATCGAAGTCGGCGAAAAGCGCCAGTTCGAACAGCTCCAGCAAAGCATCATGATGAATCAGACCCTCAAAAAATTCGCCGCCGCACAGCAGGACTACATGGAGCTCATGAAAAAAGTCCAGGAATCCATCAACACCGGCATGTCCGGCAAAGCGCCCGCCGACGCACCCGCCATCGATGCCCCCGCCGCTCCCAGCAAAATCATCCTCGATACCTGATCCCCCCTTCCCGCGGCCGATCAACACGAAGGACCCAGCGTGCCGCCTCACACTCCGGATCCCCCCTCCCCACATTCGCCCCCGCCCCGACCGCCTCGCGCACTCCAGATCACCCTCGCTGGCTTCTTCTTTCTCTTCCTCAACGCCTTCGTTCTCCTCGCCGCCATCAACTCCGGCGTCAACCTCCTCTATTTCCTCTTCGGACTTTTTGTCGGCGCATGGGTCGTCTCTGTCCTCTTCGCCTCCGTCAATCTGCGCAAGCTCTCCGTCGAACGCGAAATCCTCAGCCACCCCGTCGCCGGTGAACCCGCCGAAGTCCGCTACCGCTTCCGCAACGCCAAGCCTCGCTGGCCCGCCATCGGCATCTTCTTCCGCGAAACCTCCCCCGCGCTCCTCCGCCCCCCCACCGGCTATTTCTCCCACCTTCCTTCCCACAAGGCCGCCCCGGAAAACGCCATCCTCCTCGCCCTCCCCATCACCCCTTCCCATCGCGGAATCCTCCGCCTTGAATCCCTCCATCTCTCCACCACCTTCCCCTTCGGCTTCCTCCGCCGCAACATCCTCCTCCCCGCGCCCCACGAAATCACCGTCTACCCCCGCATCGGATTGCTCGCCCGTCGCCTCGCTCTCCCCTACCGCCAGAACATCGAATCCGGAACCCTCCTCTCCCGCAACCGCGGCGGCAACGAGGAATTCTTCGGCATCCGCGAGTACCGCCCCGGCGACAACATCCGCGCCATCCACTGGCGCTCCACCGCCCGCACCGGCGACATCATGATCCGCGAAACCGCCTCCACCGCCCCGCCCCAGATCCTCGTCGTCCTCAACCTCCGCTCCTGGCCCACCACCGGAAGGCCCGCCGCCGAACGCGCCATCGAACTCGCCGCCTCCGTCCTCTGCTGGGCCTTCTACGAAAACTACGCCGTCGGACTCGCCATCGCCGGCCGCCCTTCCGAACCCGCCGACCCCCCACGCATGGGCTGGGAGGCCCGCACCCACCTCCTCACCCGCCTCGCCCAGATCGATCTCGGTCAGATATTCCCCGCCGGCATTCACTTCTCCGCCCGCCTCGGCGGCCGCGCCCAGTGGATCGTCATCACCCTCCAATCCTCCGACACCACCAGCGACCTTGTCCCGCCACCCGCCTCCCTCGCCCGTCTCCACGACCAGCAGGATGCCGCCACCGCCACCCCCACCCGCGCCTCCGCCGCCCAAACCATCCTCGCCCTCGACACCCCCGGCTCCGCCGACTGGGTCCGCTTCCTCGACCCCAAAGAAACCGCCCGCCTCCTCCGCGACCGCGCTTCGTCCTGATCACGCCGCCGAAACCCGCCGCCGCGCCAAACCCGCCGTCAACCCCAACACCACCAGCACCACCACCGCCTTCACAATATCCGATACCTCCAGCGGCAAATGATAAAACTCCAGATTCGCCGCCCCCCGATCCAGCATCGCAAAAAACACCGCCGCCACCACAATCCCCGCCGGATGCAACCGCCCCAGCAGCGCCACCGCAATCCCCGCAAACCCATAACTCGCCGGCGCCGTACTCAAAAAATGCGCCCCCTCCACCCCCATCACCTGCACCGCCCCCGCAAGCCCCGCCAGCGACCCGGAAATCCCCATCACCGCAAACTGCCGCGCGAGCACCGGCATCCCCGCGTACCGCGCCGCCACCGGATTCAACCCCGTCACCAGCAACTCAAACCCAAACGCCGTCCGCGCCTGCACCACCCACACCACCCCCGTCAC
>Ga0265314_10005449_pt1 | contig 11487 bp, 10 predicted proteins | sample 4126metaG_FD_203106 | JGI IMG/M metagenome (GOLD analysis project Ga0265314, IMG submission 203106) | Rhizosphere microbial communities from Carex aquatilis grown in University of Washington, Seatle, WA, United States - 4-1-26 metaG | ecosystem: Host-associated > Plants > Roots > Rhizosphere >... | reverse complement strand
ACTTATCAGATGCGACTGCAAGCACTTGTCCTCCGTCTCCCCAAATATCTTGAAAAGGTAATGTGGTATTGGTTTGTATTCCATGCCAGCTACCATCATATTGAACGGCAGTTCCCGCGTCACCTACTATATAGATATTTCTGTCAGAACTTGCCCAAATTTTCTGCATCAAGTGTCCGGACCAAAATGAATTAACCGTGTCTATGTTTAAAAATTGCTGCCCGTCCCAATGCTCAAGTCCATTACCTCCGAACCAAACATCATTGGCGCTCAAAGCACATACTGCCTGAATGGGATTGTAGACAGGTTGTCCTTGATAGTCGTACGGTACTTGTATCATAGTCCACGTTATTCCGTTCCATATGGCCGCATTAAATCGATTAGATCTATCACTTTGGCCGGTTGAATCCCACCCGTACAAATTACCAACTGCATACGCTATGGTGTCATTAATGATGCAACAATCGTAGAGGACACTTCCTTCTGCACCGATTGTATCTACATCCCAAACGAATGAATGGCTGGTAACGGGTGCATGGCTTGTTGTATCGGGCAGGCTGCTTCCCGGCCCCGTTGGCGAGCGCGCACAGTCAACGCCGAGAAAGCAAAACAGACTTGCTGCAGCACATAACAAATGCCGTCTTACTGCATCTCGTACAAATGGTATTTTTTTCACTGCGTATCCCTTGAGTTGAACAATGATATACAAATTACAAGATGATTTGTTTCCAAGGACTGAAGCGCTTATATGCTTATTATAGGGTAGGCCTTTTTCCCATAGAAAGAGAATTGCAAATCCTCAGATTCTAAAGGTTAACCTCTGCAGTAAAACATGCTGCACGAATGAGGCATCTCGCTTTGGGGGGTAGAGTAGAGTGTTTCCCCGACTGCCCCATGTGGAAACGTTCGGGATTTTTTTTTAAAAGTCAATAGGCGTAAGCAAAAATATTTGCGCCTACATCGGGTTCAAAGTTCACTATATCGTGAGAAGGTGTTATGCCGGGCTTCTTACTCTAATGGCACTGCACCTCTCCGGCATTGATTTTTTCAACTGCCGGAATTGATTGCCTAATTCTTGAGAAGCGTTGTTTTGTTTATTTTATATTGATTTTATATATGTTGCCGAAGAATTTTCATAATCTATTTCCTGCAGTCTTTGTCTTGTCAAAATGATCGAGATTTGGACGAAATATGTGTAATCGCTATTTCATTATTCAACATCTATTTTTTAAACAGTATAAGTTTCATCATCTAAAAATATTTTTCACCGTTCACATTTTTCCACTTATTTGGATTTTTATTCCTATATTATTTCTGTTCTTTGTGCAGAGGATGATGCGAAGCAGTCACACGTCATTGTTTTGGGTAACATGTCTGTTTCCTCTTGTTAATGCGATCACGATATTTGCAATATCAGCGAAAATGTTTTATCAGCAATTATTATTACAAGTCAAAACGAACACGTTCCAAATCTTCTATTACGTAACCAGTCACTGCAATTGGTGTGCTTCACGATTCGGCAGCGACAATGAATAGACCGCTTTCGCCTTCCCTCCGCTAAAAACGCTGCGCGCGTTTTTAATTTGGAGAAACAAATGTCTGGAACTCCCGTTGAAGGGCGAGTACCATCTCTCGCCAATAATCTCTTTCGTACATCCGGTGTATCGGTACAGCGCTGTTACCAATGCGGCAAATGTTCCGCGGGATGTCCGGCATCAAGCGAGATGGATTTGACGCCGAGCGTTGTTCTGCGGCTGCTGCAGACAAAGACGGCAGAAGCGGAACGCGAGGTGTTGAGCAGTTATGCCATCTGGCTGTGCCTCGCATGTCAGACGTGTGTCGCGCGCTGCCCGATGGAAGTTGACCTTCCGAAAGCAATGGATGTCCTTCGCGCAGAATCTCTCCGCCTCAACCTCGTTCATCCCAACGCAAAAGATATTGTCGCATTTCACACCTCGTTTAATAATACGATCAGACGTTTCGGAAGACTGTGGGAAGTGGGGCTGATTGCGGAATACAAACTGCGCACGCGGCATTTCTGGCAGGACGTTGTTCTCGCTCCGGTGATGCTGCAGAAGGGCAAGCTGTCGCTTATTCCGTCATTCCATAGAAAATTGGTCAGCCGGATTTTCACAAGGATACAAGAGCGAAGGGAGCATTCGGCATGAAAATCGGCCTATACCCCGGATGTTCGCTCGAGGGTTCCTCGCGCGAATATGCCGAGTCGCTCCGTGCGATCGCGCCCAAACTCGGTTTGGAGCTGGAAGAAGTCGAAGGCTGGAATTGCTGCGGCGCAAGCTCTGCGCATTCGCTCGACCATGTGTTGTCGCTGGCGTTGCCGGCAAAAATTCTTGCTCAGGCAGAAGCACAGAGGATGGATGAATTGATGGTTCCGTGTGCCGCCTGTTTTAACCGGCTTGCCTCGACACGAACTGAACTCGCTGCCGATGCATCAGCGCGTACAACAGTTACCGGTACGATCAACATGCCGTATGCCGGGACGACGGTTGTGCGGAATATTTTAGATGTCCTCAACCGGGTTCTTACCGCGGAAGCAGCGAAGTCATTCCCTAAAATATTTTCCCATAAAGTTGTTTGCTATTACGGATGCCTGCTTGTCCGCCCTAAAAGTGTTATCCATCATGAACGGATGGAAGATCCGATGGAGATGGATGACCTCATGAAACGCATCGGCGCAACGCCGCTTGACTGGGCGATGAAAACGGAATGCTGCGGCGCAAGTTTTTCGATCACGCGCACCGACATTGTAGGGCATCTCGGCGGGAAAATTTTGGAAGATGCTGTCGAACGCGGTGCGGAGGCAGTCATCGTTGCCTGCCCGATGTGCCATTCGAATCTCGACATGCGCCGGAAAGAAATCGAGCGTGCGACGAAAAAGAAATTCAGCATTCCCATCCTCTACATCACGCAAGCGATCGGTATTGCGCTTGGTCTCGAACCGAAGGCATTGGGATTACAGCGGCATTTTGTTCCGGTTGCGGTAGAAGGCAAAAACAAAGTTCAACAAAACGCACCGATCCGCGTAACGGCGGCGGTGTCATTGGAGAAATGAGTTAGACGATGTCACGAATCGGAGTTTTTATCTGCCATTGCGGCGAGAATATCAGCTCGACGGTGGATTGTGAAAAAGTAGCGAAGACGATTGCGCATATACCGGGTGTTGCGCACAGCGTCGACTATAAATATATGTGCTCAGACCCGGGGCAGAATCTCATTCGCCGGGCGATCAAAGAAAAGAATCTTACGGGCGTAGTTGTGGCCGCTTGCTCGCCGCGCATGCATGAACCGACGTTCCGCAGGACGTGTGCCGAAACAGGGTTGAACCCGTTCCTTTGTGAAATGGCAAACCTGCGCGAGCATTGCTCCTGGGTGCATGCGAAAGGGGATGCGACGACGGAGAAAGCCGCCGGCCTCGTTTCGATGATGGTCGAAAAAGTGAAACGAAATAAGCCGCTGTTTCCGATCAAAGTCCCCGTCACAAAAACCGCGCTGGTGATAGGCGGAGGCATTGCCGGCATTCAGGCCGCGCTCGATATCGCGAACGCCGCGCAAAAAGTGGTGATGGTGGAACGCGAACCGTCTATCGGCGGACACATGTCCCAGCTGTCGGAAACTTTTCCCACGCTCGATTGCTCGCAATGCATTCTCACGCCGCGGATGGTGGAAATAGCACAGCATCCGAACATCACGCTCTACACCTATGCGGAAGTGGAAAGTCTGACCGGTTTCATCGGCAACTTCACGGCGCGTATCCGCAAGAAAGCAAAAAGCATCGACGAGAAGGCATGCACCGGCTGCGGTGAGTGTGCGACGGCATGTCCGATCAAAAAAATTCCGAGCGAGTTCAACACCGGACTCGGTTTGCGCAGCGCGATCTACATTCCGTTTCCGCAGGCAGTTCCGAACAAACCCGTCATTGACCGCTCGCGCTGCTCGTACTTCAAAAACGGCAAGTGCAAATTCTGCCAGACCAAATGTCCGGCAAACGCGATCCATTTCGACCAGCAGGATGAATTGATCGACGTGGAGGTCGGTTCGGTCGTCGTTGCGACCGGTTTCAATATTAAAGAGACTTCTTTCTTCCCTGAATACGGGTATGGTAAATACAAAGATGTTCTGACCGGATTGCAGTTCGAGCGGCTTCTCTCCGCTTCCGGTCCGACCCTGGGAGAACCGCGTCGTCCGTCGGACGGTGCGGTGCCGAAAAAAATTGTTTTCATCGCATGTGCGGGTTCGCGCGACCCTGCGAAGGGAATCGAGTATTGTTCCAAGATTTGCTGTATGTATACCGCCAAGCATGCGATGCTTTACAAACACAAAGTGCATGACGGGGATGCGTATGTCTTTTACATGGATATTCGCGCCGGGGGAAAAGGGTACGACGAGTTCGTACGGCGGGCGATTGAGGAAGACGGTGTCAATTACATCCGCGGACGCGTGTCGCGCGTGTTTGAACGCGGCGGGAAATTGATTGTGCGCGGCGCCGATACGCTTCTCGGTGCGCAGCCGGTGGAGATTGAGGCCGACATGGTGGTGCTCGCGACAGCGGGTGTTGCCAACGAGGGCGCGGAAGAACTTGCACAAAAATTGCACGTCAGTTACGACGCACACCATTTCTTTTCTGAAGCCCATCCGAAACTGCGCCCGGTGGAAACAAATACGGCCGGAATATTTCTTGCCGGGGCGTGCCAGGCGCCGAAAGATATACCCGATTCCGTCGGCCAGGCGTCCGCGGCCGCGAGCAAAGTGCTCGGATTATTCTCCGCCGACGAATTGACGCGTGAGCCGCTGATCGCAGTCGTGAATCGTTTCGCGCCGCCGGTGTTTTCGACGTGTGTCGGCTGCTTCACGTGCCAAACGGCATGCCCGTACAATGCAATCGAACAGGAAGAAATAAAAACGCGCGACGGCAAGCTCATCAAGACTGTTGCAAAGGTCAATTCCGGATTGTGTCAGGGCTGCGGAACGTGCGTAGCCTTCTGCCGGTCAAAGTCGATCGACCTGCAGGGATACAGCAACGAACAGGTGTATGCGGAAGTAATGGAGGTACTGGCATGATGGAAGCTCCGTTTGAACCGAAAATTATCGCGTTCGTCTGCAACTGGTGCACGTATGCCGGCGCCGATCTGACCGGAACGAGCCGCATTAAGTACGCAACGAACGTGCGCATTGTGCGCTTCCCGTGCACAGGCCGCATCGATTACAATTTGTTGTTGAGAGCATTCGCTCAGGGCGCCGACGGCGTTATCGTTTCCGGCTGCCATCCGAACGACTGCCACTACACGTCGGGAAATTTTCATGCACGGCGCCGATGGATCGTTTTCCGGCAGATGATGGAATATATGGGCGTTGACATGCGCCGCGTGAAATTCTCATGGGTCTCCGCCGCCGAAGGCGCGAAGTGGGCGGAAGTTGTAAACTCCGCAGTTAAGGAAATTCGCGAACTTGGCCCGTCGGAAGCGTTTCAAACAATGGCCAGGGAAGTCGCTTAATTGCTCATGTTCCGTAAAACCCAATATTATTGCTACTCCGAAGGATGCCTTCGGCAGAAGTCACAAAGACGCTAACAAATCCTCCTTTGTGTCTTCGTGGCAAAGCTCTTTAAATATTGGTTAAATATTTTTGGATGCAGAACACGATTCTGTCAGCTGAAGAAAGAAGAACAATGCAAGCGTTGCATCAAAAAGCAAAAGAACTCTTGGAATCCGGCAGGGTCGGGGTCATTATCGGCTACGGCGAAGGGAGCGGGGGAAAGGTTCGCCCCGTATTTATTCGTAATGCTGCTGACGTTTCACAGCTCGTCTGGGATCAACGATGCCGGCAGAATCTCGCAGCGTACCTTTCCAAACCGGAGATCAAAAAGATGGGGACGCCGGGAATTGTCACAACGCCGGTTGTGGTTCGCTCGATAGTCCAGTTGATTGCCGAACGGCAAATCAGAAGCAGCGACCTTGTTGCGCTGGCTATCGAAGATTCCGTTGTCACTGAATTAACAGATAATGCCTCGCTTGAAAAATATGTTGCAAGCCATCCGGTTGGGTTTCCGCCGCATGTGAACAAGGAGATCGAAACTCTCGCGGCAATGTCGGTCGAAGAGCGCTTTGCTTTTTGGCAGGAAGAATTGTCGCGCTGCTTCAAATGCTATGCATGCCGTTCGTCATGCCCGTTATGCTACTGCGAACGCTGTATCACGGATTGCAATCAGCCGCAATGGGTGGATGTTGCACCGCACGCGCTCGGAAATTTTGAATGGCATATCAACCGCGCGATGCACCTTGCCGGACGCTGTGTCCAGTGCGGTTCATGCAATATCGCATGCCCGGTTGGGATTCCGATTTCGCTGCTGACGATTGAATCGACACGCATCGTTGAACGGGAATTCGGACAGTACGCCGGGACACAATGCAATTCACCCGCGGCGCTGTCGTCGTTCCGGGCGGAGGATAAAGAGACATTTATTTTGTAAAGGTTTAGAGCGACCGTATGACTTCATATTGTTTTTCACATGAAAATTTGGTGAAATTTCTATGCGCGATCGCAGCGTCGGGAAAAAAAGTCTATGCTCCGCAGCGGAGGGGAGAGAAGGTGTTTTTTGCTCAGCTGACGGACGTGCATTCTGTAGTGTTTGATTATGTTCAGACGACGGTATCGCCAAAAGACCTGCTGTTTCCAAAATATCAGAAACTGATTTCGTTTGAAATCAAAGGCGCCGAGCTGCAGGTGAACGACCATGCAACGACACCGCAGCTTGAACGTGTTCTCTTTGGCTCCCGGCCTTGCGACGCCTCGGCATTACGGCGGTTTGCAGATTTTTTCGCTCGCGATATTTCCGATACGTTCGTTGCACAAAGACAGGAGGCATTGACCATTATCAGTGTGAGTTGCACGAAGGCGGATGCCGATTGTTTCTGCACGTCGACCGGCGCCTCACCCGGCGACACGACGGGAAGCGACATTCTTTTGACGCCGACGGAGAATGGCCGCTATTACGTGGAGTGCCTTTCGGAAAAAGGGGACGCATTGATTGCAACGCACAAAGGATTGTTTGAGCAAAGTGAGGCCATCGATAAAGAACAATATGTAGCGAAAATCGAAAGAATGTTTTCGCATGAAGAGATTACCCAGAGGCTTGCCGGGGCATTCGGTAATGAAATTTGGAGCGACGCATCTTTGCGGTGCATCGGGTGCGGTGCATGCGCCTTTGTCTGTCCGATGTGCTCGTGTTTCGACATCCAGGATGAAGGGACGTATAAGAAAGGGGACCGAATGCGCTGTTGGGATTCGTGCGGGTTCTCGCTGTTTACTCAGCATACGTCCGGTCATAATCCGCGCCCCATTCAGAGCGATCGCTGGCGTCAGCGTGTGATGCACAAGTTTTCGTACCAGCCGCAGCAATATGCATTGCTCGGCTGTGTCGGCTGCGGCCGCTGCTCGCGTGCATGTCCTGCGGATATGAACCTGAAAGAACAGCTGGTTGATATCGCAGCAATTGCGGGATGAGACATCGGAAGAATTATCTCGCGCAAAGACGCAAAGATAGGAGCTTTTCTTTTTGCGGCTGAGCGCCTTTGCGTGAGCAACGATATTTATTTTTTTGAATGCTCGGCGTTATTGTTAAGTAATAAATCGAAATCAAATTATGCTGTCAGCCAATACATATAATCCGTATCTGATGCGGATCGAAAAAATCACGGACGAAGCGCCGGGCGTAAAAACATTTCAGCTGAAATTCACCAACAATGCCGATCGCGAACATTTTACCTTCAGCACCGGGCAGTTCGGCGAGTATTCCGTTTTCGGTGAAGGCGAATCAACCTTCTGCATCGCATCATCGCCCACCCGTAAAGAATACATTGAATGCACATTCCGTCAGGCGGGACGCGTGACTTCCGCTCTGGCGCGAAAAGAAGAAGGCGACGTCATCGGATTCCGCGGGCCGTACGGAAATATTTTTCCGCTGGAAGAGTGGAAGGGAAAAAATTTATTGTTTATTGCCGGCGGCATTGCGCTGCCGCCGATGCGCAGCGTCATCTGGAATGCGCTCGATCTGCGGGATTGGTTCAAGGACGTTACGGTGGTATACGGCGCTCGTTCCGTTGCCGACTTGGTATATAAACATGAATTGAACCAATGGAGCGAACGACCGGATATGAAATTAGTGACAACGGTCGACCCGGGCGGGGAAAATCCGGTCTGGAAAGGCAAAATCGGGTTTGTGCCAAAGGTCCTGGAAGACCTGGCTCCGTCAAGCGAGAACACAATTGCTATCGTATGCGGGCCGCCGGTGATGATAAAGTTCACATTTCCTGTTTTGGAAAAACTCGGCTTTACACCTCAAACAATGTTAACAACGCTGGAAAACAGAATGAAGTGCGGTGTGGGCAAATGCGGACATTGTGCTGCCGGGCCGGTGTATGTATGCAAAGATGGCCCGGTGTTTACGTACGAACAGCTTCTGCAACTGCCGGCAGAATATTAGAAGCCATCTCAAAAATGGTTTGGTGTAGAATGCATTTGTAATGGTCATGCTGATCACGCCGTTTTTCGGCGGGAGAAGCATCCACGACACCGAAGCTTTGTAGATTCACGATGCTTGATGGTCATGGATTCTCGCGACCTTTGGGAGATGCCTTTCCGAGGGAACCCCTTGTGGGGGTTCGGCATTCACCCCGCTTCGCTCCGTTTCCCGAAGGGATTCCCTTGGGACAGAATGACATTTATCGGGGTTTTTGAGATGGCTTCTAGTTGAGGCAGTGCAGAAAGCGAAGCCGAACGCGAAAGAGAGAGGGTGGGATTTTTTTTGAAAAACGAGAGTTTTATTGTAGTTTTTAGATCTTGCTTTAGTATTCTCTTAGCGGCAAACGATTTGTCTGCGGGCGAGAATCAAGAACACTTCCCCAGTTTTTAGCAAGCTACAGAGTCCTTCTTCTGATCTTGATCTTCATTGCGCCCTTCATCGGTTTGTGGGAAACGAGTATCAGGTACCCGCCTCCGCCCGCCCCGGATAATTTCCACCCCAGAGCCGTGTTCTTAAATTTGTTGATAATCGAAAACGTGTCTTGAGACACCATATTGGGAAACATTTTGATCTGTGCCTCAAATGATCCTCTGAAGTGTTCACCAAATTCCTCGAGGTCTTTTCTCACAATAGCCTCCCAGCATCCTTCAGCAGCCCTCTTCAGGGCTTCGGCATTCCCCTGATTGATATCGGTGTCTTCAAGCACGTCATATGTTTTCTCGCGCGGCCCGAGGGTAATGAGAGACAAATGATCTTCAATCCATGAAAGGATGTCTTCATCATGCACCGATGTGATGTGCGCGGGCCAGTAGCCGCCGTCGTAGTCAATTCTGTTCAGGCCCGGCATCACGATACCGATAGCATCCTGAGATCCGGCAACGACCTTTGTTCCGGGCGGATTTTCGTAGCTGAAGAGAATTTTGGCAAGTTGTTCTTTGCCCCCCGCGGGGATATCGGAATGCCAGAGTTCAATTGCCTTCCTTCTGGTGCTCGTGGCCATGCCGCTTCGTTCATTGAACTCAACCGTCGGTTCTATCGAAATTGTCAGCACGGGACCTCGTGCGAATCTTCCGACATAGGGCTGATCCAGCCATCCGCCGGCCAAATCAATTCTGTACGGCATTCTGCACTCGTTTTTCAGAGATGTCGTAGAGCGAACCGGCAACGTGCCGTGCGGAATTCGCTTTAGCACGAGATATTGAATCCCGAGCTTTCTGCACAACTCTTCCTTTGCAGGGGTGTTTCCATCTTCGTTCACGATGAAGCTGTCCGGTTTCACACTCTCGATCTCTTTCAAAAAATCCATGATTCCCGAACCGGAATTAATGAAGCATTTTTTTACGCAGGCGAGAGCTTCAATCATGTATCTTCTTTCATCCTGATTGTTCACCGGATACCGGCCTTTAAGTTGGGAGACGACGTCGTCGGAACCGAGGCCGACGTACACATCTCCGTACTGAGCCGCTTCCTGAAAAAACGCGACGTGACCGCTGTGGAGCAGGTCAAAACAACCAGTAACAAATACCTTTTTCGTTTTGCTCATAGATAATCTTGTTCGTTCTCTGTCGCGGCGTTGAGGCGAAAGAAACACTTCGTTCAATGATGTCCAATCAGTGTGCGAATTCCTTCAGAGGCTTAGCGCGAAATGCGTGCTACAAAAATATTATTGCTTGAAGAAAATGAACGGAAGTGTTTCCGGTCCTTGAGGATCACAGGCTCACCAATCAAAGCGGCGCCGATCTATGCCGTTTTTTTACCTGCTCTTCCACCCAGGGATATGTCAACCGAATTCCCTCTTCGAGAGAGACGTTTGCTTTCCATCCGAGAGAGTAGATGCGCTCGTTGGAAAAATTTCTGGATTGAACGCCGACCGGACCCTCAACATGCTTGATCTCTATTTTCTTTCCGGCAACCTTCGACACAGTGTCCGCCAATTCATTGACGGTGACATATTGCGGGCAGCCGATATTGGCAGCGCCATGAAGACCGGAGTGCATTAAGCGAAATATGCCATCCACCATGTCACTGACGTACGTGTACGAGCGTATAGCAGAACCGTCACCCCACACCTCAATAGTTCCTCCGTCGCGAACCTCTGCTACTTTTCGGCATATTGCCGCCGGTGCTTTTTCACGGCCTCCAATCCAGGTGCCTTCCGGGCCGTAACAATTCTGGAACCTCGCGATGCGCACTTGCATGCCGTACCGCCGCTCATACGCCTCCGCGACTCTTTCGGAATAAAGCTTTTCCCAGCCATATTCGTTGTCCGGATGCGCGGGAATCGCGTCGGCTTCCGTCATCTCCGGTTCGCCGTGTTTCATATCGCGGTAAATGCAAGCGGAGGATGAAAAGAAATAGTGCTGAATGCCCATCTTTGCCGCCAGATCCGTCATATAAATGTTGATGAGCGCGCTGTTATGCATTATTTCCGTCTCCGCCGTATGAATAAATCCCATTCCACCCATATCGGCAGCGAGCTGATAGACTTCATCAAACGTGTCATGGTCGATCGTCAGCGCTTTGCGGCAGTGTTCTTCATTACGCAGATCAAGCACGTGAAATTCATTTGCTGCATCGGGCGACCATTCATGCTTTTTGATGTCCACTCCGCGCACCCAGTAGCCTTCTGTTCGAAGTTTCTTGACAAGATGACATCCTATGAATCCACCTGCACCGCAGACTAAAGCTTTCTTCATTGTATCCTCAAGTTGAATTGACTATTTCTGTTTATGGTATCCCAAAACTATCAAAGCGTTTGTCGCCAGGATAGCGAACCTCCGCTCCCAGCAATATGACATGATTTTTTTGAGTGCGGCCTATATCGATAAGTGTCCTCCCGCCCCAAAAGTGATCCGCCATAAAGTTAGGAAATTTTATACAATGAATCAAAGAACGGCGTGCGGAGGTAGTGTTTCATTTTGAAAAGATGTCTGACACCTTATTGATTT
>Ga0265314_10005448_pt1 | contig 11489 bp, 7 predicted proteins | sample 4126metaG_FD_203106 | JGI IMG/M metagenome (GOLD analysis project Ga0265314, IMG submission 203106) | Rhizosphere microbial communities from Carex aquatilis grown in University of Washington, Seatle, WA, United States - 4-1-26 metaG | ecosystem: Host-associated > Plants > Roots > Rhizosphere >... | reverse complement strand
CCGGCCAACCCAAGTCCCCCTGGTACGTCGAATGGGGCAAGCTACTGACGTTTCGCCAGACCTGGGCTTTTGCCTTCGGCAAATTCATGACCGACGGCGTGTGGTGGTTTTTCCTTTTCTGGCTGCCGGCGTATCTGAAGGCACAGTATGCGATGACGGGAACGCAGATCGCGGTGCCCATCGCCGTGCTCTACACCATGACCTGCGTCGGGAGTATCACTGGCGGCTGGTTCCCGATGTTCTTCATCAATCGCGGCTATGAGCCGTACGCGGGCCGCATGCGGGCGATGTTCGTGATTGCTCTGTTTCCTCTCGTGGTGCTGCTGTCCCAGCCGCTGGGTGGCTACAGCTACTGGGTGCCGGTGTTGCTTATCGGCATCGGCGCCTCTGCACACCAAGCCTGGTCAGCCAACCTGTTCACGACGGTCTCGGACATGTTCCCGAAGCGGGCCGTGGCTTCAGTCACGGGCATTGGCGGCATGTTTGGCGGCCTGGGCGGTATCTTGGTCAACAAGTCGGGCGGCTGGCTTTTCGATGCCTACCGGCAAACCGGCATCGCCAAGACCTGGGCCGAGGCGAAGTCCGGTGCGCTGGGCGGGTATCTCGACCAGATTCTCTCCTTGCACCTGATCAACAAGCACGGCAGCGTGATTGATCTGAACAAGGCTGAGCTCGGCAGCCTGCCCAAGGAAGTCGTCGTCCAGCTGCAATCCATCAACGCCAATGCGTTCGTAGAGCTCAAGCAGTTGCAGACGCGGCTGGTGCTGTCCGAGATGACCACCTCGTACGCGATCATGTTCGGCGTCTGCGCGCTCGCCTACATCATTGCTTGGTCGGTGATGAAGACGCTGGTCCCGCGATTCAAGAAGATCGAGAACCTGTGAATCGCGGAGCCGCGGGCCGTGGTCCCGGAGCCTACTGCTTCGAACCCGGCGTATAGAACTTCACGTCGGGCGTGATCCACCCCGAGTATTCGCTGAAGTTGTACACGTGGTACTGCTGCGGGATGCTGGGATGTTGGGGTGGATCGTCGAGATTGCAGCCACCATTGGCGTAGATCCAGACGCTCGACTCGTTGTAGACCAGGACCTCTTCCTTGTCGTCGCCGCAAAGATTGGCGTGCTGAACGTTGTCGACGAGGTTCCCACTGTGGGGGAATTGGGCGACCACCTTGTCGTAGCCGTCGTAAAGCGTCGCGGGCGTCTGGCCGCCGCGGTGATAGGACAAGATAAGGTCGCTGCCGTCGCCCAGCCAGTTGTTCATGTTTTCCGTGACGCTGATCCACCCGAAATCCGTCCGACTTTCCTTCCAGAGCAACTTGTCCGTTGAGGACAGAAGCACGTTGGCATCATGGCCTTGCGCCGTTCGTGGTCCGATACGATCAAGCAGGACCACCTCGAGACCCGGAGAGTCCGAACGGTATTCGCCGATTCCCATTTGCTGGTCTTCGACCGTGTTGTTGTCCTCCCAGATCTGGCTGCCGTCCTTCCAGTGGAACATGGCGGCCACGTTGCCGCCGACGACGATTTCGTAACCGTTGCTGGGATCGCCGTCGACGTCGGCGGTGGCGAGGCAGTCCGCGTGCATGGTGAGTTCCGGTTTCGAAGTGGTGTTGGTAGTCCACACCTGCGTGCCGTCGCTCTGCAAGAAGAAGTAACCGGCCATGACCTCATCCTTGCCATCGCCGTTCCAATCGTAGACGAGCGGATAGTGCCCGGTGCCACGATCGGATCCCGACGAATCGCTGGGAAGGAACTGATGATGCCACAGCAACGTTCCGGCCTTGGTTGGAGGTGTGGTGGTGTTGTCGTCGATGCCGACAATCGCCCAGTTTTGGGAGTAGCGGGTCTTGACCAAGATGTCCTGCGGCCATCCCTTGCCGCGCAGATTGGCGAAGGCGATGGAATCGTTGGAGCCGTCTTGGGGTAGGGGAATCTTGCGCAGCACGGTTCCGGTCGTTCCGTCGAGCACAGTCATCTCGGTCGTGCTCATGTTGGCGAAGACCTCGGACTTGCCGTCGCCATCCATGTCGTAGACCTGAATCGGTATGTCCGAGCTGGCGCCATGGGAAGTCCCAGGCGTGCCGTATTGCCAAAGCTGCTTGCCCTTGAGGTCGTAGGCGGTTACGCAAACGACCATCTGGGGCGTATAGGCGCCTGGCTGGGGCATCGGCTGACCGATGACGATTTCCATCTTGCCGTCGCCGTTGATGTCGCCGAGCCGCAGTCCGGGCGTGCCGACGAACTTGCTGATATCGAAGGTGCTGACGAGGACGGGGTTGTTCATAGTTCCCGTGCCACCATCGGACGAAAGCGTGCCACCCGTTGCCTTGGTGCCACCGGTTGCCTTACTGCCGCCAGTCGCCGCCACGCCTCCGGTCGCCGAGGCACCGCCTGCGGGGAAAATGCCGCCAGATGCGGATGTGCCGCCGGTCGCGGCGGCTGCGCCGGTCGCGGGTGTGCCGCCGGCTGGCTTGGCGCCACCAGTCGTCGCAATGCCCCCTGATCCGACCGAGCCACCCGTCCCAGTCGCGCCGCCATTTGCGGGTACGCCGCCGTTCGCGGATACACCGCCTGTCACAGGTGCACCGCCGGTCGACGCCTTTCCGCCGGTTCCTACCGCGGATCCCCCCGCACTGCCGCTCGCCCCTCCTTGGTTTGTCGTCCCGCCTGAGAGAGTCGAACCACCTGAGCCAGTCGGGGTGGTGGTCGCGCCACCGGTTCCAATGTGCGCCGTTCCAGATCCAGAGCTGCAGCCAAATGAACTTAAGCCGATCAGTAAAGCTGAAACGGCAAGTAGGCTCTGAAATGCTGTTTTCCGGGGGGTTCTCATCGCGACTCTCCTACGCAGTGAATTGCGGGCAAACCATGCCCACCTTGGGGACGCAACCGACGGATCGACTCTAGCTCAGTCGTGGCCGATCTAGTAGTGGCACAAGCCTGACCTGAGGCTCATCCGTTGTGCTTCGGCGAACGAGCGTGCACATCGGGAAACCGCCCGACCAGGCTTTCGATGTAGGTGCTCGCCTCACCCCGAGATGCCTGATTTTCTAGAGCAAGCGTACAATCGCCACGCGCCCCAGGCGCCTCGGGTCGTCCTATTTGTGCTTCCTGTGGTGCTTGTGCTTCTTCTCGGGATCGTGCTTCTCTTTGAGAGCGGCCTTCGAGATCCGTTTGGGCGCTAGCGACGGGGTCAGCAAGAGCTCGATGCGCCGATTCCTCGCACGCCCGGCGGAAGTCCGATTCTTGGCGATAGGCTGGTATTCGCCGTAGCCACTGGCAACCAGGCGCTCGGGCGGTACCTTGGCCTTGTCTTGCAGGAAGCGCACGACGTTGGTGGCGCGTGCCACCGACAGTTCCCAGTTGGTCGGGAACTGCGTCTTCAGCTTGTCCGAAATGGGGGTGTTGTCGGTATGGCCGGAAACCTGGATTTGCCGATCCTCGATGCCGGCCAGCACCGTGCCCACGCGTTCGAGCACGCCCTCGCCACGTTTGGAAATGGAAGCCTCGCCCGAGTCGAACAGGATTTTGTCCACCAGCCCGACGCGCAGTTTGCCCCCATCTTCGGTCAGTTGGATGTCGCCCTTGGCGATCTCGTCCTTCATCTTCTCCTTGAGCGCGTCGGACGTGCCCTTCAAGGTGGCGAGCTCGCTCGATTTTTCCTCCACGCTCTTGGCAAGATTGTCTCGCGCGGTGGCTAGAGCTTCCTTATCGGCCTCGAGGGCTTCCTTCTCGGCCTGCAAAGCGGCCAAATTCTGCTCTTGGGATTGGACCTCTGCCTTGGCCGCGCGAGCCGCGGCGCCGGCCTTCTCGATCTTGGCGGTTAGCCGGGCCTGTTCGCCATAGCCCCAGAAGGCTCCGATCGCGGCGACACCAGCCACCGCGGCGGCTACCAGCCAGGGCATTTTCGACGGCGGACGGAAGTTCAAGGGCGGTAGCGGTGGGATTTCCGACTGGTGAGGGCTTGGCAGGTTCGGGAATCCGGGCGGCTGCTGGTAGTCCATGCGCTCTCCTTCCGGGGGTCGTTAAATGCCTCGTGGTTGAGTTCCTCCGGAAACTAGCACGAGAGCGCGCAAGAAAGTGCGTTCGCTTTGCCGCCATGACGGCGCGCTGCCCGCGCCTTGGCGCTCGTCGCCCCGCAGTCGACGAGGATCGGTGCGTCAAACAAAGCGGACAAGCGCAATCTTTTTATCTTCGAGCCTGACGCCTTGGGATGAGCCGCGCGGCCCCAGGAGCGCCGCGAAGGCGCACGTGAACCGGATTAAATATTTAAGGACTGATTTACTCCTTTTCTGAGCCGTTTGCTCGGTTCGAGCCATCTATCTGGGGTCAAGGAGAAGACATGAACAAGAACGCCGTACCGACCCCTGGATGGATTTTGGCGAGCCTGCTCGCTGCTGGACTGTTTCATTTCGCTGCCTGCTCAAAGACCAGCGCAACGCCCGCAACTTCCGCGACGGGCGGCCAGACTGTCTCCGGTGGCAGGTTGGCCGCGGGCGGAACCGCTGTTTCAGGGGGCACGACGGCCGCCGGTGGCAGTGTGTCGAATGGCGGTAGCGGAGAAACCGGCGGTGCGATTTCCCTCGGAGGATCCGTTGCGGCGGGTGGCAGTGCAACCCAAGGCGGAACTACTGCCAGCGGTGGCAGCGAAGTGGGTGGGAGCTCGTCTAGCGGTGGCAGCGCCAATGGCGGCAGCGCCAGCGGCGGACAAGGCGGGAGTTCGTCTAGCTCTAGCGGCGGCAGCGCCAGCGGTGGGGCGGTCCTCGCGGGTGGCTCTGCCGCCACGGGAGGGGTGACGGCCACGGGGGGAACAACGGGCGGCAAGTCCGACGCGGGCGTTCCCGACGCGCGCACGGGCGGAAACGACGTTGCCCCGGCGGACACGCAAGCCGGTGGTCAAGATGCCTTGCCCGCGCAAGGCGATGCGGCGGCTGCGAAGGTGAGTTACAAGACGCAGATCGCGCCGTTGCTGAAGACCAACTGTGTCAGTTGCCACGGCCCAACCGCGCAGAACTCGGGAGTTCGAGTGGACACCTATGCGAACCTCTCCAAGAGCCTTGCTGATGTTACCGACGTGCTGGTCAACGGCGCCATGCCTCCGACAGGACCGCTGTCTGCGACCGATATGCAGATGTTTCAGGACTGGGTCGACCAGGGCGCGCTCAACAACTGACCGCGCCTAGTTTCCTAGTTTCCTTTGATGACGGTGCCGTGGCTGATGTCGTTGCCGACCACGGGCAGCGTCTGTGCCGTTGTCCAGGTCTTGAACATGTCGGTGCTGTCGCTGGATTTTTCGTGCCCGCCGCCGCCGGCGTCGCAGTAGAGGCGCCACGTTCCGTTACCAAGATCGATGACCGCCGGCGCCTCCTTGCAACCCGGCCAGTAGCTTGTGGGGTCGAACGTCCAGGGCCCGTCCAGACTGGCCGCGGTCCCGTGTTGGACGAACGTGCCCTTCGAGAACGAGTGGTAGGTGGTGCCGACTTTGACGATGAACGTGTCGATGACCCCGGGGCCCATGCCAATCCACGTTCCCGCGCCCCACTTGGTCAGGGTGTTGTCCGTCGGCTCGTAGCGATAGGTCTTGCCGTCGAGGGTGACCAGGATGTGGATGGTGCCGTCGGTGTCCTTGAACCATTCGGGAGCCCACACGTTCTTGGTGCCGGCGACACCGCAGGGCACTTGCGTGACCGTCGTCCAGTCTTTGAGATTGGCACTGGAGGCGATGGCGAAACTGGTCTGGGGGCCGCAGCAACCCGCGTCCGGGGGCGTGGTGAAGGCCACGTAGAACTTCCCGTCGGTGTGCTTCATGATGCTGGGATCGCGCAGGTAGCCGCTTGGGCCGACGTACTTAGTGTCGGAGAGCATGGTGAAATTCAAGGCATCGCTCGACGTGTAGATGATCAGATCGGAACTTGGCGCCGAGTCGTTGAAGCACGAGAAGATATAGGGATAGCTGGGGCCGGTGCTAGTTCCGCCGCCCGTTCCGCTCGCCGTTCCGCCCGAGCCGGCTAGTCCGCCGGTGCCGCTGCCACCCTTACCGCTCGCTGTTCCGCCTGTTCCCGGCTGACCTGTGACGCCGCCCGAGCCCACTGAACCGCCGGAAAGGCTCGTACCTCCCAAACCGATCGCGCCGCCTGAGCCAGTCGCGCCGCCAGAACTGGTCGCCCCGCCCGAACCGATCAGGCCACCCGAGCTATTCGCACCGCCCGAGCGAGAGACACCCCCAGACGAGCTGGTGCCGCCAAGGACAGGAGGACTGCCTCCGGTCGCGGCTTGGCCACCGGTCGAGGAAGTCCCGCCGCTCGAAGGCGTTCCACCAGAGGGCAAGGCGCCACCTGTAGCGAGAGAGCCGCCCGTAACGACGTTGCCCCCCGTACTGACCGCGCCGCCTTGGGAGGAGGTGCCGCCTGTCGTCGTCGAAGAGCAGCCGAAAGCCAACGCTATCGCAAACAGCGCGGAAACCGGCTCCATTGCCGCGCGTGAACCTTGTCCAGGGTATCTGTTTCTCATCGCTGCCTCCATCCGAGCATTCGTTCCCTTGAGTTGTTCCTGCACAAGGGCGCAGCGGTTCAGTTTTTTTTCCGAGAACCCCGAACCCGCGCAGGGCCAAGACGCGAGATCCCCTTCTGGGAAGTGGTGTTAGTATGGCCGGATGTTCACGAAGACTGCCCAACGGCTTGCTGTTGTTACACGGTTCGCGCTGTTCTTGGCACTGGGTGCTGTCTCTGGCTGCTCATCAACAAAGGGCAATTCGGTGGAGACGGGAGGCACCGTCGCCACGACTGGCGGTGCTGGACCCAATGCCGGAGGATCTCTGGGCACCGGCGGCGGGGCGGGCGGGGTTTCGAGCACTCCAGCAAGCAACGGCGGCGCGACCACATCAAGCAGTGGCGGTGTCGGAACCGGCGGCACGGCGAGCGGCGGCGCGGCCGCCGGCGGGGCAGTGGGTGGCACCCTCGCCGTGGGTGGTGCGGCAACAGGCGGAAAAGTCGGCGGCCCGGCGGGCGGTGGCGCGGCCACTGGCGGAGCGACTGGCGGCGTAGTGGTCGGCACTGGTGGGGGCGCGGGAACGGGCGGGACGGCAGGCAACAGCGCCACCGGAGGTACAACAAGGACCGGCGGGGCGGGTGGCGGCAACGCCTCAGGGGGCGCGACCGGCGGCGGAGGGAACGGTGGCCAAGCGGGAAGCGGCGGCAGCAGCAGCGGGGTGGGTGGCAGCACGCTCATCGGCGGTCCTGGTCCGGCCTCGCAGACTGGTTTCGACTGGGGCAAGGCCGTGATCGATACGGCAATAGCCGGCAAGACCTTCTTTGGCTCCACCTATCCCGAAGGGCTGATCCTGCATGGAATGTACAAGGCCTACAAGCGACTGAAGGACCCGACCTATCTCACGTTCTTGACGACATCGGTGGGCAAATGGGGCGTAGCCGACGGCTCCAGCCTGGACAACGTCATGCACATGGCCGCGCTGTGCGACACCTACGAACTCACGCAAACGGCCAGCTACAAAGCTCCTGCGGATGCGACGCGAAGGATCTTCGATACCTACCCCACCGTCAATGGCGCCTTTTGGCACGCCAACAACGGGACTCGTGATCACCAGCTTTGGGGTGACGGGGTATTCATGTCGCTATCGTTCCTCACTCGTTATGCCACGGTTTTTGGCGATCCGACGGTGTACCCCATTGCGGTCACCAACCTAAGTGTCACGGCGTCGCACCTGAAGAATTCGGCGACCGGTCTCTTCTGGCATGCCTACGATGACAGCGGCGTCGCGACTTGGTCGAAGACGGCGAGCAAAACCAACGAAATAAGCTGGGGCCGAGCCATGGGATGGTTCGCATTGGCCAGCGTGATGACCCTTGAAATGCTGCCGGCCAACGATCCAGGTCGTCCTCAGATAGAGTCGACCCTCAAAGACCTCCTCACCGCCGTGGCCAAGTACCAGGATCCGGTCACGGGACGGTGGTTCCAGGTTGTCGACATGGGAACGGATTCGCGAGACTGGGTCGAGACCTCGTGCTCCAGCATGTACAGCTTGGCCATCTGGTGGGCCTATCAACACGGGCTACTGGATGCGAGCTACGCCGCTGTAGCCACCAAGGGTTTCAATGGCGTCATGCAAATGGTGACCAAGAACGCGACCAACCAGACCACGATTGCGAAGATTTGTACGGGCCTCAACGCCTCGGCCGCCGTGACGGACTATCTCAGCCACGCGACAGCATCGAACGACCCGCATGGCGTGGGTTCGTTCTTGCTGATGTGGGAAGGAATGCAGTAGTTCTTTTGCCTAAAGCTACGGCACGCACGCGCCTTCTTCGCAGCCCGAGCCCATGAGCGCGGACACCGGATAGACGCTCGAACAGGACTGGTCCAGCACCACCTCCTGGCCGCCCGTGCAAGTGACCTTGTAGAGGCTGGTCGTGGCATCGACCTTCACGCTCCCCACCTTCGCACCAGAGGCGTTCGTCACTGTGATGGAACCGGTACCGGCAATCACGTCGCTCTGGTTGAACGTCGTCGAAAAGCAGATCGAGCTGCCCTTTTTCACGGTCAGGGTCCTGTTAGACGTCGACGCATCGGTGATGACGCTTTCCTTGATTCCGTTCGCGTAGCAGGTATTCCAGTTGTCGGTAGACAAATCCGTCTGGGTGGTGCAATCGCCACTCTCAGAACAGTCGGGGGCAAGAGACTTGAGACAGTTCGGTAGCGGACACGAATCGGTGCCGTTGCTGCCAGCGCTGCCGCCCGTCGCCGTCGCTCCGCCCGCGCCGCTGCCACCTGATTCGGTTGTGCCGCCGGCGTTGCCACTGCCTGACGCGGGTTTGCCACCGCTACTACTGCCGCCAGTCGCAGTGGTGCCGCCTGTCGCCCTCGCACCGCCGCTACTGCTGCCGCCCGTCGCGGTTGTGCCGCCCCCACCATTGCTGCAACCAAGCGCAACCGCAAGAAAGCTAGCGACGACCAATGTGCCCAGGTTTTCCATGTGCGAACACTCCTTCTCTATGGTGAAGCCCAGTCGGGCGACGGGGCAATAGTATAGGTCAGATTCTTCGATTGGCATGATTCCACGGCACTACCCAGTTGACGTAGCAACGCATTTGTCCGCTCACTCCAAGCGGGCTATTGGCCACAAGTCAATCAAGGCAAGGCTTCGCCCAGTGAAAGGGCAAAGCGGAGGTCGCTAGCGCAGGTAGCACACGAGCGGGGAGAGGTTTTGGCTCTTGATCGCGTCGCGAATAAGGCCGGCGACGAAGTTGGCTCCGGTTGTATTTAGGTGGGTGGTCGGGTCTGCGTAGTATCCGGATACAGTAGTCTGGCCTTTGGCACTAAAGGCAGCGACGACCTTGGCGTTGATGTCGATCAGAGGAACATTGTTGGCCGTGGCGACAGTCTTGATGCTCGCAATAAGATCCACTTTGAGACTGTTGCTAAACCCGGCACTCATTGCGCCGCCAGACCAGTTATTGCGTGGGATGGGGGTCGCAAGAATGGGGATCGCGCCGGCCGCCCTTGTTTCCGTGACATAGGTGGTCAGATTGGCTTCGTACTGCGCCTGCGGGGTTTGCTTGTCGTTGTGGGCGAATTCGATCAGGACGACGTCGCCGGCCTTGAGGAGAGGCTTGACGGCGGGCCACATCTTGGGGTCATCGTAGAAACTGCGATAGAGGTCGCTCTCGCATGGGGTAGTCGAGGGCGAACATTCCGTCAGCGCGCCGGAATTGCCATAGTTCGCCACGGCGATTCCGGGACCGAAGAATTGCGGCAGCCACTGGCCCCAGCCTGCCGTGCTCGTATTTCCCGGCGAGCCGTTGCCCGGCTGGTCACATCCAGTCGAATCGGTCAAGATGTAAAGGACAGGTTGGGTGGGGGCGGCTGGCGCGTAGGCGATGGAATCTAGCTGAGGCGCCGATCCAATGAAGTACATGTCCAATCCGTCGGTTCCGGCTGAAACCGTCCAGTCGGGTTGTCCCTCTGGCTTGCGGACGTTGACGGTCATGGAGTAGAGGAGCTTCTGGCCAGCCGTGGTAGCGATTGAGGCAACCGGTGTACCCGCCGTGGTAACGGGTGCGGCCAGCATTTCGCGCCAAGTTTCAGCCTGAACTTGAGTCTGTCCGGCGCCTGTCCCACCGAGGTTGAAGGACACATTGTAGTTACCAACGTCGCCACCAAAATGGCACGCAATGCCGTTCGAGATGCTCGTGCACTTGGCCCGGGTCGTAGTGTCTGGGGTTGGCCCGCTCGGGATCGTCGGGCAGCTCCCCGGTGTCGTACTGGTTTGGCCGCCTGTGCCTGGCGCGGTTCCGCTTGATCCACCCGAGCCCGTTGTGCCGCCCTTGGGGGTCGTACCGCCGGTGCCGACGGCGCCGCCCGAACTCGTCGTGCTGGTCGTGCCGCCCTTGGGAGCCGCGCCGCCCGAGGCGACCGAGCCGGCTGTTACGATCGTGCCGCCAGACGAAGTCTCACCGCCAGAGTTTGGCATCTCGCCGCCGGTCGACTTCGAGCCACCCGCAGAAGTACTTGTGCCGCCGTTTGAGACCGAGCCGCCTGCGCTGGGGGCGCCGCCAGAGGTCACGGTTCCGCCCGTGCCCTGACTACTTCCGCCCGTCCCGGGTGTGACTTGGGTAGTTCCACCTTGGGTAGCCCCGCCCTGAGTTGTGGCGGGTGCTCCTCCACCCGATGAACATCCGAGTCCTGCGAAGGCCACGGCAGCCAGGGTGAGGTAGAAGCGCCGGAAACGCCCCTGTCCGCCTTGACCGTACAGATTGTGAATCGCGTTCTCTCTTGGGTGAGATTGCATGACCATAGGCAGTGACTCCTCCGATTGGTACAGCTCAGGAATCTGCGCCTTGATCGTCGTCCGAGTCAACTGCCAGAAATTTAGCTGCGAATTGCGGAAATTGCCGAGGTACTCACGACTTGGCCAGCCAGGCCAGCGCCGCGTCGAAGAGCAGCCAGCCGTTGGCGGTCAGAGTTGTCGCATCGTTTGCACCGAGGAAGAATCCAACACGCCGGGCTGGCGCGGCGAGGTTGTACATCTGAGCACCCGTGTCGTATGCGAAGATTGCCCAGTAGCCCGACAGCCCCGGAAACGAGGCCACGGTCAGGGCCTGGTCGTTCGGGACGCCGTAGTTCAAGTTGGCCGAACTCTGGAGCACGGTGACGGTACCGGAGAGCCCCGCGGCCAGATCTCCCGCGGCGGAGTTGATGATGAGCGAGCTGTAGCTGAGAAGGGAGGAGCCCTGCGATAGGATCGCTCCATCGGTTAGTCCCATGTTGGCGAAGATCGATGGCTGGCAAACCATGACCGGGCTGGCGGTGTTGCGGAATTTGGTTGTGACGTCGCCGGGGGTCGCGGTGTGAGAAATGACGATCACCGTCGCGGTCACGGAGGTCACGCTGGCGAGGTCAGTGTCCTTGACCAGTGTGACATCGTAGCCTTTGCCACTCAGATGGGTTTGGATAGGCGCATCCCCAGAGCCAAGC
>Ga0265314_10005447_pt1 | contig 11490 bp, 10 predicted proteins | sample 4126metaG_FD_203106 | JGI IMG/M metagenome (GOLD analysis project Ga0265314, IMG submission 203106) | Rhizosphere microbial communities from Carex aquatilis grown in University of Washington, Seatle, WA, United States - 4-1-26 metaG | ecosystem: Host-associated > Plants > Roots > Rhizosphere >... | reverse complement strand
TTCGTCGCAGCCGAATTCCCGCAGCCGGTCGGCGACAAACGCCGCGGTCCGATGCACTTCATAGAGCAATTCGGGATGTTCATGGATGTCCCGGCGCCAGGCCTGGATATCCGGTTGCAGATCGGCGACACGATTGATGATGGGCATGAGGGGTCTCGGTTGGGGCCAAATATGACCCTGACGTCTAGCATGCCGTTCCGGCCGGCCCAACACTTCCCCCGGCAGAGCCCGCGTCGGCCAAAAGCATAACGAGGCCGCCAGCGGCGGGGCTTGCTTCAATGACCGTCCGGTCCCAAAACCGGTCACAGCGAACAAAAAGACCGGGCGGAAACAGGGAATGGCACGACAAATAGAGGGTGATTTCGACTATATCGTCGTCGGCGCCGGCACGGCCGGCTGCATCCTCGCCAACCGGCTGTCGGCCAAACCTTCCAACCGCGTCCTGATCCTGGAGGCCGGCGGCAGCGACAACTGGATCTGGTTCCACATCCCGGTCGGCTACCTCTTTGCGATCGGCAATCCCCGCTCCGACTGGATGTTCCGGACCGAAGCCGAGCCCGGCCTCAACGGCCGCTCGCTGGCCTATCCGCGCGGCAAGGTGATCGGCGGCTCCTCGGCCATCAACGCCATGATCTCGATGCGGGGACAAGCCGCCGATTACGACCATTGGCGGCAGCTTGGTCTGACCGGCTGGGGCTGGGACGACGTGCTGCCGGCGTTCCGCGGGCTGGAGGATCATTTCCTCGGGGCCAGCGAACATCACGGCACCGGCGGCGGCTGGCGGATCGAGGCGCCCAGGCTGTCCTGGCCGGTGCTGGATGCGGTCGGCTTGGCGGCAGAGCAGATGGGCATCCGCAAAACGCCCGACTTCAACACCGGCGACAATGAGGGCGTCGGTTATTTCCACGTCAACCAGAAGCGCGGCCGGCGCTGGTCGTCGGCGCGCGGTTTTCTTAAACCGGTGCTGAACCGGCAAAACCTGCGGCTGGAAAAGAATGTGCTGGTCGATCGGCTGATCGTCGAGAACGGTCGCGCCGTTGGCGTGCGGTTTGTGCGGGGCGGCGAAGTGGTCGAGGCCCGCACCAAAGGCGAAGTGATCCTGTCCGCAGGCTCCATCGGATCGATCCAGGTGCTGCATCGCTCCGGCATCGGGCCTTCCGACTGGCTGGCGCCGCTCGGCATCGAGCCCGTGCTCGACCGGCCCGGCGTCGGGCGCAATCTGCAGGACCATCTGCAACAGCGCGCGATCTTTGAGGTCAAGGGCATCCGCACCCTCAACGAGACCTACTACAACCTGTTCCGGCGCGGGCTGATGGGGCTCGATTACGCCTTCCGCCGCCGCGGTCCGCTGACCATGGCGCCGTCGCAGCTGGGAATCTTCACCCGCTCCGACCCGCGCCGCGACCGCGCCAACATCCAGTTCCACGTGCAGCCGCTGTCGCTCGACAAATTCGGCGATCCCTTGCACCGTTTTCCTGCCATCACCGTCAGCGCCTGCAACCTGCAGCCGACCTCGCGCGGCACCGTGCGCATCCGCTCCGCTGAGGCCAGCGAAGCGCCGTCGATCGCGCCGAATTATCTGTCGACCGCCGAGGACCGCGAAGTCGCCGCCGACGCGATCCGCACCACGCGGCGGCTGATGAAACAAAAGGCGCTTGAGCCCTATCATCCCAGCGAATTTTTGCCGGGCCCCTCGGTCGGCGACGACGATGGCTCATTGGCAAAGGCCGCTGGCGATATCGGCACCACCATCTTCCATCCGGTCGGCACCGCCAAGATGGGCACCGCCAGTGACCCGATGGCGGTGGTGGACGAGCGGCTGCGGTTTTACGGGATCGCCGGATTGCGCGTGGCGGACGCTTCGGTGATGCCGACGATTACGTCAGGCAATACCAACACGCCGACCGCGATGATCGCGGAGAAGGCGGCGGCTATGATTTTGGCGGACGCCTAGAGCGTGGCGACACTGAGGGTAGCCTCCAGCGGAACGATGATCGCCGTTGCCGCTCTACTCGATAATCCAGTCAGCACTGGCGGCGAGCGGTGCGGGCACGGAGAGGCCAAGACGGGAGGCCGTCGCAAGGTTCACCGACAACTCGAATTTTGAGGTTTGGTAGAACGGAATGATGCCCGGGCTCGCGCCCTTGAAAATTTGATCAACGTCGTTCGCGCAACGTTTGCTCAAGTCTGTCAGGTCGAAGGAATAGGCCATTAGGCCGCCCGCCTCGACATACTCGCGGAAAGCTCCGATCGAGGGAAGCCTTGCATCCGCCGCGAGCCGCGCGATCAGACCGCTATTACGGAAGGTCTCAGGCGAGTCCACCACCATCAGCCCATTAGCACCCTGGCCTAAAAGGCCGTCGATGGCGCGCCTATAGTCGTCTTCGTTTGCACCGAACTCCAATAGAGAGACGGCAATCGGCAGGCCGATCCGTTGGGAGTTGGCTCGGATCGCCGGACCGGCAACTCCATCAAGCTGAATGCGGAGAAAGAGGCAGCCGAGTTTCGATAGAGCAGGACTGATCTCGCGCAATAACTCCATGCGTTTGCCATGGATGGAGGGACCTGTGTCGATACTTCCGCCGGTAAAATTTCGACCGGGATGCGATAGACTATCCGCAATTCCCAAGGCCACCGGATCGCCCGTCAAGGTTACGATCGGAATGGTCGCTGTATGCTTCTTAAAGAACGCTGTGCCCGGCCCGATAGCGTAAACGACGTCGGGTTTGCCTCGTACGATGTCCGCGACCAGGGTCTCAGGCCCGGACGTGTTCTGCTCTCTTCCGTAAGCTTCCACGACAAGATTCTTGCTTTCGGCATAACCTAATCGTCGAAGCTCATCAAAAAATGCCTTGAAATATCGCTGGTCGGTTTCCGGGCGAAGCGTGGCATTTGCCTCCGACGGATCGAAGATGGCGAGCCGCTTCGCAGCACCCTGAGAATGCGAAGCGAGCGGCGCTGCCGCGGCCAGACCCGTGACCATCTTCATGAACTCGCGACGTTTCACCAAGACCCCCAAAGCACCGTGTAAGTGCGCGGCCTGAAGCGCCTCAGGTTCCGGCGCGCTGCAACGCTCCCGCATACGGCAGCAATCCCGTGCGCGGATGGCAATTGAAATATTCGAACGGCGGGTTGTGCGCATCGACGATGAAAATCTCGTTGTAGGTGCGCATTTGCAGTTTGTCCTGATACTTGCGGCGTGCGGCGATCGCGCGGGTGTAGATCGCGAGATGACTCGGGTGATCCTTGGACCAGGCTTCGAGATGCCCGAGCGAGACAAAGGCGTCGAGCGAATAGCCCTCGGCGAGGTCGTCGCCCGCGGGGGTGACGCAGCCGACCTGACGCAAGGCAAAACAGCCGGTGTCGCGCGGGTTGTTGCGCAAGTACTCCATGCCGGCGTCGAGCGCGGGCCGGATGCGCTGCTCGTAGTCTTTGAGTTGCTCGCCCTCGCAACGCTCCCAGGACACGCCGGAGCGGATCACCGTCATGTTCTTCGGCGGCTGAATTTTGCGGTAGGAAATTTTTGCCGCGCCCGCTTCCGGCTCGGCGGCGACATCCGCTCCCTCGAACAGATCATGAGCCGACGCTGGAATCCGGTCGCGCGCCGCGCCCCAATAGCCGGTGCCTTCGGTAGAGGCAAAACCCACCGGGCAGCCGGAAAAGCCGCGCAAAAATTCCTTGAACGCGATGGTTTCCATGTAGTCGGCATCGACCGCGACCGGCTCCCACCACAGGCCGACCGACGACGATTTTGCCACCCGCGCGCGCCATTCGGCGACTTCAGGCAATTTCGACCATGCGGTGAAATCGGCAGCCTTCAGCCAATACAGCGCGGCGACGCGATTGAGGTAGTTTTGCGGGTCGGTAAAGCTGGCGAGGTCGGCATAGACAGGCGCGGCATCACCGGCCACTTGCAACCCATCGAACGACACTTCGCGCAACGCAGCCGCGTCGGTGGACTGGATGCCCATGAACAGCACGGCGACCTTGTCCTGCTGCGGCAGCACGGCGGAATAGCGCGGCACCGGCGGCGTGTGGCCTTCGGGCCGGCGCAGCGGGTAGATGCGGACCGGGCAGCCGGTTTCGGACGTGCGCGCGTCGGCCTCGCGGGGCGCGGTTTCGAGTTCACCGGGACGATCGTCCATCGAAGACTCCCGAAAAGCGAAATGTCGTCCGTCAGTCTCCCTGAATTTTCCGGGGTAGGCAATCTCCCCGGCATGGCTGGCGGGGCAAAAAAATGCCGCCCCGTCCGACGGGGCGGCAAAACGCTACGCGGCTACAATACGCTTCTTGTTTATTGATGGCGTTTTCGAGCGAAGTGGATACCGGTTCGCGTGAAGAAAACGCGTCAAAACAAAATCTAATGCTGGCCGTGATGCGCGGCGTGGTGACGGCTCGCCTCGGTGTGGTGATGCTCGGCGTGGCTGGCATGACCGTGCGCGGTATGGGCGTGGTGCGCCGCCTTTTCGTGATCGCCGGCTTCGTGATGCCTGGCGGCCTCGCGGTGATGTTTTGCAGCATGCTCGTGATGCTCGGCGGCCTTGTTGTGATGTTCGACGTGGGCGTGTTCTTGGGCGTGCTCGCTCATGTTGCTCTCCCGGTTCGTGGTTAAAAGTCAGCATGGTTTACGCAGGGCGACTGACATTATGCTGACATCCACACGACAGCCGTGTTGCAGCGGGCCTGTTGTCTTGGCCCCGGGGCGCCACGAAGACCTTCGCTTCCGGTCACGGAAACGTCATTCCGGCCGTCCGGGCTTTTGGGCGGGCTTCGCAAAATTCCGGGAATAAACCCCGCCCCCGCCCAATCACGTCCCCGAAGCCCAATCACGGGCCCCGAGGGAGACTGGCGATGAGCGCGCATGACCACAACAATTCAGGCCCGATAGATCCCGAAACCGGCCTCAGCCGCCGCAAGGTGCTGGAATGCATGACCTGGGCCGGCACCGGCGTGCTGTGGACCGTGTCCGGCGGCGTGCCGCGCTCGCTCGGGCTGGTCGGCTCGGCGATGGCGGCGGAGCCCACCGGGATGACCTTCCTGCAGATCAGCGACAGCCATGTCGGCTTCGACAAGCCGGCCAATCCGAACGCGCTCGGCACCCTTGAAGAGGCGATCAACCGCATCAAGATCATGCCGGTCAAGCCGTCGTTCATGATTCACACCGGCGACATCAGCCATCTGTCGAAGGCCTCCGAGTTCGACGACGCCGAGCGCATCATCTCGCAAGCAAAACTCGACGTGCATTACGTGCCGGGCGAGCACGACTTCCTCGACGAGGAGATCAAGTTCTACAAGGACCGCTACGGCAAGGGGACGCGCGGCGCCGGCTATTATTCCTTCGACGCCAACGGCGTGCACTTCATCGGCCTCGTCAACGTGGTCGACCTCAAGGCCGGCGGCCTCGGCAATCTCGGCGCCGAGCAGCTCGAATGGCTGGAACAGGATCTCAAGGGCCGCTCGAAATCGACGCCGATCGTGGTGTTCGCGCATATCCCGCTGTGGACCGTGTATCCGGAATGGGGCTGGGGCACCGAGGATGGCGCCCGCGCGCTGGATTACCTCAAGGGTTTCGGTTCGGTGACGGTGCTCAACGGCCATATCCACCAGGTGATGCAGAAGGTCGAGGGCAACGTCACCTTCCACACCGCGCGCTCGACCGCGTTCCCGCAGCCGGCGCCGGGCACTGCCCCCTCGCCCGGCCCGATGAAGGTCGCCGACGACAAGCTGCGCACCATGCTCGGCACCGCCAGCATCAACTTCAAGCGCGGCGATCAGCGTCTCGCGATCATCGACACCCCGCTGGCCGGCTGAACCTGCAAGGCTGAATCGACAAGGCTGAAAGCAACAAGAACCAGAAGGAATACTCTGATGATATCGGCATCACTTGGCCGCAGCGGCGTTCGTCTCGCCGTCGCGGCCGCGCTCTCCCTGTATCTCGGCGTCGCCCACGCCGACGAATCGAAAGTGACGATCGACAACTTCACCTTCACGCCGGCCGAGTTGAAGGTGAAGGTCGGCGACACCGTCACCTGGAGCAACCACGATGACATTCCGCACACCGTGGTCTCCGCCGGCAAGTTCAGGTCGAAGGCGATGGATACCGACGGCACCTTCTCCTTCACCTTCACGTCGGCCGGCGAATACAAATATTTTTGTTCGCTGCACCCGCACATGACCGGGACGATCAAGGTTGAATAGCTTGGGAATCCAAGGCATCACAGCAATGCTCGGCCGGCGGACCCCTGCCGGCCGGGCGCAGCCGTCCATAGCAACAGCCGGAAAACAGGCGATGCCGATCAGTTCTTCGGGCGAGGATTTGGGCAAGGCGCAGCGCTTTCGCGACGCGGCGCTGCCCTATCTCGACGACGCCTACACGCTGGCGCGCTACCTGCTGCGCGACCCCACCGAAGCCGAGGACGCGGTGCAGGAATGTTATCTGCGCGCGCTGAAGCATTTTGATTCTTATCGCGGGCCGGCGATGAAGCCGTGGCTGTTTGCGATCCTGCGCAACGTCTGCCGCGCCGAATTCGCACGGCGCGCGGGTTCGCCGACCGCTGGGCTCGACGACATGCCCGACGATGCCGAGCAGACGCCGCTGTGGCACGAACCGCAGGAGACGCCGGAAACCACGATGCTGCGCGAGCGCGACGCCTCCGCGATCCGGCAACTGGTCGCCAGCCTGTCCGAACCGTTCCGGGAGACTTTCGTGCTGCGTGAAATTCATAATCTTTCGTACCGCGAAATCGCCGACATCGTCGCGGCGCCGGTCGGTACCGTGATGTCGCGCCTGGCGCGCGCCCGCGCCATGCTGCGTTCGGCATGGACGGCGGGAGAGGAGCAACAGACATGACCTGCGACGAAGCGGAGATCCTGCTCCACGCATTGATCGACGGCGAACTCGATGCCGGGCACGCCCGCGAGGTCGAGCAGCATGTCGCCGGCTGTCCGCGCTGCACCGCCGCGCTGGCCGACTACCGCGCCATGAGCGCGGCCGTTGCCGGCGCCAATCTGCGCTACACCGCGCCCGCCTCCTTGCGCGAGCACATCGAGGCCGCGCTGCCGCAACCAAAATCGGCGGAAATAGTACCGTTGCCGAGCCGGCGCTCGGTGCTGCGCGGTTTTGCCATGGGATCGGCGGTATCGGCGCTGGCGGCGACCGGGCTTGTCGCCATCGTGCTGCGCAACGACGACGCACAGCGCATCGAATCCGAGGTGGTGTCGGCGCATCTGCGCTCGCTGCAGGCCGGCCACCTGATCGACGTGGTCTCGACCGACCAGCACACCGTAAAACCGTGGTTCAACGGCAAGCTCGACGTCTCGCCGCCGGTGATCGACCTCACCGCGCAGGGCTTTACCCTGATCGGCGGCCGGCTCGATTACCTCGATGCGCGGGCGATCGGCGCCGTGGTCTACAAACGGCGCCAGCACGTCATCAATTTGTTCGTGGCGCAGACCGCCAGCACCGAGCGCAAGGCGCCGAAGATGGAAACCATGCAGGGCTTCAGCGTGCTGCGCTGGAGCGAGCAAGGCATGAATTTTTGGGCGGTCAGCGACATCGGCGCCGACGAACTCACCGAGTTCGGCGCCAAGTTCCAGGCCGCGCTGGGCACGAGTAGTTGAACCGGCTCCGGGCACCGGATTGGCTGCGAACAAAAAGGCTTGATCGAGAGAAGGCCCCAGTCCTTAGGCCGGGTCCGCGATTTCCGCAGGGAATAAAACGGTGACGTCGATCATGCTCACAGGACGTGCCCTACAAGGTGGCCGATGGCCGCCGTGGCCCCCATCGCTATGGCCCCCCAGAAGGTCACCCTCAACATGGGCCTAAGCAGACCCGCACCTCCCGTCTGCGCTCCAGCGGCGCCAAGCGCAGCAAGCGCGACCAGCGAACCTGCTGACACGGCCCACGGAATTCGGACCATCGGCGAAGCAATAGCAATCAGCAGGGGAATGGCAGCGCCGAACGCAAACGTAACAGCCGAGGTCAGCGCCGCTTGAACGGGGCGCGCCACCACGTGTGCTGACAGGCCCAATTCATCCCGAGCGTGGGTCGCAAATGCACCCTTGGCCGTGAGCGCTTCCGCCACCTGGCGAGCCAGCGAAATATCGAGGCCCCGTTCGACGTAGATGTTGGTCAATTCCTCGAGCTCAGCCTCGGGTTGATCGGCAAGCTCTCGCCGTTCTTTTGTCAGGTCGGCGGCCTCCGTATCGGCCTGTGAACTTACGGAAACATACTCACCCGCGGCCATGGCGGTGGCGCCGGCCACCAAGCCCGCTATGCCTGCAACGATTACCTCGTTAGGTGAGGTTGATGCCGCAGCTACACCGACGAGGAGGCTTGACGTGGAAATGATTCCATCGTTCGCGCCAAGGACGGCAGCGCGGAGCCAACCAATTCGCTCGATGAGGTGCCCTTCGCGATGAAGCGGATACAAAAATGTAACTCCTGAAAGCTCGGATATCGCTACCCTCCGACCAAAAGCTTCCAGATCGGAGGGGAACTGGCTTGTGCGCCGGTAGTGTTTTGATACTGTCGCGCCTCGTCCGGACGGTAGAGTTAGACAGCACCCTGTCCCGTCGGGCAAGCTATCCTCCCAAATGCTGGATGCTCGATTACCCATTGTCGACGCAGGTGCGACACGAAGGGTTCAGGATTCCGACCTTTGCCGTGATTGAGGTGCTTGACCGTGCTTACTGATTTTATCGTTCGATCAGTTCTTGTTGCCTTGCCGGCTTTCGGTATTTTATCGGGTTTTGCTGCGCCTTTGATTGGTTTAACGGCATGGCAAGGCTGGATATGGGCTGCCTTCACGCTGCCGGTTCTGCTGGCTCTGCTTTATGAGATTGCGGCAAGCCTGAGACGCGGAGAGGTCGGTCTCGATATCGTGGCGGCGCTGTCAATGACGGCGGCGCTGGCAGTTGGCGAGAATCTGGCGGCCGTCGTTGTCGCGTTGATGTATTCGGGAGGCCAATATCTCGAAGCCTTCGCCGAGCGTCACGCGCGTCGCGAGATGACGGCGATCCTGGCGCGGGTACCACGGACGGCAGTCAGGCATCGTCAGGGTGTGCTGGAAGAAGTCGGTCTTGAGGCAATCGTGCCGGGCGATCGCCTGCTGATCAGGCAGGGTGATGTCGTCCCGGTCGATGGAATTGTCGCCAGCGGCGTCGCGATCCTGGATCAATCGGCGCTGACCGGTGAGGCTATCCCGGTTCAAAAGCGCTCTGGCGACGAGGTGATGAGCGGATCGACCAACGCCGGGGAAGCATTCGACCTCACCGCATCGCGTCACGCCGCTGAAAGCACTTATGCCGGCATTGTCAGGCTGGTCGAGGAGGCGCAGCGCTCCAAGGCCCCGATGTCACGGCTCGCCGACCGGTTCGCCATGATCTTTCTTGGCGTGACCGTTCTGATCGCCGGTCTAGCCTGGTACTTCACCGGTGATCCCATTCGCGCCGTCGCCGTTCTCGTGGTGGCGACACCGTGCCCGCTTATTCTGGCGGTGCCGGTCGCCATTGTGTCGGGCCTTTCACGGGCGGCGCGATCTGGCATCCTGATCAAGGGCGGAAAAGCCATCGAGGCGCTGGGGCGGGTGTACTCGCTCGTCATCGACAAGACGGGAACGCTTACGGACGGCAGGGCGCGCGTCGTATCGCTCAACGTCCGCGACCTCCTCGCTCCCGACGAGTTGTTGCGCCTTGCGGCTTCGCTCGATCAGGCGTCGAAGCATATCATCGCCCAAACCCTCGTGAGCGAGGCGCGCGACCGCAAGCTCCGCCTCTCGACCCCATCCAACGTGATCGAAACGGCGGGCGAGGGCATCGAGGGCCGCATTGACGGGCTGGCCGTGGTGGTCGGCGGCATTCACTTTGTCAGATCCAGATTGACCGAGGCGGCACCCGGTACCCCCGATCGGACCCGAAAGGCTGGCGCCGTCATCGTGGCTGTTGCGATCGATGGCAAGATGGCCGGCGAGATCGTGCTCGCCGATGAATTGCGAGTTGGTACCGAGGCGCTGCTGAAATCGCTTCGAAAACTGGGTATCCAGCGGATCGTTCTCGCGACCGGAGACCGGCGGGAGGTCGCGGAAGCGATTGCTGCGGGTCTCGGAATCGACGCTGTAAGGTCCGGGTTGACGCCGGATCAGAAGGTGCTGGTGGTGCTGACGGAGCGGAAAAACGGCCCGGTCATGATGGTTGGCGATGGCGTGAACGACGCACCAGCGCTCGCCGCGGCTGATATCGGGCTGGCGATGGGCGCGCGAGGGACGGCGGCTTCCGCCGAGGCGGCTGATGTGGTGATTCTGGTCGATCACCTCGATCGTATCGTGCCGGCGATTCAGATCGCGCGGCGCTCGCGCCTGATCGCACTCGAAAGCGTCGTTGCCGGGATTGGACTGTCGTTGCTCGGAATGATCGCCGCAGCGCTTGGCTATATCACGCCCGTTCAAGGAGCATTGCTTCAGGAGGTAATTGACATCGCGGTTATACTTAATGCGTTGCGGGCGCTGGGTGGGCGTGAGACCGATCCTCAACCTGAAAAATAATCATTCGCGGTTGCGGCCCGTCGCTCCAGGCGCGCTGCGTACGATCATGTTGCGTTTCTCCCGTCCTCGCTCATTTCTCACGGGCTTGTTCGGGCACCGTGCTGCGCGGCCTTGACCGCTGGCAGCCATTTACAGGCTTTGGCGACCGTAGCCCGCACGAGTTGCGCCAACATTCGAAGCGAGCGTAGCCCGGATTGAACCAACGGGTCCGGCCTTCGACCGGCCCGAGGATAAACTCCGTGAAATCCGGTAGGATCTCGCCTGTACGTCCACTACTCCCGGATTTCGCTCCGCTCAATCCGGGCTACTGGCTGAAAGGTTGTGACGGCTACGCCGTCTTGCGCACGGCGTTGTCGACCAGCGTCTTGCCGAGCGACCAGATCGCGCCGGGGACCTTGTGGCTGGCGGCGATCACGCTGTCGAACGCGGTCTCGATCCAGTTGCAGTCTTCCTCGGTGATGGTCAGCGGCGGCAACAGTTTGATGGTGTGGCTGCCGTGTCCGGAGACTTGCGTCAGGATCTTGTGGTCCTTGAACAGCGGCACGGTGATGAGCTGGCAGAACAGGCCCTTGTTGGCGGTCTCCAGCACATTCCACGACGCCTTCAGCCGCAGCGATTTCGGCGGGCCGAACTCGACGCCGATCATCAATCCCTTGCCGCGAACTTCCTTCAGCAACTCGTAACCGGGCACCATCCGGGTCAGCGCCAGCCGAAGCTCGGCGCCGCGCTTGGCGGAGGCCTCGATCAGCTTTTCGGATTTCAGCACTTCGAGGGTGGCGATCCCCGCCGCCATCGCAAGGTCGTTTTTCGCGAACGTCGAGCCGTGCACCACCGCGCGGTCCATGCGATTAAAAATCTTGTCGAAGATGCTCTTGCGGGTCAAAAGCGCGCCGACCGGAACATGGCCGCCCGACAGCGCCTTGGCGAGCAGCACCATGTCGGGTTCGAC
>Ga0265314_10005446_pt1 | contig 11490 bp, 11 predicted proteins | sample 4126metaG_FD_203106 | JGI IMG/M metagenome (GOLD analysis project Ga0265314, IMG submission 203106) | Rhizosphere microbial communities from Carex aquatilis grown in University of Washington, Seatle, WA, United States - 4-1-26 metaG | ecosystem: Host-associated > Plants > Roots > Rhizosphere >... | reverse complement strand
CTCGAAGATATGAAGCAGCTTGCTCGCGGCGGACCAACTCCAGTGGCTGCGACGAACCCATCAGCTTCTGACTCCCATAGACATCCGAGTGAAACAGAACTCGAAGAGAAATTCAACAAGATCTACCAGCAGGTAGTTGGCGAACTGATCTCCACAAAGGCAGCTGGCGCAGTCACCTTTAAATTCGGCGATGTCGACCTGCAAGTCATTATGCAGAGCGAACAACACGACAGTCTCGTCAGCTTACTAAAGCTCCTGGCATTCGACCTCGCCGTCCTCCTTGCGAGTATGCAGATTGAGATTCCCGCGCCAGGGCTCTTGATCCACGATTCTCCGCGCGTGGACGACATGCCGGACGATCAGTATTCGAAGCTCTTTGAACTCGCGTCGAAGCTCGAGCTGGTCAATAAGGGGCGGCAGCTTCATCAATACATCATCACGACAACCACACCGCCACCGGATCATCTTCGGAGCGGTGACTGCCTTAGGTTGGAGCTCAACGCTCAATCCAACGATTGCAAGGATCTCCTTTTTGGTCGACGCGTCTAACCTGATATGACCGGTCCTTCACTGGGAAATTTGATGCTACAGTGCTGCAACCCCAATGCGAACGAGTTATAAATAACGCCGGTTACAACCCTTTACACAGAACTGCAATCGGGAAGCAGATGTTGCGGTCCATTGCATTCTGGTCGTGCGCCTGTGATTTCGGTTTTGAGCGGACGCCAAGGTAAGAGCAGGGCCAATATTGTCCGAGCAGGCCATTTGGCGGGATGACTACTGAGAACTCCGAACTTCAAAGATCCTCAGGAAAATCGCCCAACAGCCGATGATCGAAATTGTGTGCGGTGCAGACTTTCCGACTTAGAGCGAACATGCTCCTACCAGTCCCTGCGTGGGATCTACTCTTGCGCCAGACCGCCTGGGGGAGCTCAAAGCAATTTCCATTGACCTTACGCCCTGATAAGAGCCAGAGGAGAAACATTAGCATGGGCAAAAGATCTGAGAGCGAAAACATGATCTCGGCAGTCATCGTCAGAAGGGGTGTCTGGAGGTCGAACTCAACTTACCGGAGCGTATTCGACCAATTTGGCTCATTGCCCTTCGACATCCAGGTAATGAACATATACGACCAACTGGTCCCTTCCGGGGGCGCTACCTTCTGGCAAATGAAAGCCACCTCAAACGGGAGTTTCTTTCTGTTCCCCATGAAAGATAAGACAAAGCCTGTTGAGATTATTTCTCCCAATGGCCATCGCGCCTGCGTCTCGAGCGAGGTCTCGGGACTTGTCGCGACCTTGTTTGCTTTACGGAGTGTCGGCTCTGGGGAGTCAGCCGGCAGAGCTTTCATTCGACTAGTTGAGTATGCGAGGCAGCAGCCCCAGTTTCGCAGCATCGACGGTGTGATCGCGGGGCTGTGATGCGTATCAAAGTCGGGAAAGTCTCGCCAATCAGGAGAAGCTGGCCGGACGTGAGCGGGTCCCGGTCGCCCAAAGGCCCAAGTCCGCCAGCCGGGCAGCAAGATGAGCCTCGCCCTCGGCCACATGCGCTTCTCGTCCTAGGTCCCAGCATTTCATTTTCTAAACAGAACATCGAGCTTTCGAATGAGAGTTTTTTCTGAATCGATCGAGCGCTCGAAAATGGCGAGCGGATTACCAAGATATTGGAGGAAGATACCCATGAATACGGCAGGAGTAATTGCGCAGGTAAACGATATCTTTCGCCGAGAAGCTTTGAGCGGAATCGCACTGAGCATGCCGGGAATGATCGTCGCATCACGCAGAGTGCAGGGATTACCCGATGCGTTGCAGAGAAGGATCTTTGAAGCGGTTCGCGACTATAAAGACTTCGACGACTGTGATGACCAATTTCCCGACGAGCATGAACGCGGCTTCATTTGCATTGGTAATGACATGTTCGCGTGGAAGATCGACTGGACTGCAGATCCCACAGGAATCGTGATTCCAGAGAAGGAAAGGCCCGAGACTTTCTTCCGAGTCCTCACGATCATGTTCGCCGAGGAAGATTGATTGCCCGTTTCGAGGACCATTAATAAAATCGTTATCTCCAAACCGAACTTGTAAACAATCCGACGCTTAGATTGTAGTTCGGCGCCACACGATAACAGTTGCGCCACGCGCAGTTCTGAACATCGATGTGTTCACCTGTTCGTGCACAGCCGACCAGAGATGAATTGTCGTTCGCATAGGCAACGATAAGCGTCATTAGCGTGGCTAAAGCCCTAAGGAAATTTGGGCGTTTTGCCGATACTTGAGTGAGGTGTCCTGTTTTTGAATTGCCCTCACCATGATCGGAAGCGGTGTTGAGACTGGAAATCAACGCCAACACGTGGCGCGTGAATGAGAAACGAAGCTTGGTGGCCGACCAACGGCAAGAACTGGCCAACAGATAAAGTGTCCCAAACTTGGACATTTGTGCAAGGGATGAGAAGGAGGACTACGTGGCGAAAGACAATATTGGCATTTCCTGGACAAACGAAGCGATGAACAGTCTCGTGGGTTGCCAGGAGTGTTCTCGAGGTTGCGATCAATGCTATGCCAGAATGCGGGTATATCGCTTCTCGAAAGCCAGCGTAACGAACCACGATAACCGCTACAGCGACCTGGTCGAGATGGTTAGAAAGCCGGCTTTGCCGGACGGCGACGAGGAGGAAAAGCAGGAACTGCGCTTCACCGGCCGAATCTTGTTTAATCCAGCCAAGATGTACCAGTTCCTCAGGAATAATGCCCCCGGGAACCTCGTTTTCGTGGATGAGTTCTCGGATTTGCTGCACAGCGCGGTTCCCTTGGATGTCATTCTCGAACATTTCCGGGTTTTTCGCGGTGTTCCTTGGCTGCAATTCCAAGTCCTTACGAAACGCGCCAGCCGGCTCAATGAACTGAACGCCGCGGTGATCAAGGAGTTCGGCGAGTGGCCGCAGAACGTGTGGATGGGGGTATCGGTCTGCACGCAGGCGAAGGGCGAGTTGAACAAGATTGCGACGCTCGGGAAAACGCAGGCACGGATCAAATGGGTATCGTTTGAGCCTTGGATATCGGATCCGAGGATCGCACTCGAAGAAGCTTGTCCCAATCTCGCCGGCCTGCTTGGCGATGGCGGGATCGCGTGGAGCGTGATCGGCGGTGAGTCAGGTTCGAAGCAGGAATCAAGACTCATGACGCTTGAGGACGCTCAGTATCTGTTCTCATCGAGCGAGCATGCTGGGTGCAGTCTGCACTTCAAGCAGTTGGGCACAAAACTAGCAATCAACCTCGGTGCCTATGGGATTGGGGATCACCGCGCAAAGGGCGGAGATTTGGAACAAATCCCATCGAAGCTTAGGGTACGGGACTGGCCGGAAGATTTGATGTGGGGCGTTCCTAAGGATGATCCACCTTTCCAGCCGCGGTTCGACCCGAAGAAATGGATCAGATTCGGATAAATGTGGGCGGCTGGAGAGAGCCGTAATTGATGTGCCCGGCCGATTGTGAAGCGGCCGAAGGAGCGACGCACCGATGGCTAAATTGCCGAAGCATCATGATGGAGCTGAACACAGGTTCTTTCTTCTGACACTGCTAAGGAACGGGCGCGTGAAGGCTGATCGCATCCGCACGGAAGATGATCCCAGACTACGCTCGAGAACTCCGTTTGCATTGATTACGCCAAATTCGGTTCTCCCGGCAAGCGTTGAATCAAATGTCGCGAGTGCGACCGAACGGGACAGTGGCAGGGCCGCGGAGCGATTGGACGAAGGATACCTGCTGCGACCACAAATCGCTGAGTCGATCGAGAATTTTCGCGGACTCTTCCATGCGCTGCGAGATGCGACAGAAGACACGATCCTTGAAATCGATCGAAAGGGTCGCCTTGGGGCCGAATGGCGCGTCTGCGCAAATCGCACCTGGGTGAATTAGAGCAATTCCGAGTATTAGGCGGAGTGTCTCATGCCGCGCTCTTCCGCCTGAGCGTCTCCTCATAGATTTTCTTTAAGCTAGGGTACGAGCGACGGCGTCGACCTCGGGTCGACAGCAGATGATGACCCGAAATTGGAGAGTACGAAAAATGAAGATGCCGACAAGAATGGCAGCGAAGGTTCGTCGTATCGTTCTTGGCCGCCTGGAAAGAACATTTAACATTTACGCGCACACGGACGTGGATGAAAGTCCGTTTTTAGGCGACAGTGCGACAATCATCGCCACTCAAGACATTTGGAGGATTGCGATCGATACGCTTGCCGGTCGGCATGTCTCGATTGCAGACGCGCCTTCACTCCTTGATGCGGCCGACCGATTGAGAGAGCTATTGGTCGATGTGCGGAACAACCTCTCCCGGATCTAGAAAGAGAAAGCGATTGAAGCAATCACGTTTCTGATCGCGATGAGTTAAGCGGTGGGCGACTCCAGTACCCCAGCGTTTGGTCGCTACTTGTGGAACGCCGCTGGCCTGGGGCTGGCGCTTTGACGAGATGCCTTTGTCAAAAAGGCGCATCCCCACAAACGCACGTATCGATAACACCCCGGACGTTCGCCGTCGACGCTTCCGTCTGTCGATGCGTGCGCCTGGCATTGCACCTTAAACCGCCCGCACCTCTTGTTGCAGATTAATCCGCTCAGCGACTTCTTGGTAAACGGGAATGCGCAACGCTTCCGCCGCCTCCAGAGTGACAGCCAGACCATACGGAACTCGTTCATCAAGACGACCCGCATCGGCCCGGCAATTGACCTTCAATCGGATCGTTGCCCCGTCGATAAAGGCGACCGCATCGTCGCCTTCGAAGATTTCATGCTGCATGGTTCCACGCTGCACGGTCTGCCAATCGGCGCAAACTCGATCGGTATTGAGAGCACTCTCGGGCGAGCTGACCCATAAACCCGCGCGTCGATAGTCACGGTGGAGAGGATTGATCGGCGTGAACCATGCGAGCGAGACCACCAGGCGCCGTATCCCAACGATTCCTGAAAGGCTCGGCGGCAACGGCAATTCATAGAGATGCCCCTCGTCCTCCCCAATCGACGAAGCCGAGATAACCGTTACGCGGTGACTCTCACAGCCCAGAACACGTTCAAGCTGCGCCGCACCGTAGCCGAAGTAGCGCGCGATGTGATCTCGATAATCCCGGCCAAGCTGCAAATTCTCTCGCAACACTTCGGCCGCTTCGGTCCAGGAACTGCCGTGGACAAGCAGCGCCTTGGTCAACACCGTCACTGCTTCGGGACTCCAATCGGTTTCAAGTCCCTCCAACATCTCCAAAATCCAATCACAGGAGCGACTGCCGAGGGCGGTCGCGTTGCTGGTGCCACACAGATAGCGGCTCGCCCGAAGCTCTCCGCCTTGTCCGGGAGAGGCGATCAACTGTCCAGGACCGGAACGCAACGTCTGAGCCAACTCCAACACTCCGTTTGGCTCCGCCGGGTTAGGAGACAACCGGTAGAGCTGCAATCCGCCCTCGAATAGAACATCCGGCTTTACCGACCGCTTGAACCCGAGGCCGATCCGGTTCAGCGGACTTGGATAGCCCGTTTCAGGATAGGGATTGATGAGGGTTGGTGGTGTAACAACCCCCGAGTCATCTCCGTGAAGACTGCCCACCGTAACCGCGTTGACTGCCTCTGAGGGCGAAAGAATCCTGCGCAGATGTGCGTTGGCATGAATGGCACGAGCTACCGCCGAAGACAAGTTCTCTGGCGGCAGTTGTTCGACCGCAGTACGCGCCACGTCCAATGAAATGCTCGAAGGATCGTTTCCCGCGCTGATAAGAAACAGGACGCCATACTTCCAAGAGAGCCAATCAATCATGCGTCCGAAAGGACTCATCGGCCCGTCCAATGGCCGGCTCGGATCTCCAATCGACAAGTTGAGAACACGGATGCTCGGAGCAACCGCGGGCGTTACTCCCTCGCCTTCGTAGAGGCGCTTTACGGCGCTGTGGAGCAAATCTACCGTAAGCTGATCCGCCGGGATGGACTCGCTCCGCAGTGCGCGAAAATCGCGAGGATCAGGCCGCATGATGGGCCGCACATAAAGAGGTCGTGTTAGCGCGTCTTCCGCCGCTGACAAATCCCCCCGCACGATGAGCGAGGCCATCGCGGTTCCATGCACCCGTTCTCCGGCCTGATAGTCCTGCTCCCATCCCTGCGGGTCATCGACAATTAACCGGCCTGCCAGCAATTCGTGATTGGCCAGTGGAAGACCATCCAGAAGGCCGATGCGCGGCACACCTGTGGGCCGCGTATCGGCACCGACATCGCCCGTGAATGGAATAGGAGGGGAATCGGGAGGCGTCGCAATCGACTGTCCTGCCGGACGAAAAAACATGATCTCGTCCAGTTGGAGCAATCGCACTGCAGCGTTATCGAGAATTTGGGTTGCAGCAGCACTGGGTATAGAGCCGAGCAGGCCGTGATAGCCAATCTCCGCATGCGTGGAAGTTCGGACCACTTGGCCCCCCGCAGCCACCACCGCGCCTTCGACCTGGAGGGCGGCCCGGCGTCGCGTGTCTTCATTTCCCCGGAACCAGAGCTCCGCTTCAAACGCGACGGTCTGCCTGCCGTTCTCGATCTCAAAGCGCCAATTTTCGAGGAGTCCCGTATCGCGCAACCGGTCCTCCGCATTCCAGAGTCGCAGGGTCCGCAACCGTCCAAACAGGTCGCGCCATTTGTTGAAGTTTCGCGGGAAGGGCTGTTCCGGGTTTGCCTGATAGGTTGCCCACATGCGCAGCAACTCGTCGAGTGCAGCGCGATTCGCCATGATAAGAAACAACCGGCCCGAGACGGGATCATTGCGTCGATCAGGGCGGTAGAAGTCCTGGTCCGCTGCCATTTCTTCATCGACTTCAGCCAACCACTCCATCCCGCGGATGCGGCGGACGGCATTGAAGAAATCGGTGATCGAACCTACGGTCTCAAGAACGACAACCTTCTCGGGCTCGGCTCCCTCGACATCGGCTCGCAGTGCACCGCGGCTTTCAGCGAAGGCTTGTTCGAGTCGTTGGATCTGCGGCCCGATGCGTTCGCTTTGTCGTGTCGCGTTTGGCAGGTGCACTGCCGTCGCGCCGCCGCCCTTCTTGGCTCGCGCGGCTGTTACGTGCGTTGGAAAGATTAGGATCGGCAACGTGCCCATTGTGCCCAGTACTCCTCTTCGGATGGCTCAGAATCCAGAGCTTGATCTGCTCCTGAAAAACTCGATCTGGATCATTGGCTCCATCCAGCACACATCTCCGTAAAACGTCTTGAGCCAGGTCTTGCAACTCCGAGTAGCTTGCACCCTCCAACTGGGCGAAGGAGCGTTTTACTTTCGATATATGGAACTGAGGGAAACGGGCGGCGAGAAGATCGAACCACCGCGCAATATGCTCGCGATCCGGCAAAGGCAGGTTGGTACGGATCTGGAAACGCCTCCAGACTGCACGGTCCAGCAAATCGGGATGGTTTGTCGCAGCAACCAAGACAACATAGCTTGGCAGCCGGTCGACCTCAAGCAGCAAGGAATTCAGCACTCGCTTGATTTCTCCGGACTCTTGCCGGTCTTCGCGCTCCTTCGCAAGGGCATCAAACTCGTCGAAAAACAGAACACATTGACGGAGGCGCGCATACTGAAACACTTCCTGAATGCGCTTCGCTGTCTCGCCCAGATAGCTGTTAACCACTTTCTCGTAGCGCACGACGAGGAAAGGAATAGAGAGCGCCGTAGCGATTGCCTCCGCCAGAGAAGTCTTCCCGTTTCCCGGAGGTCCGGTCAGAAGCACGCGGCTTCGTGGCTCCAGATTGTAGGAGCGCAATAAGTCGGCCCGCTGCTGCTCCTCAATGAGCTGCGTAGCAAGAATATGCACTGCCGAGGGTAAAACGAGGTCGGATAAGGTCACGTCAGGCTGTTGTTCCAAGAGCAGGTCTGCGCTCGGGCTCTTGAGCACAACGTGCACTGGAGTTTCACGGCCTTTTGCACCAGAAGCAGCCTGGGCAAGCGAATCGGCCAGAACATGATGGCTCTTGGAGCGCTCTTCAGCGATGACGGCTTCCACGGTCTTCGTGAAAAGCTCCCGCTCGCCGTTGAAGCCGGCCTTGACGAGATTGAGCAGTAAATCTGAGCGCGCCACGGCCGGTATCCTCCAAATCAAGTCTAGCAGCGTGCTTTCTAACGTCTCTACCTGCGTCTTTGCCGGTGGAAAACACGTACCCAATTAGGAACGGCACACCGTCGAACCCTCTGATTTCAGGCGGAATCGCTGCACAGTTTCTTAGCAAGCCAGCGGTCCGGCTACGCTCCCGGTCCTCGTGCTGTCCCCTCGCCGTGATCGCCGAGCTTGCATCGGAGGCAACCGGAAGTGTGGTTTGCGAACGCATCCCACTCGGGTATGCCCGAAAAGGCGGAGCTATGCGCATCCAGAAGATCAGCCGGTTGGATGAATTCACAATCTTCAGGCCGGGCCTGAGTAAACGTTGCCCACAACGCCATCCCCTCATAGCACATCCACTCTTCGGGCGCGGCCACGCCTTCCGGAAACCGACTTTCGCTCACGGATCGAATCTGCCGCACCATGGCCTTCTGACCAGCCTCCGTTTTGCTATTGTGGCATATTCGCCTATTATTCGCCTATACTCCCTCTATGAAAGTTGCGGGGCAGGAAAGACGGCCGGACTGGCCAAAAGTTGGTCCTTCGATCATTATTGCGACAGCGCTGATCGTTGCCATCCGCACCGCCAAATGGTCAGCGAAGTCTTCGAACGCCAACGTTTCCGATGTAGATATCGAAATGGACCAGGAAGTCACGTTTGCGGCCAGGACGAGTATCCGTATCAGACGAGCTTCTCAGGAAGCATGCAAGCCTTTCCCCGCAGACAATTCACTACACATATGAGGCAGGATCAGAGCAGGATAGTCCGCCATGAAGTGAAGGATGAGAGACTCAAACGCCCGCTGTGACCCCGGCGATCCCAGATGCCTTCGACTCACTTTACAGCCATTTGGCAGCACACATTCCGTTTGCACACCCCTCGGATATCAACTCGTCTTTGCCCATCTGAGTTTTCAGTAGTTGTCTCCTAACCCAATAAGCTGGTCAACAGAAACCGCCTTGCACTCCACCTCGAACCTGAGGGTGTCGGACAGTTGAACCGGCTCTGCGATGTTGTGCCCGGAGATTGAAATACTGGCCCGCACCTCGCCGCTGGTTCGACGCCCGAGGTAGAACGCTCGATTCGACCATGCCGACGTTCCGGGCTGAATATCGCCCAACTCGATCTGCACTTCGATTCCACGCTCATGTGGACTAACCGAAACGCCCGAACGCAGGAACGCGTCAGGACGCATCATCTTCATAAGGCGTTCCCTTACCGGCTCGGCGGCCCGTTCGCCGGACGTTTTCACTTCCACCTCCGGTTGTTCGAAGCCGAGCCGAACAACCACTTGCTGTGCGGTGACCCTGGAGGTGTTTGTGACCGTTACACCAAGCGCCTGCAGATGGGTAACATCCCGAAGATAGACCGCCAAGTCGGAATAGAAGTCCTCATTTTCATCGTTGATCCGAGCTATCAAGCCATAGTCGTTGCCGTAGCCGGGGATTTCGGCATCTTCCGGAACCTCCAGGCACGACGTCTGGAATACCGGAGAGCTCTTCAACTTGGACCGCTTCTCCAGATCTGCAAACGCGAACTCAAGAACAGGCTGTGCCCGTCCGCTTTCGAGCTTCGCTCCCATCTGGGCTACTTCATCCGGGTCCGCGGTGCTGGTTGTGTCCCCGCGCCGGATGTACACCGTTTCCGCTTTGAGTTTCCCGAAATTCTTGATCGGGAAGAAAGGACGGTCTTGCACCGGTATCGTGACGATACCGATAGACTTGCCCTCGAAATCCACGGGGTCGTAGGAAAAAGTGATCGGCCGGTTGACCTTGCTCTGAACAAACGTCTGCAGGGTTCGGTTCAGAAGATGTTCAGCACCGATTACCAAGGCGCGGCTGCCTTTTACTTCCTGGACACCAATTAGGATGTGTGCGTCAGAGGTGCGCCACGCGTTCGCGAAAGCCAAAATGTCTTTCAGCAATTCGGAGCGATCTTCATCCGTGCCCGAATCGAAAGGATATTGGTCTCGCTTGAAATCGAGTGTCTCCGACTCGTTTCGCCAAAGCAACGTGCTTAATTGATTTAGGTCCATAATCCGCAAGCCTAACATTGAGAATCAGTGCTGTTTGCCGATCATTTAGAGGGGCTTCGGGCCCTGGAGGTCGGGATAGGAGGCTGACTCCCGATCACGCCTTCACTCCTTCGAGTCGAGCGAGGGCCAGTATCCTTGTAACCTATGATGGAAGAGGAGCTTTGTCGATGACTTACACATAACTGTCTTCTGCGCCGGAAATAAACTGTAAAAAGCGCCAGCCGAACGACGAAAGGCGATATGACCGTTCCGGAGGCTGTTTCAGGTAATCGCTGATTGCTCTTCTCGCTTCGCCCGTCGACCGATACTCAACACTGCCGGTAAAATCTTTCATCTTTAGACTCTCGTTGACTAATCCCAGAGCAATCAGGCGCGTCGTACGGCTGAGATTCTCTCCCGTGAGGTTCTCGCGCGAGTGGCGCATTTGAAACCGCTGGCTGGCATCCAGCTCTCCCCCAAATCTGTCTGAGGGTGGCGGAGCGAACGTCTTCAGTTCGTCGAGATCTCCCATACTCAGATCCCGCAACATTCGGACGAAGTCCTCCCGAGGATCGGTCTGAAAGTCGCTGCTGCCGCTGTTCGCAAGTGCATCCCCGAACATCTTGAGCTTCTCGTCATCCTGGGTAGTGTGCAACCGTTCGATCAACAGTCCAAGCAGTGTCTGGAATTCTTCGGATTCGTAGTAGTTCCGGTCGGGGATTTTATCTTCGATCCGTTTCTGTTGTTCATTCAATGCTTCCGCTACGCGTAGAAAACGCTTTTCGAATCGGCCGGAACTCTGCGTGAGCAGCGACACCATGATTTGTGAAACAAAGGGTAACCCAGCCAGCGCCGCTGCTAGAACGCCGGACAGCCCCAGCTTGGTTAGCTGCGTTGCTACTGAGGTTTCCACCTCGATGTCGCCTTTGGCCTGCCGAATCTCTATGCCTATCGGATCGTCGATCGCCATATACCGCCCTCGGGTAGTCGGAATTTCTGGATCTCTTGAACAAGTCCCGTGCAGCCGCCCTCAAAATCGGTCCGCTGTACAAGTCGATTGTGTGCGGTTGGAACGGTTCAGAGCCACCAGTGAAAATGATCTCGCGCCAAAACCGCTTTCCTTTCGTCCCAGTCCTCAGCCTTCCCGTAAGGCACACATCTATACGGAGATGCAGAGTCGGAGAGTGAGATGCTCAGACGCGATGCAAAACAAGACCTCGGTAGCCGTCTTCAGCGTGCACTGAGTGAACCATCAGAGCAGCGTCTCACGCCACATGAGCTGACCGTCAACAGCTTAAAACTCGCGCTTTAAGAAAGCTACTCGGCAAAGTGCTCCGATTCGACTTTGTCACAGACTTAGGGAGG
>Ga0265314_10005445_pt1 | contig 11491 bp, 9 predicted proteins | sample 4126metaG_FD_203106 | JGI IMG/M metagenome (GOLD analysis project Ga0265314, IMG submission 203106) | Rhizosphere microbial communities from Carex aquatilis grown in University of Washington, Seatle, WA, United States - 4-1-26 metaG | ecosystem: Host-associated > Plants > Roots > Rhizosphere >... | reverse complement strand
AAAGCCTTCGCTCCATCGCGGAACTCGCAGGCTTCCACCGTACATCCCGGCGTATCGGCCTTCGGATAGAAATAAAGCACCACCCGCTTACCTTTCAGGTCAGACAAACGAAAGTCCGCGCCCGTGTCGGTGTGAACCATAATTTCGGGAGCAGGATCGCCCACTTTCAACATGTGTCACCCCAGTTTCTGCTTGAATAATTCCGTCACCAGCGCCACGTTCGCCTGGCCGCGCGTCGCCTTCATTGCCTGGCCCACCAGGAAATTGATCACCGCCGTCTTCCCGCCGCGGTACTGCTCCACCTGCTTCGGATTGCCGGCGATCACATCGGCGATCACCTTCTCCAGCGCGCCCGAATCGCTGATCTGCTTGAGCCCTTCCCTCTCCATGATGGCGGTGGGAGCATCGCCCGACGAGAACATCTTGGGGAAGATCTCCTTGGCCAGCTTGCCCGAGAGTTCGTTGCCTGCGATCAGCTTGACCAGTTCGCCCAGATGCTCCGCGCTCACCGGCGACTCCGCGATCTCCTTGCCTTCCGCATTCAGCATCGCCGTCAGATCGCCCATCACCCAGTTGGCGGCCATCTTGGGATTGCCCGACACACGCGCCACCGTCTCGAAGTATTCACTGGTGGCGCGCGAAGCGGTCAACACGTCGGCGTCGTACTCCGACAAGCCGTACTCCTCCAGGAATCGCGCCCGCTTGCGCGCCGGCAACTCCGGCATGGTGGCCTGAATGCCCGCCAGCCACGCCTCGCCGATCTGCAGGGGCACCAGATCGGGCTCGGGGAAATAGCGATAATCGTGCGCCTCTTCCTTGCTGCGCATGCTCGCCGTCTCGCCCAAATCGGGGTCGAACAGCCGTGTTTCCTGCACTACCCGGCCGCCGCCATCGATCAGCGCTACCTGCCTCGAGATCTCGTATTCCACGGCCTGTTTAAGAAAGCGAAACGAGTTCAGATTCTTGATCTCCGCCTTGGTGCCGAGCTCTTCTTCGCCTTTGAGCCGCACCGAGACGTTGGCATCGCAGCGCAGATGGCCCTTCTCCATGTCGCAGCTCGAGACTTCGATAAACTGCAGCGCCTGTTTCACCGCCGCCAGATAGTCGTGCGCCTCGTCGGAACTGCGCAAATCGGGTTCGCTGACGATTTCGATCAGCGGCGTGCCGCTGCGGTTGAGGTCGACATAAGAGTAGCTGCCGGAATCCTTGAAGCCCTCGTGGATGCTCTTCCCGGCATCGTCTTCCATATGGACGCGGGTCACCCGGATGCGCTTGGGCACGCCGTCGACCGTGATATCGACATGGCCCCACTCGGCGAACGGCTCGTCGTACTGCGAGATCTGGTAGCCCTTCGGAAGGTCCGGATAGAAGTAGTTCTTGCGGGCGAAACGGGAGTGCGGGCGGATGCGGCAGTTCAGCGCCAGCGCGCCCTTGATTGCCAGTTCCACGGCAGTGCGATTCAGCACCGGCAGCGCCCCCGGCAGCCCCAGACAGACCGGGCAAACGTTGCTATTGGGCGGCGCCCCGAATCCGGTGGGGCATCCGCAAAAAATCTTGGTGGCGGTGGCGAGCTGCACGTGGATTTCGAGTCCCACGACAGCCTCGTAGCGCGCGATCGCGTCAGGAGTGGCCATTGCAAGCATGGTGTCTTTCTATTGTAGAGCCACCGTTAGCCTGCAGTTCCAGCACCAGGGCCCGCTAATTTCACCGGTGATGTCGCTTGGAACCGGGCCAACGCGGCATACGCGGCCGGTCTCTAATCCTGGACTCGGTACCCGTATATACCACGTGTTCCGCGGCGCCGGCATCCAGGCAGGCGCGGACGATGGCAGTCGTGAAGGCGCGCGGACCATTCATCGAGTCGCGTGCCAGGAGCTTGTCGGCTTGGATGAGCGTGGGCTCCAGAGCATCAGCGGACAAAACCGGGAGCGCCGCTCCGCCCGTCATCCAAAACTCGCCGAGAGGTACCGTTCGCGTCGCCAGGACGGCGCTGCCCTTTCCCAGACTGCGACTGAAGGACTGGTCCATTATGAACAGCTCTTCCTGGTTCAGAATGTCGTCCACGAAGAGACCGGCATCCGGCACAACCGACCGAATGGTAAGAATCCCATACCTCGTGTGCCGGTACGCGTTCAGCAGGTAGGCTTCGTCCGATCCCGGAATCGCAGGGTGCGCCTCCGCGTATCGCTGGACCAGATTCTTGCCGTCTTCGAACCAATCGTAGAGACAGCAGTCCGCCAGCACGCTCGGCATTTCCATGCTGTCCAAGATAAGCATCCCATTCCGCCGGATGCCGAGAGCGTCTCCAATCTCGGCGTACGCCTCGGGCGGAACGGTCTTGACCATTCTGTCGCTGAGCCTTTTACCAAGGGCTCGCAACCGGCGGTATCGATCCACGTCCGCCGGAGCAGGGAAAAATGAAACTCCCATCAGCTACCATTCTGCCGGAAACAGCGCGGCGAAGGGCGTTCCTCGCCCGGTGCTACCATCGCACTTATGGCCAAATTCAAGCCGGCTCGGGCGAAGAAATCAGCCGCGCCAGCGCCGCAGGGGGCCATCCCCTGTGTCATCCTGGTAGTTCTCGCCATTGCCGGCGTCATGCTCCTGCTCTTTTTTGTGATGAAATCTTCTTCGGGCAACTAAACCATTCATGCGAAACCATAATCTTCAGCCCGGCGACATGCGGCCCGTGGAAATTATCACGGGCTACCTGATAACTGCCGAAGGCTCGGCCCTGATTAAAGTGGGCAATACTCACGTGCTGTGCGCCGCTACGGTGGAAGACTCTGTGCCGCCGTTCCTGCGCAACTCCGGTAAGGGCTGGGTCACCGCTGAATATTCCATGCTGCCGCGTTCTACCGCCAAGCGCACCCCCCGCGAGGTCACCAAGGGGCGCGCGTCCGGCCGCACTCATGAAATTCAGCGCCTCATCGGCCGCTCCATGCGCGCCGTAGTCGATACTGCCGCGCTCGGCGAACGCACCGTCATGATCGACTGCGACGTCCTGCAGGCCGATGGCGGCACGCGCACCGCTTCCATCACCGGCGCCTTCGTGGCGCTGGCGCTTGCCATGCGGCGGATGGTGGACTTCGGCGCACTTAAGAAAGTCCCCCTGCGCGATTACGTGGCTGCCACCAGCGTCGGCATTGTCGGCGGCGTTCCCATGCTCGATCTGTGCTACGAAGAAGATTCCCGCGCCGACGTCGATATGAACGTGGTGATGACCGGCTCGGGCAAGTTCGTAGAGGTGCAGGCGACTGCCGAGCATGCGGCCTTCGACGACGAGCAGATGGCCAATCTGATCGCGTTGGCGCGTGGCGGCATCGCCCGGCTCATCGAAATTCAGAAGAAGGTGGCGCCGATTTGATCCGCCTGCAGTGCGCCACCGGCAACCCTGGCAAGCTGCGCGAATTTCGACTGGCGGCGGGGCTCGCACCGGTAGAGATCGAGTTGCTCCCCGGCTTCAAGCAGATCGAGCCTTGTGTGGAAGACGGCCACACCTTCGAAGAGAATGCCGCCATCAAGGCTCTGTACTATGGCCGCCACACCTCCGGCCCGCTCTTCGCCGACGATTCCGGCCTGGAAGTGGATGCGCTCGATTCAGCGCCGGGAGTTTTCTCGGCGCGATTCTCGTTGATGCATCCACCGATAGCAGGTCCGGACTTACCGGTCGACGAGGCGAATAATCGGTTGCTGCTCGAGAAGCTTCGCGGCGTAACCAATCGTACCGCCCGTTTTGTGTGCGCCATCGCACTGGCGGAAGGCGGCGAATTGCGCGGCGTGTGGCGCGGCGCGGTGGAAGGCACGATCATCGACGAAGTCCGCGGCGCCGGCGGCTTCGGGTACGACCCGCTCTTCTACTGTCCCCAAGTGGAATCCACCTTCGGAGAGGCGACCGAAGAACAGAAATTCGCCGTAAGTCATCGGGGAATCGCGCTACGAGCTATGCTCGCCGCGCTCGGCTCTTAGCTGTTAGCTTTTGGCTTTTGGCCGGCAAGCCGTGGCCTCGACGCCGAGGCCGCCAAGCTAAAGGCTAACAGCTAATCGCCAACAGCCTTTCCTAGTCACAATCCCCGCCTTCCTTCTTCCGTGCATCCAGTTTCACCTTCACCCGCAGCAGCACGCGCAGCGCGAACAGATTGAGCGCCGCCAAAAGAGCCGCCAGGAAGAATCGATTCTGCGCCACGGCCGCGCCTACCACGCCGAAGTTCCAGATACTCGCCGCGGTCGCCGTTCCGTGCACGTACGCCCGCTCACCCTCCGACTTCAGAATCGCGCCACCCCCGATGAAACCGATGCCGGCCACTAATCCCTGAATCACGCGCGACTGCGCCGCCAGGTCGGTCATCCCCAGCGGGACCGCCACCAGCACGAATCCGCAACTGGCCGCGGCCACCAGGGGAAACGTACGGACCCCCACGCTGTGGGCTTCCTGTTCGCGATACCATCCCACGGGCAGCGCCAGGGCATAAGCCAGCAGCACTTTACCGATATCGATCAGTTCCGCTTTCCCGTAGTCGAAATTCTGCATATGTGCTTTATACCACCGGACGCACCACTGTGCCGATTTCCCTTTTCACCCCAAAACATTTCCTGTACATTATGTAATATGGAGAGCAGTCGCGATTCGTCCGTCTGGCGGAACCTGGCGGTCACCTTTGGTGGCGGCCTGGCGCTGGGTGCGGTTGGGATGAAGCTGACGCAAACCGCACTCCGGCCCGTGGAAGCCCCTCCGCGGCCCGAGCCCAACGTCGTCACTGACCGTTTGAGCGTCATGGAACGCCGTCTGGAACGGGTGGAGCAGGCGCCAGCCCCCGCACGCCCAGCCGCCGCCGCACCGGCCGCTACTGCGACGCCCATGGACCAGAAGGTCCTGGAGGCCGTAATCGGCGCCGTGGACGCACGCCTCCACGAGCATGCCGGACAGGTGGATCGCCGCCTCGCCGATATGGAAGCCCGCATGGCGGTAATGCAAAGCGCCCAACAACAGGACCGCCAGGCGAACGAGCAAATCCGTCAGGAAGCCGCCGCGCTCCGCACCGCCGTACAGCACGACATGCGCCAGGTCCGCGAGTCCGTCACCCGCACCGCCGCTGGCCAGCAAGTCGCACAGACTGAATTGCAGACCTTGCGACAGCAACATGAGCGCATTGTGGATGCCGCCGAGCAGCGCTTTGCGGACATGCGGCAGGAGTACCGCGAAGGACTGGCAGGATTGCGCAGCGAGATGGAACAATCCATCGAGGCGCGTTTCGTGACCGCCGCCGCGGCGTCGGCCGCTGCTCAGATGGAAGAGCAATTAGCTCCGCTTCGCGCCGAAGTGCACCAGAAGGAACAGGAACTGGCCGAATTGCGCCAACGCCTGGCGGACAGCGAAAAGTCGGTGCTCGATGTCGTCCTGGCGATCGGCGATGTTTGCCGGCAGGCCGCCGACCGCATGACCAGTCCACGGGAACCGCAGCCCGCCGCTCCGCCTCCGGCCCCACCGGTGGTACAAATGACGGAGACCCCGCGCAAGCCCGAAGCGGCGGCGCCGCTGCCCGCCGAACCGTCGCCTATCGCCGCCGCTCCGGCCGCGCCTAAAGTGGAGACCCTGACGATTCCACGTATCGGCCCTGAACCCGCCCTCGCCCCCTCCATTCCCGGCTTCCTGCAAGACTCGAATCACCGCACCAGTTGGCGCATACCGCTGGTGTCGTCGTTCCTGGTGTCCACCGGCTACCTGCTGCTCATGCACTACCTTTCCGCCCCGCTACAATGAAGGAATGTCGGACAAATTGACGATCGCGGGCCGCGAGTTCTCCTCGCGCCTTATCGTAGGAACTGGAAAGTACCGCAGTTTTCAGGAAATGCAGCGCTGCCATGAGGCCACCGGCGCGGACATGGTGACCGTCGCGGTGCGCCGTGTGAACCTCACCGACCGCTCCAAGGAATCGCTTCTCGATTACATCGACCGCACCAAAATCTTCATCCTTCCCAATACCGCCGGCTGCTACACCGCCGATGACGCCATCCGCACCGCCATGCTCGGCCGCGAAGTAGGGCTGTCGAACTGGGTGAAGCTGGAAGTAATCGGCGACGAGAAGACGCTGTTTCCCGACAACGCCGGCCTGCTGGAGGCGACTCGTGTTCTTGTGAAGGAGGGCTTCGTGGTGCTGCCCTATACCAACGACGATGTCGTCAACGCACGCAAACTGATTGACGCCGGCGCCGCCGCGGTGATGCCTCTGGCCGCTCCCATCGGTTCCGGATTGGGAGTGCAGAACCCCGCGAATCTGCGCATCCTGCGCGAAATGATCACCGAAGTCCCCATGATTGTGGATGCCGGAGTGGGGACCGCGTCAGACGCCGCCATTGCCATGGAACTGGGCGCCGACGGCATCCTCATGAACACCGCCATCGCCGCCGCCGAGGACTCTCTCAAGATGGCTCGCGCCATGATGCTCGCCACCGAAGCGGGCCGTCTGGCGTACGAATCGGGACGCATGCCGCGAAAGCTGTACGCCAGCGCCAGCAGTCCGTTGGCAGGTGTAGTAGGCAGGTAGGGGATCGCAGCTCATCCCGCGCTTGGGGCACGAGTCTCCCGGAGGCAAAGAGCCAAGAGCCAAGCGCTAAGACCTTCTTCAGATCAGATTCGTGTGTCCGCGCCGGGGAGCAATCCCCGCCTCCACCACCAGCGTGATCACGCGCGTGACGACGTTGCCGTCGAACCCTTCCGCCAGGATGGTGTAGTGAGTGGTATGTTCCGGCACAATATCCAGGCATCGGTTGGCGGCTGGCGCCACCGGTTCCAGGGACGGCGAAATGCGCACCGACTTAGCGTTTTCCACGCCGTAGCAGAGCTTAGCCTTATCGCCTAGAGTGATGCTTCCAGTGGTGGCGTAGAACCGCAGAATGCGAACCGGCCCGCGGGGCCCGCCAACCGGAGGAATCCACGAGCGCACCGCGGAATCTGGAACTGCGCTGATTGCCCAAACGGCCGCCAATAGCGCCACGGCGGCCACAACTCTCCCCAACAGCCAGGACAGCATCGTTAAATTAGACTGTACCAACCGAGGAAAGGTTTCATATGCGGTAATCTGCGAATATGGCGATTCGGATTGTACAAGTGGATGCGTTTACAAGTAAAGCCTTTGGCGGCAATCCGGCGGCGGTGTGCGTACTCCCGCAACCGGCGCCTGAAGAGTGGATGCGCAGCGTGGCCAGCGAAATGAATCTTTCTGAAACGGCCTTCCTGACCCCTGAAGACGGCGGATTCCGGCTTCGTTGGTTCACTCCAGCGGTGGAAGTCGACCTTTGTGGACACGCCACCGTGGCCAGCGCGCATGTGCTCTGGCAGGACGGTCATCTGCAGGCTGGCCAGCAGGCTCGGTTTCACACCCGCAGCGGCCTGCTGTTGGCCGATCAGCGCGGTGATTGGATCGAACTGGATTTCCCAGCCAAGATCGTGGCGGCTACGCCCGCCCCGCCGGAACTTCTGCCGGCGCTTGGCGTCCCAGCGGCAAACTTCGTGGGGAAGAACGCGTTCGATTACCTGGTGGAAGTGGATTCCGAAGAGACGGTGCGCGCTCTCTCTCCCGACCATTCGACCCTCCGCAAGTTGCCGGTGCGTGGCATAATCGTGACCGCGCGCTCCACGGGTGGCGAGTTCGATTTCGTATCGCGCTTCTTCGCGCCGGGATCGGGAATCGATGAAGACCCGGTCACCGGATCGGCCCATGTGGCGCTCGGACCGTATTGGAGCGAACGTCTCGGCAAGACTGAATTCCTGGCGTATCAGGCGTCGCCGCGCGGTGGCGTAGTGCGCGTAAAACTCGCCGGCGATCGGGTCCTGCTCGGTGGACAGGCTGTCACCGTGCTGACCGCGGATTTGTTAGTGTAACGCGGGCTTGGCGAGCGGGGCTCGCCCCCGACGGTGGCTGTTCCTACTGCGCCGCGACCGCCAGGAAGCGGTGCTCGCCCGCGGTGTTATTCTGACTTCCGACAGACGCCGCCAGGGGGCTGTCATGACTTCACCGGACCCGAAGGGGCCGCTCCTTGACTCCTATCTTGCGAAGCCTACGGCACAATCTGGAAGTCCTGCAGGCCGATTTCGTCGCTGCCCGGAATCCGGAAGCCGAACCTGCCGTGCACCGTCGTACCCGCGATGTCCCAGGTATCCAGGACCGTCCACCCTCCGTGTAACGCGCTGATTACCACAGAGGTCGGCGTGATGGCGAGGGTAATGCCCATGGGCTTTTTCTTATCCATGCCATGAGGCACTTTGATCTGGCTCAACTTATTCCCGGCTCTTACTTCGTAGCGCGTCAGGCTCTTGTCGTCCAGTTCGTAGTGAATGAAATTTTTCTCGTCGCGGCACGCCACTCCCCACTCTACGTGCCTGCCCTTCAGCGACACCACTGTGAAGCGGATGGTGGCTTGCGCGATGTCCGGCGCGGCCATCACCCAGTCGCCTCCCTTATGGGTGATCATGCCGTTCTGCTGGACCCAGCCGCCGGTCTTCATCCAATCCTCCACCCCGAAGCTCACCGAGGGTACAGTCTTGGCGGGCGCTTTGGCAGTTTCCACGTGCCGCAACGTCACCGGGGCGACGGCGGTGCCGCCGGCGTTCACCTGAACCGGAACGGTGGTGGTAGCATACTGCGGAGCCGACACGGTCACCTGATAATGGCCTTCCTGCACGATCACGCTCGGGCCGGTCACTTCGCGCTCCTGCGTGTCGCCATCCCGGCGAATGCGAACGTGCGTCTCCAGGCCGGGCGGATTGATCTCGAAGCGGAGCGTCCCGGTGGTCGGCGCGGCCTCCAGAGCGGCCTGCAAATCCACTGTCTTGCCGCCCGCGAAGGTTTGCTCGCTCTGCATCGGCCGGAAGCCGTCGTGGCGCAGAATCACGGTATGACGACCGGGTTCGATGCCGCCCACCTGAAATTCTCCGTCGGGGTGCACCGCGCCCCGGCTGATGTTGTCCACTACCACGTCGGTCCCCGGCGGCGCGTGGTGTACGGCCAGGACCGCCTTGGCCGCCGAGAGCGTGAAGACAACCTTGGTGTCCGCGCCCTTCTTAACTTCCACCGTCTGTTCCGCGGCGGGCGCGAAGCCTTCCTTCTGGACCGTCACCGTGTACTTTTTCGGGAACAGGTAGACCACTAACCGGCCGCGCGCGGTGTCGCGCTTATATTTCTGCCCGTTAATCAGCAGGTGCACCTGGTCTTCATTGGTCTCCACCGAGAGTGTGCCGAGACTCTGCGAGGTATTCAGCGAAACAAACAGCGTCGCCGAGGGCTGCGATTCGAAGACCATCCGGTCGTGCTGGCCGGCATCCGAGTCTAGCGTCAGTTCGTGCGTTCCGGGCGTCAATCCCTGCAGAGGCAGACCGGCCGCCGCCAAGGCACCGAGCGGCTTGCCGTCGAGCGATACGCGATAGCCGGTACCGCTGCCGTAAACGTGCGCATCCCCACCAAAGCCGGCCACCATGAAGCATCGACCGTTCTTGGCATCGATGGAGCCCGTCAGTATGGGCGCTGCGCCCTGCAGTATCTCGATCGGGATCGAGGCCGCGGAATCGCCACCCTTCACCGCCAGAACGTGTTTGCCCGCGCTCAGGTTGGGGATCTCGGCACCACCGCTTTGAATCTGGCCGGCGGCAGCGTCGTCCAGGGTCACCGTTCCTTCGGCCAGATCGGTGAAGATGGCTGCCCGCGGCCCTAGCGGAGTGAGCGTCAGGGTAAACTCCTTGGGCGCATCAGGTCCGATCACCATGGGCAATGTGACGCTTTGATAACCGGTCAATTGAGCCTGCGCATAGTTGTTGCCCGGGGACACTTCCTTGCTGCATGTGGAGACGCCGCACGATTCGCCGTTGAGCTTGATCTCCGCGCCTTCGGGCGACGAGCGCACCACGATGGCGTATTTCGATACCGCAGGCGGGGGTTGCGGCTTCTGGCGATTGCGCAAGAAGGTTACGCCGAGGGCAACCATCACCAACAATACGACCGCCGCGAGAGTGCCTAACAGCAGCTTCTTGGGCGTTCCGGACTTGGGACCTGCCGGTGCGACGGGTTTGGGCGCAGCAACCGGCGGTAAGGGCACCGGCATCTCCGCCATGCGAGTTGGAGGCGGCGGTACCGCCGGCGCCTTGGGTACGGAACCACCCAACAGGGCCTGCGTTACCGAAGACGGCACCGCCACGGTTGGCATTTCCCTAATGGACGCAGGTGGAGGCTGGACAGGCTGGGGCGGCGGCGCCACCTTGGGTGCGACCGGGGGTACGACCACCGGCGCGACTGGAGTGGGCTTGGGCGGAGGCGGCGGAGGCGGCGGAGGCGGCGCAGACTTGCGGTCTGCAATCCCCTGCTTCAGGACCAAGGCCTGAGGGTGCGACGGCTCCATGCGCAGTACTTCCTGTACCAGCGCATCAGCCGATGTCAGATTCCAATCGACCAGCCGCTTGGCCTCTTCCAGCAGGGAATTGACCAGCACAGTGCGAATCACGGCGTTCCGCGGATCGAGCTGGTAAGCATCTCGCAACGAGTCCCGGGCCTCTTCGGTAGCGCCGCGATTCATCTCGTCGTGCGCCTTCCCGAGCAACTCCAGGGCCCGGCCGGCGCTCTGCTGGCCTTTGCGAACCTGCTGGTCGAGTGACAGCAGTTCCGGATCCGTGGGCGACTCCGCCAGCCCGATTTGCACGGCCTGCATGGCGCGCTGATAATCGCTCAGTTCCAGGTACTTGCGCGCCTGCTCCGCCCACGGACCTTTGGCCGACGTGGCGGCAGGCGGCGCCTGCGGAGGTGGCGGCGGTGGGGGTGAAGGAGGTGGGGGTGGCGCCGCTGGGGCAGGCTTGGACGGCTGGTCGCGACGCTGCGCCAGCCGCTGGATCTCCATCAAAAGCCCAGGATGCTGGGGGTAGATCGACCGGAGGATTTGCCACTGGTCCAACGCGTCGTTGAATTGCCCCTGCTCCTCGAAGAAGCGCGCTTTCGCTACGATGGAGCTCACCAGGTCACGCATCTCGCGCGCCGACTCGAGCGCTTGCTCGAAGTGCGGTTCGCCGGGATACTGCTGGACCGCGGCTTCCAGGATGGCAGTGCGACGATCCAGGTCGACTTCCGCCTCCGCTCTGCGGTCGGTGTCCACGATTGCCTGTGCCAACTGCGGCGACTTGGGCCGCTGCCGCGCTTCCAACTCGGACTTCAGCGCCTGAAACAGGGCATGGTTGGGGTACTTCGCCAGATACTGACGGCATACGGCCATGGCGGCATCCAGATTGCCGGCCGCCATGTTGCCCCTGGCCTCTTCGTAAGCAGTCTTCAGGGCATCGCTCTCGGAGTGCACCTGGGTGTAGAAATTACGATAGGTGTTGGAAGGGCCGGCGTCGGGATCCGGAAAATCGCGATCCAGGGCCGCCAGTTTCTCCAATTGGCCGAGGGCGGTGGTTACGTCGCCCTTTCCCCAAGCCTCGACGGCGCTCTGGTAGAGGCGCGCTTTTTCTTCG
>Ga0265314_10005444_pt1 | contig 11495 bp, 9 predicted proteins | sample 4126metaG_FD_203106 | JGI IMG/M metagenome (GOLD analysis project Ga0265314, IMG submission 203106) | Rhizosphere microbial communities from Carex aquatilis grown in University of Washington, Seatle, WA, United States - 4-1-26 metaG | ecosystem: Host-associated > Plants > Roots > Rhizosphere >... | reverse complement strand
GACCTTCCCGGCCGGCGCGCGGGTGGCCTCCACGCGCGGACGATCGAGGTCCTCGATCAGCGCGGGATCGCCGATCGCTTCCTGGCCGAGGGCAACGTGCTGCAGATCGTCGGCTTCAACATGGTCCGCCTCGACATCAGCGACTTCCCCACGCGCCACCCGTACGGCCTGGCCCTGACCCAGAACGCCATCGAGCGCTTGCTCGGCGAATGGGTCGCGGAGCTCGGCGTGCCGATCCATCGCGGGCGGGAGGTGACCGGGTTCGCACAGGACAACGACGGCGTCGATGTCGTGCTCGCCCAGGGCGCGTCGCTTCGGGCCCAGTACCTCGTGGGCTGCGATGGCGGCCGCAGCCTGGTTCGCAAGGCGGCCGGGATCGCCTTCCCTGGCGAGGAGCCGAGCACCAGCTGGCTGATCGCCGAAGCGAGCGTGACCGCGGAGCCCGAGTGGGGATTCCACGAGGACGCGCTGGGCCGCCATGCCATCGCCCGGCTCGAGGGCGGCGAGCGAATGGGCGTCGTGCTCGTCGAGCGGCAGGTCGGCGCAGAGGGCGAACCGACCCTGAGCGACATCCGCGCGGCGCTGATCGCCGTCTATAGGACCGACTTCGGGATCCACAGCCCCACCTGGATCTCGCGGTTCACGGACGCGACACGCCAGGCCGCGGCCTACCGCGATCGGCGCGTGCTGCTCGCCGGAGATGCCGCCCACGTCCACCCGCCGATCGGTGGCCAGGGCCTCAACATCGGCGTGCAGGACGCCGTGAACCTGGGCTGGAAGCTGGCTCAAGTGGTCAACGGGATCTCGCCCGACAGCCTGCTCGATACCTATCACGCCGAGCGTCACCCGGTCGGCGCCAGGGTGCTGCGCACGACGATGGCCCAATCTGCGCTGCGCCGGACCGATGCCCAGACGAAGGCCCTCGGCGACACCATCGCCGAGCTGCTGGCCATGGATGAGCCGCGCAAGCACCTCGCTGCTGAGCTGTCCGGCCTGGGCATCCACTACGACCTGAACGAGGGCCATCCCCTGCTCGGTCGCCGGATGCCCGACCTCGACCTGGTCGCGACGCACGGCCCGGTGCGACTCTTCACGCTGCTCTACCGAGGCCGGCCGCTGCTCCTCAACCTCGGTCAGCCTGGCGGCCTCGCCGTCGACCAATGGGCTGATCGCGTTCCGGTCGTCGACGCCACCTACGCCGGCCCGTGGGAGCTGCCCGAACTTGGAGCAGTCCCACCTCCGGGCGCCGTGCTCGTCCGGCCCGACGGCTACGTAGCTTGGACCGGAGATCAGGCCCGGGTCGGGCTACGTCAGGCGCTCACGAGCTGGTTCGGACCCGCGTCCGGGCCGTAGCGTCGAGGGCATCCTCCGGGCACAACAAAGCGCCCGAAGGAACCTCTGGCTCGGCTCCGAGTCCGCAGATGCAAGCACCTGCAGCCTCAAGGCTCCGGTCCGTAGGCCCCTCCGGGCAAGACGAAATGTACCCCGGCAGGCCCCCCGCCGACCAGCGGCTTATCCACGAGATTCAAAGCTCGGACAGGCTTCCCAAGCACGTTGTCCACGCGTCTTCCACAGAACTTTGTCCGGACGCACCAGTACTTTTGTTGTTTCCGGGAAACGAGTCAGTCGACCTCGAGCGGCCAGTTCGAACCGGCGGCCGGCAGGCCGTCCAGGTCGATCTCGATCTGGGTTTCGAGGAACCCGACGCGGGGCAAGATCCGCCAGGCGCCCACCCCTTCCCGGCGGATTCGACGCATTGTCGTCGTGAGTCCCAGATCCGGGCCAATCGCGATCACGCCGATCTCGATCGTGTCCCCGACCGGCGTCTGCTCGCGGCGGCGATGGAGTCCCACGGCAATCGCCAGCGGCCGGCCCACGACGTCGATCTCGCATTCCGGATCCCAGCGAAGGGTCAAGGGTTTCACGCCCCAGCCGCCCGAGCGAACGATGTTGCCGTGGAGCTGGGTCCCGTCCGCCGATGGGTGGAGGGTCAGCAGCCCCTCGGGCGTGGTCAGCTCCAGGCGCGCCGGTCGCCCGGCCAGGTCCACCTCGAGGAGGACGGCATGGCTGATCACGCTGTCCAGGATCGAGACGCCTCGCCAGCGCCGGCCCCGGGAGCCATCCGCGCACGACCAGGTCAGTTGCGCGCCGTCGGGCAGCTCGAGGGCGCCTGCCCGCCGCAGGAAGCTGCGCTCAGGCGTTGGCCGGCTCCTCGAGCAGGCCCGCCCCGGCGGCGACCGCCTCGAGCTCTCCGGCCAGCGCCGGCGCTACCCGGCCGCGCACCCGGACAGCCGTCGGCCCGTACTCGAGCTCCACCGAGCCCCGCTCCCGGATCCGGGCAATCAGCTCGCCGGCCACGTACGGGATCTCGAGGTCGACGGCGACGCCGAGTGACCCGATCAGTGAGCCGAGCGCCAGCCGCAGCTCATCGAGGCCATACCCCGTGGTCGCGCTGATCCGGACGGCGCCGGCGGTGATCGGCGCGGGCAGGGCTGGGTCGGCCGAGGCCGGATCGACGAGGTCGGCCTTGTTCAGGGCGACGAGGCGTGGCTTGTCCCCTGCCCCGAGCTCATCGAGGACGGCCTGGACCGTGATCCGGTGCTCAGCGGCATGCGGGTCGGAGGCATCGACGACCTCGAGCAGGACGTCCGCCCGGTTGACCTCCTCGAGGGTTGCCCGGAAGGCGTCGACGAGCTGGTGGGGCAGCTTGTGGATGAAGCCCACGGTGTCGGTGATGATCGCCGCCTGGCCGTCCCCGAGGCGGACCTGGCGGCTCGTTGGGTCGAGGGTCGCGAAGAGCTTGTCCTCGGCCCTGGCCACGTCTTCGCCGACCAGCGAGTTGAGCAGGGTCGACTTGCCCGCGTTGGTGTAGCCGACGATGCCGACCGTGGGCACGAGCCGGCGGTCGCGAGCCCGGGCGGCCGTCGTGCGCTGCTGGCGGACCTGGTCGACGCGCTCCTTCATCTTCTTGATCCGGTCGCGGATGATCCGCCGGTCCGTCTCCAGCTGGGACTCGCCCGGGCCGCGGGTCCCGATCCCGCCGCCGGTCCGGCTCAGGTGGGTCCACATCCGGGTCAGGCGCGGGAGCTGGTACTCGAGCTGGGCCAGCTCGACCTGGAGCCGTCCTTCGTGGGTCTGGGCGTGCAGGGCGAAGATGTCCAGGATCAGCCGGCTGCGATCGATCACCTTGACCTTGAGGAGCTCCTCGAGGGCCCGCTGCTGGGCGGGCGACAGCTCGTCATCGGCAATCAGGACGTCGAAGCCGGTCTCGCTCTTGGCGCCCAGCAGCTCCTCGGCCCGGCCCTTGCCGACGTACCAGTTGGGATCCACGTGGCGGCGGTTCTGCCATTCCGCGCCGACCACCTCGGCCCCGGCGGTCACGGCCAGGCTGGCCAGCTCGGCCAGCGAGTCCTCGGCCGTCCAACCATCGTCGCTGTCGGTGTCGACCGCGAGCAGGAAGGCGCGCTCGACCGGCGCCGCAAGCTCGATCATGCCGTTCAGGGAGCTGCCGTTCGTCTTCATTCGGCCGTCAGGATAGCCGCTCGTCGCCGAGGAACCGTCGGGCGGCTTCCAGCGCGTGCCGCAGCGGGTCGCCCTCGGCGTCGATCTCGTGCTGCTCATCGCCGAATGCGTCCGAGCGGAACCACGTCCGCTGGCGCCGGGCAAACGCGACGTTGCGGGCGACGTTGACCGCCAGGAAGGCGGTCTCGTCGATCCGGCCATCGAGCAGGTCGAAGGCTTCCTGGTAGCCGATCGCGCTGAATGCGCGCAGGTTCGAGCCGAACCGCAGGCGCAGCCGGGCCGCCTCGTCGGGCAGGCCGGCCGAGAGCTGGCCCCGCGCCCGGCGCTCGATCCACGCGCGGTTGCGCTCGGGATCGAGGGTCATGTTGAGGCGCAGGACCCGAGCGCCGTAACCGAGGGCAGCGGCCGGCGGTCCGTCGCCGCGCAGCCGGGTGATCTCGAGGGCGCGAACCACCCGGCGTGGGTTGCGCAGGTCCGTGCGGCCCGCGGTGAGCGGCGCCTCGCCGGTCAGCCGCGCGGCCAGCGCCTCGACGCCGTCCGTCGTGAGCTCGCGCTCCAGCTTCGCACGCAGCTCGGCGTCGGCCGGCGAGGCATCGACGTCGAGGCCGGTCGCCAGGGCACGGAGCCAAAGGCCGGTGCCGCCAACGAGGAGCGCGACGCCGCCCCTCGCCGCCAGATCAGCGAGGACCGGTTGGGCGGCACGCACGAAATCGGCTACCGAGAACAGGGCGTCGGGCTCGACGAGGTCGAGCAGGTGGTGGGCCACCTCCCGCCGCTCGGCGAGGGTCGGCTTGGCCGTACCGATGTCCATCCCCCGGTAGACCTGGCGGGAATCGGCCGACAGGATCTCCAGGGGCCGATCCGGGCGGGACAGGGCCTGGGCGAGCTCGATCGCGAGGCCGGTCTTGCCGGTGGCCGTCGGACCGCCGATCACGATCAGGGGCGGACGCCCGGCGCCGACGGTCAGGCGAGCGCTCCGCGCAGCGAGTACGGCCCGGCGTGCTCGATCCGGACATTGACCAGGCGACCGACGAGCTCGGTCGGACCTTCGAGGTGGACGAGGGTATGCGTACGGCTGCGGCCGGTCAGGTGGACGGCACCGGGCGTGGGCGCCGGCGCATCGGCGTCATGGTCGTGGCTGCGGGCCGGAACGACCGATTCGACCAGCACTTCGGCTGTCGAGCCGACGCGCGCCCGGTTGCGATCGAAGCCGATTGACTCCTGGACCGCCAGCAGCTCGTTCAGCCGGCGGCGCTTGACCGCCGGCGGCACATCGTCGGCAAGGTGGGCAGCCGGCGTTCCGGGGCGGACCGAGTAGGCCGCGGCGAAGACCTGGTCGTAGCCGACCGTCTCGAGCAGGCGCAGGGTGGCCTGGAACTGGGCCTCGGTCTCGCCGCAGAAGCCGACGATCACGTCGGTGCTGATCGCGATCCCGGGCACGGCCTCCCGGATTCGCCCCAGGCGTTCGAGATAGTGCTCGATCGTGTACTGGCGCCCCATCCGGCGCAGGACCGCGTCGTCGCCCGACTGGACCGGCAGGTGGAGGTGCTCGCAGACAGACGGGCAGCCGGCCATCGCCGCGATCAGGCGGTCCGAGAGGTCCCAGGGGTGCGAGGTGACGAAGCGCAGGCGCGGGATCGCCGGCCGGCCGTCGCTGGTCCGGATCGCGTCAATCGCCCGGAGCAGCTCGGCCAGGTCCGGCCGGCCGTGGCGGTCCTGCTGGCGACCGACGACCCGCTCGGGAGCGATCCCGGCGAAGCGCGCCTCGACCGGCAGGTCGTGGCCGTAGCTGTTCACGTTCTGGCCGAGGAGGGTCACTTCGCGATAGCCGGCGGCGGCCAGGTCGCGCGCCTCGTCGACGATCTCGTCGAACGGGCGGCTGCGCTCCGGTCCACGGCTGAAGGGCACGATGCAGTAGGTGCACGTCTTGTCGCAGCCGTAGACGATCGGCAGCCAGGCGGAGGTTGCCGACTCACGCCGGATCGAGCTGCCACTCACCGCGGCCGCCCGGCTTGCGGCGAGGTGGTCCGCCGCGCCGACGACGGTTCGCCCGACCCGGGTCGTGGTCCCGGTGCCGATCGAGCCCTGCGCCGAGGCCAGGCCGAGCCGGTCGATCAGCTCCGGTTCCTCGTCGGGCCGCAGGAAGAGGTCCACCGCCGGATAGCGCCGGCGCAGGCCCGCTCGATCCGGCTCGCGCACGGAGCAGCCCGTCAGCACGACCCGCAACCCCGGCCGGGCGGCCTTGAGCTTGGCCAGCTGGCCTTGCCGGCCGATCACCTTCTGCTCGGCTGCCTCGCGGATCGCGCAGGTGTTGATCACGATCAGGTCGGCGTCCTCAAAGCCGCTCGCCTCGTCGCAGCCCGCGCCGAGGAGCCGGCCGGCCATCTCCTCCGAATCGCTCCGGTTCATCTGGCAGCCCAGGGTCCAGATCGCGAAGCGGGGCAAGGCCAGGGCCTCCGGCCGGTACTCGCCGACCCGCGCATCGGCCGCCTCGAGCGCAGGTCGCCCGAGCGGGGTTGCCGGGATGGCGTCGAGCATCGGCAGGGCACGGGCCGAGCGCGGCAGGCCAGGCTCGGTCATCGGCCCGCCTCGGGCGGCTGCGATCGCTGGGCCAGCGCGTTGCGCAGCCGCTCACCGACGACGACCGGAACGGACGTCCCGGCATGGATCTCGGCGTACGAGCCGGTGTCGCCGTGGAAGTCGCTGCCGCCGGTCTTCACCAGGCCCAGCTCGTCGGCCACCGCGCCGACCGAGTCGACCTTGGCCTGGTCGAAGGTCCGGTAGTAGACCTCGAGGCCACCCAGGCCGATCTCCTGGAGGTCGCGGATCAGCGACTCGTGGTTGGCGGCCTCGCCGAAGTGGGCCAGCGCCGGCAGGCCACCCGCGGCCCGGATCGCGCCGATCGCCCGGACCGGGCCGACCCCGTCGCGGGGCACATAGGCCGGGCGGCCGCGGGCCAGGTAGCGGGCGAAGGCGTCCTCGACGGACGTTGCGTAGCCGCTGGCGATCATCAGCCGGGCCACGGTCGGCCGCCCGAGGGATTCGATCGAGCTGAGGTCGAGCTCCTCGACTGCCGCATCGACCGACAGTCCCTGGCGGCGCAGGAGCTCGAGCGTCCGGTCGAAGCGGAGCAGGCGGCTGTCCCGCTGGCCTTGGAGCAGGGCTTCGAACGCGTCATCGTCGGGCTGGATGCCATAGCCAAGGATATGCAGCTCGCCTTCGAAGACCCACGGTGCGTTGGCCGTCAGGCAGTTGATCTCAACGCCGGGCAGCAGGGCCAGGCCGGCGGGCAGCGGCGCAGCACCCGCCGCCGTCAGCTCGCGATAGGCCGCCAGGTTGTCGTGATCGGTGATCGCCAGGAGCTCGACGCCGGCCGCAGCCACCTGCTCGACGAGGTCGCGCGGCTCGAGGGTGCCGTCCGAGCGCAAGGTGTGGGTGTGGAGATCGACTCGTGAGGGACCGTCGGGCACGATGGGATCGCTCGGTTCGTCGTGACGGTCCGGGTGACGGGCACGACCCTGGGCCACTTCAGACCTCGACGAGCTGCTGGATCCGTTCGATCGCCAGGGCCCGGCCGGTGGCCGGATCGATGTCGACCTGGCAGGCGTTGAAGACGACCGGCCCTTCACCGACCTCGAAGCGCGTCGGCAGGGCGTTGATGAACCGGGGCAGGACGGTCGCCGGGTTGAAGCCGATCACGCTGTGGACCGGGCCGGTCATCCCGAGGTCGGTCTGGTAGGCCGTCCCACCGGGCAGGATCCGCTCGTCGCCGGTCACCACATGCGTATGGGTACCGACGACCACGCTGACCCGGCCGTCGAGGTACAGGCCGAGGGCATTCTTCTCGGACGTGATCTCGCAGTGGAAATCGACCAGGCGGATCGGCGGCAGCGGCTCGGAGCCCTCGTCGATCAGGCGGTCGGCCTCGGTGAACGGGTTGTCGATCGGCTGCATGTACGTCCGGCCCTGGAGGTTGACCACCGCGACCTGGCTTCCGTCGAGCGCCTCGTGGATGGCCCAGCCCCGGCCGGGAACATTGGTCGTGCCGTAGTTGAGCGGACGCAGGATCCGGTCGTTGCGCTCGAGCTCGGGATAGATCTCGCGCTTGTCCCAGATGTGGTTGCCCGAGGTGATCACGTCGACGCCCGCCGCGAAGAGCAGCTTGGCGGTCGACTCGGTCAGGCCCATCCCACCGGCGAGGTTCTCGCCGTTGGCGGTCACGAAGTCGATCCCGCGCGAGCCGCGCAGGTCGCCCAGCAGCGCCTCCACGGCGAGCCGGCCCGGCTTGCCGATCACGTCCCCGATCATCAGCACCCGGCAGGCCCCGGTCGGCCGGGGGGCATCGCCGTTGGCCGGGTTCCCGAGGCGGACCTGGCGCGTGCCCTGGATGGATGACGCTGGTTCGGACATGTCCGCAAGCCTACTGGACGACCCGCGGCCTCGTTTCAGGGCACGAGCAGGTGGACCGGATTGCCCTGGATGTCGACCTGCCAGGTGGTCGTGTCGTTGCCACCGTCGACGGTGTATTCAATCTTCCACCAGCCCGCGCCGGGCTCACCGGACGGGGTCAGGCCACCCGAGCCATACGTGGCGGGCAACGGGATCTCGATCGTGATCAGGGCGTCCTGGAACAGGCTGCCACTACCCGACGAGGCGGTCTGGATCGTGCTCCCCGAGCCGGTCTTGCCGTTGTCCGCGGTCCAGGTGAAGTTGACGTAGTTGTAGGCGTTGCCGTCCGGCGATTCGATCCGCAGGTAGGCGTTGCCGCTCACGTCGCCCGGATCGAAGAGCTTGACCTCCATCGTCTTGCCGGCATGGACCTGGTCGATCTGGGCCAGGTAGAAGAGCTGCTTGCCGCTGACCAGGTTGTTATACGTGACCATCGTGCCCTGGCCGTAGACCTGCGAGGCCCCAGTGGCGCTGCTGACCCAGGCGCTCCACATGTTCTCGGCATTGGTCGAGGCGTTGCCGGCCGTGTTCGTGCTGACGTTCAGGCGATAGGTGCCGGCCGGCAGGCCGCTGGCGAGCTGGTACCAGTGGTTGTGGTACGGATCGGCGGAGCAGTCCGTCAGGCCCCCATGCATCGCCGAACCACTGCCGTAGGCCTGGTCGGCGCCCATGCTCGCGCCGTAGTCCGCCTGGGTCTTGTTGGCGAACAGGCTGCCGCTGGTCGCGACCTGGCTGTCATCGCTCGCGTCGTAGGGCGTGCCGTTCTCGTTGTACAGGACGTACGTCGTCGTGACCGGATTGGCGCCGCCACCGATCCAGTGGTCACCAGCACCATAGTTGCCGCCGGCCGAGTTCTGGCCGGTCTCGCAGAACGTCGGGTCGAACAGCTGGAGCTGGCCGTTGGCGCCGGCGATGATCACCGTGTAGTCCACGCCCTTGCCGTCGAACTGCGAGTTCGAGACGCCCTTCATGTTGTCGTTGGCCGGGTCGAACTGGTCGCCATTCTCGCGACTGCCACCAAGCGTGATGTCGGCGCCCCAGAAGCCCTGGGTGGTCAGCGAGGCACCGGTCGGGCCGGCGACGGCTTGGGCCGTCTCGACGGGCGGGTTCGTGGTGGTGACATGCGAGTAGACGACGGCGTTGACCTCGTCGAGCGACACCGTCCCGCAGGTGCCGGCCCGGACATATGTCAGGCGAACCTCGAAGTTGGCCGCAGAGAAGTCCGTTGCCGACCAGGTCGTGTGGGTCGAGTCCCAGTCACTGGGATCGGTGGCGCTGCCCAGCGCGTACCAGGCCAAGCTCTTGGTCATGTTCGGGCTCGTGTTCGGGGCGTTGCTCCAGGTCCCTCCGCCGTTCCACGACACCTCGGACTTGAGCTGGCACGTCCCGGTTCCGCTGACCTGCGCCTGGGCGTTGATGACGACGCCGTCGAACTTGGCGCCGGCCATGAACGAGCCGAAGGTGAAGGTCGTCCAGACATTCTTGTCGCCGTTCGCCCCGTCCGTCGCGTACTTGCCATCCGAGGCGTACGCGTTCTGGGGCTTCGTCCATTGCGAACCGACCGAGCCGGCCGGCGAGGCGCCAAGGGTAGGGTTGCTGTCGAGGAAGCCGGACGGATTGACGTACGAGGTCGTGTTCGTCGTCGTCACCAGGCCGACGAACGTGCCGACGCCGTAGTAGTTCTGGGGGCTGCCCATCGGAACCGGCAGGACGAATTCGGCCTTCGACGCCCGGCTGGCATTGAGCGACTGGATCCCGACGACGCGCAGGAAGAAGGTGCTGACCTTGTTGGTGATCGTCACGTCGAGCTGGCGCGGGTTGTACGGATCGACCACGCTCGTGACCGTCGTATCGGCATCGGGCACATACCCGTTGCGCTTGGCCGAGGCGAGGGCCGCCGTCTGGGCATTCGGCGCGGTTCCGTTGAAGTTGTCGGGCAGGTAGACCGCCCCGGCCAGGGCCGCGGCATCGGCGGCGCGCTGCATCTTGAGGTTGCTCGACCAGTACCAGCCGATGTCGACGACCATGGCCAGGAGGACCATCAGGGCGACCATCGCGCCGGCGAAGATCACCACGATCTGGCCGCGGGTTCGGAAGCGGTTCATGGGTTCAACACCATCACGGTCTTGTCGGTCATGGCGATGGAGCTCGCGCCTGCCCAACGGAGCAGGGCGCCGAGGCCGGTGGTCAGGTGGTAGCTGTAGGTCAGGTCGACGCCGACGACATCAGGCGTCACGCCGTTATTGCGGGTGCAGGCATTCCAGCTGCCGCTGGTCTGGACGAACTTCAGGGCCACGCCGTCGACCAGTGGCCCGGTACCGGGCGTCCAGACGTTGATCGAGCCCGTGAGCGGCCCGCCGCTCGCGTCGTCGTACTTGAAGATCCGGATCTGGCTGACGTTGGCGAGGGTCACGATCGAGCCCTTGCCGGTGATCACCCGCTGGACGGCGGCGATCACCTGGTTGTCGATCGTGGCGCAGGTCGTCGCCGCCGGCAGCCCGTTCTGGCCGTTCTGGCCGTTGGCCAGGGCGGCGGCCGTCCGGGCGCCCTCACGAGTCGCGTACTCAAGGCCCTGGTAGTTGGCAAAGACGAACCCGAACTCGACGAGGGCGAGGAGCAGGATCATCAGCAGCGGCAGGATCACCGCCATCTCGACCAGGCTCTGGCCGCGGGCATTCGAGACCCGGCTGCTGGCAGCTCGAAGACGCCGAGTGGCGCTCACTGGAACGGCTCCAGGCGCATCTCGCTCGATCGCACCAGGGTCATCCCCGTGCCACCGAGCACCGCGCCATAGGGCGTGTGGTAGACGTAGGCATAGGTGACCTGGACGCCGATCGTGTCCAGCCCGCTATGGCCGGCACAACCGGTCCGGGTGGAGCAGCGACTGGCCGTCGGGTAGCCGTTGATCGTCAGGACGTAGGGCAGGGTGTACGAGACGCCGTTGACCGTGCACGCGATCGTGCTCGACGTGCTCCGGGTGTAGGTCGTGGTCGCGCCAGCCTTCGCGACGCCGTTCGCGTCGGTCCACGAGATGTCGACCTTCTGGATCTGGCCCGGGACCGACGGGGCTCCGAGATCGCCCTCGACCGAATGGAGGATCGAGCAGTCCGCCGTCGGGGCGTTGCCCGCCTCAGACCCGACCACCGCGGCATTGCGCGAGGCGAAGCTGACGGCGAGGACCGACTGGAAGAGGAAGGAGAACTCGACCAGCCCGATCAGGACCGCCCAGAAGATCGGGAAGACCAGGGCGAACTCGACGAGGCTTTGCCCGCGCTGGCGTTGGGCGCCGTGGCGCATGCGTGGTCGCCGTCGACGAGGCGGAGTCGGCACGAAGCTGCCTTTGTCCATTGCTGGACCGCGTCGGCGGGATGGACGTCGGAGCGCGTGTCGGATTGGGCGCTGTGTGGTTCGTGGCGCCCGCCATCAGGACGATCATCGCAACGAGGCGATGCCAGGAGTGATGCCATTGTGCCCGCGAACGAGGTGCCATTGGGCACCTGCGGGGGGACGAAGTAGTACTACCT
>Ga0265314_10005440_pt1 | contig 11500 bp, 10 predicted proteins | sample 4126metaG_FD_203106 | JGI IMG/M metagenome (GOLD analysis project Ga0265314, IMG submission 203106) | Rhizosphere microbial communities from Carex aquatilis grown in University of Washington, Seatle, WA, United States - 4-1-26 metaG | ecosystem: Host-associated > Plants > Roots > Rhizosphere >... | reverse complement strand
CTACAAGCTGTGCCGGGCGGAATTGCGCTGTTATGGGGTGGCAGAGTAGGGCTATTGTTTGGGGTGCGACAAAATGCCGCATTCGCAAACACCTGGAACACCGTTAGAGTTCGTCCTGCCAAGCAGACTGTGCGTGCCCCAAGTAATCTCCTCCCAGATGAAAAGCCTTCTGCTTGGCACCTTCGAATCAGATATCCAGCTTCCTTCCCGTTCCGAGTCGCAGCAGCTCACCCAATTTGGAAAATAGTTCGCTGCCGTCGCGCTGGCTGAACCAACGGCCATCCTGCATCGCATAGTGGAAGCCGCCGGACTTGGCGGCCAGCCAGATCTCCCGGTTCGGCACATGACGGTTGACGATGAGTTTGCCGCCGTCATCGAATTCGATCTCCATCACGCTGCCGTTGCTGTCGTAATCGATGTCGGCTTCGCCTGCATCGATGGCGTGTTCGATGCGTGCGAAGACGGCATCGGCTAGTTCGTTGAATTCACTTTCGGTCATCTTTTTTTCCTAACGTCGTCCGATCAGCATGGTGCTGTCGCCCTGGCTCACCTGGAAGTTGCGCAGCACATTCGCACCCAGCAGGTTGACATCCATATTGGGCATCACCGCCACCGTGATGTTCTGCAGCACGAAGTTACCCAGTGTCATGCGCGGGATCAGGGCGATGCATCCGGTCGCGGAGCCGTTGGCGGTCTGGAACTGTACTTCCTTGCAGTTGCGGATGCCAGCCTGACGTGCGATGTCGCTGGAGATCGATGTGACCGTGGCGCCGGTATCCACCATGAAAGTGACCGGGACGCCCTCGATGGTGCCGGGCAGGTAGAAGTGTCCATTGGCCTGGCGTTGCACCTCCATACTGCCGTCACCGGAGTAGGAGGGCGGTGGCAACGCCGCCTCGGGGTTGGCTGTTTTGACGAACAGCTGGAAATCTTCCATGCCCGCACCGGAAGACTGCATGGCGAGCTGCATCGGCTTTTCCATCTGTACGGTCAGCGGCTTGTCGAATTTCAGGATGTGTCCGTCGGAAAATCCGCTGCGCGGGTTGCACCACGAATTGCCGACGCCGAACATGAGGTCATATTGCCCGGCAGGCAGATGCAAGGTGGTGCTTTGCCGGGCATGGATCAATACCGACATGTACGGTATGACGGTCGCGGGAGCGGCGAACATCAGCAGTAGCGGGTAGGCATGGTCGTTCTTCAGCGTGATTTCCGGATCGTTAGGGCCGTCGGTGCGCAGGGTGCTTCCCGGGAAGAGGGTGATGCTGCCGTTGGCGGGGAATCCGCTTTCGCAGTGTTGATTCTGTGCCGGTGCATTGAGCGACATTTTCTGTGTCGGCGCGGATGCATCGGCATTCGTTTTTTCCGGCGTGCGCCCGAGATGCTGCGCAGCCCAGAACCCGAGCACTGCGGCCAGCAATACGATGAGGGCGTTGCGCAGCCCGTGACTTTCTTTTTCTTCAAAGTATGCGATTTGTTCCGTGTGGGCCGGTTTGGGGAGCTGCGTCAGCGGTGGGCGCGCATTGAGCGGGTTGCTGAGGATGGTCTGCTCGATGGTCTCTTGCAATCTGGCGAAGAATTCGCTTTGGTCGTGGGCGCGCCAGACGCCGTTGCGATGTATGAACTCGATGCCGCCGGAGCGTGCTGCCAGCCAGATGTTGAAGGTCTGCGGGTCGAGATTGATGAGGATGCGCTGTCCGTCGGCGAACTCGAGCTTGAGTGCATTGCCGTTCAGGGTCTGGCGAATGTCCATGCTGCGCCCGTCCACCAGTTGCCGGATGCTGCCGAAAAGCGCGCTGCTTGGTTCGTTGCCTGGACTTTCCATCATATAATCCTGTCCGTTCCGATCTCAAGAAAGTGTAGAGCCATGCGTACCCTCGGCATTATGTTGCTGTTGCTCGTTGCCATGCAAGGATGCGGACGCAAAGGGCCGCTGTTTCTGCCTCAGCATCCGACCGAAGCGCAGCCCGCACCCGATCAATCCCAACCGAAGAAACAGCCATGAGTGACTATTTCCATTACCAGCAAGACCGGTTGTTCGCCGAGAACGTCGCTTTGAGCGATATCGCCGAACATTACGGCACACCGTGCTACGTCTATTCGCACGCCGCATTGAGCGACGGCTACCGTCAGTTTGCGGAGGCGTTCAAGAGTCGCGAACACCTCATCTGTTACGCGGTGAAGGCCAATTCCAATCTGGCCATCCTCAACCTGTTTGCACGCCTCGGTGCCGGGTTCGATATCGTCTCCGGCGGCGAATTGCAGCGTGTACTGGCGGCGGGCGGGGCGGCGAACAAGGTGGTGTTCTCCGGTGTGGGCAAGAGCGAAGCTGAAATGAGACAAGCACTTGAGGCGGGAATACTCTGCTTCAACGTCGAGTCTGCGCCCGAATTGGACAGGCTGAACGACGTGGCATGCAGCATGGGCAAAGTTGCGCCGATCAGCCTCCGCGTCAATCCGGATGTCGATGCCAAGACCCATCCCTATATCTCCACCGGACTCAAGCAGAACAAGTTCGGCGTGGCCTACACCGAAGCGCTGGCGCTGTACCACAAGGCGGCTGCCATGCCGCACCTGCGTATCACCGGCATGGATTGCCACATCGGCTCGCAGCTCACCGAGAACAGTCCGTTCATCGCGGCGGCGGAGAAAGTGTTGGCACTGGTCGATCAATTGGCTGCCGCCGGTATCATTCTGGAGCATCTCGATCTGGGTGGCGGGCTAGGTATCCGCTACGACGACGAGACCCCGCCTGCCATCGCCGATTACGCTCAAGCCTTGCTGGGCGCGCTCAAAGGGCGCCCCGAAAAGCTCATCGTCGAGCCGGGCCGGGTGTTGGTTGGCAACGCCGGGGTGCTGCTTACACGTATCGAATACCTCAAGCACGGAGAGGAAAAGAACTTCGCCATCGTCGATGCGGCGATGAACGACCTCATGCGCCCGGCACTCTATGACGCGTACCACGCCATCCAGCCGGTGCAAAAAAGAGCGTTGCAGGCCCAGCTTTACGAGGTAGTCGGACCTATCTGCGAGACCGGTGATTTCATCGGCCATGCGCGTGAGATGGCCGTAGATAAAGGCGATGCGCTGGCCGTGATGTCCGCTGGAGCCTATGGAATGAGCATGAGTTCGAACTACAACACGCGTCCTCGTGCGGCCGAAGTGATGGTGGTTGGTGCCGAAGTTCACCTCGTTCGGGAGCGCGAAACAGTACGTCAGCTGTTCGCTGAGGAGAAAATCATCGCGTGAATTTTTTTCATAAAAATGCATAAAAGTGTTGCGCAATTTTTTTAATCGCGCATAGAATGCCGTCACCGTGCGTGTTGGGAGATTTCAAGCAGAAGAAAGGCGCATCGGGAGTGCAGTTGGTGCACGCAATGTTGTCACTGGTTAGTCCATCAATTTTTATAAGGAATGAAAATGGCTGCAACAACCAAAGCAAAAAGCACCACCAAGAAGGCTGCCGCAAAGAAACCCGCTGCAAAGAAAGCAGTCGCAGCGAAGAAACCAGCCGCAAAGAAAACCGTAGCGAAGAAGCCAGCCGCTAAAAAAGTAGCCGCCAAGAAACCGGCAGTGAAAAAAGCAGCAGCGAAGAAACCAGCTGCTAAAAAAGTAGCCGCCAAGAAACCGGCAGTGAAAAAAGCAGCAGCGAAGAAGCCAGCCGCTAAAAAAGTAGCCGCCAAGAAACCGGCAGTGAAAAAAGCAGCAGCGAAGAAACCAGCCGCTAAAAAAGTAGCCGCCAAGAAACCGGCAGTGAAAAAAGCAGCAGCAAAAAAACCTGCAAAAAAAGCCGCAGCGAAAAAAGCTGCTGCTCCTGCTGCAGGCAAAGGCATCCTCGGCGCCTAAGCTTCGTAGATTGGGGCGGGCGCCGGGTCGTTGCGTTTCGCCCTTTCTGCGAACTCCGTCAGGTACGGAGTCGGGTCTGTTCTTCCCCAGGGTTTGTTGAGCCTATTCAGCGAACCGTACTTGCTTTCCCTCAATAAAATCAAACCTGCTTGCAAGGCAGGACGTCTTGGGCCGACTATTGTTTGTGCCAGCTATTCACGTGTTCTGGGGATGATCAAACTGCGCTGTGCGCAGAGACGATTTGTTTTGACTCGGTGTAGATGAATTCCAGGTCTTCTTCGTCGATCCCGAGTATCTGCAAACAGGCTGAACCGAGTTTTGGCCATTCCTGTGTGGTGTCCAGTCCGAGTTGCTGTTGTGCGATGTGTTCCGCGAATTGAGTAGTCGCGATGAACAAGCGGCTGGTTCGTGGCAAGGATGAATACGGATTCAATGCTGTCAGGTTGTGGTGATGGCGGATAGCCAGACACATTTCTTCCGGTAGCCACCAGTTTTGGGCGAGGACGTTGCCGACAACGGTATGGTTGGTCTGCAGCTTCTCGTCTTCCCATTTGGTGAATTCATTCACAACATCGCGATTCGCTTCTCCCAGAATATCCTTGTACTCCGGGAAACGACCGATCAATACCGGAATGCCGCAATCATGGAACAGGCCAAAGGTGTAGGCGTCGTCCGCATTGAACTCATGGATGTCCAATTTATGCGCCAGCCAGGCACACAGTCGGGCTGTGCGTGCTGAAGAATCCCAAAAACGGAACATGACCGGGGAACTGGGGAAGATGCCGCGCAAAATGATGCCAGCGATGGTGTGGCTTGCGATCCTGAGGCCGAGTATGGACAGCGCGTCGTGTACCGAGCGCGCTCTCTGAGTGCGGGCGAAATAGGGTGAATTGGTGGTTTTAATAAGGCCAGCGGAAAGTGCGACATCGGCGCTGATGATATCGGTCAGCCGATTGAAGTCGGGTTCTTCCTTGCTCATTTCGATTCTGATGCGATTCAGGATATCCGGACAGGGTGGAATGCCTACATCCAGCAAGGAGCGTTCAAGCAGCGGATCTGTTCTGGGTGTGGGGGCGGATGGGCTATCAGTCATTTCGATGTCGGCTGCATGGTAATATTATCGTCGGTGAAGCGTATGTCGGATAGTGTACTGGCTTGGAAAAATAGCACACGTTAGGTCTCGCTGGCTATCGTATTGCAACAAAGTCGGCGCATGCTTTCAGGCATAGGATGATCCAACCGCCCTGGTGCGGCAAAATATAACGATTGGAAGCCTGATGCCTTATCAGGCAGGAGAGAGTTGCTTCAATGAAAAATTCAGAGCCGTTCATTCTGGACCCTCGTAGTGAGGGACGGGATCAGCGGTACAAGTTTGTCTTTCTGAACAGCGTCTTTCTCCTTGCGGGGCTCGTTGCGTTCGTGATGGGTTTCATCCGCTGGCAGGCCAGCGTGAAGATGGGGATGATCGACTTCGGGTTTGCGGGACTTTGCTTCGCACTGCTCACCTATCTCTCCCGGCATCGTGACAAGGTCGAACTGGTCGGTACCATCGCCTTGATACTTTCCTACGGCCTGTTCTCCGCCATCTATTTGTTGGCACCCTACAACACGATGCGGTTATCGCTGTTCTTTTTGTTGTCGGCTGCTGCCTTCTTCCTGAAAGGACGCAATACGGGCCGTATCTGGCTGGGAGTCAGCCTGCTGACCATTGTGTCCGTACATGTGCAGCCATATTTGGATACGGGCTACTCGCGCATCGACATATTCACCACGTGTCTGTACCTGATGGCGCTGTTCTTCATATTCGAGAACTACGAGACTTTCAAGGAATCCCAGCGCACCATCGAGGACGAGCAAAAAGTGTTGCGCATGACGGAAGAGCGCTGGCGGCATGCACTGGAAGGGGCGGGAGACGCGGTATGGGATTGGGAACCTGCAAGCGGCGAGTTCCATTATTCCAGACGTTTCGCCGAGATGCTGGGGTATGACGGTGATGATATCGGCGATCAAACCGGGCACGTATTCAAGACCATCCACCCCGACGATGAATTCAGGGTGCGGAAGGAGTGGCTGGCTTTTCTCAGGCTGAACGACGGTCACTATGTCGCGGAGATGCGCCTGTTGTGCAAGGACGGCAGTTGGAAATGGCTGCTTTGCCGGGGCACGGTCTCGCGGCGCGACAGTGAAGGGAAACCCGCTCTCATCGTAGGCACATTTTCCGACATCACCCAGCTCAAGCTGCACGAGAAGCAGTTGGAGCACATCGCGCACTACGATGCGCTGACGGGCGTGCCTAACCGTGTCCTGTTGGCAGATCGCCTGCAACAGGCATTGGCGCATAGCAAGCGGGAGGCTACCATTCTTGCGGTCTGTTACCTCGACCTGGACGGATTCAAGCTGGTCAACGACACCATGGGGCATGAGGCCGGTGACAAGGTGCTGGTCGAAGTGACGCAACGTATCAAGGATGCGATACGAGGTGACGACACCGTTGCACGCTTGGGCGGCGATGAGTTCGCCGTGCTGCTACTCGGCTTGCGGGCTCCGGAAGAATGCTCATCCAGCCTGAACCGATTGCTGGAAGCGATCAGCCTGCCGATCCAGATCGGGAACAGGCAGTTCGAGGTCAGTGCCAGCATCGGGGTATCGCTTTATCCAAGCGACGACCATGATGCCGACACCCTGTTGCGCCATGCTGACCAGGCGATGTACACGGCCAAACAGTCCGGCAAGAATCGCTACTATCTCTATGATGCGGAGCACGATCAGCGCGCCCGCTCCCACCATGAATTTCTGCGCCGTCTCGCACTCGCGCTGGTGAGACAAGAGTTCGAACTGTATTACCAGCCCAAGGTGGACATGCGCACTCTACAACTGACCGGGGCGGAAGCGCTGATCCGCTGGCAACACCCGGAGCGCGGCCTGCTTGCCCCCGCCGAATTTTTGCACGCTGTCGAAGGGACTCCCCTCGAGTTCGAATTGGGAGACTGGGTGATCGCAACAGCGCTCGCACAACTCGAATCGTGGCAACAGCTGGGATTACAGTTGGAACTGAGCGTTAACGTCTCGGCGCGGCAACTGCAAGCGAATGATTTTGTCTGGAAGTTGAAGCGCAAGATATTGCGCCACCCTGACTTGCCCCGGGGCAGCATGCAGATCGAGGTGTTGGAGACGGCGGCACTGGAAGACATCCCCAGAGTGAGCGCTACCATAGACCGTTGCCGCAGGATCGGTGTCACCTTCGCGCTGGATGATTTCGGTACCGGATATTCATCATTGTCTTATCTGGGGCGTCTGCCGGTCGATACGCTCAAGATCGACCAATCCTTCATTCGCGACATGCTGGAGGACAAGGGAGACCGTGCCATCGTGCAGGGCGTCATCGCGTTGGCCAAGGCCTTCGACCGCAGGATCGTGGCCGAGGGCGTGGAAACCAGAGCATTGTTCAATGAGTTGCTGGAGATGGGTTGTGAATACGGGCAGGGCTATGGTATCGCCCGCCCCATGCCGGCGAGCGACCTGCCAGTATGGCTTGAGAAGTGGAACAGCTCCCCGTTTTGCTGAGATCGTCTAACGGATAAGGAAGATCGTCGCCAGCCCGAGGAAGATGAAGAAGCCGCCGCTATCGGTGATTGCGGTGAGCATCACGCTGGAACCGATCGCCGGGTCGCGCCCCAACTTGTGCATGGTGAACGGGATGACCAGGCCGACGATAGCACCCACCAGAAGATTGAGCAGCATCGCGCCGGTCATCACCAGGCCGAGCGGCACGCTGTGATACAGGAAATAGGCGAACAACCCGGCGATGCCGCCCCACACCAGTCCGTTCAATCCGCTGATAGCCAGTTCCTTGAGCATCAGACGGCGCGCATTGTTTGGCGTGATCTGACCCAGTGCCAGTGAGCGGATGATGATGGTGGTGGTCTGGTTGGCAGAATTGCCGGCGATACCTGCGACGATGGGCATCAGCGTGGCGAGGGCGACGAATTTTTCGATCGTGCCTTCGAATTCGCCGATCACGCGCGAGGCGAAAAAGGCGGTACACAGGTTCAGTCCCAGCCAGGTCCAGCGGTTCTGCGCCGACTTCCACACCGAGGCGAAAATATCCTCCTCCTCGCGCAGGCCGGCCTGGTTCAGCAGTTCGCTCTCGGATTCGGCACGGATGAAATCCAGTACCACGTTCACGGTCACGCGACCAACCAGTTTCCTGTCTTCATCCACCACGGGAGCAGAAACCAGGTCATAGCGCTCGAACGACTGTGCCGCCTGGTCGGCTTTATCCTCAGGATGCAGTTGGATGGTGTCAGTCAACATCAGATCTCCGACGATCATCTCGGGTTCGTTTACCACGATCAGATTGATCGGCAGGACGCCCTTGAAGCGATCATCGCGATCCACCACGAACACCTGGTCGGTATGGTCCGGCAACTCGTCATATCGGCGCAGATAACGCGACACCACTTCCAGCGTCACGTCCTCGCGCACATGTACCATGTTGAAGTCCATCAGTGCACCGACCGAACCGTCCGCATACGACATGGCGGCGCGCAATTGCTCGCGCTCCTCGATGGAGAGCAACTTGAACACGTCGAGCATCACATTCTGCGGCAGGTCGGGGGCGAGGTCGGCGATCTCGTCGGTATCGAGCTGTTCAGTCGCCTCGACCAGTTCGTCGCGGCTCATGGAGGCGATCAGTGACTCGCGCACCGCATCCGACACCTCGATCAGGATATCGCCATCACGATCAGTCTTTACCAGATCCCACAGTACCAAGCGCTGTTCGATAGGCAAAGCCTCGAGGATATAGGCGATGTCGGCGGGATGCAGCTCTTCCAGTTTCTCGCGCAGTTCAGCCAAGTGGCGTTTATGCACCATCCTGTCCAGCAACTCTTGCCGCTCGTCGCGTGGCGATTCCTGCCGGTGCGTCACCGTCTCCACCAGCTCCTGCTTTTCCAGCAAGTGCTGTACCTGCTGGAGATGGTCTTGCACGTTCTCAGTGTAATGAGGCTTGAGTTGTTCCGGCATGTCCGTGACCTGTTTGACTTTCAATGATTGTAAACAAATCGCAAAATGTTCTGGCTAAAAATTAGCGAAATACGCCGATTCGTCAACATTTGAACGGCTATAATCAGGGCATGTCGAGCGAACAAAACAGTCAATATCATAACCACCGTCAGGCTGTGCTGACTTTGCTGGAAAAGCGCAGAGTGACCGAGGAGATGGTGCATAAACAGGATATCCCTCACCAGGATCTGGTGGAGACGCTGGTGCGCAAGCAGAATTTGGCGCGACTCCAATTGTTGCTGAATGAGATGGAGTCGGTCGAAGTCGCCGAACTGCTGGAAGTTCTGCCGGAAGCAGACCAATTGTTCATCTGGGACCAGATAGACGAACGACGCAAGGAACAGGTGCTGCCGGATGTGTCGGTCTCCATACTGAATACCTTGGGCAAGCGCGCATTCAAAAACGACCGTTCGCGCATCAAAGCTTTCGAGCTGTATGAAGGACGCATGCGCGAGGTCTTCATCAACACACAGGATGACCTGACCAGCGCCAAGCCGATCTGGATCGACTTGATCGACCCCACTTTCGAGGAGCGCATGTGGGTCGGTGATGCCTATGGTATCGAACTGCCCGATCCGGACCGGGTGAGCGATCTTGAATCGAGCGCCCGTTTTTTCGTGGAAGAGAACGGCGAGACCCATCTGCGCTCCGACTTCCTGCTTGACAAGGAAAACGTCTCGCGCAACGTCGGCGTCATTTTCATTCTGCATCAGGACATATTGTTCTCCTTGCGCAAGGAGGAACTACCGGTGTTCCGCTTGCAGCGCCTGCGCGCCTTTTCGCAACCCAACTATGTTTCCGATGCGCGTGACGTACTGCTGGACTTGTATGCGGCAGACGTGGAATATTCCGCCGATGCGCTGGAGGATGTTTACAAAAGCCTGGAAAAAGTCGGCGGGCATGTGCTCAGCAAACAGATGACCGATGAAGAGGCAGCCAAGATGCTGGCCGACATCGGTCAGGAAGAAGACCTGAACGGGCGTATCCGCCGCAACGTGCTGGATACCCGCCGCGCGCTGTCCTTCCTGATGCGCAGCCGCATCATCGAGCGCCACCAGCTGGACGATGCACAGCAGATCCTGCGCGACATCGAGTCGCTGGATGGACACACCACTTTCCTGTTCGGCAAGATCAACTTTCTGATGGATGCCACCGTCGGTTTCATCAACATCAATCAGAACAAAGTCATCAAGCGCCTGACCGTGCTCAGCGTCGTGTTCATGCCGCTCAACGTGATCGCCGGTATCGGCGGTATGTCCGAGTTCTCGATGATGACGCAAGGCATACCGTGGCCCATCTCCTACGCTGCCTTTACCATCGGCATGGTATTCGTCGCGTGGATCACCTTCGAGTTGCTGCGTTTCGCCGAGAAACGCGAGAATCTCCGTCTGAACCGGTAACCCCCGCCGAAGAAGGTGCGGACACCTTTCTCTCGTGGCCGCAATTTGATTAACCCCCCAAATATCCCGCTATTCGGCGCATTGACCAGAGGCCGCATATGGATAATTGCTGCCATGCTCCCCCGTAGAGTCGTAAGACTTATTCCTACAGCGCGGGGAACAAACTCCCTACACGATAATTAGCCGTTCTCCGATTCTTCCCGCACGCCTCCTTGCGCACAATGCAACCGTCGAAAGTGACAACCCATTGAGAGCAAGGAGACCGAAATGAATGCACAGCAACTGCACGAAGAAATCAAGGAAGCCAACTTGTCCTACATGATGTTGGCCAGACAGATGATCAGCGACGACAAAGCCAGCGCCATCTTTCGCCTCGGCATCAGCGAAGAATTGGCAGACCTGCTGGCCGGGCTGGCTCCGGCACAGATACTGAAGATGGCAACCTCCAACATGCTGCTTTGCGCCTTCCGCTTTGACGAACGCCTGCTGCTCAACATGGTCACTGACTATAACAAAGACCGCATGATGTCGCAGGCACACGCCACGATCCTTATGGCCGCACAACCCGTAGCCGAGATCGTTGTTTAAGCAGTCATACAAGGACAAGGGAGAGCGCCATGCGTAACAAGAGTGTAGTGAACGAAGCCCGCGAGATTCAGATTGCTGTTGAACTCATCAACCTTGGGGCGCGCCTGCAAGTGTTGCAGGAAGAGACATCTCTCAGTCGCGAACGACTCCTCAAGCTATACAAGGAAGTCAAAGGGGAATCACCTTCTAAAGGCATGCTGCCTTACTCGACGGACTGGTTCATGAGCTGGCTGCCGAACATCCACTCCTCCCTGTTCATGGACATCCACCGCTTCCTGCTCAAGAACGCCAATGTAAGCGGCATCGAAGCGCTGATCAAAAGCTACCGTCTCTATCTGGAACAGATCCAGCTCTCGCAAGGCGAACCCGAGCTCAGCATCACCCGCGCCTGGTTCCTGGTTAGATTCTTCGATGCCAACATGCTGGAACTGACTTGCTGCGCAGAATGCGGCGGACACTTCGTGACGCACAGCGACGAACTCACAAAAGACTACGTGTGCGGGATATGCCGCCCTCCCTCACGCGCAGGCAAGACCAAGAAGGCGGCCATGATGGAAGCGATCGCAGCATAGACAGTCCGGCCAGTACCGCCGCATCACCGA
>Ga0265314_10005439_pt1 | contig 11501 bp, 6 predicted proteins | sample 4126metaG_FD_203106 | JGI IMG/M metagenome (GOLD analysis project Ga0265314, IMG submission 203106) | Rhizosphere microbial communities from Carex aquatilis grown in University of Washington, Seatle, WA, United States - 4-1-26 metaG | ecosystem: Host-associated > Plants > Roots > Rhizosphere >... | reverse complement strand
GGCGGGCGCGGAGGACGTCGTCAAGCTTGCCATCGGCCAGCGCGGCGTGTTCGAGAACTGCATTTCCGAGCTTGGCCAGGACGCCGGCTTCTTCAAGAAATACGGGCTAAAGCTCGAGATACTCTACACCCAAGGTGGCGGCGAGACTTTGCAGGCCATTCTCTCGGGCGCCGTCGACATGGGCATTGTCGGAACGTTGCAGACCATGGGTGCCTACGCGAAGGGTGCGCCGCTGCGAGCCATCGGCGCGACGATGAAAGGCGCCTACGAATATTGGTATGTGCCGGCCGAATCCCCGATCAAGACGTTCAAGGATGCGGCGGGAAAGTCGGTCGCGTTCTCGACCACTGGATCGTCCAATAATTTAATGGTGCTCGGCCTCGCGCGGCTTTACGGCGTGACCGTCAACCCGGTCGCTACCGGCAGTCCCGGACCGACCTTCGTGCAGACCATGAGCAAGCAGGTCGACATGGGCTGGTCGATCCCGCCGTTCAACGTCGATGCGCTGGAAGCTGGAAAAATCCGCATTGTCGCCCGCGGCAGCGAATTGAAGGAATATGCCGATCAGACGGTGCGCTTTCTCGGCGTCAATGCCAACGTCTTGAAGGCGCGGCCCGACGTGTTCCGGCGCTACATGCAGGCCTACCGCGCGGCGCTGGAGTGGCTTTATTCGTCCCCTGAGGCCATGGCGGCTTATGCGAAATGGGCCGGCACGACCGAGGCGGTGTCCCGCCGCGTGCGCGACGAGTTCGTGCTCAAGGAAAACGCCCGGCCGGATGTCATCGTCGGGCTGGACTCGGCGATGGCCGACGCGCTCGCCTTCAAGATTCTGGCCAAGCCGCTCACTTCCGAACAGCTCAAGGACATGGTTCAGTTGCAGGAGCCAATCAAGTAATCTCGGGTCGGCGAAGGAAATATCCCACAGCGGTGTTTTGCGGGCGTTGTCAGTTCGAGGATTTCAGCGCACACTGTCGGCCAATGAATAAAGGCTCGAAAAGAGCCGCATAAAAGGGGAGGGAATCGATGAACAGGCGCGAGTTCACCAAGTCGGTGCTTGCCGGTGCTTCGCTGATCGCCGCACCGAACGTAGCGCGCAGTCAGACCGTCTACAATCTCAAGCTCGGGCACTTCATTTCGCCGCAGCACATCATGTCGGTGTATCTGCAGAAGTGGGTCGACGAGCTGAAGGAAAAATCCAACGGTCGGCTCAACATCACGATCTTCCCAGCCAACGTGATGGGACCGGTGCAGAACTACGCCGACTACGCGCGCACCGGCGTGGCCGACATCACCTGGTTTTTGCACGGCGCGACACCCGGCCGCTTCCCGCTGACTGAAATTATCCAGCTTCCCTACATGGCCGGCAGCGCCGAGATCGGCACCCAGGTGCTCAACGATCCCGATGTGCTGCAGTTGCTTGCGCCGGAATATGAGGGCCTGAAGGTTCTCTATCTGCTGACGCACCAGCCCGGCGGCCTGCACACGTCCAGCAAGCCAGTGCGCACCGTCGACGATATGAAGGGGCTGCGTATCCGCTTCGCGTCGGTGACAATTAAAAGCTTCATCGCAGCCTTGGGCGGCACGCCGGTCGGGGTTCCGCCGAGCGGCATTGCCGACGCTATGCAAAAGAATACGATCGACGGCTGCTTTGTCGATTATGGCGGCGCCCACACTGCGTTTCGGCTGGGCGGGCTCGTCAAATACACGACCGAACTCTATTCATATGTGAGCAGCTTCGGCGTGGTGATGAACCCGGCTTCGTTTGCCAATCTGCCGCCCGATCTACAGAAGATGATCGAGGATACCACGCGGCCGCGCATCCGCGATGTCGGCAAGCTGTGGGATTCGGCGGACGCTCCCGGCAAGCAATATCTGGTGTCGGAAGGCGATACACCGATTCAGCTCTCCGCCGAGCAGGACGCGCTGTTCAAAAAGGTCGGCGCCGAGGATTCGGCAAAGGTTCTCAAGGAGCTCGATGGCAAAGGCATGCCGGCGACCAAGGTGCACACCGCGATGAACGCGGCCGCCGCTAAATACGCCAAGACGTCATTCTCGTTCTGGAAGACGTGAGGGCGTGCCGGAGGTGAGTTCGAATCTGGCGATTATGTCGCGCTACGCCGGTTACGCTAGCGCGCTGTTTCTGGTGGCGATGATGATGATCACCGTCGCCGACGTGATTTTGCGTGCGCTGTTCAATCTGCCGATCACCGGCGCCTACGATTTGGTTCAGTTGTTCCTGGTCGGAACGGTGTTTCTCAGCATCCCGGAGGTGTTTCTTCGCGACGAGAACATCGTTATCGATTTCGTAGACCACATTTTTGGGCGAACGGCCGTCGCCGTCCTGCGGGCTATCGCCAGCCTGGCGGCGCTCGCATTTCTTCTCCTGTTGTCCTGGCGAATGATCCAGCCGGCGCTCGATTCGATGCGTTTCAGGGAAACGTCGCCCGACCTTTCCATCCCGATGGCGGTGCATTGGAGCCTGATGATCGTCGGCATTGTCGTGGCATTGCCGACGGCGGCCTGGCTGCTGGTCGAGGCCGTGCGAGCGGTCAAGCCGGCGCAGGATGACCTATGAATCCGCAGACCGTCGGCATTATTGGCTTCGTCGTCATGGTCGCGCTGATATTCCTGCGCATCCCCGTTGCCATTGCGCTCGGTCTGGTGGGGACGGCCGGCTATGCCGCGCTCAACGGTTGGAGCCAGGCGCTCCTGGTGCTCGGCCGCGTGCCGCTCACGTTCGCTTCCGCGTATGATTTGTCGGTGGTGCCGCTGTTTGTGCTGATGGGCGCCATTGCCGCGCATTCGGGAATGGCGCGCGAACTGTTTCAGTCCATCAACATCATGTTCAGCGGGCGGCGCGGCACGCTTGCCACCGCAACCATTGGCGCCTGCGCCGCGCTTGGTGCCGTATCCGGCTCCTCTGTGGCGATGGTAGCGACCATGAGTCACGTCGCAGTGCCGGAAATGCGGCGTGCCGGTTACGACGAGCGACTGTCGCTCGGTTCGGTCGTTGCTGGTGGCACGCTCGGCATCCTCATACCACCCTCGGTGATGCTGATCTTCTACGGGCTGACCGCTGTGCAATCGATCCCCAAACTGTTCGCGGCCGGCATGATTCCCGGTCTCCTGCTGGCGGCATTGCAGATCGGCGTGGTCAAGACGGCGACGTGGCTGAAGCCCCATTGGGCGCCGGTTAGCCCGCGCGCGCCAATGCGTGTGCGGCTGCGCGCTTCCATCGGCATGTGGAAGCTCCTGTTCATCTTTTTTCTATCGATCGGCGGCATCTATGCGGGCTGGTTCAGCCCCACGGAAGCCGCAGCGATCGGGACTTTCGCCACCATCGTGATTGCATCGCTGACCGGCCAACTGACCGTCCGGCAGCTTGCCGATGCGGTAATCGAATCAAGCCGCACCACCGCGATGCTTTTCTTCATTTTGCTCGGCGCCATCATGTTCAGCTATTTCATCGTGCAGACCCAGATCGCCACCAATCTGGCGACGTGGGTTGTCTCGCTGCATATGCCGCCGACCGCGGTGATGATTGTCGTCATCTTTTTCTACATCGTGCTCGGCAGCTTTCTTGAATCTCTGACCATGATCCTCATCACGGTGCCGGTATTTGCGCCATTGGCCCAGGGGCTCGGCTACGATCTGATCTGGTTTGGTGTGCTTCTGGTGGTGCTGATCGAGGTCGGGTTGATCCATCCGCCCATGGGCATGAATCTGTTCGTGCTGCAGTCGCAAATTCAAAATGCCAAGCTTGGCCAGATGTATATTGGCAGCGCAATGTTTCTGGTGGCGAACGCTGTCTTGATCGCCCTCTTGCTTGCCTTTCCTGGCCTCGCGCTGTGGCTTCCAAGCTTATTATATTGAAAAATATTGCCCAGTTGATGGTGAGGCGAACGAAACGAGCCGCGTGCCTAGGCCTCGGCCAGCACGGCGACCGGCATGTCGCGGAAAAGCTCATTTAACTGCGGCGTAACCTCGATACCGCCGCGCAGCAGGTCGCGATAGACCTGTGCGCCGACGATCCGTCCGCGCCAATCGTGAGGCCAGGCACGCCCGCTGGCGGTCGGTCGGGCGAAATGTCGTCCGACGAGGACCAATATCTTTTTCCGCCGGAATGAACGTGCAAATCCGATGACATGTCTTGCGTGCTCGCCCTCTACGAGCAGCGGAACGTAATCGCCATTGCGGAACAAGTCCGCATGGGTACGGCGAATGGCCAACAACCTGCACATCAAGGCTAGTTTGATGCGGCCGTCCTGCCATGTTTCCAGCAGGTCCCGCCAACTCGGATAGCCTTCGAGCAGCGCGCGGCGGGCGGCAAAGTCGACCGGCCGACGATTATCCGGATCGACCAGCGATAAATCCCACAATTCGGTGCCCTGATAGAAGTCCGGCACGCCCGGCAAAGTGAGCTTAAGCGCAAGCTGCGAGAGGCTATTGAGTGCGCCGAGCAGACCGGTGCGCTGCGCAAAGGCCCCGATGGCTTCGATGAACTCAACCGAGTGTTTTCGGTGCAAAATATTTGCGATGAAGTCCGACAGACGCGCTTCGTAAATATCGTTCGGGTTGGTCCAGCTTGTTTCCAGCTTGCCCTCGCGTGCGGCCTTAAGCGCATAGGCCTGCATGCGTTGCACGAAATTCCCGTCGATGCTTTCGAAGGGCCACGCGCCAATCAAGGCCTGATACAGCATGTATTCGTGCCCGGTGGACGGACTGCGACTTGTCGCATCGTTAAAGACAAATCGTGCATTCAGCACGCTCCAACGCACGACCTCCTCGCGCCACTCGTGCGGAATTTCCGCCAGCGCGAGGATGCGCATGCGGGCGTCTTCGCCGCGCTTGGTGTCGTGGGTCGCGGTGGCAACGAGACCATGCGGCATGTCCTTCGCAAGTCGCACCTGCTCGCGATGGAAATCGTCGAGCGAAAGCGTTGGCGCCACCGGATCGCCGCCGACCTCATTGAGCGCGAGCAGGCGGTGATAGCGGTAGAACGCGGTGTCCTCCAGCGACTTCGCCATCAGCGGACCGGTGAACTGCTGGAGCTTGAGCGCAAAATTTCGCACGCGCGGCGCGCTAAAGCCCGGATTGTGCGCGAGGTCGCCGGTGATGGCGTCCTGCAGGAAATCGAAGATCTCGGGGTCGGGGCCTTTCCACGACGCCCGTGCGCGGCCGATCGCGCCGCGCACCATCGCGCGGTCTTCGTCCGAGGTCGTCGCGGCTGTAATGTAGGTCCGATAGACCGGGAATTCGAGCAGGTAGGCCTGCAGCGCTACTCGCAGGCGGTTGAGCGTGTAGTCGCGCGAACTGAAATGGCCGGCGGCGATGCGCCCGACCGCGCGCGTAAGCACGGTAAATTCGCTCGCCAGCATCGTGTCGAGCACGCGCAATTTGGCGGCAACGAGTATCTCGCGGAAGCTTGCGCGTTCGCCCGTGAAATCGCACCAAATATGTTCGAGCGGCGCGAGACCATCCGTATCGAGCAGCGCGCGCGAGATCAAATTGAGCCGCTCGTAACCGGTAGTGCCGTCGGCGCGCAAGCGCGGTACGGCCTCGCCGTTAGCGAGGATCTTCTCGATCAGTAGATAGTAGCCATCACGTCCCGGCCGCACGCGGCGGATCATTTCGCGCAGCCGGCGGACATATTGCGCGGGGTCACGCAGGCCATCGATGTGATCGAGGCGCAGGCCGTGCAGCCGTTCCTCGGCGATGAGCCGCGCCACCAGCACATGCATGGAATGGAAGGTCGCCGGATGCTCGGGGCGCAGCCCGGCGAGGTCGTTGACGTCGAAAAAACGCCGATAATTGATGGCGGAAAATGCCACGCGCCAATAGGCGAGGTGGTAGGCCTGCCGCTCCAGCATGCGATGCAGCAATGGAAATCCGTTCTCGGTGTCGGCACGATAGGCGGCGAGGCCGTTGTCGATGATCTGCGCGACTTCGGGAATGGCGGCGAGTGCCCTCTTATACTCAGGCGCCTGGTTATAAGACGGCGCAAAGCGCCCAGGATAGCGCTCGACCAGTTCGATGATCTTGCGGCCGGCCGGCGTCTGCTCGCTGCCGGTCGCGCTCAGAACGGTGCGAAGAACCTCGCCATAGCGCTGCGGGTTGATCGGTAGCTTGTGCTCGAAATACCAGGCGGAGAAGCTTCCTTCGTCGGCGTCGTATTTGAGCTTAATCTCGCCGCTGCCCAGCGCGTCCCCGTAAGGGCGGCCGAGGATCGGCAGCAGCACGCCGGGCTGTGCGCGGTAAGGCAGGCCGTTCCAGTCGATGTCGAAGGAAGCCGCGTGTGGCGACTTCTGGCCCCATTCGAGCACGTCCAGCCACCAGGCATTGTCGGAAAAGCCGATGCCCATGTGATTTGGTACGAAATCGAGTATGAGGCCAAGATCTGCCTCATGCAGCGCGTTCGACAACTGCGCAAAACCCTCGTCGCCGCCGAGTTCCGAACTGAGCCGTGAGTGGTCGACGATGTCGTAGCCATGCGTCGAGCCCGGCCGCGCCGCCAGGAATGGCGAAGCGTAGAGATGGGAGATGCCGAGCTGATCGAGGTACGGCACCAGCGCGGCGGCCTGCGCAAAGCCGAAGTCTTTGGTGAGTTGCAGGCGGTAAGTTGCGATCGGGATGCGTGGGGGCATCAGGCCGCTCCGATGCCGGCCAGCACCGCGCGCGTTGGCAGCTCGGATTTCGTTTCGCCGCCCCAGACCGGCTGGTCCCACGACACGTGCTGCGGCCAGGGCGCTTGCTTACCGGACAGGTTCGCCACGATGGAGTAGGCGCGATCCTTGCTGCGCCATGTCGCGGTGAGCACGCCGTCGCGCATCGCCGCCTCCGCTCCGCCCGCGACAAGGTCCGGCATCAGCGGCACGACGTGCTCGCGGCGCGCGCGTAAGAGCGCCCGCGTCCGTAGAAGACGCGCGGCGCCTGCGCCATGCGTCGCCGCACTCCAGTCGAGCGTCGCCAAGCGCACGGTCTCTTCGCTGAGCGGATCGGGAATCTCGGCGCCGTGCTTGGCATAAACTTCGGCGAATTCCTTGCGGCGGCCTTGGCGCACCGCTTCCGCGAGATCGCCTGTGAAATCGCAGAAGAACGGAAACGGCTCGGTCGCGCCCCATTCCTCGCCCATGAACAGCAGCGGGGGCGATGGCGACAGCAGCAGTACGGCGAGCGCAATCTCGTAGTCTTGAGGCCGCGCGAGCCGCGACAGCCGCTCGCCCAGCGGCCGGTTGCCGATCTGGTCGTGGTTCTGCAGGAAATTGACGAAGGCGAGTGGCGGCAGACCCGCGGTGGATTCTCCGCGTATCTTGCCGCCGCGGTGGAGCGAGGCCTCGCCCTGATAGGCAAAGCCTTCGGCCAGGGTGCGCGCGACATGCGCGGCGCTGTCGGCGTAGTCCTTGTAATAGCCGCTTCGCTCGCGCGCGAGCTCGACGTGCCAGGCGTGGTGGAAGTCGTCGTTCCATTGCGCATCGTAACGTCCTCGCGGCACGAGAAAACCGGTGCGGTTATCGTCATTCTCCAGCACCAGGTGGATGTGACGTCCGTTTTCGCGCGCGAAAGCACCGACCACGGCCCCTAGCTCGTCAAGGATATGCGGCTCGCCGGGGCTCGCGATCGCATGAACGGCATCGAGCCGCAGGCCGTCGAAACGATAGTCCCGCAGCCAGGCCAGCGCGTTCTCGATCGCGAAGGCCCGCACCTCGGGCACCGCATAATCGATAGCGCCGCCCCACGGGGTCTGCGCATCCGAGAAGAATTGCGGAGCGATGCGGCCGAGATAATTTCCTTCTGGTCCGAAGTGATTGTAGACGACGTCGAGGAACACCATGAGCCCGCGTTCGTGTGCGGCGTCGATCAACGCTTTGAGATCTTCGGGCCGGCCATAGACGCTGTCGGGCGCATAGAGCAGTACGCCGTCATAACCCCAGTTCCAGCGGCCGGGAAAATCCACGAGCGGCATCAACTCGATTGCGGTAATGCCCGTGGCGGCAACATGGTCGAGTTTATCGATGGCGGCACGAAACGTGCCCTGCGGCGTGAAGGTGCCGACGTGCAGCTCAAGGAAGGCCGCCTCCTGCCACGGTCGGCCTTTCCAATCTGCAGAGCGCCAATCGTAGTCGTGGTCGATCACTTCGCTGGCGCCTTGAACGTCGTCCGGCTGAAAGCGCGAAGCCGGGTCGGCGATAAGAAGGTCATCGTCGATGCGGAATTTATAGCGCAGGCAGGCCTGCGCGCCGGGCACGTCAACCGTGAACCAGCCGCCCTCGCGCTGCATCGGCCATCTGGCGTCGTCAAACACGACCGCTACGCCGTTGGCAGCGGGCGCCCACAGGCGAAACGTTACCCCTTGCGCGGTAACGAGCGGGCCGAAAGTCGGCGGCTTCATGGCTCGCCTGCGAAAGCCAGCACCGCGAGCCGTCGCGCCTGCAGCTTGCCGCCGGACGGGGCATCGGCGGTGCGCTCACCGTCGCCGGTGTCGAGCACGTTGACCCAGGTTTTAACACTGGGCCATTCCGGCAAGGTGAACTCGATCGGCTCACGTGCGGCGTTGAGCACCATGCAGAGCGGCGCTCCATCGTTCGCCGGCGCCGCCAGCACGAAGCAGAGGAATTTTCCGTCCGGGAAGCTCCAGTCGGTCTCGCTCATCTCCGTGCCGGAGGGCGTCAGCCATTTGATGTCGTAGGAGCCGTCGTTACGTTTTCCTTCGAGCCAGCGCGCGGGCTTGAGCTGGGGAAATCGCCGGCGCAGCTCGGTGAGGCTGCCGACGAAATCGGAAAGGTCGTCGGCGCTGCCGAGATGCCGCCAGTCGACCCAGCCGATCTCGTTATCCTGGCAATAAGCATTGTTGTTGCCGTTCTGGCTGTTGCCAACCTCGTCGCCGGCAAGGATCAGCGGCACGCCTTGCGCCAGCATCAGGCAGGCGAGCTGGTTGCGGCGCAGCTGCCGGCGCGTGGCGAGGATGTCCGGATCGTCGGTCGGTCCTTCGACGCCGCAGTTGGTGCTGGCGTTATCGTCGGAACCGTCGCGATTGTGTTCACCGTTCGCTTCGTTGTGCTTGTGCTCGTAGCTGGTGAGATCGGCGAGGGTGAAGCCATCGTGCACCGTGACGTGGTTGATGCTCGAGCGCGGGCCGCGGCCGTCGTGGTCGAACTGCGCCGCCGAGCCGGTCATGACGTTGGCCACGTCGCCGAGCAGTCCGCCTTCGCCGCGCCAGTAGCGGCGCATGGTCTTGCGGTAGATGTCGTTCCATTCCCCCCAGCCGGTGGGAAAGCCGCCGACCTGGTAACCGCCGAGGCCGATGTCCCAGGGCTCGGCGATCAGCTTCACCGTGGCGAGCACCGGGTCCTGCGCGATGGCCGCGAAGAACGGCGCGTTGCGATCGAAGGCCGGGCCGCGCCCGAGCGTGGTGGCAAGATCGAAGCGGAAGCCGTCGACGTGGTAGTTTTCAACCCAGCGGCGCAGCGAATCCATCACCATCTGCAGCACGCGCGGGTGCGCCAGCTTGAGCGCGTTGCCGGTGCCGGTGAAGTCGTCATAGAAGCGCGGCTGGTCTGGCAAAAGCCAGTAATACGAGCAGTTGTCGATGCCGCGGTAGCACAGCGTCGGCCCGAGATGGCTGCCTTCGGCGGTGTGGTTGTAGACGACGTCGAGGATGACCTCGATGCCGGCATCGTGCAGACTCGCCACCGTGGCGCGGAAGGCGTTGATGGCGTCGCCGTCGGCGTAGCGCGGCTCCGGCGTGAAGAAGCTCAGCGTGTTGTAGCCCCAGTAATTCTTCAGGCCGCGGTCGATCAGAACGCGGTCGTCGATGAATGAATGGATCGGCAGCAGCTCGATGGCGGTGACGCCGAGCTTTCGCATATGGGCGATGATGGCGGGATCGGATAGCCCGCCGAACGTTCCACGCAGCTTTTCGCGGGCGTCAGTCCGGGTCTGCGTCAGGCCTTTGACGTGCGCCTCATAGATGACGGTGTCTTCCCAAGCGGTCTGCGGTCGTTGGCCGCGAATCCAGCTATGAGCGTCATCCACTACCACCGATTTCACCATGTAGCGGGCGTTGTCGCGGCGGTCGAAGGATAGGTCTTCCAACTTGTGGCCGGCGCGATAAGCGAAATGCGCGTCGTTCCAGACGAACTCGCCGGCGAGCTCCTTGCTGTAGGGGTCGATCAGCAGCTTGTTGCGGTTGAAGCGGTGCCCGCGGGCGGGATCGTAAGGCCCGTCGACACGGTACCCGTAGAGCTGGCCGGGCGACACGTGCGAGAAATAGCCATGCCAGACGTCGTCGGTGCGCTCCGGCAGCGCCACACGCTCGACCTCCCGCCGTCCGTCACGATCGAACAAGCACAGCTCGACTTTGCTGGCGCTCGCGGAGAACAATGCGAAATTGGTACCGCGGCCATCCCAGGTGGCGCCGAGCGGATAGGGCGAGCCAGTCGTGACCCGCGTGCTAGAGCTCAGGAACGAGAAAGATGGCAGCAAGCGGTGGGACGACAAGGGTGAGCTCCGGGCTGTCACGTTTCACAACGGCCGAAACGGTTCCCGCGTTCCCAACATTGCTGCCGCCATAATGGGCAGCATCGGAATTCAGGATTTCACGCCATTGGCCGGCAAACGGCACCGGCACGCGATAGTCGCGCAAGACCTGCGGCGTGAAATTGACCACCACGACGCAGCGGTCGGCCGCCTGCCGGCCTTTGCGCATCCAGGCAAAGGTGCTGTTGTCGGCGTCGCCCATCACCAGCCACTCGAAGCCGGCGGCGTCGCAGTCGAGCTCGTGCAAAGCCGGAACGTCTCGGTAGAGCCGGTTGAGGTCGCGCACGCAACGCTGGACGCCGGCATGCGGCGCGGTGTCGAGCAGATGCCAAGGCAGGCTGACGTCGTGATTCCATTCGTCGGGCTGGCCGAACTCGCAGCCCATGAACATCAATTTCTTGCCCGGATGCCCGTACATGAAGGCGTAATAGGCGCGCAAATTGGCGAAGCGCTGCCATTCGTCCCCCAGCATGCGGCCGAGGATCGAGCGTTTGCCGTGCACCACCTCGTCGTGCGAGAGCGGTAGAATGAAGTTTTCCGAGAAGGCGTAGTGCAGTCCGAACAGGATGCTGCCGTGGTGGTGGCGGCGGTGAATCGGATCCTTGCCGATGTAATCCAAGGTGTCGTGCATCCAGCCCATGTTCCACTTGTAGCCGAAGCCGAGGCCGCCCCATTCGATCGGCCGCGACACCTGTGGCCAGGCCGTCGACTCTTCAGCCGCCGTGGTGGCATTGGGGAAGTGGCCGAACAGCTCGCGATTGGTGCGGCGCAGGAAGGCGATGGCTTCGATGTTTTCGCGCCCGCCTTGTTTGTTCGGAATCCAGCCGCCCTGCGGCCGGCTGTAGTCGAGGTAGAGCATGGAGGCGACCGCGTCGACGCGCAGGCCGTCGATCCCGTAACGCTCGAGCCAGAACAGCGCATTGGCAACGAGGAAATTGGTCACCTCGGTGCGGCCGTAGTTGTAG
>Ga0265314_10005438_pt1 | contig 11501 bp, 11 predicted proteins | sample 4126metaG_FD_203106 | JGI IMG/M metagenome (GOLD analysis project Ga0265314, IMG submission 203106) | Rhizosphere microbial communities from Carex aquatilis grown in University of Washington, Seatle, WA, United States - 4-1-26 metaG | ecosystem: Host-associated > Plants > Roots > Rhizosphere >... | reverse complement strand
GTTCTTTCGTTCAGGACTCGCGTTGTTGCTCTCCGTCCCAGTGTGGGCGCAATGGGCGGCTTATCCTACGCCGGGCGTTCCTAGATTGCCCGATGGTTCGCCGGACTACGCCGCGCCCGCACCGAAAACTCCCGATAACAAGCCCGACTTTTCCGGCCTTTGGGCCCCCTCGCGTCGCGGCGTCATCAACTCGCAGGAAGGCCAGGGCGTTCCCGGGCGTCCCACCGGTCCCTTCTGGGATTTGAATGCCGTGGTGCCCGGCGGCCTCCCCTATCAGCCCTGGGCCAAACAACTCCGCGATAAGCGCTGGACCGATTTTGGCAAAGATAATCCCGATGTCGGCTGTTATCCTCTTGGCATCCTGCAGGACCTCACGCACCAGTTCCCGCGCCGCGTCCTGCAGTCGCCCTCCTATGTGGCTTTGTTGATGGAGCGAAACTTTTCCTTCCGCCAGATCTTCCTTGATGGCCGCCCCTTGCCTGAAGATCCCAATCCCGCCTGGAACGGTTATTCCACCGGCCACTGGGACGACGACGTCCTGGTGGTTGAAACCAATGGCCTGCGGGACGGCCTCTGGGCCGATTACCTTGGAAGCCCCCTTACCGACCAAGCCAGAATCACTGAGCGCTTCCGTCGCCCCGATTTCGGCACGATGGAAGTGAACGTGACGGTGAACGATCCCAAAGCCTACACCAAACCCTGGAGCGTGAAGTTAACCTGGCAGTTGGTCCTCGGCACGGAATTGATGGAGTACATTTGCATTGAGAATGAAAAAGACGTCTCGCACATGGTGGGTAAATAGGTATAGGCGTCGCCGAATCAACCGGGGACCTTCCCGAAAGCCGACCTATTGCGGGCCGGCGGCGCCGCAATTGTCGCGCCCGGCTCGCCTGCAGTCCTCGTACGCACTCTGTCTCATCATGCGGAACACCTCGGCTTCGTCGCGGTCCGCCGCCTTGCTTTGGCCGGCAAGCCACAAAATACGCTGGGCAGAATTATGGAAGGTGATCCCGTAAGGATCGCCGCCCATCAACCTAGTGGTGAAACGCAATTTGCCCCCAATCACGATGTTATGTTCATCGTCGTTGCGGAACCCAATATTATTGGTGCTGTCCCGTAACCACTTGGCCCAGTAATCGCCTTTGGCATTTCCCTGGGCTCCGGCCTTGGCAAACCACGCAACGGCAGTTTGACGATTCTGCGGGACACCAATTCCGAACTGATAAGCACGTGCGAGGGAAAACTGGCCCTTCATCCATCCCTGTTGGGCGCTGGCTTGAAACAAACGGGCCGCCAGATCCCAATTTTCTGGAACGCCCTCGCCCAACTCATAAAACAAACCTACTTGATTTTGTGATTCCGGTTCGCCTTGGGCCGCGGCTCGGCTGTACCATTCAAAGGCAGCCTTGGCGCTCCGCGGGACGCCGTCGCCCTGATCGTAGAGCAGTGCCAGGCGCAATTGCGCGACGGCATTACCAGCTTCGGCAGCGCGAAGCACAATTTTCGCGGCGCCTGCATGATCACCCGCTTGAAAGCGCGCGCCGGCTTGATTATAAACATCGTTCGCCGGAAGTTGCTCGCAGTATTGGCGGGCCGCTGCGGTTCGCGTCATTTTGCCCGTGCCAGGTTCGATTCCAAGACATCTCTGCAATACCCCCGATGCCATCACCACCGGCACCGCCGCAAACGAACGCGATTCCGTCACCCAAGCAAGCCCGGAACCCAGCACGAGGAACGTCACGGAAAGCTTTAGCAGGCGCATGGTATTTAGTATCTCCGACAAACTTAGCGCCAGTTTATCATCGGTGAATGCCAGTGTGGAGAGGAGCCCAGTGGGTGAGACGCAGTACTCGGCGATCATGCTCGTCACCGCGATTTGCGCTCTCAACGTCCTAACAGTTTGCCCATGGCTTCGAATATGCTTGTGAGCGCTCGGTCCGCATGGAGCAGAGGCAGCAGCGTCGCGATAGAGCCGAGCGTTGAACCGACGAGTTGCCCTAGAGACTGAAGATCTAAGGGAATGACGCGCATTTGCTCGATGCGCGAGAACATCGTCCCCAGCGTCGTGAATTCGGCGAGCTCGCGCATTTCCTCCTGTGTCCCTTGCGCCGGCTGCGGGTCGTCGTTGCCCACGAGCCAGCGCGCTTCTAGCTTGCGGCTGTGCTCAGTGACGCGCTGGCGATATACCGCGAGCGCCCGTTTTTTGCTGCGAGACAGTTGTTTGGTGAACATGAACAGCGGTAGCGTGAAAAGCAATGGCGCCCCGATTGTAAATCCCAACATCGGGCTCCATACCGACATAACGGAAAAATCGTAGTGCAGAACGGCTATTTCATAACCAACCGTCGCCGCGACATTGCTGATGCCATACGCGAGAATATAAATCGCGAATCGGCCTTGCGCTTCGCTGATGAAACCAATCCCCCCGGTGAGATCCGGGTGGGTCGCGTGCAAATCAAGCTGCAGGCGACTGACCCGATAGAGGTAGAAAATCCACAAGACGATCTTCCAGATAAAGCGCAGCCAAGTATAGTTCAGTAAGGGCAATGCGATAAAGAACTCCCATATACCCGCGGCAGTGAGCCGACGCGACTGCGCATCCCCTTGCGCGTGCCATTCCGGCATCGGATGGGCACCGAAAATAGGTACTAAAATGGCGAGTGACAACGCATACGCGATCAATAAACAAGCGACATCCGGCCAGTAGGAGTGGCGCGCACGTTGAATCATTGCATGAACGCCAAGCACCTCGGACACATCCTCTGGCTTAACGATTCCGCAAGTGAGGAACTGCCTCGCGGCTTCGCGTGTGCTTGACTCGATAATCGGTTCAGCAAGCATGAAGAGCGGCATTGCCAGGAGAAACTGCGCATAAGCCGCGAAGTCGGCGAAGAAATTGGTGGCCGATATTCCGCCTCCAACGAGTCCTTGCCGCATCGCGAGCACGGCAAGTGGCACCCATGTCAGCGTGACGGCGAGCAAACAGCGTTTGACCAGGTAAAGCCGCGCGTCGTTCGAGAGGCCTAGCCGTGCGTAAACGAACTGGAGCCGGTCCCCCTCGAACAATGAAAATGACATTCCGGAATCTAGGCCCGCGTGACCCAGCGCCGGGTCCGGGGCGGCGGGACCGGTTGCTTGAAAATTCACGGTTCGCGCCGTCTTCCAGGACGATTCTTTTGTCGCATACGCGGGGGTATGTGGGGCTTCGCCGCCGAGGCTCGCCTGGGCACTCGCCACTTCATCGCTCGCGCCCGCACAGTTTCATCCATTGTTTGTTCATCTCGCCAGGGCCAATCGTGCCTTCAAACAGCGGAGTGGACTGTCCAGAAATGAAACGCTGGAAACCCTCGTAGCCGCCTGTGGCATTTTTAAAGTTGATTTGGCCACACAGCGTCGGTCCGGCGCCGTTCGTCTTTATGGATTCGTTCCGGAACCGCGCGCTATCCGGGTCCCTCAGGCCAGCCCGAATTCTCTCTTCTTCAGCCGCCATAAAGAGTGTTCTATCGAGTGGGGCGGGCGAGCTGGAAGGTGCTGGAGCCAGCCCTGCATACAGGAAGAGGACCAAAAACAGCGTGAAGAGAGCGGTCAGCGCGATGACTGGGACATGCCGTGCTTGCCACATTTGCCATGCCCGCCGCGCCCGACTCATCTTGCAAGCTGAGTTCCGCGGGCGTTCAGGCGATCATCAGGTATTACACCACACGGACAGTACGCGAAGTGGAAACCGTTGGGCCGCTGCGATCTGCGGCTGCTTGGCGAGTTGCTACACCTTCGCGATGTACTCGTCTCGCGTCAGGGTGCCAGCAGGCGGCTTTCGGGAGACTTCGCCAGATGCGACACGCCGCCCATTTATAGACCATGACATGGCGCCAATATCACGAATCTACCCAGCACAGCGTCGAATCGCTGAGGCGAGCGCCGCATGTCCTCGACTGGGTGAATATGCCTAATCCGTTCGGTCACTATGAAGGCGTACCGGTGCTGGACTTGCCCGCGGATCCGCCCTACCCGGACATAGCCGCGCTCGATGTGCTCCAGGGACTCTCTGGCACCACGCCAGTCCGCGATGGCCCGACATTCCTTTCGCAACTGCTGTTCTACTCTGCTTCGATTAGCGCATCCAAGCTCGTTTCATCCACCGGATACCGTTACGCTTTGCGCGTGAATCCCTCGTCCGGAAATCTGCACCCAACGGAGTTCCACTTCCTAACGCAGGGGCTGAATGAGTGCCCCGATGGGCTGTATCATTACCGTCCCTCGTCACACATGGCCGAACAGCGCGTTTCGGGCGAACTTGAAATGAAATTGGCCGGTAGCGCCGCGCCGATCGTTTTTGTTTTGACAAGTATTGCGTGGCGCGAGGCGTGGAAGTACCGTGACCGGGCATATCGATACTGCTTGCACGACATAGGGCACGCCTGGCAAGCCCTCGCCCTCGCCGCCCGAGCCATGGGATGCGACAGCTTTGCGGTCGGTCATTTTCCGGACGATGAAGTCGCGCAGTTCTGCTGCCTGCACAAGGATGAGGGGCCGATGCTCATTGTCGAGTTGCGTGGCCGTTCCATTCCAGTGCGCGAACCAGACGCCTGCGAAACCGTTTGGTACGGCAGGCACGCCAATCAGCTCTCGGAAGAAAGAACTACTTACACACGCATTGACGGAATTCACGGCGCCACGAAACTCAGCAAGCGCGAGTGCCGCAGCATCTCCCCGGCCCAGCCGGCTCCCACTGACACCGGTGAGATCAAGCTGCCTTTTCCAGCATCATCGAGGCGGGCCTTCGGCGAGGTCGCCCGAATGCGGCGTTCGGCACTCGACTTCCTGGGTGGAACGCAATCGATGTCGTTGACACAACTCTCGGCCATCCTGGCTGCCACGACCCGGCCGTTTTTTGCTGACTTTGCCAGTGCAAATTTCATCCAGCTCTATTTGTACGCCCATCGCGTCGACGGTCTGCAACCGGGCGTGTACAGGTTCTGGCGTGAGCCTGCCGAGTTGGAGCAGATCAAGAGTGGCGACCAGCGCGTCGCGGCCGCCGGCCTCAGCCTCGGGCAGGAGCTCGCCGGTAACGCATGCGTGGCGTTCTCGATGATTGGCGATCTCGAGCGCGGCGCCCGCGCCCATGGTGACCGTGGTTATCGCTATGTGCATTTCGAAGCAGGCGCCATCGGCCACCGCTTGTATCTCGCCGCGGAAGCGCTCGGGCTAGGGGCGACCGGCATCGGCGCGTTCTACGATGAGGAGGTGCACCGTTATCTCAACCTGACGCCCAAGCAGGGACAGGCGGTGTACCATTTTGCGATCGGTTATCCAATCCCCAATCCGCGCCTCGCGGCATGAAATCGCCATGGTGGGTATTCTGGTGCACGGCGACAATCATTTCATCGCGCGCGGTCCATTGCCGGACCGAGAGATCGCACTCGCACTTAGTCGACACTGGACCCTCATTCAGATCGGAGCGATAACGCCGCCTCCGCTCGATCAATGGCAAATCATCTCCCAAGAGTTTCGAGAGAACTTAGAATGGGCAGTGGTCATACCTGGAGACGGTAACATATCTCCCGCGGTGACGAGGTTGCTGGACGAGCTGTCAGCGCGGGGAATCAGCATCCACGACTCCCGGTGCGGGCCTTGGTAGAAAAGTGAAGCAGTCAAGGCCCAGACCGGCGCTGTCAGGAAGCGACCGTTAATGTTGCTTAGCGGGCGATACCGAGCCGGCGGTAAGATCTATCTCACAAGCGCAGGCAGCGTTGTGAAGGTGTGCGCTGGCGGAATGCGTATCCCGAGCGCACCGATCTGCGCGTTGGCAGGCGTATCGAACTCGATCGTGCCGCGGATGTTCGCGCTGCGCTGTCGCGCGCTGCCACCGTGCGCGCTTGGCCCGTTGCGTAGCGTGTGGAAAAGGGCTCTCTCTCCCACGGCGTAACGGCTGCCCCCGATCCCGATCGAAGGGAGTGCCGTCAGGCGAGAATACTGTGCGGCCGGATATTTCTCGTCAGCCGCGCGATTCCGCGCACGGAAAAGGGACTAGCTTCCTTGAGTAGAGGCGACTCTCAGAACTGAGCCAACCTTCGAGAAGATTGTGCTGATACTGGACGCAACGCCTGGCATGACAGCGCCGGCTGCGACGGCCACGAAGCCCGCCATCAGGGCGTATTCTATAAGATCTTGGCCGCGAGTCTCACGCCACAGCTTGAAACGGTACAAAATGCTCATAGCTGATTGTGCATCGATAACAGGCGTTGGGGCACTCCGGGAGACTCCGGAAATGACATCCTAATTTTCCTTAGTATCTGCATCGGATTTGGGTCCAGGACCTCGTAGCTATTGCGCGGTAAAACTAGTAAAAGTCAACGGTGCGGCGTCGACGGTCGCGGAATTCGTCGAGCAGCATACTGTTTTGGCGCCACAGGAGTGAGTACGCGAATGCGGCCGTTGGCCTCGTCGGCAAAATATACCTTGCCGGCATAGTCTACAGCGATCGCCACTGGAGTCGTGATTTCCGCGGCGAGAGCCGCTCCGCCATCGCCGCTAAACCCGCTGACTCCCACGCCCGCGATTGTCCTGATCATTCCCGTGGAGGCGTCCACCCGCCGTATGCGGTGATTCATGGTATCCGCGACGTAGAGGTTGCCGTCGATGTCGGCAGCCACCGCCGACGCGTAATTCAAGCGGGCGCTGGTGGCCGATCCACCATCTCCAGCATATTCGCCACGGCAGACCAATGCGTCCAGCGGGCCCGCAGCGCAGGGAGCCGAGCCGGCGACGGTATCGACGATTCCAGTCGCGGCGGCCATCTTGCGAATGCGGGAGTTCTCGAAATCCGCGATAAAAATGTCGCCGGAGCCATCTACTGCGCCCGGGACGGGATCCCAGAAATGAGCGTCGATGGCCGGCCCTTTGTCACCGCTGAAGCTTGTTCCGAATTTTCCGGCTACCGTGCTGATGGCACCGGTATCCGCTGTTACTTTTCGCACCCACGCCCAGCCACTGCCGAAATAGACGTTTCCTGCACTGTCGATGGCGACAGCAGATGGCCGGGAAACGCCGCCATGAGTCGCCGGCCCTCCGTCTCCACTGTCTGTCGACGCGCCTGTACCGGCGAAGGTCGTCATGATCCCGGTTGATGCCTCGACGCGCCGTATGCGATTGTTATCGGCATCCGCAATGTAAATGTTCCCCGCGGTATCGATGGCGATCCCGCTAGGTTTCCCGATCATCGCAGCGGTAGCCGGACCTCCATCGCCGCTATAGCCGAGAGTTCCCGTACCCGCGACTGTGGTGACGGCACCATCCAGTGCCCAGATTTTGCGGATCGACCCGCTCCAATCGCCGACATAGACATTGCCCGCGATGTCCACTGCGACGCTGGTTGGATTCGTTAGGGGTGTACCTGCCGCGCCACCGCCAGCCACAGTGGAGATTGTGTACGATTGTCCCCAAAGCGGCCCACAGGCGAGGAGCAGAATTGCCCTATGGCTGATCACTCATTGATTGTCACGCATTCCTTGCGGCGAGTGCCAGAATGGTCTTTTACGAGGCCGGGCTATTGAAGATCGCCACTTTCAACATCAACAACATCAACAAGCGTCTGCATAATCTCACGGCGTGGCTCGCCAAAGCGCAGCCCGACGTTGTCTGCCTGCAGGAGTTGAAGGCAGAACAGCGAGCATTTCCGGAAAGCAGCCTGCGTGACCTTGGCTACCACGGAGTTTGGCTAGGCGAACGTTCCTGGAACGGTGTGGCGATACTTGCGCGGGATCGCGACCCTGTGCTGACGCGATCCAGTTTGCCGGGGAATCCTAAGGATTCGCAGGCACGCTATATCGAGGCAGCGGTGGATGGTGTGTTATTCGCTTCCCTTTACCTGCCGAACGGAAATCCTCAGCCCGGTCCGAAGTTTGACTACAAATTGGCGTGGTTCGAACATTTAATCGAGCACGGCGCGGGCCTTATGAAGGCCGGAGTGCCGATCGTCTTGGCCGGCGATTACAACGTGGTACCGACTGCCCAAGACATTTATCCAACACGATCCCTCGATAGGAACGCATTGATTCAACCTCTGAGCCGACAGGCGTATGCGAGGCTGTTGGCTCAGGGTTGGACGGACGCGCTTCGGAAATTGCAACCGGAGGGGCCGCTGTGGACGTTCTGGGACTACGAGCACAATCGGTGGCTTTTAGACAAGGGGATGCGTCTAGACCATTTCCTTCTCTCTCCGACGCTAAGCAATCAGCTGGTGTCCGGAGGTGTGGACCGATGGGTACGCGGTGAGGAAAACGCGAGCGATCACGCGCCCGCTTGGATAGAACTCGATGGTTGATTGCAGGGGGATGTGAGCCTTTAGAAGCTGTTCAGGAGAAAATCTCGCGCGCTCGCGAGTATTCTCTTCCGTGCCACTGGATCTGGCAGAATGCGCGCGATTCCAAGTGCCCCGAGCATGGTCGAAAAAATCACCATGAAAGCGCGCTCTTTGTCGGCAACCCGCCGGCCCGGCATAATGGGAAGCATTCGACTCCTGTATTTCATCAGCTCCCCAAAGATTTCTGCTTTCATCGGCTTGCTGGCCCGCGCCAACTCGGGCGCCAGGGCTGCCAGGGGACAGCCGCAAGCGACGTGATCGCAGTGTTCCGGACTAAGGTAGGTCTTCACAATTGCCTTCCACTCCGTCCCCTGTTGCGAGTGTTCCGCAGCCTGCATCAGGCAGTCAGCCATTTCCTCGAAAGCATCGCCGAGCGACTCCTTGAGCAGTTCATCCTTGCTTTCGAAATGCTTGTAAAAACTTCCGTGGGTCAGGCCGGCGTCCCGCATAACGCTTGAAACCGCGGCGCCGCTGAGGCCTTCGGCGCGCATACGGCGCGAGGCGTCCTTCACAATCTTCCGATGAACTTCGGCTTTGTGCTCAGGCCGGTAACGCATGGCTCATTATAGGATGCTAGCAATCATCTTACGGCGCACCCCATGTGATCCCCGCCAACAAAACAATCTGAATCTATGGGATGATACATATCATCCCATCAGGCAGGAGGCCAAATGCCGCCAGAATTGATTTTCCTAATCCATCTTGTTTTAGGTTATCTAGCGTGGATGCTCTGCTTCGGCGTATACATCTTGCCCAGGCTCAGGTCGATGGATCGGGTGGAAGCACACCGCGCCATCGCCACTTTGCATAGCTTTCGTTTCTTCGGGCTCGTCTTTATACTTCCTGGCGTCGTTGGCCCCCACTTGCCCGTGAGTTTCGCGACCTTCGCCGCCTACGGCGACTTCGCAACCGGATTGCTGGCCATGACGGCTCTTCTCACAGTGCGGATACGTCCGTTGTTTTGGCTGTTCGTCGTAGCCTTTAATGTCGCCGGGGCGGCCGACATCATCATCGACTATTGCCACGCCATCCAAGCGGGTCTTCCCGCGCTTGCGGGTCAGTTAGGCGCGGCATATGCCATTCCGATCATCTACGTGCCGCTGCTGATGATCACGCACTTCGTAGCTGTCTATTGGCTGGTGCGTCCTCGGCCCAAGGCGGCTGTTGCCGACCGTGAGCTGCAGCGACTAGAATTAAACAACTCATGAACATCGCCATCGTCGGAGCCAGTGGAATGATTGGCTCTAAAATTCTTGCCGAAGCCCTCAGCCGGGGGCACGCCGTTACAGCTATTTCACGTCATCCTGAGAACCTGCCGACCGAGCTTAAGAGCCATGCGAATCTGCGTACCGGCCAGGCCGAGGTGACCGATACCGCCGCGCTTATTAAGCTTTTCCAGGGCCAGGACGCGATCATTCACGCTTATGCGCCTCCGCAGGATCCAGCTCCGAGAGCAGCCATCTTAGAAGCGCGCGCGAAGGGCGCCGATCTGCTGAAAGCGATCGCAGGCTATCAGCCCATTGATAGCAAAGCGCACGACGATCACGTGAAATATCGCATTGACGCGCAGACGGCGGGAACGCGCTCCATCATCGCGGCCGCGAAGGCGGCTGGAGTGTGCCGCATCCTGGGAGTTGGCGGTGCGGGAACTTTGTTAGTGAACGGCACGCCGAGCATGAACGGGCCGACGTTCCCCAAAGCGTTCGAAGGCGGCGCCAAATCGACGGCCGTGGTGAAGGAAGAATTGAAAGCCGCAGGGCATCACGATCCCGATCTTCAGTGGACGGTCCTATGTCCGCCGATGGAGATCCTTCCCGGCCAACGCACGGGCAAATTCCGCCTGGGCCTCGATGATCTTCTAGTTGCGCCGGACGGCACCAGCCGCATTTCGCTCGAAGACTACGCCGTGGCGATGGTGGATGAACTGGAGCAGGCGAAACATACGGGCAAGCGCTTCACGCTCGCGTATTAGTTTGCGCGTTTCCGTGCGGGCCGGAAACTCAAATCGACAGTTTCGGATCACCTTCGAGAACGTCGAGTTTGAGTTTGGGACTCTCCCCTTTGGCCCACAACTTCGCGCTCGACCGCACCCTGTAATTCAGTGGGCCGCCATCGGCACGCTGGCTTCGTTCGAGCGGGCGCGGAATAGCAACGAATTCGGTCTCGAGCGAATCCGCCGCCGCGCGAACCACGGCATAGCCATGTCCGCCCATATCGACGAACGAAACGTGGGGCGCCAGATCGGGATTCGATAACTCGCGAGCTTTCGCGGCATCGCCGCTGCGCGCGTACTCCAGGCAGGATCGAACGCCGTGCTTCAGGAGCATGTTGATTCCGGGAACGTACAGCGCAGCGAGAGGATGGTCCTTCGGGAATTTGTGTTCATAAGCTTCGACCATTCCCGGAGCCGAAAGCGATCCAGTAACGAACGCCAGGCCAACCGGCTTGAACTCTTTCGGCGGGAGCGCTTTCGCAGCGAGACCCGCCCAGAAGCTGTGACGATCCCCCGAAACAACCGCGAACCCGGTGATGCCGTGCTGCTCAATGAAATCGTAGATTTCGCCACGCTCTGAGAACGCATTCCCGAAGTCGTCGCCGCCAAACTCAGCGAATCCGGCGCCGCGCCATTTCTTGGTCATTCCTTCCGGCAGATTCTGCGGATCAACCCGCATTGGAATCGTCGCAATGGTATTGCCCCAAATCTTCCAGGTCGCCTTGGATGCGCGGAGTTGGTCGAGGAACCAGGCCTTTTGCGTCGTGCCCAAAATCGTCCACGGCGGGGCCGCATCCTTGAAATCGGCGATCGGCTGTCCGGCATCCAAAGCGTACAAATCCTCTTCCGGATAAAGCTCAGGAAATTCCGGGATGTCTAGCGGGTCGGACTGAGGCAAATTGCCGCGGTAGTCTGACGCGTAGCTGCGCTGATCGGTGATGATCAGGTCGAGATGCTTGCCCCAGCGCAGCGTGCGATATCCGCGAAGGCTGTTAATCGCAGTCAGATTGTTGGGTTCCTCTCCGAGTCCGTGCTGGTCGTATTTCGTGACCGGCGTGTCCTTCACGGCCGGCGGATCGAACCTCTCCAGCGATTTCGTAGAGGGACGCGCCATTCTCGCCGGCTGAAACTCGAAGAACGCCTGGT
>Ga0265314_10005437_pt1 | contig 11503 bp, 10 predicted proteins | sample 4126metaG_FD_203106 | JGI IMG/M metagenome (GOLD analysis project Ga0265314, IMG submission 203106) | Rhizosphere microbial communities from Carex aquatilis grown in University of Washington, Seatle, WA, United States - 4-1-26 metaG | ecosystem: Host-associated > Plants > Roots > Rhizosphere >... | reverse complement strand
TGACGTCGGCTTCGGAAACTTGTTCAATACTGTCAGTTTTATGGACGATGTTGTGGCGACGTTTGACGGTGTCTTTCAGAAACGCTTCTGCCCGCTTAGCTGTCTCGCGGGTACCATGGAGATGCAACGCCTTCTGAACTTCAGGACTTCTCCCCACATCGTCCCACTTTAAATCGACGCCGATCCTTTTGAAGCTCTCTTTGAGGCCATCTGGACTAGGGCCTGACATAAACAGAGAAAACATTGCAGTATTCAGGTCAACTTTAACGCTGCCCGGAATCGAGGTGGCGGCGTTTTTCGCAATCGAGAAAAAATCGATTGCAAGATTCGGCCTATTATCAACGATATGTTGAAGAGCCGCGCCGGTAAATTGGAGGTTTTTTCGGGCAAGCCCATATTTCTCCAAGGTATCAAAATCCGGCTTTCGTAACAAAAATACGTCTAGATAAGTCACAACGGCTCGTCGAACGAACTGTTCGAATGAAAACCATATCTGAACAAAGACGGCACGATAGATAAGGCTCAGATCGGTAATGCCCGCCTTCTTTAAATCTTGAAATAGTGTCTTTAATTCATCATTAGGGGCTTCCAGAAACCGATCAGCTTTTGAAAGAAGTTTAAATGCCGCAATCGAAAAGCTGAGTGATCCCTCGATTTCAGCCATGTCGGCTTCGAGTGATTCTCCGCATTCTTGGAATAGGTCGCGGGCCATTAAGAGATTGCGGAACGCAAAGATTTTTCGACAAGCGCAATGCGCGCTTTCACAGCGTCGGCGGTATTTGGTCTTCCAATAATTATTTCATAATATTTCTCACGGCTAAGGAGCGCTTTTATTTTCGCTCGCACTTTGCTTTTCGCGCGAATAAGTCCCGTTCGCTTATTCCAAAGGCGATCAACAGCGATCATTAAAGCGTCAAATAGCGGGCGAGAATGCTTCCCCCCTCTCTGGGCGGGTAGCTTGAAAGCATCTTTTCCAAATATTGCGTGGACAGTGCGTAATCTTGAATCGAAAACATTCCGCAGTTGTTGAATTTCAATTTCGCTGACGTTTCGCCTTTTTCTCATGGAATTATCAAGCATGCGCTTGACTGATCCTTTAACGTTTGCAGCGTCTCTAAATGCAAAAAATCTCAATACAATCTGACAATCGGCCATTGTTTGAAATAAAATATTGTCACGGAGTGCTTCTGATACCCGACCTTTGCTGTCAATGTTCTTGTCGTAGGGAGGAATGTCCCACATTTGGCAAAATCGTGCGCCCCTCGCTAATTCAATGATGAGCTTGTTGAAGGCGCCCGCGAACACGCAGTTTCGTAGTTCTTGATGATTGAGAGCCGTGCCACCTGTGTTTAGGCGCTCGAAAATTTCCTTACGAATGTCAGGGAAATCGTCTGCTGTTTTAGGTGAGCTTTCTGCAAGGAGGATGACTGCAGAAACGCGGCGGCGATCTAATCCTCGCTTTAAATGGGTAGGAAGCTCTGAATATTTGCGCCCTTCAAGCGCGCTCCAAACGGAGAGACCTTGTAGAGCTAGCTTTCCTTTATAGAAATCAACAATGCTTGCGAGGCGTTGCTGGCCATCCATTACTTCATAACGGCTAAGTTCGGTCTCATATAAGAAAATTGGTGGCACGGGCGCATTCATAAGCAACGATTCAATAAGTCGCGACTGCTTCACCTTGTCCCATCGATGCCGCCGTTGATAATCGGGTCGCAGATTTATCCAGCGCTGCTTGTCAACAAGGTCCCGAATTTGTGGCAGCATAAAATCATTGCGATCTTGCAATATGCGCGCTGAAGTATCGTCGTATCTTTCGCCGAGCTCCTTTTCGGTAAGGTTCACCTTCTTTTTCTTCTTGGGAAGGTCCTCTTCTTCGGCGTCAATATCGATAAATTCCAAAGTGCGGTCCGCCATTTAATTCCCCCAAAGACAATCAAGCGTGCGTCTGTTGATTAAATTCAACTCAGCGGCGAGAAGCAAGGTCTCTTCGCCAAGCTAGCTTTGGGTGGGTCTACCGTCCCCGCTTCTTAAACCCGCCCCGCATGCCCGGCCGTCCGAGCTTCGAGCGCGGTGAGTTCGGCCTTGCCGGGATGGCTTCGACGCCGGGGCCCATTTCATCGAGGGTCGGCTTGCGCGGCGCTGAACCGCCTTCGCGGTCTCCAGCACGGGCGGGCTTGAATTCGTGCCACGTGGCGATGCCCATTTCGTCCAAGTGAGGTTTGTGCGGGCGGGAAAGAGGATCAGAGTTCACCCCACCCCGCGCTGCGCGCGACCCTCCCCCTCCAGCGGAGGGTGAAGAATCGCCGCGCGGCTTCTTGGGTGTCACCGCACGCCTTAATTTCGAATCCTGGCCGATCATCACATTGCGCACGGTGGGATTGTCGACCACCGCCAGCTCGGTCTGGCGCAGGCGCTTGACCTCGTCGCGCAGGCGCGCGGCCTCCTCGAAGTCGAGATCGGCGGCGGCCTCGCGCATGCGTTTTTCCATGTCGGCCAGCACGGTCTCGAAATTGTGGCCGATGGTGGCGGCGTCGGCGAACTCGCCTTCGCTGTTGCCGCCGGTCGAGATCAGCACGTGGTCGCGCTCATAGACCGAGTCCATGATGTCGTGGATCGAGCGCTTGATGCTCTCCGGCGTGATGTTGTTCGCCGTGTTGTATTCGACCTGCTTCTCGCGGCGCCGGTTGGTCTCCTCGATGGCGCGCTGCATCGAGCCGGTGACCTGGTCGGCATAGAGCACGACGCGGCCGTCGACGTTGCGCGCGGCGCGGCCGATGGTCTGGATCAGCGAGGTCTCGCTGCGCAGAAATCCCTCTTTATCCGCATCGAGAATGGCGACCAGCGCGCATTCCGGGATGTCGAGGCCCTCGCGCAAGAGGTTGATGCCGATCAGCGCGTCGAAAGCGCCGAGCCTCAGATCGCGGATGATCTCGATGCGCTCCAGCGTGTCGATGTCGGAGTGCATGTAGCGCACGCGGATGCCTTGCTCGTGCAGATATTCGGTGAGGTCTTCCGCCATGCGCTTGGTCAGCACCGTGATCAGCGAGCGGTAGCCTTGCTGCGCCACCTGCCGCACCTCGCCGACGAGATCGTCGACCTGCGTGCGCGCCGGGCGGATCTCGACCGGCGGGTCGATCAAGCCGGTGGGGCGGATGACCTGCTCGACGAAGACGCCGCCGGCCTCGTTCATTTCCCAATGGCTCGGCGTCGCCGAGACGGCGAGCGTCTGCGGCCGCATGGCGTCCCACTCTTCAAACCGCAGCGGCCGGTTGTCCATGCAGGAGGGCAGGCGGAAGCCGTATTCGGCCAGCGTCGCCTTGCGGCGGAAGTCGCCGCGGAACATGCCGCCGAGCTGCGGCACGGTGACGTGGCTCTCGTCGGCGAAGACCAGCGCGTTGTCGGGGACGTATTCGAACAAAGTCGGCGGCGGCTCGCCCGGCTTGCGGCCGGTGAGATAGCGCGAATAGTTTTCGATGCCGGCGCAGGAGCCGGTGGCGTCCATCATTTCCAGGTCGTACATCGTGCGCTGCTCGAGGCGCTGCGCCTCGATCAGGCGGCCGGCGGCGTTGAGCTGCTCGAGCCGCACTTTGAGTTCGTGCTTGATGCCGATCATGGCCTGCACCAGCGTCGGCCGCGGCGTGACGTAATGCGAATTGGCGTAGACCTTGACGAATTCCAGCTCGTCGGTCTTGTGCCCGGTGAGCGGGTCGAATTCGTGGATGGATTCGATCACGTCGCCGAACAAGGACACGCGCCAGGCGCGGTCCTCGTAGTGCGCCGGGAAAATCTCGATGACGTCGCCGCGCACGCGGAACGAGCCGCGGAAGAAGTCGCCGCCGGAGCGCTTGTATTGCAGCGCCACCAGGTCGGCCATCAGCTGGCGTTGCGAGATCGTGGCGCCCTGTTTCAGTGTGAAGGTCATGGCCGAATAGGTCTCGACCGAGCCGATGCCGTAGATGCAGGACACGGAGGCGACGATGATGACGTCGTCGCGCTCCAGCAGCGCGCGCGTCGCGGAGTGCCGCATGCGGTCGATCTGCTCGTTGATCGAGGATTCCTTCTCGATATAGGTGTCGGTGCGCGGGACGTAGGCTTCCGGCTGGTAGTAGTCGTAATAGGAGACGAAATATTCCACCGCGTTGTCGGGGAAAAACGACTTGAACTCGCCATAGAGCTGGGCCGCCAGCGTTTTGTTCGGCGCGAGGATCAAAGCCGGGCGCTGCGTCGCCTCGATCACCTTGGCCATGGTGAAAGTTTTGCCCGAGCCGGTCACGCCCAGCAGCACCTGCGTGCGGTCGTTGCGCTTGACGCCCTCGACCAGGTCCTTGATCGCCTGCGGCTGGTCGCCCTTCGGCTCGAACTCCGACTTGATGACGAATTTCTTGCCGCCTTCGGATTTCTCCGGGCGCGGTGGCCGGTGCGGCATCCACGGCTGCGCGGCGAATTCCGGGCGGCCTTCGCGCAGCAGGCGTTCAAGCGATTGAGCGGTGGCCGCGACGCCCATCGACGACAGGCCGCCGGGGCCGGTCGGCAGGTCGGCTTTGGGCAGGCGATATTTGGGATCGCCGCCGCGCGCGATGCGCTCGGCTTCCTTGGCCGAGGCCGCGAAGGGATCGGGCGGCGCGTCGCTGCCAAAATCACTACCAAGCCCAAGTTCCTGCGCCAGCGCCGGATCGAGCCCGGTGACCGGCGCGCCGGTGTAGTCGGACTGCGGGGCTTCCTCGAATCCCTGACTTTTGGATTTGCGTGCCTGATGCGCGGCGGAGAAATCCTTGCGGCGGTCGAAGGAATTGTCCGGCGGCGGCTGGAGTCCGGTTCCCGACCCCATACCCGCGGTTCCGCGCGCGATGGCCGGATTGAGCAGCGCGTCCAGCGCGTCGTCGGGCTTCGGCGCATCGGGGCGCGAGGCCTTGGCGCGGGTCGGGCGCGCCGGGTCTTTCGGATTTTTGGGGGGCTTCGACATGAATACGAATATGGGTCGAGTCGAGGCGGAGTGGAAGGTTCCAGGGCTAGAATATTATGCTGCATAACGTCGGTTTGGAGACATTACGCACCATCGCTTTCGCTTAACCCGACTTTGGCGTTACGGATATTCTATTCCTGCGCAAACAACGCAATCGCGTTTCATTGCATTCGCGTTGCCGCTGCTTAGCCTCACTCCACCACGCGCCACGCCTTTCATCCCAACGGCGCGTCATGGAGAATTCAAATGGCGTCCACTTTCGATATCCGCATCGCTCCCAACCCGCCGGTGTTCGATCTGCCGGTTCTCGTCGCGCTCGAGCACGGCCTGTTCGTCAAGCACGGTGTCAACCTGACTTACGCCGCCGGCTACAGCGATCGCGAGAAGAACCCGCACGAGCAGCAGCCGCTGCACCGGCTCAAAGAGTCGCTCTACGAGCAGGGCAAGGCCGACACCTACAACGTCTGCGAATGGGGCGGCATCGACCGCATCGAGCGCGGTAAGGAGGCGCGCGCCAAGATCGCGGCGCTGCGCCCGGCGGTCGCCGCGCAGGCCATCGTGTCCTTCGATGACGCGCTGCAGGTGCCGCGCGATCTCGCCGGCGTCGAGATCGGCATCAACGATTTCACCGGTTCGCATTACACCACGCTGCAACTGCTCGAAGGCGCCATCGGCCGCGACAACGTCAAGACCGTGCATGTCGGCGAGCCGAGCCATCGCTACGATCAGGTCAAGGCCGGCAAGATCCGCGCCGCGACCGTGATGGAGCCGTTCATCTCGCTGGCGCTGAAGGAAGGCGCGCACATCGTCGCGCTCACCTTCTATCGCGGCGCCGAGGTGATCCATCCGAAGTTCAGCGAGGCGCAGCGCCAGGCTTACTTCGCCGCGCTCAACGAGGCGGTGGCGCTGATCAAGGCCGACTTCGGCAAATACGCCCACTACATTGTGCAGATCACCAAAGGGCGGTTGAAGCCGGAAGAGCTTGGGCAGCAGTTCATCCATTACGTGCCGGCCGAGAACTACGAGGTCGAGAAGTTCGACAGCGCCTACGAGTGGATGGAATCCTGGAAGCTCACCGCCGGCAAGAACAGCCATGCCACGCTTGTCACCGCTAACTAACGTGCTCAGCCGGCGCGGCTTTTTCGGCGAAGCCGCGCGCGGTCTGGCCGGCGCCGCCGCCTCCACAACGCTTCTTTCCCCGGCGTGGAGCGCGGCGGCCGCCGAACCGGCCGTCATCCGCATGACGGATGGCGGGCCGGGAACGGCGGGCGCGATCTGGCGGCCCTTGATCGACGGCGGCGCTTATCCGCTGCCGCCGGGCTTCAAGATCGACTGGGTCAACGGCACGCCGGGGCAGATCCAACTGCAACTCGCCAACGGCGCCGCCAATGTCGCGGTGTTCGGTGCGCTCGGCGTCGCCGAACTGGCGCCGCGCGGCAGCGACATCGTCATTGTCGGGCCCGCGCTTAACAACCACGGCCGCTGGCTCGTGCGCGACAACAGCGGCATCCGCACGGTGAAGGATCTCGCCGGCAAGACCATCGCCAGCCTCAACGAGGCCAGCGACACCTTCCGGCAGGCCCGATTGGCGGCGCTGCAACACGGCATCGATCTGAAGAAGGACACCACTTTGGTGTTCGGCGCGCCGACCGCGAACGTGGCGTTGTTCGAACGCGGCGACGTCGATGCCGTCATCACCATCGAGCCGACCGCGACGCGGCTGGTGGCGCGCGGCGCGCGCGAAATCGCCCGCACCGGCGACCTGTGGCGTGAGGCGACCGGCGACAGCGCGCCGCTGTTCCTGGTCGGGCTGGCGGCGCATCGCGAATGGGCCGAGCAGAACCGCGCCACCGTCACGGCGTTGGCGAACGGGCTGGTGACCATTCACCGCGGCCTGCGCGCCAATCCGCAAAAGCTCGCCGAATTGCACAAGGAGTTCGGCATACCGGACAGCGAGCGGGCGGCGATCGAATTGCTGCCCAAGCGGCTGATCGACATCTATTCGGTCGATTGGGGCAAGCCGGTTTTTTCCAACATCGAACGGCAGATCGATGAGGCGGTGAAGGTCGGCATTCTGGCCAAGCGGCCGGACAAGCCGGTCTACGACGTCAGCATCGCCGTGACGGGATAAGCGCATGGCTTTATGGAGCGATACCGTATCGGCCAAGATCGGCCGGCGCAGCGCGCGCCGCGTCGATGTGGCTTGGCTGATCAGATTGGCGGCGCGCGTGCTGCCGGGCCTGCTGTTCTGCGTGCTGCTGGCGGGGGCCTGGCAGATCATGGCGCTGCGCTCGGCCAGTCCGCTGATCCCGGACCTGCAAGCCGTCGGCGACGAGCTCAAGATCCTGCTCCTGAGCGGCGAAGCCTGGACGCAGATCGGCACCACGCTCGGCCGTATCGCGCTCGGGCTGGTCTATGGCTTTGCCGTCGCGCTGGCGGTCGGATTGTCGTCGGCGCGCAACCGTTTTGCCCGCGCTTTCTTCGAGCCGGCGCTGCTGCTCGGCCTCACGGTGCCTGGCCTGGTATGGGCGCTGCTCTGCGTCATCTGGTTCGGCCTGAGCCTGAAGACCTCGGTGGTTGCCATCGCGCTCGGCATCGCGCCGGCGCTGGCGGTGAGCATCGCGCAGGGTATCGAGGCGGTCGATCCGCAACTGATCGAGGCGGCGCATGTCTACCGGCTGAGCTTCTTTGTGCGGCTGCGCACGCTGTGGCTGCCGGCGATCCTGCCGTTCCTGATGAGCGGCATGCGGCTGGCGTTCTCGCTGGCGTGGAAAGTCGTGGTGCTGGTCGAGGTCTTCGGCCTGTCGAGCGGCGTCGGCTATGCGCTCAACACCGCGTTCATTTCGCAGAATGTCGCCGCGGTGCTGGCCTGGACCATCGCCTTCACCGCGGTGGTGGGCACGATCGAATATGGATTGTTTCAGACCGTCGAACGGCGGCTGACGCGATGGAAAAGAAAGGCATCGGTATGACACCGACATTGCGCTTCAAGCACGTCGACAAAACCTTCGTGCGGCCGAATGGCGACCGCGAGCCGGTGCTGGAGGATTTCTCGCTCGACATCGTGCCGGGCGAACTGGTCGCGATCGTCGGGCCGTCCGGCATCGGCAAGAGCACGCTGCTGCATCTGGCCGCGGGCCTCGAACAGCCGGATTTCGGCAGCGTCGAATTCACCGGCGCCGCGCGGCATCAGCCCCGGCTCGGCATGGTGTTCCAGCAGCCGCGGCTGTTCGACTGGCTGACGGCGGCCGACAATATCGCGGTGGCGGTCAATGCCGCGGGCGGCGACATCGCCAAGGCGCGTGAAACGCTGACCGCGGTCGGTCTCGCACGGCATGTCAACGCCTATCCGCTGTCCTTGTCGGGCGGCCAGCGGCAGCGCGTGGCGCTGGCGCGCGCCTTCGCCATCGAGCCGGACGTGGTGCTGCTCGACGAGCCGTTCAGCGCGCTCGACGAATTGACGGCGCGTAAGCTGCGGCTGTTGTTGCAGGAGCTGTGGCTCGAGCAATCGCCGAGCGGCATTCTGGTGACGCATAACACGCTGGAAGCGGCGTTCCTCGCCGACCGCATCGTCGTGCTGGCGGGCCGGCCGGCCCGGATCGAGCGCATCATCGATGTGACCGAGGCCCGGCCGCGCAACGCGGAGAATTCGTTCTATTTCGATCTGCATCGCGACATCCTGGCGACGCTGGAGTACCACGCCAGCTAGACGCCTTTAGCGCGCATCGACCTTTCCAACCGGCGTTCCGGTGCTACACTGCCGCAAAATAAAGACGGCAGGGGGAAGCATGTCCGGACCTCAGTTTACACGCCGCACGTTGATGGCAGGCGCGATCGCCGCGCCCTTTATCGGCGGCGCCCGTGCGCAGGCCACTTGGCCGAACCGCCCGGTCCGCGTCATGGTGCCTTATCCGCCGGCCGGCGGCGCCGACACCACGGCGCGCATCGTCTACGCCAAGATCGGCCAGCTGCTCGGGCAGCAATTCGTCATCGAGAATAAAGGCGGCGCCGGCGGCACCATCGCCGAGGCGCTCGCCGCCAAGGCCGATCCGGACGGATACTACGTCCTGCACGACGCCACGGCTTTCTCGGTCAACGGCGCGCTCTATCCGAATTTATCGTTCGACTATGCCAAGGATTTCGACCCGGTCGCCTTGGTGTCGTTGGTGCCAAATATCCTGGTGGTGACGCCGTCGCTCGACGTCAAGACGATGGCCGACGTCATCGCCTACGCCAAGGCGCAGCCCGGCGGCATCGAGATGGCGTCGTCCGGCAACGGCACGCTGCAGCATCTGTCGCTCGAGATGTTCCGCTTCATGACCGGTGTGAAGGTCAACCATGTGCCTTATCGCGGCGGCGGCGTCGCGCTCACCGACGTCATGGCGGGGCAGGTGAAGTTCTTCTTCTCCAACGGCTCGTCGGTGGTCGGCCTCATCAAGGGCGGCAAGGTCAAGGCCATCGCGCATACCGGGCGCGGCCGGCTCGCCAGCCTGCCGGATATTCCGCCGGTGTCCGACACCATTCCGGGCTTCGAGGCCTACGAGTGGAACGGCGTCTTCGTGCCGCATGGTACGCCGGGCGAGATCGTCAAGAGGCTCAACGGCGCGGTCAACGAGGCGCTCGCTTCGCCGGAGGTCAAGGACCGCTTCGCGCAGCTCAACATCGACAGCCGCGCCACCACGCCGGAAGAATTCGGCGCCTTCGTCAAGGACGAGACCGCGCGCTGGAGCAAGGTGGTGAAGGAAGCGAATATTAAGTTGGGGTGATGCCGCAAGATCCACCCCTCATCGCCGGCCCGGTCGCGCAGCCGAAACGACCGCGCGTGGCGCCGCCTGCGGGCGCCTGGGACACGCACGCGCATATTTTCGGGCCGCCCGATAAATTCCCTTACACGCAAGGGCGCGGCTACACGCCGCCGGACGCACCGGCGGAGAATTTCATCGCGCTCCTCGATCATCTCGGCCTGGCGCGCGGAGTCGCGGTGCAGGGCAATGCCCACGGCTTCGACAACCGCGTCCTGCTCGACGCGTTGGCGCGCTATCCGCAGCGGCTGCGCGGCGTCGCCATCACCGATACGCGCATCGCGCCGGCGACCTTGCGCGACTGGCACAGACTCGGCATGCGGGGCTTGCGCTTTCATTTGTTCTCGGATGCCGGCAAGCCGGGCTATGTGCGCGGCGTTGGCCTCGACGTCTTCGAAGTGTTTCGCAAGGTCATGGCCGAGCTCGGCTGGGTCATGCAGATTTTCTGCGACTGGCGGCTGATGGCGGAGCTGGCGCCGACGCTGCGGGGCATCGCGCGGGACATGCCTGTGATTATCGACCACATGCTGCATATTCCAGCGGGGCGCGGTGTTCGCGATCCGAATTTTCAGGCGCTGCTGAAGCTGGTCGGCGAGGGCGACGCGCACGTCAAAGTGTCGGCGCCCTACCGCATGTCGTCGCAATTTCCGGACTATCCGGACGCTAAGGCCTTCCACGACGCGTTGGTCGCCGCCAATCCGGAGCGGCTGATGTGGGGCACCGACTGGCCGCACCCTTCGATCGCCGCGGCGGTGATGCCCGACGACGGGCATTTGCTGGACCTGTTCATGGCCTGGACGCCGGACGAACAAACGCGCCGGCGCATTCTGGTGGATACGCCGCAAAGGCTGTTCGGCGGCCCCTAACCATTTGATTCAGCGCAATCGGGGCCTCAAGGCCGGCTGCTAGATTGGGCCAACAGGAGATTGGCCATGGATTCCGCAAGCCAAACCGGCAAGCCCTCGGCGGCCGAGCGCGTGAGCGAAGAATTGCAGCGCGCCAAGGACAATATCGCGCGCGCCGCCGCCGCCACCGGCGACGATCTGGCGGCGCAGATCAAGCGCGTGCAGGACGACCTCAACGCCATCAAGGACACCATCGCCGGTTTCGGCCAGACGTCGCGTGACGAGGCCACCGGCGCCGCCTCGCGCATCGGCGCGGTGGCGAAGGACGCCGCCGGCGAATACGCCGACACCATGAAACAGGACGCGCAGTCGACCATCGACGCCTTCGAGGCCTATGCGCGGAAAAATCCACATGTCGTGCTCGGCGGCGCGCTCGGCCTCGGCGTCGTGCTCGGCCTGCTGCTCGGGAGGAAGTGATGCTCGATCTCGCGCTCAAGCTCATCCAGGGTGGCCTGCATCGCCGCGTGCACCGGTTGAAGGTGACGGCCGTGCTGCTGCTCGCCGGCGCCGCGTTCCTGGCGGTGGCGATCGGCTTCGGCGTGTCGCTGCTGACCGTATGGCTGCAACTGCTCTACGGCACGATGATCGCTTATGCGATCGTCGGCGGCGGCTGCGCGGTCATCGGCCTTATTCTGTTCGCCGCGGCATTCTGGCGCGGGCCATCGCCGCGGCGCGCCGCGCCGCAGGAAACCGCGGCGCCGGATGCAGACGCCGCCAAACGCAGCTTCGACGAGGCGCTGGCCGCCGTTCAGCACGGCTCGCGCGAATCGATGCTGGCGGCCCTGGCGCTGGCGTTGGTCGCCGGCCTCACGCTCGCCCGCCGGCATTAACCT
>Ga0265314_10005434_pt1 | contig 11505 bp, 11 predicted proteins | sample 4126metaG_FD_203106 | JGI IMG/M metagenome (GOLD analysis project Ga0265314, IMG submission 203106) | Rhizosphere microbial communities from Carex aquatilis grown in University of Washington, Seatle, WA, United States - 4-1-26 metaG | ecosystem: Host-associated > Plants > Roots > Rhizosphere >... | reverse complement strand
GACTTGAAGCCGATCGAAGAGAGTGCGGCCTCACTCGAGATCGGCGCCGGAGCGACATACACGCAAGCCTTTACCGCACTCGCCGAGCTGCATCCCGATCTCGGCGAATTGCTGCGCCGTCTAGGCTCCGTCCAGGTCCGCAATGCAGGCACCATCGGCGGCAATATCGCCAACGGCTCGCCCATCGGCGATTCCATGCCGCCGCTCATCGCGCTGGGCGCAACGCTTGTCCTGCGCAAGGGGGATGAGCAACGCCGCTTGCCGCTCGAAGACTATTTCATCGCCTATGGCAAACAGGACCGCCAGCCCGGCGAGTTCGTCCAGAAAGTCATCCTCCCCAAACTGTCGCCAAACGACGCCTTTCACACCTACAAGCTGTCGAAACGCTTCGACCAGGACATCTCCGCCGTCTGCGGAGCGTTCCTTTTTCGCCGCGATGGCGCCACGATCCGGGAGGCACGCATTGCGTTCGGCGGAATGGCAGCCACACCCAAGCGCGCCCGCGCCGCCGAAGGCGAACTCGCCGGCAAACTCTGGAACGAGGCCACGATCCGCGACGCCATGGCCGTCCTCTCCGACGATTTCACGCCGATCGGCGACATGCGGGCTTCGGCGGAGTACCGCCTGACGGCCGCACGAAACCTCCTGCTGCGCGCGTTCCACGAGATCGAAGGTGGACCGGCAACCCGCGTTCTCGTTCTGGAGGCGCTCGATGGGTGATCGGGGTGAGCCGCGGGCCGGCGCCGCCCGCCATCACGACAGCGCCGAGAAACACGTCGCCGGTCGCGCCATCTATATCGATGACATACCGGAGCCGCCGAACCTGCTCCACCTCGCCATCGGCCAGAGCGCCCGGGCGCACGCTCGCGTGCTCTCGCTCGATCTGTCCGTCGTCCGCGCCGCGCCGGGCGTGGTCGCGGTGTTCACGGCGCGCGATATTCCGGGCAAGAACGATGTCGGCCCGGTGGTTCACGACGATCCGATCTTCGCCGATGGCGAAGTGATGTATGCCGGCCAATCGCTTTTTGCCGTCGCCGCAGAAACCGTCGAACTCGCGCGCCGTGCGGCGCGGCTGGCGAAGGTCGAATACGAAGACCTCCCGGCGCTCCTCGACATCGACGCGGCGCGCGACGCCGGCAGCGAACTGGAGCGGCCGCAGCGCATGACGTTGGGCGACAGCGCCGCGGCGCTCGGCAGGGCCCGCAACCGCTTGTCCGGCCGTCTCGTCATCGGCGGCCAGGATCACTTCTATCTTGAGGGCCAGGTGGCGCTTGCCCTGCCGCAGGAGGACCGCGACGTCGTCATCTACTCGTCAACGCAGCATCCGTCGGAGGTCCAGCACCTTATCGCCAACATGCTCGGCGTGCCGAGCAACGCCGTCACTGTCGAGGTTCGCCGCATGGGCGGTGCTTTCGGCGGCAAGGAAACGCAGGCTGCGCTTCCCGCCGCCATCGCCGCGCTGGTCGCGGCGAAGCTGCGCCGCCCCGCAAAACTCTGCCTGGACCGCGACGACGACATGACGCTTACCGGCAAGCGCCATGATTTCCAGATCGCCTACGATGTTGGATTCGACGACGATGGCCGCATCCAGGGTATCGAATTCGTGCAGGACTCGCGCTGCGGTTATTCTACCGACCTGTCGCTCGCCATCGGCGACCGCGCGATGTTCCACGCTGACAACGCGTATTTCCTCGACAACGTGACGATCGAATCCCACCGCTACCGAACGCATACCGTCTCCAACACCGCCTTCCGCGGCTTCGGTGGGCCGCAGGGCATGATGGGCATCGAGCGCGTGATGGACGCCATCGCCTGGAACCTCGGCAAGGACCCGCTCGACGTTCGCAAGGCGAATTTCTACGGCGCTGCCCCGCGCAACATTACGCCCTATCACCAGACGGCATCGGACAATGTCGCGCCCGACATCGTCGCGGCGCTGGAAGCCAAGGCCAACTATCGCGCACGCCGCAAGGCGGTGGAGGCTTTCAACGCCTCGAATAAGATTCTGAAACGTGGCCTGGCGCTGACGCCTGTCAAATTCGGCATCTCATTTACCACCACGCACCTCAACCAGGCCGGGGCGCTGGTGCATGTCTATGCCGACGGCAGCGTGCACCTGAACCATGGCGGCACCGAGATGGGGCAGGGCCTCATGACCAAGGTGGCGCAGATCGTCGCCGAGGAATTCCAGATCGACGTGGAGAACGTGAAGATCACCGCGACCACGACCGGCAAGGTGCCCAACACCTCCGCCACGGCCGCGTCTGCCGGCGCCGATCTCAATGGCATGGCGGCCCTGGCGGCCGCGCGCACGATCAAGGAGCGGCTGATCGCCTTCGCCGCCGGCGAGTTCGGCTGCAAGCCGGATGAGGTCGTGTTCCGCGACAATCACGTCACCGCCGGTGCCCGCCGCATGCGCTTCGCCGAGCTTGCGCGCGCGGCCCAGATCGGCCGCGTCTCGCTGTCCTCGACCGGCTTCTACAAGACGCCGAAAATCCATTACGACCGCTCGCGCCACCGGGGCCATCCGTTCTACTACTTCGCCTATGGCGCGGCGGTGTCGGAAGTCGCGATCGACACGCTGACCGGCGAGAACCGCGTGTTGCGCGTCGATCTGATCCACGATGTCGGACGCTCGCTCAACCCCGCGATCGATCTGGGACAGATCGAAGGCGGCTTTGTCCAAGGCATGGGCTGGCTGACGACCGAAGAACTGATGTTCGACGACAAGGGCTGTTTGCGCACGCATGCGCCATCGACCTACAAGATTCCCGCATGCAGCGACCGTCCGCCGGTCTTCAATATGGAATTATGGCCGCACGAAAACCGTGAGGAGACCGTCCACCGTTCCAAGGCGGTGGGGGAGCCGCCGCTAATGCTGGCGATCTCCGTGTTCTGTGCGCTCACCGACGCCGTGTCGAGCGTCGCCGACCATCGCGTGTTGCCCGACCTCGATGCTCCGGCGACGCCGGAGCGCATATTGACCGCCATTGGAAAGCTGCGCGCATGAGCGGCTGGTGGGCCATCGCGCTCGAACGCGCCGGCCGGGGCGAGGCCAGCGTGCTCGTGACGATCTACGCCGTTGAGGGCTCCGCGCCGCGCGAGCCCGGGACCAAGATGCTGGTCTGGGACGACGGCCAGCACGGCACGGTCGGCGGTGGCAATCTCGAATTCGTCATCGCGCAGCAGGCCCGTAAGATGCTGTCAGGCGGCGATGCGCACTGCCGTCAGTCCTATCCGCTCGGGCCGCTGCTGGGCCAATGCTGCGGCGGTCGCGTCGATATTCTGCTGGAGCGGATCGACGCCGCAGCCGCGGAATGGCTGCGCGATGTCGACCGATTCGAAGCGCGAGGTCGCGGCTTCGTCATCCGTTCGCATCTTGGCGGCGGCGCGTTGCGTAGATCCGTGAACGGTCTCCCGGATATTCCGGTCGCTCCCTTTGTCGGCATTGCCGATCCGTTCGGCCGTCCCATCGCTCCGGTGCAGGCGCGATCCGGCACAGCCGATTTTGTCATTTCGGAGCATGTCGATCCCCGCCCCATGCTTGTCATGTTCGGCGCCGGCCATGTCGGCCGCGCGCTTGCACCTATTGCGGGCAGTCTGCCGCTGCGCATGCGCTGGTACGACACGCGGCTCGAATTCGGTGCCGTCGAGGGCGCTGCGCAGCCGGTGATTGCCGACGATCTGGTGGCAGAGGCCGAAGCCGCGCCGCCCGGATCTCTGTTCCTGATCTTCACCCAAAGCCACGATCTCGACTACGCCCTGACCCGCGCCGTGCTGGCGCGCGCCGACTTCCTTTATTGCGGCCTGATCGGCTCGGCGACCAAGCGGGCGCGCTTCGAGAAGCGCCTGCTCGCGGATGGCGTCCCGCGCGCTATGGTGCAGTGCCTCGTCTGCCCCATCGGCAGCATCGGTCTCCTCTCGAAGGATCCCGCAGTGCTTGCCGTTGCCACGGCCGCCGAACTCATGCTCACCATAGAAGCCCGCGCCGCGGCGCGTTCTTCCAAGGCCGTTCATGATCGCTGATATCGTCCCGTGGCTCGAACTGGCGTTGCGCTGGCTGCACGTCATCACGGGCATCGCCTGGATCGGCGCGTCGTTCTATTTCGTCTGGCTGGACGGCAATATCCGCAAGGTCGAGGGCGGCAATCCGCTCGTCGCGGGCGAGCTGTGGGCGGTGCATGGCGGCGGCTTTTATCACAATCAGAAATACCTCGTCGCGCCCGCGCAACTGCCTCCGCATCTTCATTGGTTCAAATACGAAGCCTATTTCACCTGGATCAGCGGCTTTCTGCTGCTGGCGGTGATTTATTATATCGGTGCCGACATATATCTGATCGACCGCGCCAAGCTGGCGCTCAGCGTGCCGGAGGCCATCGGCATCTCGCTTGCCTTCCTCATCGTCGGCTGGCTTATCTATGATGGTTTGTGCCGGTCGCCGATGGGCAAGGACGGACCGGTGTTCGGCGCGGTGTGGTTCCTGGTCCTGACCGTTGCCGGCTATGCGCTGACCCGCATCTTCAGCGACCGCGCTGCGTTTCTCCACGTTGGCGCCATCGTCGGCACCGCGATGGTGGCGAACGTGTTCTTCATCATCATCCCGAACCAGAAGAAGGTCGTCGCGTCGATGCTGGCGGGCGAGGCGCCGGATCCGCGCCTAGGCCTCCAGGCAAAACAGCGCTCGCTGCACAACAACTATATGACGTTACCCGTCCTATTGGCGATGATCAGCAACCATTTCCCGATGCTGACGGGCAGTCCCATCAACTGGCTGCTGCTGGCCGCACTCAGCATCTGCGGCGTCATGATCCGGCATGTCTTCAACCTGCGCCACAGGGGCGAGATCAATTACGGCCTCGCGGTCGCCAGCGCCGCCGTCTTCGTCTTCGCCACGCTGATCGCCATCGACGTTCAGCATCGCGCGGAACAGACGCCGTCGGTGCAGGTGCCCTTCGCCACCGTCCGCGCCTTGGTCGACAAGCACTGCATCATGTGCCACGCGGCGCATCCAACTCATGCCGGCATTTCCGTCGCGCCCGCGGGTCTCGACTTCACCCGCGACGCGGTGCTGCATGCCAATGCCTCACGCATCCTGCTGCAGGCTGTGATGAGCAAGACCATGCCGCTCGGCAACGAGACCGGCATGACCGATGTCGAACGCGCCACGCTCGGCGCATGGATTCGGCAGGGCGCACACATCAAATGAGCCGCACGCTGCATCCCGCGCCGCTGACGGCCGAGGCGTTTGCGCCCTTTGGCGAGGTGATCACGGCAGCCGGTCCGGCGCTCGCGATCAACTATGGCGCGACACAGAAATTCGCCGATCTCGCCCGCGTTGCAACAGACGGGAACGGCCGGACCGCGGTGCACATCTACCGGTCGACGCCGCCCGCCTTTCCTTTTGCGCTGCGGGTGATGGAGAACCACCCGCTTGGTAGCCAGCTCTTTATGCCCCTTTCCGGCCGACCTTATCTCGTTGTTGTGGCGCCGCCCGGTGTGTTCGACGCGACCGCGATCCGCGCTTTCGTCGCCGGCCCGGAGCAGGGCGTGAACCTCGCGCCCGGTACTTGGCATCATTTCAATCTGGCGCTCGGCGGCGTCAGCGACTTCCTCGTCATCGATCGCGAAGGCCCTGGCGACAATTGCGAAGAGATCGCGCTCGACGGTTCGATCCTGCTTGCCGCGCCGGAGATGGCCTGATGGCGCGCCAAGCCTATCGCGCGAGCATATTCCATCTGCGCGACGACCCGCGCGTCGTTCCGCCGGCTGAGACGTTCTTTTCCGACGGCGTCCTGATCGTGGAGGACGGATACATCGTCCAGGCGGGCCCGTGGTATGCGATCGCGTCGGCACTTGGCGACGATGTCGCCGTCACGCGCTTCGAAAACGCGCTGATCGTTCCCGGCTTCGTCGACGCGCATGTGCATTACCCGCAGCTTGATATGATCGCATCGCCCGGCGGCCAGCTGCTGGACTGGCTCGCGAACTACACTTTCCCTGCGGAGATGCGCTTCGCCGATAAGGCCGTTGCCGCCGACACGGCATCCTTCTTCCTCGATCAACTATTGGCAAACGGCACCACGACGGCCCTGGTCTTCGCGACCGTTCATAAAGGCTCGGTCGAGGCGTTGTTCGACGCGGCGCTGACCCGCAACATGCGGATCGCCGCCGGCAAGGTGCTGATGGACCGCAACGTGCCAGCCGAACTCAGCGACACCGCGGAGGCGGGCTACGCCGAAAGCGCCGAACTGATCCGCGCCTATCACGGCAAGGGTCGGCTGACCTATGCGGTGACGCCGCGCTTTGCTGCCTCATCGACCGAGCGCCAGCTCGAACTATCCGCGCGGCTTCTGGCCGAGCATCCCGGCGTGCTGTTGCAGACGCATCTGTCGGAGAACACCGACGAGATCGCCTTTGTCCTGAAGACCTTTCCCGAATGCGCCGACTATCTCGCCGCTTACGAGAAATTCGGCCTGGCGACCGATCGCTCGGTCTTCGCGCATGCCATTCATCTGTCGCCGGACGAATGGCGGCGTATGGGCGCGAACCGGTCCTCCGTGGCGTTCTGCCCGACCTCGAACCTGTTCCTGGGCAGCGGCTTGTTCGATCTCGCCGCGGCGGAGCGTGCCCACGTTCCTGTCGGGCTCGGCACCGATGTCGGCGCCGGCACGTCACTGTCGCAGCTTCAGACGATGAACGAGACCTACAAGGTCGGCCAGATGCAGCATCAGACCATCGACGCGTTCAAGCTGTTCTATCTCGCCACGCTCGGCGGCGCCAAGGCGCTGAAGATGGACGACAAGATCGGCAATTTCGTCCCCGGCAAGGAAGCCGATTTCGTTGTTCTCGACAGGGCCGCGACGCCACTGCTCGAGCGGCGCATGGCGCATACCACTTCGCCGGCCGAAGCACTGTTCGTCCTCGCCATGCTGGGCGACGACCGCGCGGTGCGCGAGACCTATGTGATGGGCAAACGCGCCTATCGCCGCTAGGCGCGTTTCACATCCAGACCGCCGCGCTCGCGGATGAAGTCCACCACAGTCGCCAACCCGTCGCCGGTCTTCAGGTTCGTGAACACGAAGGGCCGTTCGCCGCGCATCTTCTTTGCGTCGCGGTCCATCACGCCGAGATCGGCGCCGACATAGGGCGCCAGATCGATCTTGTTGATGATCAAGAGGTCCGAGCGCGTGATGCCCGGCCCGCCCTTGCGCGGGATCTTGTCGCCCGCCGCGACGTCGATGACATAGAGCGTGATATCGGCCAGCTCCGGCGAAAAGGTCGCCGCGAGATTGTCGCCGCCCGACTCGATGAAGATCGCGTCGAGGCCCGGAAACTTCGCGCTCATGTCGGCGACGGCGGCCAAGTTGATCGAGGCGTCCTCGCGGATCGCGGTATGCGGGCAGCCGCCGGTCTCGACGCCCAGGATACGTTCGGGCACCAGCGCGCCTGAGCGGGTTAGGAACTCGGCGTCTTCGCGCGTGTAGATGTCGTTGGTGATGGCTGCGATGTTGTAGCGCTCGCGCATGGACTTGCAGAGCTTGTCCATCAGCGCGGTCTTGCCGGAGCCGACGGGTCCGCCGACTCCGATGCGCAAAGCAGTGGTCATGAGCGGAACAGCCTCGTGTATTGTGTTTCGTGGGCAATGGACGTCCATTCGATGACGGGCGCGGCGGCACCGACATCGGCGGGATCGCAGCGCAGGACGGCGCGCGCGGCGGCGATCACCGCGGGTTGTAGCGACGCGATGATGCGTTGGCCGCTGGTCTGCCCGAGCGGCACGAGCCGGAGGCCGGCGGACACCAGATTGCTCGCGACCGAATGGAAGAAGGCGACAAGCGCCTGCTCCAGCGCGATGGCGCAATAGCCGGCCGCGATGCCGACGGCGCAAGGATAGGGTACCCAGTCGGTGTCGAGGATGCGCGCCAGATCGCCGTTCGCCTCGTCGTCGTGCCAGGCGGCACGGAACGCCATGATGAACGCTTGGCCCTGCGCGCGATGTTCGAGCTCGAATTCCAACGTCGGCACCAGAGCGCGCGCGTCTTCCAAGGCCTCGGCCAACGCGGTGCGATCGGATCGGCGCGCTGCTTCATAGGCGGCGCGCAGCATGGCGCCGTTCACCGGCCCGAATTCGTGCGCGAGGCCAGCGTCGATCCAGTCGTGCAAGCTCTCTTCGTCACGCACCAGCCCTGCTTCCACCGCGTATTCGATGCCATGCGAATAGCTGAATGCGCCGACCGGAAAGCCCGGCGACAACCAGCTCATCAGGCGATAGAGCGCGTCGGCGTCAGTGGTCATGATCGTGACCATCGTGATGATGATGCCCGACGTTTTCCGCGCTATAGGCGCCGCCTTCCGGTGCGAAGGGCGCGCTGCGGCGGTGGACATGGGCGCCCAGCCCCTCGATCATCTCGACCAGCACGTGATCGTCGCGGATGCGCAAGGAACCGTCTTTCAGCACCTGCACCGGAATGTGCCGGTTGCCGATGTGCCAGGCGATGCGCGCGGTCTCGGTGACGGAATGGGTATGGATGTCCGCGACGGGCTCGTCCGCCGCGACGACTTGGATCACGCCGCCATCGTCTAGTGCCAGGCCTTCGCCATGCTGCAAGGTCCGCGGCTTGTCGAGATCAAGCAGGAACGGCTCGCCCGCCGTATCGCTGAGCGTGATGCGCCGGCGATAGCGATCGTCATAGGCAAGCTTCACCACGCCCACGCTGTCGTGCCACGATCCGGCTGGAAGGACATTGGTCGCGCGCCGCATGATCAGAACAGGAAATAGCGCTGCGCCAGCGGCAACATGCTCGCCGGTTCGCAGGTGAGCAGCACGCCGTCGGCGCGCACCTCGTAGGTTTCGGGATCGACTTCGATATGCGGCGTCGCGCCGTTCAACACCATGTCGGTCTTCTTCACCGTCCGTGTGCCGGACACCGCCAGTGCCTGGCGCTGCAGCTTCAGTTTCTCCGGCACGCTCGCTTCCAGCGCCGCCTTCGACACGAAGGTGAAGCTGCTCGCCGCCATCGCGCCGCCATAGCCCGCGAACATCGGGCGGTAGTGCACGGGCTGCGGCGTCGGGATCGAGGCATTGGGATCGCCCATCGCCGCCATGGCGATGGTACCCGCCTTCAGAACGAGATCCGGCTTCACCCCGAAGAACATCGGCTTCCACAATACGAGATCGGCGATCTTGCCCTTGGCAATGGAGCCGACATGCGCGGCGATGCCATGCGTGATCGCCGGATTGATCGTATATTTCGCGATGTAGCGTTTGACGCGGAAATTGTCGTTGTCGCCGGTCTCCCCGGCCAGCCGTCCGCGCTGTTTCTTCATCTTGTCCGCGGTCTGCCAGGTGCGGATCAACACCTCGCCGACGCGGCCCATCGCCTGGCTGTCCGACGAGATCATCGAGAACCCGCCGATGTCGTGCAGGATGTCTTCTGCCGCGATGGTCTCCTTGCGGATCCGGCTCTCGGCGAAAGCGACGTCTTCCGGAATGCGCTTGTCGAGATGATGGCAGACCATGAGCATGTCGAGATGTTCGTCGATCGTGTTGACCGTATAGGGCCGCGTCGGATTGGTGCTGGACGGCAGGACGTTCATCTCGCCGGCGAGCTTGATGACGTCCGGCGCATGGCCACCGCCGGCGCCTTCGGTGTGGAAGGCATGGATGGTGCGACCCTTAAAGGCCGCGATGGTGTCGGCGACGAAGCCGCTCTCGTTCAGTGTATCGGTGTGGATCGCAACCCCGATATCGAACCGGTCGGCCACGGAGAGGCAGTTGTCGATCGCCGCCGGCGTCGTGCCCCAATCCTCGTGCAGTTTCAGCCCGCACGCTCCAGCCGCGATCTGTTCCTCTAGGCCCTCCGGCAGCGCCGCGTTGCCCTTGCCGAAGAAACCGATGTTGACCGGCAATCCATCGGCCGCTTGCAGCATGCGCGCGAGGTGCCAGGGCCCCGGTGTGCAGGTCGTGGCGTTGGTGCCCTCCGCCGGCCCTGTGCCGCCGCCCAGCATCGTCGTGATACCGGAGGCGATGGCATCTTCGGTCTGCTGCGGGCAAATCCAGTGGATGTGGCTGTCGATGCCGCCCGCGGTCAGGATGCGGCCTTCGCCGGCGATGATCTCCGTGCCTGGCCCGATGATGATGTCGACGCCGGGCTGCACATCGGGATTGCCCGCCTTGCCGATGCCGAAGATGCGTCCGTCGCGCAGGCCCACGTCGGCCTTCACGATGCCCCAGTGATCGACGATCAGCGCGTTCGTAATAACGGTATCGACAGCACCCCCGGCGCGGCTCACCTGGCTTTGACCCATGCCGTCGCGGATCACCTTGCCGCCGCCGAATTTCACCTCCTCGCCATAGATCGTCTTGTCGTCCTCCACCTCGATGATCAGGTCGGTGTCGGCGAGCCGCACTCGGTCGCCCTTGGTCGGACCATAGATGCGGGCGTAAGCCGCGCGGTCGATGGTGAAGGCCATTAGAGCGGCCCTCCGACGCGGCCCTTGAAGCCGTGCACGACGCGGGCGCCGGCATAGGGCACCAGCGTGACCTCGCGTTCCTGACCCGGCTCGAAGCGCACCGCGGTCCCGGCCGGCACGTCGAGCCGCCAGCCGCGCGTCTTCTCGCGCTCGAACACCAGCGCGTCATTCGTTTCGAAGAAATGATAGTGCGACCCGACTTGGATCGGGCGATCGCCGCTGTTCGCGACCGTGATCGTCAATGTCGGGCGGCCTTCGTTGAGGACGATGCTACCGGAAGCCGGAAAGATTTCGCCGGGGATCATGCGCGCCTCACCGGATCGGATTGTGGACGGTGACGAGCTTCACGCCGTCGGGAAAGGTCGCCTCGACCTGGACCTCGTCGATCATCTCAGCGACGCCGTCCATGACGTCGGCGCGCGTCAGGACGGTCGCGCCTTCCTGCATCAGTGTCGCGACGGATTTGCCGTCGCGTGCGCCCTCCACGACGTGATCCGTGATCAGCGCGATAGCCTCGGGGTAGTTGAGCTTGACCTTCCGCTCGCGACGGCGGCGCGCCACCATCGCGGCCATTGCGATCAGCAGCTTGTCCTTTTCGCGCGGCGTCAGATGCATCAGATGCTCCAGAGGCGCGGCAAGGCGGCCGGCAGACCGCCGGCCCCGGCGCGCAGCGTTTTCCAGATTTTCGCGAAGGCGTCGCGCAGGGCAAGCGCATTGGCGCCGAGAAGCCGCACGATCAGAAGGCCGCGGAACGCCGTCGCGCCGATGCGCAGGCCATCGACTGCCGCCATGTTGCGCACGCTTTGCAGATGGCTCGCCGGATCCTCACCCGCATAGATCAGCGAGCCATAGGCCGCGGCGCCGCCGAACGTCGCCGGCCGGTTCAGCAGTGTCTCGATATTGCCATCGAGGTGCAGTGCGTCCTTCCATTTGAGCCGCCCGGCTGCGTCGCGGAATTCCCACACGTCGTGTACCAGACCGTGCCGCAATTTCTCGCCCCGCGCGGCGCGGCCGAAGACAAGGATGCCGCCG
>Ga0265314_10005433_pt1 | contig 11506 bp, 9 predicted proteins | sample 4126metaG_FD_203106 | JGI IMG/M metagenome (GOLD analysis project Ga0265314, IMG submission 203106) | Rhizosphere microbial communities from Carex aquatilis grown in University of Washington, Seatle, WA, United States - 4-1-26 metaG | ecosystem: Host-associated > Plants > Roots > Rhizosphere >... | reverse complement strand
CACCGCAACGTGGTGAACGGCCGCGAGCGCGACGGCGAGGGCACGTTCGAGAAGCGGACGCCCATCGACGGCTCGCTCATGGCTACCTTCGCCAAGGGCACCCGGCGGGACGTGCAGGAGGCGATCGCCGCCGCCCGCGCCGCCTTCCCTGCCTGGTCGCGCCGGCCGTGGCAGGAGCGGGTGGCCCTCCTGCGGCGAGCCGCCGACCTCATCAGCGAGCGCCAGATGGAGTTCGCCGCGCTGCTTTCCATGGAGGTCGGCAAGAACCGCCTGGAGGCGCTCGGTGACGTGGAGGAGACGGCCGACCTGATCCGCTGGTCGTGCCTGATGATGGAGCGCAACCACGGCTTTGACGACCCCATGGACAACCTGGGCGACGTGGCCGTGCACACCCGCTCGGTCCTCAAACCGTACGGCGTGTGGGGCGTCATCAGCCCCTTCAACTTCCCCTTCGCGCTCTCGGGCGGGCCGTCCGGAGGCGCGCTCGTGGCCGGCAACACCGTGGTCTACAAGCCATCTTCGGATGCCCCCATCTCCGGCGTCTGCCTGACCCAGGTCTTCCGCGACGCGGGCCTGCCGGATGGCGTCTTCAACCTGGTCATGGGCCCCGGCGAGACGGTCGGCGCCGAGCTGCAGGAGAACCCCGGCGTCGACGGCATCATCTTCACCGGCTCGTTCGAGGTCGGCTTCGGCCTCTACAAGCACTTCGCGCGGGTCTTCCCCAAGCCCGTCATCGTCGAGATGGGCGGCAAGAACCCGGCCATCGTGACCCGCCATGCCGACCTGGACGAGGCGGCGGAGGGCATCATGCGGGCCGCCTTCGGCTTCACCGGCCAGAAGTGCTCGGCCAACAGCCGTGTCTACGTCGAGCGTCCCGTCCACGACGAGCTGCTGCGGCGCCTCGTCGAGAAGACCGAGGCCATCGCCGTCGGCGACCCCGTCGAGCGCCAGAACTGGATGGGGCCCCTCATCGACGCCCGCGCCGTCGCCCGCTACGAGCAGGCCGTCGCCGAGGCGCGCCGAGACGGCGCCGTCTTCACCGGCGGCGAGCGCCTCACCCAGGACGGGCTCGAGCGCGGCTTCTTCGTCGAACCGACCGTCGTGGGGCGCCTGCCCTTCGAACACCGGCTGTTCCGCGACGAGCTCTTCGCGCCGTTCACCGCGGTGGCCGCGGTCGACTCGCTCGAGGAGGCCCTGGAGCGCGCCAACGACACCGTCCTGGGCCTGACGGCCGGCCTCTACAGCGAGGACAAGGGCGAGATCACCCGCTTCCTGGATGAGATCGAGGCCGGCGTGGTGTACGTCAACCGGCGGGCGGGCGCGACCACCGGTGCGTGGCCCGGCGTGCAGCCCTTCGGCGGCTGGAAGGGGTCCACCGCGACGGGCAAGGCCGGCGGCGGCTTCTACTACGTCCAGCAGTTCATGCGCGAGCAGTCGCAGACCATCGTCGACTGATCCAGCGGGCCCGCCCGGATCCGGGCGGGCCCGGGCGGCCTGCTACACTGGCGGTGGATATCCAGACTGCATAACGGTTATGCACTCTGGCTTGCCGGCTAGAGGGAGCCGACCGTGACCGACGTCGCCGAACGCGCCACCCGCCCCGCCCAGGTGCCCCACCTCATCACCGAGCTGCCCGGGCCCAAGGCGCGTGCCCATATCGCCTTCGACGAGGCCATCACCTCGCCCAGCCTGCCGCGCGCCTACCCGATCGTGCCCGTGCGGGGCGACGGGGTGGCGGTCGAGGACATCGACGGCAACGTCTTCCTGGACTTCGCCGCCGGCATCGCCGTCAGCTCCACCGGCCACGGCCACCCCGACGTGCTGCAGGCCATCGCCCGCCAGACGGTCGACCTGGTGCACTTCAGCGCCTCCGACTTCTACCTGCCCATCTACGCCCACGCGGCGGCCGAGATGGCGCGCATCGCCCCCATCAGCGGCCCGAGCCGCGTCTTCCTGGGCAACTCGGGCGCCGAAGCCGTCGAGGCCGCCCTCAAGCTGGCCCGCTTCCACACCCGGCGCCAGTACGTCGTGGCCTTCCTCGGCGCCTTCCACGGGCGGACGTACGGGGCGGTCAGCCTGACCGCCTCCAAGGCCAAGTACCACGCCGGATTCGGGCCGCTCCTGCCGGGCGTGATCCACGTGCCCTTCGGCAGCGCCGGCCTTGACGAGCTGGAGCAGCGCGTCTTCAAGCGCCTCGTGCCGGCTTCCGAAGTGGCCGCCGTCTTCGTCGAGCCGATCCAGGGCGAGGGCGGCTACGTCGTCCCGGACGCCGAGTTCCTGCCCCGCCTGCGCCGCATCTGCGACACCCACGGCATCCTGCTGGTGGCCGATGAGGTCCAGTCGGGCGCCGGGCGCACCGGCCGCATGTGGGCCATCCAGCACTGGGGCGTCGAGCCCGACGTGCTCGTGGCCGCCAAGGGCATCGCCTCGGGCATGCCCATCTCCGCGGTCGTGGCGCGCTCCGAGCTGATGGACTGGGGCGCTGGTGCGCACGGCTCCACGTACGGCGGCAATCCGGTCGCCTGCGCCGCGCTGCTGGCGACCGTCAAGCTGCTGGAGGACGGCCTCGTGGAGAACGCCGCCCGGCGCGGCGAACAGGCCCTGGAGGCGCTCCGGCCCCTCGTCCGCCGCCACGAATCGATCGTGCGCGACGTGCGGGGCAAGGGCCTCATGATCGGCGTCCAGTTCGACTCGGGCACCACCGCCGAGGCCGTGCAGCTGGCCGCCTTCCACCGCGGCCTGCTGGTCCTGGAGGCCGGCGACGACGTGGTCCGCATGTCGCCCGCCCTCATCGTCGACGAGGATGAGATCGCCACCGGCGTGCGCATCTTCGGCGAGGCCGTGGCGGAGGTCGCCGCGCGATCCTGAGACGTGGCGCAGACGGCGTCATGATGGGCCGGCCGTGAGCACCTCCAAAGTCACCACGATGCGCGACGCCGTGGCGGCCCTCGTGCACGACGGCGACACCGTGGCCATCGAGGGCTTCACCCATCTCATCGGCTTCGCCGCCGGCCACGAGATCATCCGCCAGGGCCGCCGCGACCTGACCCTCTGCCGCCTCACGCCCGACCTCATCTACGACCAGATGATCGGCGCGGGCGTGGCCCGCAAGCTCGTCTTCAGCTGGCTCGGCAACCCCGGCGTGGGCGGCCTGCATGCCATCCGCCGGCGCATCGAGGCAGCCGACCCGGCGCCCCTGGAGATCGAGGAGTACAGCCACTTCGGGATGGTCGGGCGGTACACGGCGGGGGCCATGAACCTGCCCTTCTTCCCCCTCCGCAGCTACTTCGAGTCGGACCTGCCGGAGGCCAACCCGCTGATCCGGCGGATGGCCTCGCCGTACGGCGATGGCGACGTCTACGCCGTGCCCCCGCTGCGCCCCGACGTGGCCATCATCCACGCCCAGCGCGCCGATGCGAGCGGCGACACCCAGGTGTGGGGCCTGCTGGGTTGCCAGAAGGAGGCCGCGTTCGCCGCGGAGCGGGTGCTGGTGGTGGTGGAGGAGCTGGTCGACGAGGCGGTCGTGCGGGCCGACCCCAACCGCACCATCATCCCCGGCCTGATCGTGGACGCCGTGGTGGTCCAGCCCTACGGGGCGCATCCGTCGTACGCCCAGGGCTACTACGACCGCGACAACCGCTTCTACCTGGAGTGGGAGGCCATCTCGCGCGATCCGGAGGCGCTCCGGAGGTGGCTCGACACGTGGGTCCACGGCACGGCGGACCACGAGGAGTACCTGTCCCGCCTGGGGCGCGAGCGGCTGGACGCGCTTCGGCCCAGCGGCACCGCGCCGTCGGGCACCGTCGACTATGGGCGCTACGGATGAGCGCCACCGCGACCGGCCAGGCCGCCTTCAGCCGTTCCGAGATGATGATCACCGCGGCCGCCCGCGAGTTGGCCGACCAGCGCGTCTGCTTCGTCGGCGTGGGCCTGCCCAACATCGCCGTCAACCTGGCCAAGCGGACGGTCAACCCCGACCTGGAGCTGGTCTACGAATCCGGCGTCTTCGGCGCCCGGCCGGCCCGCCTGCCCCTCAGCATCGGCGACCCGACGATCGTGACGGGCGCGACCGCGGTGACCAGCATGCTTGAACTCTTCGGCTACTACCTCCAGCGCGGCCTCATCGACGTGGGCTTCCTGGGGGCGGCCCAGATCGACCGCTTCGGCAACATCAACACGACGGTCATCGGCCCGTACGACCATCCCACGACGCGGCTGCCCGGCTCCGGCGGTGCGTGCGAGATCGCCCTCAACGCGCGGCACGTGTTCGTGATCATGCGCCAGAGCCGCCGTTCGTTCGTCGAGCACATCGACTTCCGCACCTCGCCGGGCAACCTGGGCGGGGCGGAGCACGCCGAGCGCACGCGCCGGGAGCAGGGCTGGCTCGGCCGCGGCCCCAGCGTGGTCGTCACGGACCTGGGCATCTACCACTTCGACGACGAGGGGCAGATGCGCCTGGATTCGCTCCATCCGGGCGCGACCCTCGAGCAGGTCCGCGAGGCGATGGCGTGGGTGCCGGAGATCGCGGCCGACCTGGCCGTCACCCCTCCCCCGTCGCCGGAGGAGCTGCATCTCATCCGCGACGAGCTCGACCCGGGCGGCGCCTACACGCGGTAGCCGGGCGGTCGGGGCTAGCTCCAGCCGGGTCGTCCGCGGGCCCGCCACATGAGCCAGACGCCCAGCGCCACGATGAGCAGCGGCCACAGGCGGCCCAGATCGGGCACGCCGGGGATGCGCCCGGCGACCTGGATGCCGCCCACGAACAGGAAGACCACGGCCGCCCAGGCGGTCCAGCCATAGCCGCGGCCCCACACACGGCCCAGCAGCCAGGCCACGGCGAAGGCGAGGCCCAGGAAGAAGGTGCCCCAGCCGCTGCCCGTGACGACCCCCAGATCCGACAGCGTCGAGGCGGCGCCGAGGGCGATGAAGATGAGGGCCGGCAGCAGCGCCCCGCGCGCCCCGTTGGCGGCCCACGTGGTGAGGAAGGTCGCGGCCAACGCGTCGAGCACCAGGGCCCCGGCGCTGAGGGGCGTCGTGAGCTGGCCCACGAGCAGCGCCACCCCGAACGCGATGAGGAAGATGCCGGCCCACGGCAGCCGCTCGCGCCCGCCATCGAAACTCCAGTACCAGCCCTGGGCGGGCGGACGGGCGCCGGCGGACGGATCGGCCCCGGCCGGCCCGGAGGGTGCCGACGTGGTCATGAGGCTACGGTAGCACCGCCGGAGCGGCGAACGGATCGTAGGCGTCACGCTTGGCCACCGGTCCCGAGGCGCCGAACCATTCCTCCGCCCCGGGCTGCTCGGACGCCGCCCGCCGGAGCGTCGGGACACCGCTGAGGAGCCAGCCCCAGCCATCGGTGGAGAGGGCCCGCAGCGTCGCCACGGCGGCCCGCAGCGCGGCGTCGGCGTGCTCCAGGGCCCGACCCCTGAGGCCCCCCACCACCCGCCCGTCGGCCAGCCAGGCGGCCGCGTCGAGGGCGGCGCGGGTCTCGGTGACCGCGGCTGCCGGGTCGGCCGCGGCCGCGGCGGAGCGCAGCACCATGGCTGGGGCCAGGCCGCCGGCAAGGGCCGCCGCCAGGCCCGCCGCCCAGCCCGCCGTCCGTCCGCCGGCTTCCTCGATGAAGAGCGGATGTTCGGGGAAGACGAGGCGGCGCAGAGCCACCTCCGTCAGGGCCAGCGGCCCGGCCCCGTCCAGGGCCTGCGCCTCGCGCGGCAGCGCGCCAAGGAGGATCCGCTCCGGCGGCAGGGGCCCCAGGCGCGACAGCTCGACGGTCAGGGCCTGCAGCGCCAGGGCCCGCCCGGAGCGCGTGCCCGGGTCGACCGGCTGGCCCCGTGCCAGCTCGGGCGCCACGGCCAGGGGGCCGGCGCCCAGTGCCAGCTGGGCCCCCGTCCGTCCGTGGACCTGGAGGGCGAAGGCATGGTCGGTGAAGGCCCGGGCGGGCTGGACGCCGAATTCGACGATCGACTCGAGGGGGTCGGAGCAGACCAGGTCGACGCGTTCGAAGCCGGCCACCACGGCCTGGTCGGGCGCCGCCAGGCCAAGCGACGCCGAGGCCAGGCGGACGTAACGGCCGCTCGCCGCGGCGGCCTCGTCGAGCGCCGTCCGCAGCGTAGCGAGGCCGCGCTGGCTGCCTGCTGGGGCCACCCGCGGGGCGGCGGCCGCGTCGGCCGGATCCAGTTCCTCGCCCAGACCGCGCCGCAGCTCCCGGTCGCGCGGCACGCGGACCCGCACCAGCGTCGCGCCGGCCGCCACGAGGACGCGGCTCCGTTCGGCGGCTTCGCCGGCCGTGACGTCCGAGAGGTCGAGGCCGACGACGGTACGCGAAGCCTCGCCCAGGATGGCCCGCAGCTCGCTGCGTGCGACGCGGTTGGCATCGAAGCGCTGCCACGCCGCGGCCAGCCACTCCCCGACCAGGGCCTCCGCGGCGGCCCGGTTGGCCGGCTCGCGCAGCAGATCGGCCTCCAGCGCCAGGTCGACGTGGCCGCTGGCGATCTCCAGGCTCAGCTCCTGCGGTCCCAGGGCATACTCCCGGGCGGCCGCCGCGAACGGCAGGGCGATGCCACCACCCAGCCGCGCCGGGCCAAGGTCGGCGAAGCGCTCGATGACCTCGAGGGCGAGCGGATGCCCCGCCCGATCGATGCCGGCAACCCCGAAGAGACGCAGCATGGCCCGCTCGCAGGCGACCGTGGTCGCCGCGCGGGCCGCCGCGTCGATGGGCCCGGCGAGGGCGGCCGCTCGCTCTCGCAACTCGTGGGCTCGGCCCTCCAGGTCGGCGGTGGACGAGCGCGGCATCAGGTGGTCGGGTGATGGCGCATGGGGGCGGAGTCTACGCGGTCAGCCGGGCGCCGGGCCGCGGGGCGGCGGTCCGTCGCGCGGCGGCGCCCCCAGCCACACGCTGCCGTCGGCGAACTGTTCGGCCTTCCAGATGGGGGCCCGCGCCTTGAGCTCCTCGATGGCGTACCGGCAGGCGTCGAAGGCGTCGGCCCGGTGGCCCGCGGCAGTCACGATGGCGACGCTGACCTCGCCCACGGCGACCTCGCCGGTGCGGTGCAGGATGGCCAGGCGGCGCACGCCGAAGCGGGCCTCGACCTCGTCGGCGATCGCCTCCAGCACGGCCAGGGCCATCGCCTCGTAGGCCTCGTACTCGAGGGCCACCACCTCCTGGCCGGCGAAGCGCGCGGCGACCGCCTCCTGGCCCGGCGCCGGCGTGCCCGGCGAGGTCCGGGTGTGGCCCAGGAACACGACCACCGCGCCGTCGGCAGGGTCGGCCACCGCGGCCCGCATCTCGTCGATCTCGGCATCACCGATGGGGCCGCGGCCCAGCGCCAGGCGACGCGCCCGGCGGCCGTCCGCGCCGCCGGCGACCGGGGGGATGAGGGCCACCTCGTCGCCGTCGGCCAGGGCCGCGGCGGGATCGACGTATTCGCCGTTGCAGGCGAAGCGCATGGAGGCCCGCGCGGGGGCCAGGACCGGATGCGCCTCGGCCAGGGCGGCCCAGGCGGTCTCGATGGTGGCCCCCTCCGGCAGCTCCAGGGGCACCTCACGCCGGCCCAGTTGCTGGCGCTGCAGGGCGAACAGCCGCACCCGGATGTGCATCACCACGTCAGGCCAGCACGCCCGTGCCGAAATACAGCCCGGCGGCCACGATCGTGGCGGCCAGGACGGCGGCCGTGGCGATGTACAGCAGGCCGGTGGCCGACTCCATCGAGCGCGTGCGGGCCGTGCGATTGGCCATGACCATGACGGCCAGCGGGAACACCAGGCCGATGCCCAGCATGAGCCAGACGAAGACCGCGCTGCTCCCCACGAGGGCCCCGAAGGGCCGCCCGCCGGCCCCGCTGCCGAGCGCCGTCCACAGCCAGAAGATGATCAGCTGGAGGGCCAGCAACCACGTCAGCACACGCGTCATCTCGATCAGGGGGCGGGCCGGCAGGGCCGGTGTCACGAGATACCAGTGGCCCAGCACCATGGCCGCGAAGGTGCCGCCCGTGACGGCCAGCAGCAGGGCGAAGAGGACGACCACGGGCACGCCCTGGACGAGGCCGCCGCCCCAGCCCAGGGCGGCCGCGATCGTGACGAGGCCGGCCGCGACCAGCACGCCGGCCCCCAGGCGCGGCGCCCGCTGGCCCCGGCCGGCGGCCACGGCATAGGCCAGCGCGAGGACCACGAAGACCCCCAGGAAGACCCGACGCGGCAGGTCGAAGGAGGCGTCGCCCGGCACGGTCAGGGTCGCCGCGGCCGGCAGGGACAGGTCGGCCAGCAGGACGACCGCGCCCAGGACGGCGCCGAAGGCGGCCAGGAAACGGAGATAGCCGGGTGCCACCTCGCTCATCGAGCGCACCACCACGGCCGCTCCAGCACCGCCGCCGGCCAGCGCGAAGAGCACGACCCAGTTGATGAACGCGAGGTCGTGCACGATCGCCGCGTTGGCCACCGGCCGAGTGTAGCCGCGGCAGGTCGCCACGAGCCGGGCTACGATGGGCGGCCAGGGGCGGCGACCCGGTCACGGAGGGCCACGATGGGCGATCTCGGCTTCGATTACACGTGGTACGGCCATGCCTGCGTGCAGCTGGGCACACCGGGCGGGCGCACCATCCTCATCGATCCGTGGTTCGGCAACCCCAAGTCGCCCAAGCGGGCGGATGCCGTCGAGCGGTGCGACCTCCTCCTCGTGACCCACGGCCACGGCGACCACCTGGGCGATGCGGTGGCCCTCGCCAGTCGCCTCCACCCGGCCTGGCCGTGCATCCACGAGCTGAGCCTCTGGCTGGCCCGCCAGCTGCCCGGCGGCGGCGACGCGGTCATCGGCATGAACAAGGGCGGCACGGTCGAGGTGGCTGGGGTCAAGGTCACCATGGTCCACGCCGACCATTCGGCCGGCGACTGGAACGCGGACGGTGGCGTGCCGCTCTACCTTGGCGAGCCGGTCGGCTTCGTCCTCGAGCTGGAGGACGGCCGCCGCGCCTATCACGCCGGCGACACCGACGTGTTCGGTGACATGCGCCTCATCGGCGAGCTGCACCGCCCGGACGTGGCCATGCTGCCCATCGGCGGGCACTACACCATGGGTCCGCGCCAGGCGGCCATGGCCGTCGAGCTGCTGGGCGTCAAGGTCGTCGTGCCCATCCACTACGGCACCTTCCCGGCCCTCGCCGGGACCCCCGCCGATCTGCGGGCGGCCCTGGATGCGCGCGGCCTGCAGGCGGTCAAGGTGGTCGCGCCGCAGCCGGGCGAGACCGTCTCCTGAGGGCGGACCGTGGCGCGGACGCACCACCGGGACCACCCGCGGTCTTGCCCTCGACGGCCGCATCCCCGACCCTGACTGCACACGTCGTACTCCTCGGCCCGCGCGATAGGTACTCATGCCCCGATGACCGTGACCGCCCCGCTCCCCACGCCTGAGCAGTCTGTGATGGCCGTCGCGGCCACGCCGCGCTGCCGCTTCTGCGGCGCGGCCCTGACCCACACCCTGGTCGACCTGGGCATGTCGCCCCTGTGCGAGAGCTTCCTGGGCGCCGACCAGCTCGACACCATGGAGCCCTTCTACCCGCTCCACGTCCGCGTCTGCCCCAGCTGCCTCCTCGTGCAGCTGCCGGCGTACGTGGCGCCCGAGTCGATCTTCCGCGAGTACGCCTATTTCTCGGCCTACTCCGATAGCTGGGTCGAGCACAGCCGGCGCTACGTCGAGGCCATCAGCGCCCGTCTTGGCCTGGGCCCCGCCTCGCATGTCGTCGAGCTGGCCAGCAACGACGGTTACCTGCTCCAGCACTTCGTGGCCGCGGGCATCCCCGCCCTGGGCATCGAACCGGCGTGGAACGTGGCCGAGGCGGCGCGGGCCCGTGGCGTGGAGACCCTGACCGAGTTCTTTGGCCTGGAGATGGCCCGCCAGCTGGTCGCCGACGGCCGGGCGGCCGACCTCGTCATCGGCAACAACGTGCTGGCCCAGGTGCCCGACCTCAACGACTTCGTGGCCGGCATCGCCCACCTCCTCAAGCCCGACGGGGTGGCCACGCTGGAGTTCCCCCACGTCGTGCGGCTCGTGGAGGACGGCCTCTTCGACACCATCTACCACGAGCACTTCTCGTACTTCTCGGCGGGCACCATCCGCCGCATCGCCGACGCGCACGGGCTGCGGTTCTTCGACGTCGATGAGCTGCCCACGCACGGCGGCTCGCTCCGCGTCTACCTGGCCCGGCGTGATGGCCCGGCCCGCGAGACCAGCCCCGCTCTGGCCTCGCTGCTGGCGCGCGAGGCGGCCGGCGGCTACGACCGCCTCGACGGGTACACGGGCTTCGCCGCGCGCGTCGAACGGGTGAAGCGGGACCTCCTGGGTTTCCTCATCCAGGCGCGCGAGAAGGGCCAGCGGGCCGTCGGCTACGGCGCGCCCGGCAAGGGCAACACGCTGCTCAACTACTGCGGCATCCGGACCGACCTGCTCGAGTTCACCGTCGACCGCAACCCCTACAAGCACGGCCGCTTCACGCCCGGCACGCACATCCCGATCTTCCCCCCGGAGCACCTCACGGCCGAACGGCCCGACCTGGTCCTCATCCTGCCGTGGAACCTGCGCACGGAGATCAGCGCCCAGCTGGCCGATGTGACCCGTTGGGGCGGCCGCCTGGTGGTGGCCATCCCCCACCTCGAGGTCCTGGCCCCGTGAGCCGGCCGCGCGGCCACCGATGAAGGTCGTCCTCTTCTGCGGCGGCCTGGGCCTCCGCCTGCGGGAGCATTCGGAGTCGCTGCCCAAGCCCATGGTGCCCATCGGCTACCGCCCCATCCTGTGGCACGTGATGCGCTACTACGCCCACTTCGGCCACCGCGACTTCGTGCTCTGCCTGGGCCACGGTTCGGCGGCCATCAAGGACTACTTCCTGCACTATGAGGAGGCGGTCTCCAACGATTTCGTGCTCTCCGATGGCGGCCAGCGCATCGAGCTGCTGGGTTCCGACATCCAGGACTGGCGCATCACCTTCGTGGACACGGGCCTCCAGGCGACGATCGGCGACCGGCTGCGGGCTGTCCGCCGCTACGTGGAGGACGAGCCCGCCTTCCTGGCCAACTACGGCGATACGCTGACCGACGCCCCGCTCGACCGCCTCGTCGACGACTTCTCGAGGTCCGATGCGACCGCTTCGTTCCTCTCCGTGCGCCCCAGCGGCTACGGCTTCACGACCGTGCAGATGACGCCGGGGGGCACGGTGACGGCCCTCAGGGACGCGACCGACGCCGATCTGTGGATCAACGGCGGCTACTTCATGCTGCGACCTGACGTCTTCGACGAGATGCGCCCCGGCGAGGAACTGGTCGAGGCGCCCTTCACCCGGCTGGCCGCGACCGGCCGCCTGGCGACGGTCCGCCACGACGGCTTCTGGGCGCCGGTCGACACCCTGCGCGACGTCCAGCGGCTAGAGGGGCTGGCCGCGCGGGGTCGTCCGCCGTGGGCGCCCTGGCTGGCCCATCCTCGCGGCGAGATGCCACGGCCCGTAGCCCTCCGGCCCCACCTGGC
>Ga0265314_10005432_pt1 | contig 11507 bp, 9 predicted proteins | sample 4126metaG_FD_203106 | JGI IMG/M metagenome (GOLD analysis project Ga0265314, IMG submission 203106) | Rhizosphere microbial communities from Carex aquatilis grown in University of Washington, Seatle, WA, United States - 4-1-26 metaG | ecosystem: Host-associated > Plants > Roots > Rhizosphere >... | reverse complement strand
CTGGGTTCTTACGTCGAATACAGGCACTCGCGTGTCTGCTTGGTGGACGATCTCTCGTACGGTGTTGACCAGTACGAGTGGGTCGCCCGCCGTGCGCAACGCGTATACCATCTGGGCCGGCTGCGGGAACCCTTGGTCGTACGGGAGATATACCACCGGCGGCGTGTCGCGCGTCAGGCTGCCATATCGCGCGTCCTTCGTGACGCCAACGATCTCCATCTCGCGCCGAACCGGCCCTGCGTTCAACACGAGGCGTTGGCCCAACGGATTCTGATTCGGGAAATTGGCTTTGGCGAATAGCTCGTTGATTACGGCAACCGATGGCGATCCGGGCCGGTCACGTTCGTCGAAGTCACGCCCAGCGAGGATGGGAATTTGCATGGTCGTGAAGAACCCGGGTCCGACAGACAAAATGCGGTTGGCTGGATTGGGCTCAGCGCCAAGTACGCCTATGGGCTCTCCAGTTCCCGCTTCGATCAGCGAGTCTTCCGAGAGAGTTACACTGCGCACGCCTGGAATCGCATTGAAGCGTGTCCGCAGATCGCCGTAGAAGGTGGCGATTTCGGGATCCTGATGACCTGCTGAACGTGCGTTTAGCTGGAACAGCAGGATATTCTCGCGATTGAAGCCAAGATTGATGGATTGCAGATTGGACAGAGTGCGCACGAAGAGTCCCGCCGCGACCAGCATCAGAAGCGAAATGGCGATCTGACCCGCCACCAGCACTTGGCCCAGGTTCGCGCGCCAAAATGTGCGCGGCGCGCGCGGCTGACTGCCTCGAATTTCCTTAAGGGCTGGAATCACGTCCACGCGCGTGGACTGCATCGCCGGAGCCAGACCGAACAACACGCCGGTTAGAAGCGAGAGTGCGGCCGTCACTCCCAGTACGTGCCAGTTCAAGTCGGCATGCACCGTGAAATTCGACGACCCGTTGGCCAGCAGCAGCGTAAGGAATCGGATGCCCCAGATCGCGAACAGCAGTCCCAGGACTCCGCCTAATGACGCCAGCAGGACGCTCTCGGTCAGAAGTTGCCTCACGATGCGGGCACGGCCCGCGCCCACGCTGAGCCGCAATGCCATTTCGCGTTGTCGCGAGGCAGAGCGCGCCAGCAGAAGATTGGCGATATTGGCGCACGCGATCGCCAAAATCAATCCCACCAGAGTTAACAACACATAGAGCGGTTTAGAGTACCGCCGGCGAAGCGCATCCAGCCCGCCGCCACCTTCCTTGATCACCAGCTCGGGAAGATCTGCGCGCTCCTGATCGTTAGTGGCAGTACTATCCACCCATTGGTGGAAGCGCCCAGCCCACGTCGCTTGGGCCTGCGCGATGCTGACGCCAGGTCGCAGACGCGCCATCACCTCGATCCAGTAGACGTTCTGGTTGAGATACCATCCGCGGGCAGTGGCGCCAAGTAGGAGATTGGCATGCATCGGCAGATAGAAATCCGGAGCGATGCCGGGATTGACGCCGAAAAATTCGGGTGGTGCTACGCCGACCACAGTAAAGGGAATGTTGTTGATCGTAATGGATTGACCGACGGCTTGGGCCGCTCCGCCGAAGCGGCTTTGGCTTAGCCCGTAGCTAAGGATCGCCACGGACTCCGCTCCCGCCCGGTCGTCGTCGGAAATAATCAGCCGGCCGGCCGCGGGAGGGACGCCGAGGCCGCGGAAGAAGTCGCCGGATACGAATTCACCGCTCGCAACGTCGGCTTGTCCCTTGCCACTCAGATTGAAGGGAGTGGGTTGGTAGTGGGCGAACACGCTCGCGAACGCCGAGTCGTCTTTTTGGAAAAGCTCGAAGGCTGCGTAAGGAAAAATGCCGCTGACAAACCCCTTATGAGGATCGTTATAGCTACTGCCGGACCTCGTGTGCACTCCTTTCATTACTGAGATCGAGTGAGGGGATTCTTCATCACGAGCGCTGCTTTGCCAGGTCATCATGACTAGAGACTCAGGATCTTTGACCGGCAGAGACCGCAGCAGGATGGAATCCATGAAGCTGTAAATCGCCGTGTTGGCGCCAATGCCTAGTGCGAGCGACAAGGCCGCCAGCGCCGTGAACGCCTTGTTGTTGGCCATCGTGCGGAGGGCGTAGCGCAAATCCTGCCCGAGTTGTTCCCAGAAGGTCCATGTCCACATGGCTCGGCTATCCTCCTTCAGCAAAGTGACGTTGCCAAACTTAGGCCGCCCGGAAAGCGCGGCGTGATGCTGCATCTCCTCGTCGAGTTCCGCCTCGAATTGTCGGCGGCGGAAGTAGTAAAGCAGTTTCCGTAAGAAGCAGTCCATAATCAAGCCGGTTGGATTACTCGCGTGATTGCGGCCGTCACTTTCTCGAATTCCGCGAGTTCCGCCGCCAGTTGTTTCCGGCCTTTCGGCGTCAGCGAATAGAAGCGCGCGCGCCGGTTGTTTTCCGATTGTTTCCACTCGCCCACCACCCAGCCCTTGATCAACATTCGCTGTAGCGCCGGATAAAGCGAGCCTTCTTCTACTTGCAGCACGGCTTCCGAAATCTGTTGGATGTGCTGCGCGATGCCGTAGCCGTGCATCGGCCCGATCCGGAGCAAAGTCTTCAGGATCAGCATGTACAACGTACCGGGCGGGATCTCCGTTTTGGCTTCCATAGTCAGACTATACAACAGTTATACTAGGGAAGCGCGAAAAAGTTACAACGGCGGAGACATCCACGCCATCCAATTGGTCATAGCCTTGCAAGACCATTCGGGAAGGCACACTTCTATGCGATCTCAAATTCGACTCGGCAAAGTCTTCGGCATCCAAATCGGCCTGCACTACAGCTGGTTCCTGATCGCCCTGCTGATCGTTTTTTCCTTAAACGCCCAGTTTCATCTGGCCAATCCCGGATGGTCTCCGGGGCTGGTCCTCGGCCTCGCCATCGCGACGGCGATTTTGTTCTTTGTATCCCTGCTGTTGCATGAGCTGGCGCACTCGCTGGTGGCCCAGGCGCACGGGATTCCGGTGCGCGAAATCACCCTATTCGCCTTGGGCGGGGTGTCGCAGATCGATGGGGAATCGCCCGACGCGAAAACAGAGTTCCAGATTGCGATTGTTGGACCACTGACCAGCATCGTGCTTGGCCTGCTTTGCATGGGAGCGGCCTTGGCCATGCCCGGCGCGGTAACCCCTGGAAAAGCCATGCTGACCTGGCTGGGATACATCAACCTGGGCTTGGCCGCATTTAATCTGGTTCCCGGGTATCCCCTTGATGGGGGGCGTGTGCTCAGATCCTTGCTGTGGTGGAAATCCGGCAACGCGGAGCGCGCCACTCAGAATGCCGCGGTCACCGGTCAAGTGGTCGGCGGACTGTTCATAACGCTGGGAATCGTGCAGTTCTTCTTTGGCGCGAATGTTGGCGGCTTGTGGATCGCCTTCATCGGTTGGTTCCTGCTTCAGGCCGCTGGGGAAACCCGCCGGCAGGCTGGATTCAAGCGAGCGTTTGAAAATGTGCGGGTATCCGACATCATGTCGCACGATTGTGCGACGGTGGACGGTCGTCAGAGCATCCAGGATCTTGTGGACCGGCTCTTCAAGAGCGGCCGGCGTTGCTTCGTAGTGATGGACGACGGGCATGTGGCGGGCTTGGTGACGCCCCAGGACATTCGCCACGTGAACCGCAGCCAATGGCCGGTGACGCTGGTCGATTCGGTGATGCGGCCGCTAGAAGGGCTGCACGCCGTCCCGCCCGACACACTTCTGGCGAACGCCCTCCAGGTCATGGCCAAGGAGAATGTGAACCAGCTTCCGGTGATGTCCAACAGCCATCTGGACGGGGTGCTTTCCCGGGCGGAAGTCCTCAACTATTTGCAAACACGCGCCGAACTGGAACAATCACAATGAGTTGCAAGATTGAAACCAACCGAGCGCGAACCTCATCTAACTGATTAGAAGTGAGTTAGAATAAGAGTTTCCAGCCATGCAGTGGCATATCATCAACCATCACGACTACATTGACGGGCCGTTCGACAACTACGAAACGGCTTTAAGGGAAGCTTGCGCGCTCGGCAAGGAAACTCGCACTGAGCCCCGAGTCCGAAGACGCGCGGAAAACTTCTTTGTTTACAGGGCTCCTTACGATCGCAAAGAGCACTGGCAGCCGGAATACTGGATCTGCACCAAAGAAGCCGCCATCGCCGAAGGCGTCGCCGAGGACATCTTTTCGCAGCCGCTCCTCGAGACCTGGCGGTAAGCCCCGCTCATTGGTTCGGCACATAAGCGAACACCAGACGTGGTTCAATAGCGGTATGAGCAAACGTTCCGTTGTTGCCGCCGCTGGGGCCATCGCGCTGTTCTGCGGCGTGTTCGGCAGCATCGTGGCGGGCCAGAACAAACAACCCAAGAAGCAATCCGATGGTGCGGATAGCGTCCGGCTGATTGATTCCATCCAGGGTCCCAACCTTTACAAGGCTTACTGCGCCGTGTGCCACGGGCCGGATGCGAAGGGCGACGGTCCCATGATGATGTTCCTCAAGACCGCGCCGTCCGACTTGACGCGTATCTCGGCCAAGAACGGCGGAATGTTCCCGCTGGCCAGAGTCCGTCGCGTCATTTCCGGCGAAGAGGCTCTCCCGGGGGGACACGGTACCCGGCAAATGCCCATTTGGGGACCAATTTTTTCGCAAGTTGCTTGGGACCAGGATTTGGGGCGGGTGCGCGTCGACAACCTGGCCCGTTATCTCGAAAGTCTCCAAGCCAAGTAGTCAATCGATGGGCAGCAGGACCGCATTACTGACCGCATTACTGATTGATCCGGTCTTCAAGCTGCACGACACCGGTCCGGGACATCCCGAACGGCCGGAGCGTTACGATGCGCTGACGCGCGCGTTCGACCGGGCTGGACTCACCAAGTCGCTGCTGCACGTGGCGACTCGTCCGGCGACCGAAGACGAAGTTGCCTTGGTCCATACCCGCCCTTACATTGAGACCGTGAAGCGCGACATCGCGGCGGGCGCCCATGAGCTGAGCACCGGCGATACCACCATCAGCCCGAAGTCGCTCGAAGTCGCGTTGGACGCTGCCGGCGGGCTGATGAACTGCGTCGACGTCGTATTTGAGAAAAAAGCTTCCAACGCGTTCTGCGCCGTGCGTCCTCCGGGACATCACGCCCGTCCGAACCAGGGAATGGGATTTTGCATCTTCAACAACGTCGCGATCGCTGCGCGTTACGCCCAGCGCAAGTATGGAGTCGAGCGGGTCCTGATCGCCGATTGGGACGTTCATCACGGAAACGGTACACAGGATACGTTCTACAGCGACGGCTCGGTGTTCTTCTTCAGCACACATCAATCGCCTTGGTATCCCGGCACGGGAGACGCCCACGAGACCGGCGAAGGCAAGGGCAAGGGCTGCACGATGAACTGCCAGTTTCCGGCGGGCGCGGGGCACAGCGAAATCCTGGGCGTCTTCCAGGACCGCCTCATGCACGCCTCAGATCTGTTTAAGCCAGATCTGGTGCTGGTCTCGGCGGGTTTCGACTCGCGCTTCGGCGACCCGCTCGGGCGCTTCACACTTTCCGATCAGGACTTCGCCGACCTGACGCAGGTGATGATCGAGATCGCCGACAAACATGCCGGCGGCCGGCTGGTTTCCGTGCTCGAAGGCGGCTACGATCTGGCTGGGCTGGCGTCGGCTGCCACGGCGCATGTTCAGGCGCTTTCTCAAACAAACGCTGGTTGAAAACCACCATTTGGCTGGCAGCGGCCACGGCGGTTTTTCGCGATCCTCCGTCTTTTCTGCGCTTTAGAATTGGCAAAAAAAGTGCACTTTCGGAGGCATGTTCTACCGTAACGCAATACTCGCAGCCACGGTCGCTGCAGTCGTCGCATGGGGGCAAGATACGCCGTCGACGGGGTGGCGACAAGTGGATAGTCCGTCTGCATCCGGCAACTCTCCTTCGCAGTTGACGCTTCCGGCCGGCACGTGGATCAGCGTGCGAGCCGATCAAGTTCTTTCGAGCGATCACAACCTGCCGGGCGATGTGTTCTCCGCCACTCTCGCGCAGCCGCTAGTGGCCAATGGTCTCGTGGTGGCGCGTCGCGGACAGATTCTGTCGGGTCGCGTAACCGATGCCGTGAAAGCAGGCCGCGTGAAGGGAACGTCGCGCTTGGCGTTGGAATTGACGGACGTAACTCTGGCGGATGGCGAGAACGTGCCGGTCCATACCCAGTTAGTCCAATATTCCGGAGGCACTTCGAAGGGACGCGACGCCGCAGCGATCGGAACCACCACCGGCGTTGGCGCTGCCGTCGGCGCTGCTGCTGCCGGGGGAGTCGGTGCGGGAATTGGAGCAGGTGCAGGCGCGGCGGCCTCGACCATCGGCGTCCTTCTGACGCGCGGCCGTCCCACCGAGGTTTATCCGGAAGCGCTGCTCACGTTCCGTACAACAGAGCCCATTACGATTTCGACCGACCGATCTGCGGTCGCCTTTGAGCCCGTGCGCCAGGAAGATTATGCTCCCGACGCGCAGGCACGTCCGAGGCTTGTCAGGCGGCCTGTGTATCGCGGATATCCGTATCCCTACCCTCCGTATCCATATTTCGGAGCCGGAGTCGTCATCGTGGGGCGCCGCTATTAAGCCCTCGCGGCGAGCGCTGCTTTAATTCGTTCCGCGGTGAACGGGACCTGCCGGATGCGCGCGCCCGTCGCATCAAAAATCGCATTACCAATCGCAGCCGCGACCAGCGTGATCGACGTTTCGCCCGCACCCATCACCTCGCCCTCAGTGCGGTTGATGAGCACCGCGTCGATCTTCGGCACCTCGAAGCCTAGCGGCAGGCTGTGATAAGTTCGCCAGTCGACTGAAGTTACTTTTGCAGTGTCCCAGGTTACTTCTTCGCCCAGGCAACGGCTCAGGCCCTGGAGCGCGCCGCCCTCGACCTGGTTGCGAAGCCCGTCGGGATTCGAGATCGGGCCGACGTCGCTTGCCGCGACCATCCGCTTCACGACGATCTTGCCGGTGTCCTGATTCACTTCGATCTCGGCGACCAGCGCCGTGTAGCCGTTGTTGCCTTCGTACAGCACGCTAGCCGCGCCGCGTCCGGTCGCGATACCCGTCTTGCGATTCCCGGACTTGGGCGACGGCCGCGTCTCCCAAGTCGCCGTCTTCGCCGCGGCGGACAACACTTCTTTCAGGCGCGCGTCACGCAAGTGCCGCAAGCGATACTCCACCGGATCGGCCTTCACCTTAGCGGCAAGCTCATCCATGAACGACTCATGCGCGAAAGTATTCTGCAGCCGCGCTGGCGAGCGTAGCGGTCCCGTAAAGAAGCGCGATTCCACGGCATGCGTCCGCACGCGGCCACTTTGCACAACGCCGGTGACGGCGGCCAAGTAGGACGGCACGCCGTTGCTGTTGTTGTTGACTCGCGCGGGTGCGGGGCCGGCCGATTGGGGCGCGAAGTCCGCCGGCGGGAATCCCAGCAGCGAACCCGTGATGATGTTCCCGGGCCGGTTCGTTCCCGGACGATTGCCCAAGCCAGGCGACCAAGACTCGTGATCCCACGTTGTAATGTTCCCGCTGGAATCCAGCGCAGCCCGCTGATCGATCACGTACGCCGGACCGTAATTCTCGAACGCCATTTCGTCCTTGCGCGTAAGCTGCACGCGCACCGGCCGTCCTACCGCCTGTGAGAGGATGGCTGCGTCGTAGGTTACGGTGTCCGCGCCGTTGACGCCATAGCAGCCCGAGCCGCGCCGGAAGATCACATGAACATTTTCAGGCTTCAAGCCCAGGATCATCGCCGAGGTGTTCTTCTGGTACCAGACTGCTTGTGTGGCGGAATAAATGGTGGCCTTGTCGTCCCGCACGTCAGCCACGGCGCAGGAACTGCCCATCGAACCGTGCATCTGGTACGGATGCAGATACGTGGCCTTCACAACTGTCGCGGCGCCGGAGAGCTTCTGCTCCACATCTCCCGAATCAACCATAAGTGTGTCGCGAGCCGGTAGCTTGCGCAGCGAATCGTGGAACGTCGCCTGATCGGGTAAGGGCGGCCCCGGATTCCACGTCACCTTCAACTTGGCGGCGGCTTGGATCGCCTGCCAGGGCTTCTCGGCTACCACCCCGACGAAATTCTTCTTGACCACTACCTTCACCAAGCCCGGCATCCCGGCGACGGAGCTTTCGTCGACGCTCGATACCGTAGCATCCAGAAACGGCGGACGAACCACGCGGCCGTGCAGCATATCCGGCAGGCGCACGTTGTGGACGAACTCGAATTTCCCGGTCACCAGATCGGGAAGATCGGGGCGGGGAATCGGCTTCCCGAGAACAGTCCACTCGCTGGGAGACTTGCGCTTCGCTTTCGGATCGAGCACGAGGCTGAACTTCTTGCCCTGGACGAGCTCCCCATAGGTCACCTGCTGCGATCCATTGCTGATGACACCGTTGCTGGCCGTGAGCCGATCGACGGGTACGCCGAGCTTCTGCGACGCCATGCGGAACAAAGCTTCGCGTGCGGTGGCTCCGGCCTGCGCCAGATTGTCGGTATTAAAGTTGGCTGGATGCGACTGGCTTCCGGAAGTATGCGCCTGATCGGGCGTGAGCGCAGTATCGCAATAGATGAGCTTCACGCGGTTGAAGGGAACCGAAAGCTCTTCGGCCACTAACTGTTGCTGCGCGGTCGATATTCCTTGGCCCAGCTCTTCCTTGCCGCTGTAGGCTGTGATGCTGCCGTCGGCCGCGATGGCGATCCAGGAATCGAGCTGATTGAGCGGCGGCGATCCTTGTAGAGGTCCCTGTGCGCGAAGGCTGAAGCTCACGATTAAGCCTCCGGAGGCTTTGAGAAAATCGCGCCGATGCAGTTTCATCGTGCCGTCGCCTTTCCGTACTGCGCGATCGCCCGCAGCATCCGGACGTTGGTAAAGCAGCGGCACAGCACGCCTGACATGGCCTGCTGGATTTCAGCCTCCGTGGCCTTAGGGTTTTTATCGAGGAAAGCTTTGGCGGTCATGATTACGCCGTTCAGGCAGAAGCCGCACTGCGCGGCCTGCTCGTCGATGAACGCTTGTTGGATAGGGTGCGGCCTCTCGGGAGTTCCCAATCCTTCGAGTGTGGTGATGTCGTATCCCTCCACCGATTTCACCGTGGTCACGCAGGAACGGACCGCCTGCCCCTTCACGATCACCGTGCATGCTCCGCACTGGCCGAGCCCGCAGCCGAACTTGGGACCGTTCAATTGCAGATCGTCGCTGAGAGCGTAGAGAAGTGGCGTGGTGGGGTCGAGGTCGAGCGGATAGGACCGGCCGTTAACCTTGAGAATAATTGCCATGTCGTCTATGATTCTAGTCCAGCTTAGTGGAGCAGGCTTCAGCCTGCAACGGGTGCTTCAGCCCCCGCGCCGAATCGGAGGCTAAAGCCTCCGTTGCAGGCTAAAGCCCGCTCCACACGGACTACACTAACAACCATGGTAGAAGTCGTCGCGGCGGTCATGATACGGGACGGGAGAATCCTCATCGGCCAGCGTAAGCGTGGTGGACGGCATCCGCTCAAATGGGAGTTCCCCGGCGGCAAGGTCGAGCCGGGCGAGGATCCACGTGCGGCATTGGCGCGCGAGTTGCGCGAGGAACTAAACGTGGACGCCGTCATCGGCGAAGAGTTGGATTCCTACGAAGTCCATTACGGGGACGGCTTCCGCTTAATGCTGCATTTCTATCGCGTCACGCAGTTCCATGGTGAAGCGTGCAATCTGGATTTCGAGCAAACCGTGTGGGCCAAGCCGGAGCAACTGCCGGAATTCGATTTCCTCGAAGGGGATCTTACTTTTGTTTCAAAGATTGCGGGCCGGCCGGCGGAGGCGGGGTAACGTAGAACGTGAAGGGTGCGGAGACGCGCGTCCCAACTCGCACCGTCACCGGTTGTTGAGTGGCATCCTGTGATGCCGAGGCTGGTAATGCTGAGGCTAGCGTGAACTGAATCCGGGTCACGTCCGAGATCATGTCGAATTGAAGCACCGCGTTGAGCGCGGTCGCGACGTGATCCACGCCACCGACGCTGATGTGCACGGCCGAAGGCGTTGTCGCGAGCAAGCCCGCTACGTCCAGCATGATCACATCACCGGGTGTTGCCGGATGATGCCCGTCATTGAATACCAGAGTATTGGCATCGCGCTGATCGTACGCGGCCTGGATCACCGGCGGCTGCGCATCCACGTTAAACAGGACGGGCGCGATGGACTCGCCATTCGGCGAAGTGAGCCGCAGCACCGTGGGACCCAGCGGCGTCGATGCCGGCACCACCGCTTCAATATTAGAGTTGGCGTCGATCGCGAAATCCACTTTCACGTTGGCGATCGTGAGCGTCCAGCCTTGCAGATTCGCAGGCAAGCCGGTGGCGGAGACGACGATTGTTCCTCCGGTGGGTATGCCGGGCAGTCCGGTCGCCAGGTTCAGCACCGGCACACGAAGGCTGATCTGTTTGGACGCGGCCGGCATGACCTGCAAGCCTGCGCTCAGCGTCACGGCTTGTATTCCAGTGGCGGCGGTTACTGAAACTAATCCCGCTGTCGCACCGCTGTTGATGGATATGTCCAGCAGCGCCTTGCCGGGATTGATGATCCACGTCCGGCGCACCGTGACATCGCTCGATCCGAATCCGATCACGGTCTGACCATCCGCGAAGTTCGTGTTGAACCCGTCGACTTCGATCATCGTATCGGTGCCGGCGGTAACCACGGCGGGAGTGATCGAAAGCGACGGATTATTCGGCGATGCGTAGGTGAACGTCGGCAGAGGTAACGTGCCGATGGTCTGCATGGAGGTCTGCCCGTCGCTCGCCAGAGCTTCGAGCACCGCGACATGGTTCCCGATAGCGGGTGGCGCGGTGACCGTGAAGCTGCCGTCGTCGTTCTTCTGGATCGCGGTGGCGGCGGCGCCGTCGAATAACACGCGTGTGTCCAGACCCAGGTTGTCGCCATTCAGCGTCACACTGGTGTTGCCCAGTGCGTCGCTCGAACCCGAGACGGAACTGATCGCCGGACCGGCGGTGGGCACTACCGTAAATGCTGAGGGCTGAACGTAAAGATCATTCGAGGTCCGGACCACCAGCGCCACGGGCGTGGCTTGCGAGACCGGACTGGCATCCAGGACAACGTAAAGGAACGGACCGCCAAAGTAGGCGAGCGTCTTCGGTTCCAACTGGGCCGCGGGACCGATGGTACTCACAGTCATTCCCGGTGTGGGCGTCGTGGTATTCGGAACTAACGTTCCAGGTGCGTCGAACACCATCCAGCCCCGAAAGCCTGACGTCAGAGACGGTGCGTGAACGTAGGCTCCCTTTCCCGCCCCTAGATAGGCCAGGACGTACAGGTTGTAAACATGGGTGCTGGGGAGCGCTGCCACGTCGAAATTGATGTTTCCGGCGCTGGCTCCCGCTGTCACCGTGGTAGTTGCCGCCTGCTGCCAGTCTTGCGTGTTCGGGAAGAACTGCCCGGCGAATCCGGTGAAGGCAGCGAAGTTGCCGCCGAGAGAATCAGAGGGCGGAACGATGGCCG
>Ga0265314_10005431_pt1 | contig 11508 bp, 14 predicted proteins | sample 4126metaG_FD_203106 | JGI IMG/M metagenome (GOLD analysis project Ga0265314, IMG submission 203106) | Rhizosphere microbial communities from Carex aquatilis grown in University of Washington, Seatle, WA, United States - 4-1-26 metaG | ecosystem: Host-associated > Plants > Roots > Rhizosphere >... | reverse complement strand
TTTGACGGCGACGAGGGTGCAATTACCAAAAGGTCCAATGCATCCTCGCCGCCTTTTACTCGGGACTGTAGGCGCCGGGCGGAATCATGCCGGGGGTCACATAGGCGTGGTGCAGCGCGTCCAATTGGGCCCACAGCATGTCCAGCTTGAAGGACAGGGCGTGGATCACCTGTTTCTGCTGGTCGACGGTCTTGGCGTTCTCCTTGACCCAGGCCAGGCCGAAGCGCACGTCGCGCGGCGCCTCGTCCAGGCGCTTCCTGAAATAGGCCAACGAGACGTCGTTGGCGAAGTCGTAGTGCTGCAGGAAGCCGGCGATGCGCTCCTTGTGGATGTCGGGGGCGAACAGCTCGGTCAGCGACGAGGCGATGGCCGCCAGCACCGAGTTGTCGCGCACGTAGTTCACATAGGCGTCGCAGGCATAGCGGGTGGCGGGCAGCAACCCCTCGGTGGACTTCACGTAGTCGCGGTCCAGGCCCAACTGCTCGCACAGGTTCAGCCAGCGGGCGATGCCTCCCTCACCGGGGGCCTCGCCGTCGTGGTCGACCACCCGCTGGCGCCAGACCCGGCGGATGTCCGGGTCGGTGATGCGCGACAGGATCACCGAATCCTTGATGGGGATGATGGCCTGATAGTAGTAGCGGTTCAGCGCCCAGGCCCGGACCTGCCCCGGTGTCGCCTTGCCGCCGTGCAGCATCTGATGGAAGGGGTGCAGGTTGTGGTAGCGCTCGGCGCCCATGCCGCGCAGGTGGCGCTCCAGGTCGTCCGGGGACATGGGGGGCGTTTGGGAGGTCATAGGCTCATCTCCATTCCGTCGAAGCCGATTTCCCAACCTTCCGCCTCGGCCTGACGCCGTTCGGGCGTGTCGGCGACGAGAACCGGGTTGGTGTTGTTGATGTGGACGAACACCCGCCGCTTCACGCCCAAAGGCGCGAAGGCCGCCATGGTGCCGCCAGGACCGCTCATGGCCATGTGGCCCATGCGCGACGCCGTCTTGTCGGAAAAGCCCGCCCGGATCATCTCGTCGTCGGTCCAGGTGGTGCCGTCGAACACCACCAGGTCCGCGCCCGACAGGCGCCGGGCCAGTTCGGGCGGCAGCGAGGCGCAGCCGGGGATGTAGAAGAAGCCCTTGCCCGTTCCGTTGCGCACGTGCAGGCCCACCGTGTCCTCGGGCACGCTGCCGAAATCGGGCAGGGAGGGGTCTTCCAGCCACAGGGCGATCTTGCCCGGCACGGCAAAGGCGGTGACATAAAGGCCGGTGGGGCGGCCGTCGCCGTCCTGAATGGCGGTCTCGGTGCCGAGGGACAGGGGCACGCGCGGCGCCAGGGCGGGATTGACCACGTTGAAGATGGCGTTGGCCTTCAGCACGCCCAGCACCCGGCCGGTGGCGTGGATGGCGAAGCGGTGGCCCTCGCGCAGCGTCAGCAGCCCGGCCACATGGTCCACGTCGGCATTGGTCAGCACCGCCGCCGCGATGGGCGAGCCGCGCCGGCCTTCCGGCGGATGCAGGGCGCAATTGGCCTTGATCTGGGCGGCGAGATCGGGCGAGGCGTTGAGCAGCACCCAGCTTTTGCCGCCATCGGCGCTGACCGCCAGCGAGGACTGGGTGCGCGCCGGTGCCGCCTCGTCGCCGCCCCGCGCCCGCCGGCACAGACGGCAGCCGCAGTTCCATTGGGGATAGCCGCCGCCGGCGCCGGCGCCCAGCACCAGAATGCGCATCATCGCTCGGCCCTCCTGAGGCTTGCCTGTTCCAGGCGCGGATAAATGTGGGAGACGGACCGGACGAACTCCTCGCGCGCCAGGGCGATACCGGCGAAGCGGTCCGGGATGGGCCGGGCCATCATCTCGGTCATCTCCAGCCCGTCGGCGGCGGCGGCGCCCAACGTCGCGTCCAGCCAGACCAGCCAGTCGCGGGTCTGGCGGATGGCGCGGCCCTCCTTGTCGGGTCGGCCGTGGCCGGGAATCAGTGTGCGAAAGGGCAGCTTGGCCATCTCGTCCAGCGCCGCCACCCAGGCCGCCACGTCGGCGTGGGGCGTGGTCGGCGCCCGGTCGAGGAAGGCCATGTCCGAGGCGAACAGCACGCCGGTGGCGTGGTCCAGCACCATCAGGTCGGCATCGGTGTGGCCCGATACGGCGATCATCTCCAGCCGGTGGCCGCCGACGGTCTGCACGGCGCGGGGAATGGGGCGAGCGGGGAGAAGGGGCTCGGTGCCCTGCATCCACGGGCCGACCATGCGGTACATGTTGTCGGCGAAGGCCTTGGCCTGAGTCTCCTCGCCCCGGATGGTGGCGGGCAGGGCCTCGATGCCCACGTCGGCGAAGGCCTGGTTGCCGAAGATGTGGTCGGGATGCAGATGAGTGTTGATCACCCGGATCACCGGCAGCGGCGTCACCCTGGCGATGGCGTCGCGCATCTCGCGGCCGTAAAGCAGCGACGGACCGGTGTCGATCACCACCACGCCGGTCTTGGTGACGATGAAGCCGGTATTGACGATATTGCCGCCGTTGGCCGACGAGAAATTCTCGGCGCGGCCGACGAAGACATAGGTATCGGGCGCCACCTTCTCGGGGCTCAGGCCATAGTGCCGCTCGGTGGCGCCGGTCGTGGCGGCGCAGAGCAGCAGCAGGGCGGCCAAAGCGAGGCGCTTCATCCCGGCCCTCCCTCGCGGATGCGGCTCTGGAACTGGTTGCCGTTGTTGTCGCGGCCCTCGAAGCGGAAGCCGTCGGCTCCGGCCCGGCCCCTGACCTCCAGGGTGAGGATGGGGTTCTCGGATACCGGCTCGAAGGTGTCCAGTTCGGCCAGCACCTTGCCGTCGGCGGCCTTGATCCATGAGGTTTCCAGGTAGAAGGCGGGGATGCCCGCCGCCAGCCCGGTATCCATGGGATGGATCATCTGCAGCCGTACCCGGCTGGTCTTGCCCTTGGGCCAGGAGCGGGACGCCGTCTCGCCCAGGCGGCTTTGCCAGGCGGCATCGGCCGAGGCCGCCGAGGGCAGCGTGCAGCCGCCGCCCGCCGCGTCCACCCACACCCCGCCCACATGCCAGAGACCGTCCTCGGCCAGGGCGGCGGCGCGGACCGGACTCGCCATGTTGATCTTGAAGCGGGTGGCGACGTAGGGCTCGGCTTCCAGCGGCCGCAATGCCAGAATCCTGGGGATGGGGTTGTAGTCGGCGAACAGCACGATCTCGCGCACCGCAAGCCCGTGGACCCGCACGGCCACCGGCAATTGGGCGGAATTCTCGGCCGAGGCCGGGGCGCTGACCTCCACCCGGGCGTCGAAGACGTAGGGCGCGGTGCCCAGCACCTGGGCGCGCATCTCGGGCCACAGCGGCGAGTCCAGCGGATCGGCCATTTCCTCGGCCCGGCCGGCGGCGGCCGGCAGCAGGATCAGCAGGGCGAGGAGAAGGCGCCGCATGTCAGTCCTCCGGCGGCCGGTGGGCCACGCCGTGGCGCTTGAAGATGGCCGCCACGGTACCGTCCTTGAGCAGGGCGGCCATGGCGTCCTCCAGCACGTGGGAGAGCTGGCGGTTGCTGTCCTTGACCGCCAGGCCCAGCTCCCACCACGTCTTGGTCAGGCCGGCGGCGGGCATGGGGGCGGTGGGGAAGCGCTTCAGATCGGAGCCCAGCGCCGCCAGGATTTCCGCCTCGTTGCCCATCACCGCCGCCACCTCGCCCGCCCTGAGCGCGTCCACCGCCTTGGCGACGGTGGGGTAATGCACCACGTTGGCCGTATGATTGGGGGCCAGTTGGGCGGTGAGGTAGACATCGGCCAGGGTCGCCAGTTCGACGCCGACCTTCTCCTTCTCGAAGATGGTGATGTCGTCGTCCTTGATCACCCGTTCCGGCTGGCGGGCCACCACCACCCTTTCCCGGAAATAGGGGGAAAAGATCACCACGTTGGCGTTGCGCAGCATGAACACCCGGTCGGTGGGCACGTGCAGCATGGCGTCGGCCACCCGGCGTTCCAGGTAATGGCCTTTCCACACCGCGTTGCGCAGGTCGTCGTCGACGCTTTCGCCCGCCGTCAGTTCCATGATGGAGGGCTTGAGGCCCAGGCGCTTGGCCAGGGCCTTGGCGATATCCACGTCGATGCCCACCACCTCGCCGTCCTTTTTCGATGAGAAGGGCGGGAAGTCGCGGTAGACCGCCATCACCAGCTCGCCCCTGGCCTTGATGTCGTCCAGGCCGTCCGTCCGGGCGATGCCGTCCCCGGGGAACGACACCGCCGCCAGCAGCAGGGCGACCAGGGTGAGGAGGCGGGCCACCGTCCTATTGCTCCCGCACGGTTTCCAGCCAGGCGCGGATGGCCCACATGGCCTCCTGGCTCAGGATGCCTTCGAACTTGGGCATGTAGACGCGGCCGTCGCGCACCGCGCCGTGGCGGATGCGCTCCAGGAACCACTCGTCGCCCTCCAGCCCCTCGGGCAGGTAGCGCAGGTCCGGGGCGATGCCGCCCGAGATGGCGCCCAGGCCGTGGCAGCGGGCGCAATTCTGGTTGAAGGCCGAATCACCGATCTCGATGGCGCGCTTGTTGCCGCGATAGGGATTTTCCTGCTGCCACTTGTCGCCCAGTTTCTTCAGGCCGTCGGTCTTGACCGCCTGCGGGGTGACGTCGCCATGGGCCAGGGCGGCACCGATGCCGCCCGTCACCAACAGGGCCGCCAACGCCAAACGTCCAATCAAAGTACGCATTGCTCCGTCCTTCGCACCAAAACTCGCTGGGCGGCATGGTAGCGGCGAGGCCGGCGGGGCTGTATTGGACCTTGGCACAATTTCGGGCCGATTCCGGGCGTCCGGCGGGCTTGGACCTATTGGACAAAGGTCCAATTTTGCCGTGGCCCGCCGCTTCCTAGACTTGCCCTTCCGGCCCTGGCGCGAAAGAGGAGCTACGGTGCCCAGATTGATCCTGCTGCTGGCGTTCGTCCTGCTGGTCCCGGCCCACGCCGCCGGGGCCGAGGAGGTCCGTATCGCCTGGCTGTCCCTGCCGCGTGAGGCCCCGCGCGCGCCCTCGGTGCTGGATGGGCCGCCGCCCGGCGATACCGGTCTGGCCGGCTTGCGGCTGGCCGTGGCCGACGACAACGCGGGCGGCCGCTTCCTGGGTCAGTCGTTCCGGCTGGTGGAGGTGCGGCCGGAGGCTGATGCGGTGGAACGGCTGGTCAAGGACGGTATCCGTTTCGCGGTGGCCGACCTGCCGGTTGCCGACCTGTCGCGGCTGGCCGACGCCGCCAAGGGCTCGGGCCTGATCCTGTTCAACGCCGGGGCCGAGGACGATTCCCTGCGTGAAAAGGATTGCCGCGCCAACCTGCTGCACACCATGCCCAGCCGCGCCATGCAGGCCGATGCCCTGGCCCAGGTGCTGGTGCGGCGCAACTGGAAGAAATGGGCCATGCTGGTGGGGCCGGCCCCCGAGGACCAGTTGCGGGCCGCCGCCATCCGCCGCGCCGCCCGCAAGTTCGGGGCGAAGATCGTGGCGGAAAAGCCCTGGACCTATACCCGGGATGCCCAGCGCAATGCCGAGGGCGAGGTGGCCCTGCTGACCCGCGACTGGTCCTACGACGTGCTGATGGTGGCCGACGAGACCGACGAGTTCGGCGATCTGGCGCTATTCAACACCTTCGATCCGCGCCCGGTGGCCGGTACCCAGGGGCTGAGCGCCTCGGCCTGGCACCCGGCCCACGACCAGTGGGGCGCCACCCAGGCGCAGAACCGCTTCCGCGCCCAGGCGGGCCGTGCCATGGCCGAGCGCGACTTCGCCGCCTGGGTGGCGGGCCGCGCGGTGGGCGAGGCGGCCATGCGGGCCAAGTCCGCCGACCCCGAGCGCATCGCTGCCATGCTGCGCAATCCCGATTTCGCCCTGCCGGTCTACAAGGGCCGCACCGCCGGCTTTCGCCCGTGGGACGGCCAGTTACGCCAGCCCATGCTGGTGGGCTGGGCGCGGGGCGTGGTGGCGACGGCGCCGCAGGAAGGCTTCCTGCATCCCGTCACCGATCTCGACACACTGGGCACCGACAGGGGAGAGAACGCATGCGTGTTGCGCTGACAGCCGCCGCCGCCATTTTGTGGTGCGGTGCCGCCGCCGCCCAGACGGCTTTCGTCTCCAACGAGAAGGACGATTCCATCTCGGTCATCGATCTCAGGACCATGGCGGTGAGCAAGACGGTCAAGGTGGGCCGCCGGCCGCGCGGCATCACGCTGTCGCCCGATTTCAAGCATCTCTACATCTGCGCCTCGGACAGCGACGCCATCCAGGTGATGGATACCGCCACGCTGAAGCTGCTGCACGATCTGCCCTCGGGCGAGGACCCCGAGCAGTTCGTTCTGCATCCCGACGGCGTGCGCCTCTACGTCGCCAACGAGAACAACAACGTGGTGACGGTGATCGATACCAGCACCCGCAAGGTGATCGGCCAGGTGGACGTGGGCATCGAGCCGGAGGGCATGGCGGTCAGCCCCGACGGCCGGGTGGTGGTCAACACCTCGGAAACCACCAACATGGCCCATCTGCTGGATGCCGACCGTCTGACCGTGCTGGACAATATCGCGGTGGGGGCCCGGCCGCGCTTCGCCGCCTTCGAGGCGTCGGGCAAGAGCCTGTGGGTCACCGCCGAGATCGGCGGCACCGTTCACGTCATCGACGCGGCCGCCCGGACCGAGCGGCAGGCGATCTCCTTCGCCATTCCCGGCATCCCCAAGGACAAGATTCAGCCGGTGGGGCTGAAATTCTCGGCCGACGGCAAGCTGGCCTTCGTGGCGCTGGGTCCCGCCAACCATGTGGCGGTGATCGATACTCAAAGCCTGAAGGTCGTGAAATACATCCTGGTGGGGCGTCGGGTCTGGCATCTGGAACTGACGCCCGACGGCGGCAGGCTGCTGGCCACCAACGGCATTTCCGGCGATGTCTCGGTGATCGACGCCAAGGCCCTGACGGTGATCAAGACCATCGCCGTCGGCCGCTATCCCTGGGGGGTGGCCATCAAGCCATGAGCGGCGCGCTGACGGTCACTGGTCTCGGCTATGCCTACCGTTCCGGCTTCGCGCTGGAGGAGGTGGCGTTCACCGCCGGGGCCGGGGCCTTCACCGTGCTGCTGGGGCCCAACGGGGCGGGCAAGAGCACCCTGGTCAATCTGGTGACCCGCCTCTATTCCCCCGGAGCCGGCGGCGTCTTCATCGGCGGGCACAGTCTGGCGGACGAGCCGGGCAAGGCCCTGGCCCGCCTGGGAGTGGTGTTCCAGCAATCCACCCTCGATCTCGACCTGTCCACCGAGCGCAACCTGCGCTATGGCGCCGCCCTGCACGGGCTGTGGGGTAGGGAGGCTGACCGGTCGGTCGAAGATGGTCTGGCCCGCTTCGGCCTGGAGGCGGCGCGGAAACAGCCGGCCCGCTCGCTGTCGGGCGGCAACCGCCGCAAGCTGGAACTGGCCCGCGCCCTGGCGCACAAGCCCGCCGTGCTGGTCTGCGACGAGGCGACGGTGGGCCTCGACACGCCGTCGCGCCGTGCCCTGCTCGCCCATCTGCGCCGCCTGTGCCGGGACGAGGGGCTGGCGGTGCTGTGGACCACCCACCTGATGGACGAGGTGGAGGAGGCCGACCCGGTGGTGCTGCTGAAATCGGGCCGGGTGCGGGCGGCGGGATCGGCGGGCGAGCTGATCCGCCGGGCCGGCGCCGACGGGCTGGAAAGCGCCTTTCAGGCACTGCTGGCGGAGGAGGGGGCATGAGAGCCGCCCTGGTCGCCCTGTGGGCCATCCTGCTGCGCGAGGGTCTGCGCTTTCTGGGTCAGCGCGAGCGTATGATCTCGGCCCTGCTGCGGCCCATGCTGTGGCTGGTGATCTTCGCCGCCGGCTTCCGCGCCGCCCTGGGGGTGGCCATCACGCCGCCCTACGAGTCCTACATCACCTACGAGGTCTATATCCTGCCCGGCCTGATGGGCATGGTGCAGCTGTTCAACGGCATGCAGACCTCGCTGTCCATGGTCTACGACCGCGAGACCGGTTCCATGCGGGTGCTGCTGACCTCGCCACAGCCCCGCTGGTGGCTGCTGGCCTGCAAGCTGCTGGCCGGCGCCCTGGTGTCGCTGGTCCAGGTCTACGCCTTCCTGGCGGCGGCCTTGGCCTTCGGGGTGGAGGTGCCGCTTTGGGGCCTGCTGGCCGCGTTGCCGGTGTTGCTGCTCACCGGGTTGATGCTGGGCGCGGCGGGACTGTTCCTGTCCTCGGCCATCCGCCAGTTGGAGAATTTCGCCGGTGTGATGAACTTCGTGATCTTCCCCGCCTTCTTCCTGTCCTCGGCGCTTTATCCCCTGTGGAAGGTGGCGGAGACCAGCCCGCTGCTGGCCCGTCTGGCCGGGTTCAATCCGTTCACCCACGCGGTGGAGGCCATCCGCTTCGCCCTTTATCTCGACGTGGCGCCCCTGTCCCTGGCCTGGGTGCTGGGCGGCCTGGCGGTGTTCTTCGGGCTGGCGGTGTGGGGCTATGACCCGTCCAGGGGCTTCCTCGCCCGCCGGGTCATGGAATAGTCACCGCCGAAGGCGGCAAGCGCAAGGCGCGCCGCGGCTTATGCCGCGAAAGCCAAGCTCCTCGGAGAGGAGCGCCCGGCGACTGAGGGGCGAACATGACCCGGGTCATGGAATAGTCACCACCCTCTGGGCCAGTCCGTCCAGGTCGGCGGGGTTGTGGCTGACCATCACCAAGGCGGGGCGGTGTTCGGCGCAATAGGCCTTTACCGCCGCCCGGGTCAGCCGGGCGCTCTCCTCGTCGAGCGAGACGAAGGGCTCGTCCAGCAGCAAGGCGGCGGGACGTACCGCCAGGGCACGGGCCACCGCCACCCGGCGCGCCATGCCCAGCGACAGGCGGCCGGGCAGCTTGTCGCCTTCGCCCGCCAGTCCCAGGGCCGCCAGGGCGGCCTCGATCTCGGCCGCCGACAGGTCGGGGGCGGCCAGGGCGATGTTGGCGCCTGCGCTCATCCAGGGCAGCAGGCGGGGCTCCTGGAACACCATGCCCAATTGCCGGGGCCGCTCGGCCCGGCCGGTGAAGGCATGGTCCAGCCCGGCCAGGATGCGCAGCAGGGTGGACTTGCCGCAGCCCGAGGGGCCGACCACCGCCACCGTCTCGCCCTGCGCCACGTCGAGGCGGAGATTGGCAAGGATCACCCGGTCGCCGAAGCGCTTTTCGGTCACCTCGGCCCTAATCACGCCAGTGCGCCGCCTTGCGCTCGATGGGGGCGAGGAAGCCCAGTTCGATGGCCTGGATCACCAGGATGAAGGCCAGGGAATAGGCCAGGATACCGGTCACGTCGAAGCCCTGGAAGAACAGGTGCAGCTTGAACCCGATGCCGTCGCTGCGCCCCAGCAACTCCACCACCAGCACGATCTTCCAGATCAGCGCCAGCCCCGAGCGCGCCGCCACCATCAGATAGGGCGCCAGTTGCGGCAGCACCACGTGGCGCAGCGTCTTCCAGCGGCCCAGGCGGTAGATTCTCGCCACATCGGCATAGCCGGGATCGAGGGTGCGGGCGCCCTCCCTCAGGGTGACCACCACCGAGGGGATCTTGTTGAGCGCCACGGCGGCCAGGGCGGCACCCTCGCTCAGGCCGAACCACACGAAGCACAGGATGGCGGTGACCAGGGCGGGCAGATTGAGGAAGAACACCACCCAGCCGTCGAACAGCCGATCCAGCACCGCCACCCGGCCCAGCGCGATGCCCAGCGCCGAGCCCACCGATAGGGCCAGGGCGAAGGATACCGCGACGCGGGCCAGGGTGATCGTCAGGTGATGCAGCAGGTCGCCCTGGACCGCCGCCTTGGCCAGCGCCGCCAGCACCAGGCCGGGCGGCGGCAAGGTGGCGGCGGGAGCGGCCAACGCGGCGACCTGCCATGCGGCGAGCAGGAGGGCCAGGGACAGGGCCTGCCAGACCATGCGCCGTCCCGTCACCAGAAGGTGCCCGGCTGCAGGACGGGCGACGGGCCGACCAGATCCTCGCCGCCCAGTTCGGCCAGCAGGGCGTAGAGACGTCGGGCGGAGTCCAACTCCACGACGCCGGGCGTGCCGGCGCAGAACCCGGCGCGATAGCCGTCTCGGGTGCGGGTATCGGTGGCCCGCGTCAGGTGGTCCAGGCCCGCCCAGTCGAAGCCGGGGGCGCACATCCGGGCGCGGGTCTCGGTCTCGGCCTTGCGGAAGGCCTCGATCTCGGCGGCATGGGACTCCGCCCAGGGCCGGTGGAAGATCCAGCCGATCAGCGGCGGCTGTGCCTCAAGGCCCAGTTCGGCGGGAATGGCGGCCACGTCCAGCAGACGGCGGAAACCCTTGGCCTCCAGCGGCACCGCCGAGGGCCAGAAGGTCAGCAGGGCGTCGAGGCGCCCGGCCTCCAATTGCTGGGCCAGCAGGGGCGGTGCGCCGAAGGTCCTGTCGACGATACGGTCCAATTCGATGCCGTGGCGTTTGGTGGCCAGGGCGCGCAGCAGCAGCCAGCTCTTGTCCAGCGGCCCGCCGGCCACCCCCACCTTGCGCCCGGCCAGATCGGCCAGGGTGCGGACGGGCGACGCCTCGGGGACCAGCAGGGCGCCGGTCATGCCCACCCAGGGGACGAAGGTCAGGTCGTGGCCCATGGCCCGCTGGCGCGACACCCACAGCCAGTCGCCCACCACCGCGTCCACCGAGCCGCCCAGCAGCGCCACCGCCGAGGAATCCTTGCCGGCCAGTTCCTGGGGCTGCACCCGGATGCCGTGGGCAGCGTCGATGCCGTGGGTGCGCATGGTCTCGACCTCCCACTGGGCGGTGCCGAAGGCCAGCAGGCCGAGCCGCATGGGCTCGGCGGCAACGGCCGGCAGGGCGGTCAGCAGCAGGATCAGCAACGGCGCCAGACGCATGGGGGCTCCCTTCACTGCCTTGCAGTCTAGGAAGGGGCGGGGGGCTTCGGTATTGGACCTATTGCCAATGGGCCGCGGCGGGTCCCGCCCGGATGATGGCGGGATGAAGCGCCTTGCCCTCGCCCTGCTGCTGTGCGCCGCCCCGGCCTGGGGCGGGGAATACCGCATGGGCGACTACCGCGCTCCCGTACCGCTGGATCTGGCCGGCGCCGTCACCCTCGATACCGACGAGGCCCGCGACCTGCTGGCCCAGGGCGATGTGGTGGTCCTCGACGTGCTGCCCGCCCCTCGCCGCCCATCCGACGGCGTCTGGCTGGTGCCCAAGCCGCGCCTCAGCCTGCCCGGCGCGGTGTGGCTGGCCAATACCGGCTACGGCGACCTGTCGCCCGCCATGCGGGACTGGTTCGCCGGGCAGTTGGAGACCCTGAGCGGCGGCGACAAGGCCCGGCCCCTGATGTTCTTTTGCGTCATCGATTGCTGGATGAGCTGGAATGCCGCCAAGCGGGCGCTGTCGCTGGGCTATGCGCGGGTTTACTGGTACCCGGACGGCTCGGACGGCTGGGAGTTCGCCGGCCTGCCCCTGGAGCGGGTGGAGCCGCGCGGTCCCTGAGGGAGCCGCACGATAAGATATCCCGGTGATCGTTGCCGATCAT
>Ga0265314_10005430_pt1 | contig 11508 bp, 12 predicted proteins | sample 4126metaG_FD_203106 | JGI IMG/M metagenome (GOLD analysis project Ga0265314, IMG submission 203106) | Rhizosphere microbial communities from Carex aquatilis grown in University of Washington, Seatle, WA, United States - 4-1-26 metaG | ecosystem: Host-associated > Plants > Roots > Rhizosphere >... | reverse complement strand
TTGTTCGACTACGTGGAGCAATCCCAGTTGTGCCTGATCTTCCTCGGCCAGAGACAGGGCATAGGGCAGCGCGGCCAGGGAACCTTCACTGAAGTCGGTGGCGAACAGAATGTGTTGAAATTGCAACTCGCCGTCCAGTTTGCGAGGCACGTTCGGCCCCACGCTCAGAACCGGACAAGCCGCGCGCCGGAAAACCTCCTCGGCCACAGAACCGAGGAAGAGTTTGCCAATGCCAGCGCGGCCGTGCGTGCCGAGCACGACCAAATCGATCGCGCGTTCGGCGATAATCTGCGCGAGCGTGTCCGGGATCTTGCCTCTCGGCGTCAACACGTCGTGGGGAACATCCTGAAATTGCTTCTCGAGTTGCTCGATGAACTCGTGTACCCGTTGTTCCTCTTCTTCCACGATCGCCGGCCAGCTCTCTGGCGACAGGAAGACCATCTCGGCCTTGGTCGGCATGACATGGGCTGCGTGCAACCTCGCCACATAGCGGCGCGCGACCGATAAGGCATAGGGTAATGCGGCATTCGAGCAAGGCGAGAAATCGGTGGCGAACAAAACGTTCTTGAGGGCGATCCGCTTACCAGCTTGCACAGTGTGCACAGGACACCTCCCAGGAAGGGTTGCTGGAGAAGGTGAACGCGTCTTTGGGGCTGTCACCCCTCCGTGATAGCCAAGTCACGCCCCAGTTCTGGAGGGCGTGACGGACATTGTGCTTTCTGTTTCACCTCTATCTTTACTAATCCTAGATCTCTCCTCTGTCCGAGGTAGACGAGGGTTGGGCGACCGCCAAGGCTGGTTCTCCCACCTGCACGTGCGGTTCAAATTTCTGTTCGACCGAGAGGGCGCGGGACACCAGGCATACCGCCTTGGCCTTGTGCAAGAGCTTGAGAGCCTTGGCTTGTTCCTCTTCTTTTGGAATCATCAGATTGGCGCGAATGGATACCTCGCCGAAGCTGTAGCCAGACTCGCCCTTGCTGATTCCTCCATCCACCTCGACCTGCAGGTCGGTGTACTCAAACTTCGAGTATTCCGCGAGGGCGCGAAAGGTCGTAGTAAAGCAACTGGCGACCGAACAGAGGAGCAGGTCTTCCGGTGTCCACCTGCCCTCCAAGCCGCCAAACGCAGGCGGGGAAGTGAAATGGATCGCATTCGGAGCGGAACTGGACTTGGCGATACCAGTCCGCCCGGAGGCCCACCAGGCAACTACTCGAAATCGATGTGCTTCTTCCATGGTGTCACCTTCTTTAGGCCGCATTTTAGAGTTATGCGGTTATCAAGCCTCAGTAGGAAACGTTCCGAGATTAATAACGATCGGAATTTCTACCTCCACCGGTTCACCCCGCGACAGAAATGGACACTAGCGCCACTTCCGGACGTGCTTCTATCGCAACCGGTCGCGATGCTCATGGGGACCTGGTGCTGCCCAGGCACCGCTTCCATTGACTCCCGTACAAGTGGATTCTCTGCGCACGGGGCGGTGCCGACCATGCGTGAGGTCACGGATTGTGGTGATCATGATCACGGAGGGATCGGTGATACAATTTTTACGGGTACCTCCCGCGAATGCGTGCTCCTTACGGGCTGAATATTCTCGACAACTGCCTCACCTGCCCGATGCGGGAAGAACACTTATTCTGCAGTCTCCCGACGGTGGCGATGCAGCGCCTGAATGAGATCAAATCCACCGCCGTCTACCCAAAGGGCGCGACCCTCTTTATCGAGGGGCAACAACCGCGCGGAGTATTTTTGCTGTGCGCGGGCAAAGCAAAGCTCTCGACGTCATCGTCCGAAGGCAGAACTGTTATCACCAAAATCTCGGAAGCGGGAGACGTTCTGGGCCTGAGCGCCACCATTTCCAATCGCCCCTACGAAGTGACCGCCGAGATGATCGAGCCGGGCCAGGCAAACTTCATTACCCGGGACGCCTTGCTGCACTTCATGCGCGAATATGGAGAAGTGGCGGTGCGAGTGGCGGAACAACTCAGCCGCAATTACTACACGGCCTATGAAGGGATTCGCACCCTGGGACTCACCAATTCTCCTTCCCAGAGATTCGCAAAACTGCTCCTGGGCTGGTCCCAAACCACAGGCAATGGCGATCCCATGCAGGTGAAGGTGACGCTCACGCATGAGGAAATCGCTGAGATCATTGGTACGACGCGCGAAACCGTCAGCCGCCTGTTCTCGCAGTTCAAGAAGAAACAACTCGTGCAATTGAAGGGCGCGACCCTGATCATCCGCGACAAAGCCGCGTTGGAGCGAATGGTCAGTTCCTGATGAGTTCACCGCACAGGTAAGAAACTCTCCCGCCGGGCTAGCTATCCGTCGCTTGTCTCAATTCCCCTTTGATCCTACGGATCTCCCGTTGTAACCACTCGCGCAGCGCATCTTCGATCTCTTGTTGTGTGGCGGTGTGGTAGAGAGAGTCCACCGTCTGCCCCTTCTCGTTGAGCGGGATCGATCGACAGGGCACATTTTGGTCGCGGAGGTTTTCAGGAACAAACTCCAAAAGCAAGCATTCGCTGCAGGGATGCGGTCGGGCGGAGTCGGCGAAGTTCGGACAGATCGGAGAATCTTCAAAAATATACGGAGCCCGCCACGACGACGAGCGCACGTACCCGCCCTCCTCGAGGAATTTCAGCTCGAACAACAGCATTTCCAGAACGTCCCGACTTTTATGTGCCAGAGTCCGACCTCCTCAGGTTCATTCCTTAGTTACAAACCGTCCAACGGGATATGTCGTTAGCGGCGAACACTCCCCGGCTGACGTTACTATTCGATGTTGAAAGATGAAGTGATTTGAAGCACCGTTGCTGGTGATGGCCGCCACTATTTATTCGCACTGGGCAGTGCCCCTTTTGTCACGATTGTTTTGTGATTGCAATCACACTCACTCGCTGCGATTTGTTTTAGTCTAAAAATGTGAAAGAGGCTTTGGTTCGTGGGGAAGAAAGCATTTGTTGAAAGTTGCATTCGCGTGCCGCTTTTTGTCTTTGCTTAAGCCCATCATCGGATGTTGCCCGTCTTTCTATTTGCCGGCATGGCGGTAAAACCGCCCGCAGCCCGGCCCGAGAGGAGATCACTGTGCTCAGTTTTACCAAGCCCGCGGCTCCCAACGACGACAAACGCTGGCGTTTGGTGGATGCCACCATGCGCCGCCATGGCCAGCAGTCGCGCGGGTTGATTGAGGCTCTGCACACCGTGCAGGAAGCGTTCGGCTATCTCGACGAACTGTCACTACGGTATGTAGCAACGTCATTACGCGTGCCGCTCAGCCGCGCCTATGGCGTAGCGACTTTCTATCATTTCTTTACTCTTAAGCCTGCCGGAAAGCATACGTGCGTGATTTGTACTGGGACCGCCTGCTACATCAAGGGCGCTCCGCAACTGCTCGATGCGATCAAGGGCGACTTGGGCCTGGCTCCGGGCGAGACTACTGCAGACGGACAAGTATCGTTCTTGACCGCGCGCTGTCTCGGTTCCTGCGGACTCGCTCCCGCTGTTGTATATGACCAGGAGGTCGCAGGTAAAGTGAGTCCCAAAGCCTTGCGAGAACATCTGTCGAAATGGACACGCCATGACGCCTGATGAACTGAACGAAATCGCCGAAACCGAACGCGAAGCACAAAAGCGTTTCAAACACCGGGTGAATGTGTGCGTGGCTGCGGGCTGCGTGTCCTGCCAGAGTCAGTCGGTGAAGGACGCTCTCGACAAGGATATTGCGCGCCGCGGCTGGGGCGACCATTGCCAGGCCAAGGGTGTCGGTTGCATGGGATTGTGCTCGGAGGGACCACTGGTCTCGACCGGGCCGGCTTCTACGGGACACGCGCAGATGTACAAAGGCGTGGCCGCCGCCGATGCCGCCGAGATTCTGGATAGTCTCGAAGGCCCACCGGTGTCCCGCCTCGATTGCCCGACCGACATTCCATTTTTCCAGCGCCAGAAAAAAATTGTGCTGGAAAACTGCGGCGTCATCGATCCTGAACGTATGGAGGATTACATCGCCGCCGATGGATACCAGGCGCTGATCCGGGCGCTGACCGAGATGTCGCCGCGCGAAGTGATCGATGAAGTCATGAAGAGCGGTTTGCGCGGACGTGGTGGCGCGGGCTATCCCACCGGTTTGAAATGGAGCACGGTATCAAAATCGTTCGGCGTGCAGAAGTTTGTTATCTGCAACGCTGACGAAGGCGACCCCGGAGCGTTCATGGATCGCAGCGTGCTCGAGAGCGATCCTCATCGCGTGCTCGAAGGCATGCTGATTGCCGCCTATGCGGTGGGTTCCTCCGACGGCTACATTTACGTGCGCGCGGAATATCCGCTGGCCATCAAGCGCTTGCGAATTGCGATTCGGCAGGCGGAGCGCGCCGGACTCCTCGGAGCCGATATTTGCGGCACGCGTTTCAGTTTCAAGATTGATGTGCGCCTCGGGGCTGGAGCATTTGTCTGCGGTGAAGAGACGGCGCTGATCGCCTCAGTCGAAGGCAAACGCGGCACGCCGAAAGCGCGGCCACCTTATCCCGCGATGCACGGGCTCCAGGGACAGCCCACTCTGATCAACAACGTCGAGACCTTTGCCAACATCGCACCCATCCTCCGCAAAGGCGGCGAATGGTACGCGCAAATCGGCACAGAAAAAAGCAAGGGCACAAAGGTTTTTGCGCTGGCCGGACGAGTGCAAAATACAGGTCTCGTCGAAGTGCCCATGGGAATCACGCTGCGCGAAATGGTATTCGAAATCGGCGGCGGAATTCCCGACGGCGGGAAATTCAAAGCCGTGCAAACCGGCGGTCCTTCCGGCGGTTGCCTGCCCACGGAAACGCTCGATCAGCCGGTCGACTACGAGTCGCTGGCGCGTCTCGGATCGATTATGGGCTCGGGTGGAATGATCGTTATTGACGAATCCTCGTGCATGGTCGATGTGGCCAAGTACTTCATGGATTTCTGCATGAGTGAGTCGTGCGGCAAGTGCACTCCCTGCCGTGTCGGTACTTATCAGATGCACCGCATTCTCACCTCCATCACCAACATGACGGCTACGCCGCAAGACCTTGCCATGCTCGAACAATTTTGCGATCTGCTCAAGCACACTAGCCTGTGTGGGCTGGGACAATCGGCGCCGAACCCGGTCGTGAGCACGCTGAAATCGTTTGCCGCGGAATACAAAGCGCACATTGAAAATCACACATGTCCGGCTGGAGTTTGCGGCAAACCGGCCGATAGTTCCGATGCTGGAGCGAGAACATGAGTCCATCTGCTGCTGTAAAGACTCCGACGTCTACGGTAAAGACGCTCAAGATCGACGGCCGCGATTTCAGCGCGGGTCCGGGCGAGACCATTCTGGACGTAGCCCGCGAGAACAAGATTTTCATTCCCCGCATGTGTGAGTTGGATGGCCTCTCCACCATCGGCGCGTGCCGGCTGTGCCTGGTGGAAGTGAAAGGCTCCAATAAGTTGCTGCCTTCGTGCGTAACGAACGTCGAAGAGGGCATGGAGGTTACCACCAACTCGGAGCGGCTCATTGGCTACCGCAAGATGATCGTCGAGCTCCTGTTCAGCGAGCGCAACCATGTGTGCTCGGTGTGCGTTTCGAACGGTCACTGCGAACTGCAAAACATGGCGCAGAAGCTCGGCATCACGCATGTCCGCTTTCCCTACCGCTACCCCAAGGTGGAAGTGGACGCCTCGCATGACCGCTTCGTCATTGACCATAACCGATGCATTCTGTGCACGCGTTGCGTTCGGGTGTGCGATGAAATCGAGGGCGCGCACACTTGGGACCTGATGGGCCGCGGGGTCGATGCCAAGGTGATCACCGATCTCAACCAGCCCTGGGGATCGTCCGGAACCTGCACCGGATGCGGCAAGTGTGTCCACGTTTGTCCCACCGGGGCGTTGTTTGAAAAGGGTCGCTCGGTGGCCGAAATGGAAAAGCGCCGCAGCTTCCTGCCCTACTTGACCCTGATGCGAGAGGAACACGAATGAGCAAGAAACGTCTCGCAACCGTCTGGCTCGATGGCTGCTCTGGATGTCACATGTCGTTTCTCGACATCGACCTGCGCCTGATCGCGCTCGCCGAACTGGCGGATCTTGTCTATAGCCCGCTGGTCGACGCCAAAGTCTTTCCCGAAAATGTGGATATCACGCTGGTGGAGGGCGCGGTCAGCAGCGACGAAGACCTGCACAAGATTCAGATGGTGCGCGCCCGCACGACGACTCTGGTTTCGCTGGGCGATTGTGCGGTGACCGCAAACGTCCCCGGGATGAGGAATCCTTTCGGGACCAAAGCGGTCTACGAGCGGGCGTACAAAGAAAACGTAACGCTCGACCCCGGGATTCCCGATGAAGTGCCGCACCTGTTGCCCTATGCGCGGCCGATCCATGAGGTCGTAGAGGTGGATGTTTTTGTTCCGGGTTGTCCGCCGCATGCCGACGTCATTTTCTTTGCCGTGACCGAGTTGCTGAATGGCCGGAAGCCGGACTTGAGTGTGATGACACGATTTGGAGCGTAGCCAGTTGTCGGCAGAGAACCAGGTTCGTATCAAGACATGCCTTCAGGCATGCCGAACGTAAGCGAGATCAGAGAGCGCCTTCAGGCGCTGCAGGCCGAGATTGGAGCTGAGAAGTGGCAGTCGATGAGCGCAGGACAATCGTTATCGATCCCGTAACCCGAATCGAGGGGCACTCCAAAATCACCTTGCACCTCGACGATCAGGGCCGCGTGGAAGACGCTCGCTTTCACGTGACGCAGTTTCGCGGCTTCGAGAAGTTTTGCGAAGGGCGTCCATTTTACGAGATGCCGTCGCTCATGGCGCGCATCTGCGGCATTTGTCCGGTGAGCCACCTCATCGCCTCGGCGAAGGCCTGCGATGCGCTGCTGGCGGTAAGAATTCCGCCGACCGCCGACAAATTGCGCCGCCTCTTCGGGCTTGCCCAGGTCGTGCAATCACATGCCTTAAGCTTCTTCCACTTGTCTTCGCCCGACCTCTTGCTGGGCATGGACGCCGATCCCGCCAAGAGCAATATCTTTGGCGTATTGGAGCAGAATCCAAGCCTCGCGCGCGACGGAATCCGCCTGCGTCAATTCGGACAGCAGATCATCGAGCGCCTGGGCGGCAAACGGATTCATCCTGCATGGGTTGTGCCCGGAGGCGTGAGTGAGCCTCTAAGCGAAGCCGACCGCGACGCAATCCTCGAAACGATTCCCGAAGCGCTCGTCATTGCCGTGCGCACCATCGACTGGTTCAAGGGCATCATGGAGCGGTTTCGCGAGGAGATCTCAACTTTCGGCAACTTTCCGACACTTTTCATGGGCATCGTGAAAGACAACGGCGGCTTGACCTTCTACGACGGCAAGCTTCGCATCGGCGATGCCTCGGGTAAAATCGTCGCCCAAGGGCTCGATCCGGCGCGCTATTCCGATTACATCGGCGAAAAGGTCGAACCGTGGAGCTACCTCAAATCCGCCTACTACAAGCCGGCAGGCTTTCCGGACGGCATTTACCGTGTGGGGCCGCTCGCCCGTTTGAATGTGGTCGATCATTGCGGCACGCCGCGCGCCGACCAGGAATTGGCGGAATTCCATGAACTGCAACGTACCGCCGCTCTCAGTTCGTTCCACTATCACCACGCGCGCCTGATCGAAATTCTCTATTGCGTCGAGCGCATGGGACATTTGCTCAACCATCCCGAGATCCTCGACAAGCACGTGCGCGCCATCGCGCGTCCCAATGCCCTCGAAGGCGTGGGCGCGGCGGAAGCGCCGAGGGGCACCCTGTTCCATCACTACAAGATCGACGAACAGGGCCTGATCCGCTGGTGCAATCTGATCATCGCTACCGGCCAGAACAATCTCGCGATGAACCGCAGCGTGCTGCAGGTGGCCAAGCATTTTGTGCATGGCGACCGCTTGACTACGGGCGCGCTGAATCGTGTGGAAGCCGTCATCCGGACTTATGATCCCTGTCTGAGTTGCTCAACGCATGCGCTGGGACAGATGGCGTTGTCGATCCAGTTGATCAGTTCCGAAGGGAAGTTGCTGGATGAGGTTTCTCGCGGATGAGTGCCGGATACTCGAGTGCCGGTCGGATTCTAATCGTCGGGTATGGCAACCCGCTCCGTTGCGACGATGGCCTCGGCTGGCGCGCCGCCGAAGAATTGGCCCGCACTCTGCCGGCTCCGGACATTGAAGTGATTACCCGCCACCAACTCACCCCGGAACTAGCCGACAATATCAAAGATGCCGACGCGGTTTTCTTTATCGATGCGACTCGCGGTGACCAGCCGGGAGAGGTGACCTGCAAACCCGTGCTCCCTCAACCCTGGATCCCCTACTGCCACGAGTGCTCTCCGGCCGCCGTGCTCGCCTTGGCGCAGCAGCTGTACGGTGCGACGCCGCAGGCCTTCGCGGTGACGCTGTGTGGGGAATGTTTCGATCACGGCGACGCGATTTCCGCGCCGGTTGAAGCAGGCCTTCCCAAGCTGACAGCGTTAGTGAAAGACCTGTCTAGCAACTTGCGGAAAACTCCTGTTTCGTATCAGAGTATCGCTTCAGCGATACCATAAGTCGTTCGAAATCAGATGCCCCTTTAGGGGCTGGGGGCAGTAGAATCCACTTTTTTCCGCAGCCTGTCTAGAGAGTTAATGACGCAGGTGTGAAGCGGTCTGATCCGACAGAGCCTCGGGAGCTATCCCACGCTTGCCGCACCAGCCCCAGTTTATTTATTGGTACCGATCTCAGGCTGCTCGGTCGAGTTCTTTGCTGACGGTCATTACCAGCGACAACGGAATCCGCATTCGCATCGTGTTGCCCGAACGGCGAGCTATTCCTTCGATAGCAAACCCATCGCCATCGGGAACAGGATTCGACAGGAGATGCAATTCCTCTCCATACAACTTGATATGTTTTTCCCGCGCGTATCCCAGTTCCTGCAGCCTTTCGCAGATTCTCGTTCCCCGATCACTTCGATTCTTCATAAACTCCCTGGGGTGCAGTCCGCTCCCTTGATTTGAAAGAACGCAGGCTGTTGAGACTAACTTTATGGTTTCGCCGACACCAGCGGGCGGTGCAGCCATTTTGTCTTTTCGCAATATTCGTAGAGTTCTTCGCGGAATTTGGGATGCGCGATCTCAATCAGTGCCTGCGCCCGCTGCCGGATGGTTCTTCCATGCAGGAACGCGACACCGTGCTCGGTCACCACGTAGCGAACCAAGCCACGTGAGGTAACTACTCCCGCCCCCGGGCTCAGCATGGGGACAATTCGTGAAATCGTGTCATTCTTGGCAGTGGAAGAGATCGCAATGATCGGTTTGCCACCCTTCGAGCGCGACGCTCCGCGCAGGAAGTCCACCTGCCCGCCGATTCCGCTATAGAACTGGTTGCCGATCGAGTCCGAACAAACCTGGCCCGTCAGGTCCACCTGCAGGGCCGAGTTGATGGCCACCATATTGTCGTTGCGCGCAATAAACAAAGGATCGTTGGTGTAGGCGGTGGGATGGAACTCGAAGATCGGATTGTTGTCGACGAAGTCGAACAGCTTCTTCGTGCCCAGCGCGAAACCGAGTATGATCTTGCGCGGCTTGAAGTTCTTGCGCGCGCCCGTGATTACGCCGGCATCAATCAGCGGAATCGCACCGTCGGAAACCAGCTCGCTGTGCACCGCGAGATCTTTGCGGTCCATGAGAAACGGCAACACCGCATCCGGAATTCCGCCGATGCCCGTTTGCAGCACGGCTCCGTCTTCAATTAAGGCCGCAACGTTGCGGGCGATGGCCCGGTGCATGTCGGTGATCGGCGCATGCTTCATGGCGCACAACGGCCGTGACGATTCCACCACCGCATCCAGATCGCTCACGTGAATGAAGCTGTCGCCATACGTTCGTGGCATTTGGCCGTTGACTTGAGCCACCACATAGCGCGCAACCTTGGCGGCCGTCAGCGTAGTATCCACGCCCACGCCAAAGCTGCAATAGCCGTGCGAATCCGGCGGAGATACCTCGATGAGTGCGACATCGATCGGCATCACACCGCTCTCGAAGAGCCCTTCAATCTCGCTCAGGTAAATCGGCGTGTAGTCGGCCCGGCCCTCCCGGATGGCTTCGCGCACATTGCCGCCGATGAACATGGCGTTGTGCCGAAAGTGGCCATCCATCTCCGGAGCCACATAGGGCGCGCATCCCATGGTCATCATGTGGACGATTTCCACGTCCCGAACATAAGGGCCGCGGCGCATCAAAGCTTCGACCAGAGTCTCTGGCTCCGCGCAGCCCGGTTGAATGTACACTCGCATCCCCGACTCGACGCAACGCAAGGCGTCGTCCGGCGTTTGCACCTTCCTGGCGTACTCAATCTCCCATGACATTTTCTTGCGATCTCCCTAGGCTTTCTTTGACGCTGCGCTGGCTTCCCGGTATGCCGGGTCCGCGATTGCTAGTTCGTAACCGACCGAGGCATAGTAAATTGCCCGGTCAAAGAATTGCTCCAGTAGCTGCAACATCTCCAACTCGCCAAACACTTCCACCGGACGTTCCAAAACGGCTTCTTTCTTGATGAACTCCCACAGGGTTTCCTTGGTAAGAACGATGACCCAAATCACCTCGCTTAGAGGTACCTGTTGGTGGGCCCGCCGCGCCCCGATCTGCAAATAGCGCTGCTCCAGGTGGGATTCATCCTTACCGATGAGCCACTCTCCCAGATGGCGGTAGATCTCATATACCCGTTCTTGCAGTTCTGCAGCGGGGACGTTCTGGTAGGTTCGCGTCAAATCGGATTTCTGTACTTGTTCGAGAAGGGAAGCGGCCAGCGACTGGGAGTGGGTCTCGATCATGCGAACGAGACGATATAGCATCATCATGGTATTCTCCCCTGCCCAACGTACCATCCAGTTTCAATGCCAGCAAGATATGCAGCCATGACCAGCGGTACCATCGTGTGTGATGTAGGTCACAGGCGTGCTTCCGCGCCCGCAGCGAATCCGACTCTCTCCACCGGTTTTCCACGTCGCTCGCCGCGCGCGGGCGTGGATTGAAGCATCTCCGCATCGGCCTCGGCGCGCCCCACTTGGTCGCCCGCCGTATCGGTGCGTGTATTTAAACTCCCATGTGTGCGATTCGCGCGTAACCGGCCCTACGTGACACGTTTCCCGCCAACCGGTCGCGCGAGTCGTAACGCACTTTCGGATTCTCATTGGACAAATCGGCGCCATGAGAATCTTCTCAGTTAATATCCAGTCAGCGGGAGCCTGAGTGACCGAGATACGACCCAGATTGTTCGTTGGATTTGGGGTGATCCGTGCGCGCGGATGCAGAACCAAGAGAAGCCGGTGGGGCGCTCCTGTTTTTTCCCTCTTGGTCATCGCACCGTCCTTCCAAAACGCGCGAAGAGCCTGACAACTATCAGTTTTGTATGTTATTGATAGTGGGGTAGTTAACTATGGTGGAGGCGGCGGGAGTCGAACCCGCGTCCGAAAATGTCACTGGTCAAGAGACTACATGCTTATTCCAGTT